>Ga0335083_10010480_pt1 | contig 11194 bp, 13 predicted proteins | sample Lox_Sample_42_FD_206716 | JGI IMG/M metagenome (GOLD analysis project Ga0335083, IMG submission 206716) | Soil microbial communities from Loxahatchee National Wildlife Refuge, Florida, United States - Lox_Sample_4.2 | ecosystem: Environmental > Terrestrial > Soil > Wetlands | place: USA... | reverse complement strand
TCTTTGATTTCGCCGTGACCCAAACGGTAACCGCCTCTGGCTTTCGGCAGCAGGTAGGGGGAGTTCGTCATCGACTCCATGCCGCCTGCCACGATGATGTCGGCGTGGCCGAGGCCCAATTGGTCGGCAGCAATCATCACCGCTTTCATGCCGGAGCCGCAGACTTTCGAGATCGTGGTGCAGGGTACGCTGTCGGGAACACCTGCGAAGATCGAGGCTTGGCGTGCGGGGGCTTGGCCGACGCCTGCGGGCAACACATTGCCCATCAGGGTTTCGGTGACGTCGATCGCTGCGATGCCTGCGCGTTCAATCGCGGCGCGGATGGCGGTGGCGCCGAGTTGCGGCGCGCTGACGCCGCCAAGTTCGCCCTGGAAGCCGCCCATCGGGGTACGGGCGCCGGAAAGGATCACGACTTCGTTCGACATAACTACCTCTTCTCGGATGCGGCGAGCATGCGGTCGCCGAACAGGTTGGACCATTGCTCCGGCGTCAGTTGTGCGCGCTTCTGGCCGTAGCTCGGCGGGGTCGCCAAATCCTTGCTGCCGGTGCCTGCCAGAATCGCGGGGCGTTCGTTGATCTTATTCCACCATTTTTGCGTGGCGGGGAATTCGGCCAGGTCGATGTCGATCATGCGGGTGGCGCGCACCCACGGCCAGCAGGCGATATCGGCGATGGAATATTCCTCCGCTAGATATTCGGCTTCGTTGAGGCGGTATTCGAGGACATGCAGCAGCCGGCGCGCTTCCTTCATGTAGCGGCCCACCGCGTAGGGCTGGCCGTCCGGCGCATAACGGACGAAATGATGGGCTTGTCCGTGCATGGGGCCGAGACCTGCCATCTGCCACATCAGCCACTGCATCGCGAGGCTGCGGCGGCGCAAGTCGTCCGGAAGAAGCTTGCCGGATTTCTCCGCGAGGTAGACGAGAATCGCGCCCGTCTCGAAGACGGCGAACGGGCCTTTGCCATCCGCCGGATCATTGTCAACGATAGCGGGCAGCTTGTTGTTTGGGTTGATCTTGCGGAACTCGGGCGTGAAGTGCTCGCCCTTCATCAGATTGTACGGGATGACGCGGTACGGCAGGCCCATCTCCTCCAACGCGATAGAGACTTTGTGCCCGTTGGGGGTGCCAACATGGTGCAGGTCGATCAAGGTGTTTCTCCCGGTTTTTGAATAGCTTGTGCCGGGAGCTTAACAAGAAGGACGAGGTGACGTCAGCTTGTTTCCTCGAACAGCTCGCGCCCGATCAGCCAGCGGCGGATTTCGCTGGTGCCCGCGCCGATCTCATAAAGTTTCGCGTCGCGAAGCAGGCGGCCCGTCGGGTAGTCGTTGATGTAGCCGTTGCCGCCCAGGCATTGGATCGCTTCGAGCGCCATCCAGGTCGCCTTTTCGGCGGCGTAGAGGATCGCGCCTGCCGCATCCTTGCGGGTGGTCTGGCCGCGGTCGCAGGCACGCGCCACGGCATAGACATACGACCGGGCGGTGGAGAGCGTGACGTACATGTCGGCCAGCTTGCCCTGCATGAGCTGGAAGCTGCCGATGGATTGGCCGAACTGTTTGCGTTCGTGGAGGTAGGGGATCACGAGGTCGAGACAGTTCTGCATGATGCCGATGGGGCCGGCGGCCAGCACCGCGCGCTCGTAATCCAGACCGCTCATCAGCACGCCGGCCCCGCCGCCTTCGCGGCCGAGGATGTTTTCTTCCGGCACTTCGCAATCTTCGAAAATGAGTTCGCCGGTGTCGGAACCGCGCATGCCGAGCTTGTCGAGCTTCTGCGCGGTGGAGAAACCTTTCATGCCCTTTTCGATGATGAACGCGGTGATGCCGCGCGGGCCGGGCGCGGGATCGGTGCGCGCGTAGACCACGAGCGTGTCAGCCTGCGGGCCGTTGGTGATCCACATTTTGGTGCCGTTGAGGACGTAGCGGCCGCCCTTCTTCTCCGCACGCAGCTTGAGCGACACAACGTCGGAGCCGGAACCGGTTTCGCTCATCGCAAGCGCGCCCAAATGATCGCCAGAAATCAGTTTCGGCAGATAGCGTCGCTTCTGTTCTTCGGTGCCGTTCCTGCGGATCTGGTTGACGCAAAGATTGGAGTGCGCGCCGTAGGAGAGGCCGACGCTCGCTGAACCGCGGCTGATTTCTTCCATCGCGATGACATGTTCGAGATAGCCTAAGCCAGAGCCGCCATATTCTTCTTCCACCGTGACGCCGAGCAGGCCGAGCTTGCCGAGTTCCGGCCAGAGATCGCGCGGGAACTGGTTCGATTTGTCGATCTCGTCGGCGCGGGGCGCGATGCGATCTGAGGTGAAACTGCGGGCGGTGTCGCGGAGCATGTCGGCGGTGTCGCCAAGATCGTGGTCGAGCGTGGGATAGGAGTTGGGAATCATGTGAAGACCTCTGTTTCACGCACTTTAGCCAACAACATCAAGATTGGCTTGCCGAGGCGTAGCTGCGCGAACCGGGGCGCTAGCCGGGCTTCGCCCTAGCAGGCTTCGCCGTGGCAATCTCCTCTGCTGCGCAGCGGAGACTGGTGCGGTCGAGAAGACTCGAACTTCCACGCCTTGCGGCGCTACCACCTCAAGGTAGTGCGTCTACCAATTCCGCCACGACCGCATTGAGGAGGCGGGGGTTTAGCAGATCAGTTTCGGGGTGGGAAGGGCAGGAAATCAGGCAAAAAGCGCGGGCCCGGACTTCCACAAAATGAAGACCGCCACGGCCAGAACTGCCACGGCGAAGATTCGCGTCAGGGTGGATTTCTGTGCAGCCAAGCGGCCCGCGAGGAACACACCCATCAGCCCTCCGACCACGCCGCCCGCGACAAAAAGAACAGCCACATGCCAGTTAACAAGGCCGGCAGCTGCATAGGAGACGGCGGTGGTCAGCCCGAAGGCGCCGACCGACAACAACGAGGAACCGACGGCATTAAGCGTCGCCATGCCACTGCCCAGCATGATCGCCGGCACGATAAGGAAGCCGCCCCCGATTCCAAAGAAGCCGGAAACGAGACCAACAAGAAGGCCGGTCCCTATCAGCCGAACTGCAATTGAAGGGTTGATGCGGACGGATGGATCGCCTTCTGCCGCACGCGGTCTCAGCATAGCTACAGCAACGGCGATCACTACGAGGCCAAAGAAAAATAGTAGCTTCTGCCCGTCGACCATCTTGCCGAGCGCGGCACCTCCTGCGGCACCTGCAACGCCCGACACTGCGAACGCTGCCGCGCAAGGCCACTTCACATTGCCCGCCCGTGAGTGGGAAATGAGATTGGCGAAAGCATTGGCAGACACTGCGAGCGCGCTGGTGCCAATGGCCATATGCGGCGAACGTATCCCGACGACATAGATCAGCAACGGCACGGCAAGGATCGATCCGCCACCGCCCAGCAGACCAAGCGCGAAGCCGACGACGCTGCCGGAGCCGACGGTCAGGATGTCGACGAGCGACATGTCAGGCCGCCGCTTTGTTCCACGGCATGATTGCGAGCAGGTGCGCCATACCGCACCAGCCGCTGATGCCCGCAAACATCAATCCGCAGCCGACGAACGCGCTAAGAAGGGCGAACCACGGGGAGATCACGAGCGCGAGCAGCAGACCGAGAACGGTCAACGATCCGGCTGCGATTTGCACCTGACGTTGCAATTCGATCGGTTTGGAACGATCCAGATTGGTGGCATGGCCTGCGGATTTCCATCCGGTGATGCCGCCTTCGAGGACGTACATCTCGGGTGCTTCGACAACACAAAGCCTGTCGGCGTTTGTGCGCGTGCGGTTGCCGCTTTGGCAGTGAAAGATTACGGCCTTGCCGCCCGCGAGTTTGGCGGGATCGAAACCAGAAAGCGGCATGGAGTGCGCGCCTGGGATTTTCTCGCGCGCATGTTCGGCCGGCTCGCGGATGTCGACCAGTATCGCGCTGCCCTCTTCCAGCCGTTTGCGGGCTTCTGTTGCGGTGATGGCAGGAATGCTCATAGCGGACCTCACTTGGGACAATAAATTTCGTAGAGCGTGCTCAGGACGCGTGCGGCATTGGTATCTTTCAGGCGGTAGTAGATCGCCTGTCCTTCCCTGCGCGTGGCAACGAGACCTTCGTCGCGAAGCTTCGCCAGATGTTGCGACAGCGCGGACTGGCTGAGGCCCGATGAAGCGACGAGTTCGCCCGCCGATTTTTCATCTTCGACGAGATCGCACAGCACGCGCAGGCGCGCTTCGTGCGAAAGCGCGCGCAGAAGGTCTGCCGCCTCCCCTGCCCGGCGCCGCATCGTTTTCAGGTCTTTCAGGCGTGCATCCATCAATCTCTCCATTAGTACTTGCTAAATTAGATATTACTAATATATTTGTCAAGCGACGCAAGGAGAGTTCTTCGATGAGCCCGGATATCAAAGCCTTTTTTGACCCTGCCACCTTCACGGTGAGCTATCTGGTGGCCGATCCCGCCAGCCACAAGGCGACGATAATCGACCCGGTACTCGATTTTGATCCCAAATCGGGCCGGACGAGCACCAAATCCGCCGACGACATTCTCGCGGATGCGCAGCAGCGCGGGTTTGAGATCGAATGGATTCTGGAAACGCATGCCCATGCCGATCACCTTTCGGCGGGCGCATATTTGAAGGAAGAAACCGGCGCGAAAATCGCAATCGGCGGGCACATCACGAAGGTTCAGGCAGTATTCCGCGGGGTGTTCAATGCCAAGGACATCCATACGGATGGCACTCCGTTCGATCGCCTGTTGAAAGATGGCGAAACATTTCAGATCGGCGGGTTGACGGTGGAAGTCTTGCACACGCCGGGCCATACGCCAGCCTGCATCAGCTACAAGATCGGCAACAATGTCTTCGTGGGCGATACACTGTTCATGCCCGACTACGGTACCGCGCGAGCGGATTTTCCCGGCGGGGATGCGCGCAATCTTTACCGATCCATCAAGCGCATACTCTCGCTGCCGGACGATACAATTCTTTGGATGTGCCACGATTACAAGGCTCCCGACCGCCAAACCTTCGCGTGGAGGACGACGGTCGGTGAGGAGCGTGCGAAGAACATTCACGCACATGACGGGGTAAGCGAGGACGAATTCGTCGCCATGCGAACGGCGCGCGACAAGACGCTTGCAATGCCCGTTTTGATCCTGCCGTCGGTACAGGTGAACGTGCGCGCAGGACACATGCCGCCGCCGGAAGACGACGGAAATATCTATCTGAAAGTGCCGATCAACCGGCTGTAACGATCAAATGCCCTCGCCGTCCACGCCGATATGGATGCCGCATTCGTCCTTGTCTGTGCCGGACCAGCGGCCATCGCGATAGCTCTCGCCAGAGAGGACACGCCGGGTGCAGGGCATGCAGCCGATGGACGGGTAGCCGTCTTCGACCAACGGATGGGCCGGAAGGTTGTGCTCGGCCATATAGGCCTGGATGTCGCCAAGCGTCCAATCCGTGAGCGGATTGAAGCGGAAGCGGCCTTCGAAGAATTCGACCGGTTCCATCTGCTGGCGCGCATTGGTCTGGAAACGCTTGCGGCCAGTGATCTGGGCGGAGAAGCCTTCAAGCGCGCGTTTGAGCGGAACCACCTTGCGGAAGTTGCAGCAGGCATCGGTGCTTTTCGCCCACAATTCGCCATTGGGATCCTGCGCCGCGCGATCGGCCGGATGCGGGCCAATTGAGCGGACATCGGTGAGACCCAATTCGTCTTGCAGGCGGTCGCGATAACGCAGCGTTTCGCCGAACAGCTTGCCGGTGTTGAGGAAGATCACCGGCGTTGCCGGATCGATCTGCGCGATCATGTGGAGAAGCACCACCGACTCCGAACCGAAAGATGAGACGACGGCCGTTTTGCCGGCGAATTCGCCTTTCAATGCGAGTTCGAGAATGCCTTTGGCATCGCGGCCTTCGGCTGCTTCCTGAAGCGATTTCAGCTTCGCAGCGATAACCGGATCGTTCGCTATGGACGAAGAACGGTCAAATGCGCGCGGCATGATGCCCTTGGAACGGTCGATGACGGAAACGGCGGCGCTCATAACAGCCAGCCTTTCTTCGTCACCAAATCGCGGGTGTTTTGCGAGACCTGCGAGGGCGACAGGCCGCCATCGCGCCATGTGGCGCGAGCCTCACCGAGGTCTTCGAGGCGAGCGGTCCATTCGTCGCCGAAACGGGTTTCCAGCCATTCGCGCAGGATGCGCGACAGGCCGGGAGCACGGCCACCGGTGGAAATGGTCAAAAGGAGATCGCCACGGCGCACGGTGGCAGGGACATGGAAATCGCAAAGGTCCGGAACGTCCTCCACATTCACCAGCACCCCCGCATTATGGGCGAGCTGTGCCAGGCGGGCCGATTGGGTGCGGTCCAGGCCGGCTACAAAAAGGACGTTGAGGGCAGATATGGCACTTTCAGGCGCGTCGGGGCCGATGGTGAGCGGGGTTATGCCGGCTTCTGTCAAGGTCACCTGCCGCTTGGCCAAGCCCTCTCCAGCGCCTGCCAATCCGACGGCGATGGTAGCGGGATCTAGGACAACCGGGAGCATGGAACCCTTCTGGCCCGGACGATTTGCCGGGTTCAACAGAAGAAGTACGCACCCCCCTACTAAAATGCAAGGATGAGGTGGGGAATAATATTATTTACAGCTGCAGAATGTGTTATTGGTAGGTCCGCAGGAGTTCGGTGATGGAAACCCCTATCTTATCGCCATGGATCACGATTTCGCCCTTGGCGACCGGACGGTCATTGGCCAACACCACCACGGCGTCTTCCTGCCGCGAATCCAGTTCGATAACGGCGCCGCGGCCCATGCGCAGCAATTGGTGCATCGGAATAACAGAACGGCCGAGAACGACCGAAATCTCAACCTTGACGCCTTCGATATTGGAGGACATGACCCCTGCTATGACTGAACAACCAGCCAAAGCTTCGCCGATTACGGTTTCGGGGGCGTTAAGAAGTCCCGAATGGATCGTTAATCCTGACCTGCTGCCCTACCCCGATGCCATCGCGTTCATGGAAGACCGTGCGGCGAAAATTGCAGACGGTGAAGCGAACGAGCTTGTGTGGCTGGTCGAGCATCCGCCGATCTACACCGCGGGAACGAGCGCGAAGGAAGGCGATCTCCTGGATACGCGCTTTCCGGTTTTCGCGACGGGCCGCGGCGGGCAATACACCTATCACGGGCCGGGACAACGCGTGGGCTATGTGATGCTCGATCTCGCGCGGCGCCAGAAAGACGTGCGCGCGTTCGTATACAATCTCGAAGGGTGGCTGATCCAAACCTTGGCATCGTTCAATGTGAAAGGGGAACGCCGCGAAGGACGCGTTGGCATCTGGGTGGCGCGCGGATCGCGCGAAGACAAGATCGCAGCTATCGGCGTGCGCGTGCGGCGATGGGTGACGTTTCATGGTGTATCCATCAATGTCGATCCCGATCTTTCGCACTTTGACGGCATCGTTCCTTGCGGGATTCGCGAGCACGGCGTGACCAGCCTGGCCGATCTTGGATTGCCGCTGACGATGGCAGACGTGGATGTGGCTATGAAAGCCGCATTCGAAAAAGTGTTTGGGTGATTCGCCTGCTTCAATTTCTATTGCGTGAGCATAATCTTTCCCGATAACGACTCAACGGGAGGGATTTCATGCCGCGGATTTCGATCTGGTTCTTTTCGGTTGCCGTCATCTATTCGCTCATCGGAATGGGATGGGGCGAGCACATGGCCATGTCGGGCGATCACAGCATGTACCCGGCACACGCCCACCTTAACCTTCTGGGTTGGGTAAGCATGGCTATATTTGGAACATTCTACGCGCTTGCACGCGACAGTTATTCGCCGCGGCTTGCATGGATTCAATTTGCACTCTCGAATCTCGGCACAATCATCATGATCACGCTGCTGGCGCGAATGCTGGCGACGAATGACGAGAGCCTGGGGCCGCTTGTCGGAATCGGCGATATCCTGACGATCCTTGGGCAGATTGTTTTCGGGTGGCAGGTGGTCCGCGCGGCAAGAGCGCAGGCCTAAAGTGACGGACGACGCCTGAAGCCTCTTTCCGTCAGCGGTTCGGCAGGGCCGAGTTCGATATTGTCAACGCGCGAGCCAGCGGGGCCTTTGACACAGGCTTGTACGAACATCTCGACGGCTTTGGTTCCGCCGGAAACCACCGCTTCGACGGTACCGTCGCTGCGGTTTCTGATCCAGCCGTCGAGGCTCAGTTTTGTCGCTTCGGTGATGGCAAAGTGGCGATAGCCCACGGCCTGCACGAAACCTTCAATGCGCAAGCGCAAGGTTGTCAGATCGTTTTCGTCCGTCACGCGAATTCCAGGATCACATCATCAAGCGCGAGACTATCGCCTTTGGCGGCGTTGACCTTCTTCACTTTGCCTGCACGTTCGGCCTTCAAGACGTTTTCCATCTTCATGGCTTCGACGACGGCGAGCGTTTCGCCCACTTGCACGTCCTGACCTTCGATGACGTTGATCGACACCACGAGGCCCGGCATCGGGCAGAGCAGCATCTTGGACGTATCCGGCGGCTTCTTGACCGGCATCAGTGCAGCGAGTGCCGCCGCGCGCGGGCGGCGGACGGTGGCGGCGACCATTGCGCCGCCATGGTTGAGGCGATAGCTGCCGTGCAGCCGCGCGATCTGAATGGAGAATGCGCCTGACGCATCTTTCAGATGCATCACAGGCGCGCCGAGCTTCCAGTTGAAAGCGACTTCATAAGGCTCGCCTTCGATGCGGGCGTGGAGTTTGCCGTTGTCGATCTGCGCTCCCTCGATGAGCGTTTCATCGTTCAGCTTCACGATAAATTCGCCGCCCTGAACCTTGTGCGCGCCGTTGAGCTGGCCGGAGATGGTGGCAGCACGGTTTTCGCGCGTGAGTTCGGCGGCGACAACGGCGGCCGCGAGACGGTGCTTGGCTTGTTTGTCGAGCGGCGCGCCGTGGAAGCCTTCGGGGAATTCTTCCGCGATGAAGCCGGTGGTCAGCCTTCCATCGCGGAAGCGCTGGTTGTGCATGATCGCTGTGAGGAAATCGATGTTGTGGTTGATGCCCTCGATGCGGAATTCATCAAGCGCCGAAGCCATGGCGTCGATTGCGGCGGTTCGCGTTGAGGCGTGCGTGCAGAGCTTGGCGATCATCGGATCGTAGAACATCGAAATCTCGCCGCCTTCATAGACGCCGGTATCGTTGCGCACGGTGATGTCGCCAAATTTTCCTTCGTGCGGCGGGCGATAGCGCGCCAAGCGGCCTGTGGACGGCAGAAAGCCGCGATAGGGATCTTCGGCGTAGATGCGGGATTCGATGGCCCAGCCGTTCAGCTTCACGTCGGCCTGCTTGAGCGGAAGTTTTTCGCCCGCAGCAGAACGGATCATCAGTTCGACCAGATCGAGGCCGGTGATGAGTTCGGTCACCGGATGTTCGACCTGGAGGCGTGTGTTCATTTCTAGGAAGTAGAAATTGCGGTCCTTGTCGACGATGAATTCGACGGTACCGGCACTGTCGTACCCAACAGCTTTGGCAAGAGCGACGGCTTCTTCGCCCATGGCCTTGCGCGTCTTCTCATCGAGGAATGGCGACGGCGCTTCCTCGATCACCTTCTGGTGGCGGCGCTGGATCGAGCATTCGCGTTCGTTGAGATAGAGCACGTTGCCGTGCTTGTCGCCGATCAACTGGATTTCGATATGCCGCGGTTCGGTGACGAATTTTTCCACGAACAGACGGTCGTCGCCGAAGCTGGCGCGCGCTTCGTTCTGTGAGGATTGGATCGCCTGAACGAGTTCGTCTTCCTTGTGGACGATGCGAAGGCCTTTGCCGCCGCCACCGGCGGAGGCTTTCACCATCACGGGATAGCCGATGTCCTTGGCGATCCGTTTAGCGTGCGTGGCGTCTTTGATCTCGCCGACGAAGCCCGGAACTGTCGTCACCTTGGCGGCAACGGCGAGCTTCTTGGATTCGATCTTGTCGCCCATCGCGGCGATCGCTTTGACATTCGGGCCGATGAAGGCGACGCCGATTTTCGCCAGCGCTTCGGCGAAAGCTTCGCGTTCGGAAAGGAAGCCGTAGCCGGGGTGGACGGCTTCGGCGCCGGTGTCCTTGCAGGCCTGCAAGATCTTTTCGATCTGGAGGTAGGACTGGGCCGAGGGCGGCGGGCCGATATGGACGGCCTCGTCGGCCATTTCCACATGCAGAGCGTCCTTGTCGGCGTCCGAATAGACGGCGACCGTCTTGATGCCCATGCGCCGGGCGGTCTTGATGACCCGGCAAGCAATTTCACCACGATTTGCGATTAGGATTTTCTTGAACACTTAGCGTCCCCTGGCCCGTCTAGCGGCCTGACCGGCAAGCCTTCTAGGGCCTTGTTTTGTGGGGGTAAACGGTTTTCTTGCCGCGACAGCTAAGGCAGCCGGACAAAGATCGCGCCGGCCACACCCGCCAGGATTGCGACGGCGCCGGCTCCGCCCAGAATCCGCCCCACCCGGCCCGGAGCGAAGCTGAAAGCCAGGGAAAGCTTGGTCACGCCGTTGGCAGCCGCGGCTATCAGGATGGCCATGGCGGCCACGGCGACCGTCACATCCTTTGGGACCATCTGGGAGACCGAAAGCGTGATCGGGTCCACGTCGGCCAAGCCCGTCACGGCAGCCAATGGCAAGAGGCTCAACTCGCCGATCTGGGCCGCGAAGAGTTTGGACAAAACGGTCACCAACCCCAGCAACAGACCAAAGCGTATGGCCATGCCGAGTTCTACCGGGTTTTCCAATTGGAGTTTCGCATCGGTCCCCTCGTGGCGCCCCAGACGGTCGAGACCAAAGGCCGTTGCCGCCAGCGCAAGAATCGCGGCCAACACGGCGGGAAGCAGAGGTTTCAGCAGGGCCGGTGCGAGTACCACGGCCAGCGTCGTCATGCGCACCAACGAGACAATCCAGGACGCAAGAATCGCAACGCCCGCTTCGTTTGCTATTTGGGGTTCTGTTTTCGACAGGCGCGAATAAGTAAGCGTGACTGCCGTTGAAGAAACCAACGCGCCTGCCGCGCCAGCTACCAAAAGTCCCCGGCGCGCGCCGGCGACGCGCACCGCGACGTATCCGACAAATGACAAGGCCGCTATGGCGACAGTGATGAGCCAGATGCGATGCGGGTTGACTGTGTCCCAAGGATCGATGTTGCGGTCCGGCAGAACCGGGAGCAACACCACCGTCATTGCGAGCAGCAACAAGGCCG
>Ga0335083_10010479_pt1 | contig 11194 bp, 8 predicted proteins | sample Lox_Sample_42_FD_206716 | JGI IMG/M metagenome (GOLD analysis project Ga0335083, IMG submission 206716) | Soil microbial communities from Loxahatchee National Wildlife Refuge, Florida, United States - Lox_Sample_4.2 | ecosystem: Environmental > Terrestrial > Soil > Wetlands | place: USA: Florida... | reverse complement strand
CTGACGATTTCCTTCAAGGCCTGATAACGTTCCCCCGGGTCGGAGATCTGATCCAGGATTTCCTTCAGACTCTTGAGATTCAGGCTGAAATTTTCGGCGGTGTTGGCAATGCGCTGCGCCAGCCACACAATCTGGCCGTAGAGCGTCGGGGGCTTGTCGCCTTTTCCAAGCGCTTCGATTTCAGATCGGAGCTTGGCGGGATTGCCGAACTGCCCGCAAAGCGTGTTGAGCTTCTTGATCGCCTCGACACAGTTCGTGACGGTTTCCTTGCTCTCAAATGAACCGTAGGTTTCCTCGAAACTGTTGACCGCAATGGGCAGCGCCAGGGCCTGGGTGGTGACCAGTTGGAGCTGAATAAATTCATGGGAGAAGAGAGCGAATTTGAAGCCGGTTTTCTGGTCGTTGGCGAGCAAGCGGGCGGCCTTTTCGGGCGGGCCCAGCAACTGGCCGGTGGAAAACGAAATCACGTCGGCCAGGCGACGCTCCGTGGGAACAATGATGCCATCCGCTGGTTCAAAAGAGAGTTCGAGACTCAGCATGGGAATACGGGATAAGCGAACGTTGAGGCGGTCCTTTTTGCCGGACCGCGCGAGGCGAAGAAGCTTTGCCATAAGCCGTATTACTGCCGTGAGTCAATAAGTCTAATAACCGAAGCGCTCCGCACCGCCGGCCTGTTCGCCCCTGTTTTTCTTCCTGAATTTTTACGGCGAACCTTGAACCGAAAACCGGGAATTTTGAACGTCCTGCAAGGTTCCTTCGTGCAGGAAAAGTTGGCGGCCGGTTTTCTGCGCGTAGGCGGCGTTGTGGGTGACGAGCACGAGCGCGGTCTTCGTCTCCGCACAAAGGCTGAGCAGAAGCTCGATCACCGCGTCGCCCGTGTGCTCGTCGAGGTTGCCGGTCGGCTCGTCGGCGAGCAGCAGCTCCGGCCGGTTCATCAGGGCGCGGGCCACGGCTACGCGCTGGCGCTCGCCGCCGGACAGCTGAGCCGGCAGATGACGCGCGCGTTCCGCCAGGCCGACGCGCGCGAGCAATTGCGCGGCGCGGGCGCGCGCCGCCGCGTCGGGCCGGCCGAGGATGCGCGCCGCGAGCAGCACGTTGCCCAGCGCGTCGAGCTCGGGCACAAGATAAAAGGCTTGGAAGACCATGCCGAGAAACCGCGCGCGCCGGGCGGCGGTGAGCACATTTTCGCCGTGCCATGAAATTTCGCCCGCATCCGGCGCGTCGAGACCGGCCAGCAGGTTCAGCAGGGTGGATTTGCCCGAGCCGGACTCGCCGCGGATGCTCACGCTCTCGCCCGGCGCGAGCGCAAGCTCGACGCCGCGCAGCACCTCGATGCGGCGGTCGCCACTCGGGTAGGTTTTGCGCAGGGCGCGGGCGGTGAGCAGCGCGTCACTCACTGCGAAGGGCCTCCACCGGTTTGAGCCGCGCGGCCCGCCAGGCAGGCAGCAGGCCGGCCAGCGTCGAAATGACGATCGTCAGCACGATGATCCGGGTGATGTCGCCCGGCGCGACGTGCGACGGCAACTCGCTGAAATTGTAGAACCGCCGCAACACGTCCTGCCGCTGGGTGACGCGCGCGACCCAGAGCACGACGTCGTTGCGAAAGGCGAGCGCGACAAAGCCCAGCGCCAGGCCGCACAGCGTGCCGAGCGCGCCGATGAACAAGCCCTGCGCGCAGAAGCACGCCGCCACCTGCCGCGGCCCGGCGCCCAGCGCGCCGAGCAGGCCGATCTCGCGCGTCTTGCGCACGACCGAGATGAGCAGCGAGCTCGTCACCGAGAAGGCGGCGACGATGACGATGAAAAGCAGGAGAAAAAAGATCATGTTCTTCTCCAGCTGCAGCACCCAGAGAAAATCGCTGAACGTATCCTCCCAGGAAAACGCGCGCACGTCGTACGGCAGCACGGTGTTGAGGCGCGCCGCCGCGTCATCCTCGTTCACGCCGGCCTGCAGGCTGACATCGATGCTGTGCACGCCCGCGCCCAGCCCGTAAAGCTCCTGCGCGAGGCGCAGCGTGCAATAAACCGTGCTGCTGTCGAGCTGCTGGTGGCCGATCTCAAGGATGCCGACGATGCGCACCTGCCGCGGCAGGAAGACCTCGTCGTTCTTGAGCTTCTCGATCATGAGCGGCGAATAAACCTCGATCGTGTCCCCCGGCGTCACGCCCAGGCTTTGCGCCAGCTCGGAGCTGAGAATAACCGAATCGTCGTCGAGATCGTCGAGCGAGCCGACGCGCACGTAATGGTCGAGATGGGCGACGTTTTCGACCGTGGAAAGATCGATCCCGCGCATGGCGGGATAGGCGGGTTTGCCATGGTATTCGACCATGAGCACGCCGCTCGCCACCGGCGTCGCCGCGGCCACGCCGGGCACGGCCGTGATTTTTTTCAGCAGCTCCGGGTAATTTTCGATGATACCCCGCGCCTTGACCTGCACCTCGCCCTCCGTGCCGACGATCATCTGGCGGATTTCGTAGCCGAAGCCGTCCATCACGCTCGATACGACCACGAGCAGGGCCACGCCGAGCGTCACGCCGAGGACGGAAATGAAGGTGAAGAAGGGAAACCGCCGCCCGCTCGGGAAAAGCTGCTTCAGGGCAAGGTAAAGGTACCAGGGCATCGATTAATTGAACCACAGAGACTCGGAGAACATGGAGAATTTAATTTGGTTGAGACTTACTCCGTGCTCTCGATGCCTCCGTGGTTCCAAAATCACGCTCCGCCGCCCGGCCGGAGCTGCGGAAACAGGATCACGTCACGGATGCTTTCCGCGCCGGTCAGGAGGATGCACAGCCGGTCGATGCCCACGCCCATGCCGCCGGCCGGCGGCATGCCGTGCTCGAGCGCAAGCAGGAAGTCCTGGTCGATGTTCTGCTTTTCCTCGCCGGCCTGGGTCTCGAACATCTGCCGCTGCACGTCCGGATCGTTCTGCTCCGAATAGGCCGGCGCGATCTCCATGCCGCCGATGACGAGTTCGAAGACGTCGAGCGTCGTCGGGTCATCGCGGTTGATCTTGGCCAGCGGGCAGAGCTCCTTTGGCAAGTGGAGCACGAATGTCGGCTGGATCAGGTTCGGCTCGATTTTCTTGGAAAAAATTTCCTGGGTAACCTCGAAGTCCTCCCAGCCGGGATGGATCGCGAGCCCGAGTTTTTCCGCCGCGGCAAGTTTTTCCGCCTTGGCGCGGCCGAACCAGCCGGCGTCACCGGTGGCCTCGATGATCAGGTCCTTGTAATTCTTTTCCCGCCACTCGCCGCCGAAATCGATCTCCTGGCCGCTCGCCGGGTGCTTGATCTTCGTCGTGCCGAGCACGTCGCGGCAAAGCGTGGTGATGAGGTCCTTGATCAGCGCCATCATGCCGCGGTGGTCGCCGTAGGCCTGGTAGACCTCGAGCATGGTGAACTCGGGGTTGTGCTTGCGCGAGATGCCCTCGTTGCGGAAATTGCGGCCGATTTCGAAGACGCGGTCGAAGCCGCCGACGAGCAGCCGCTTGAGGTAAAGTTCGAGCGAGATGCGCAGGAAGAAGTCCACCCCCAGCGCGTTGTGATGCGTGACGAACGGCTTGGCCGCCGCGCCGCCGGCGACGTTTTGCAGCACGGGCGTCTCGACCTCGATGAAGTCGCGGTCCTCGAGGAACCGCCGCACGCGCGAGACGATGCGCGAACGCAGCAGCAGCCGCCGGCGCGACTCCTCGTTGACGATCAGGTCCAGATAGCGCTGGCGATAGACCTGCTCGGGATCGGTCAGGCCGTGCCACTTTTCCGGTAGCGGCCGCAGCGCCTTGGCCACGAGCACAAAGCGCGTCACCCGCACCGTGATCTCGCCGGTCTTGGTCTTGAATAGCGTGCCTTCCGCGCCGACGAAGTCGCCGAGGTCGATTTTTTTCCAGGCCGCGTAAGCCTCCTCGCCCACCACGTCCTTCTTGAAATAGAGCTGGATCTGCCCGCGCTGGTCGAGAATCTTGGCGAACGAGCTGCCGCCCTGCACGCGCATGACCACCAGCCGCCCGGCCACGCCCACCGTGACGGCGTTGTCCTGCCCGTCGACGTAAAGCTTGATCGCGTCGGCCGAAAAATGCGTGGGTGAAAAACTCGCGCGAAACGGATCCGCGCCCGCGGCGCGCAGGTCGGCGAGTTTCTGCCGCCGCACAGCGTGCTGGTCGTGGCTCAGGTCGGTGGGGATGTCGCTCATCAGAACCGGCGAGCGTGGCCCGCCGCGGCCCGCGGCGCAAACGCAAAACTTCCGCCTGACAAGTGCACGACCACGCCTAGGATGACGGCATGCCCTCCTCGCCCGAGACTGGAGCATGAATCAACCCGACTCGCCAGCGATTCCGCCTTCCCCGCGGCTGGTGCCGCTGGCCTCGTTGTTGCTGACGCTTGCCGTCGCCGCGGCTTATCACAACACGCTCCAGGTTCCCTTTGTCTTCGACGACGGCGGATCGATCACGGACAATCCCACGATCCGCCACCTCTGGCCGGTCTGGCGGGCGTTGTCGCCTCCGTTTGATGAAACCGTGACGGGGCGGCCGCTGCTCAACTTCACGCTGGCCCTCAATTATGCGGTGAGCGGCACCAGCGTCTGGAGCTACCATGTGCTCAACGCCCTGATCCATCTTTGCGCCGGCCTCGCACTCTTCGGCGTGGTCCGGCGCACCCTGGTGCGGAGCAAAATCGAAAAATGGCGGGCGGCCGCGACGCCGGTGGGGTTCGGCGCGGCGCTGCTCTGGACGCTGCATCCGCTGCAAACCGAGGCTGTGACCTACGTCATCCAGCGCGCGGAGTCCCTCATGGGGTTGTGTTATCTGCTGACGTTTTATGGCTTCGTCCGTTCGGTGGATTCGCCGGCACCGGGAAGGTGGCGTGTTTTTTCGGTCCTCTGCTGCCTGCTGGGCGTGGCGAGCAAAGAGGTGACGGTCACGGCGCCGGTCCTGGTCCTGCTTTACGACCGGGCGTTTGTGGCCGGAAGTCTGGCGGAGGCGTGGCGCCGCCGGCGAAATTATTATCTTTGGCTGGCGGCCACTTGGATTTTCCTGGGCGGCCTCATCGCCACCACCGGCGGCAATCGTGGCGGCACGATCGGCTTCGGCATCGGCGTGGCGTGGTGGGCCTATGGTCTGACCCAATTCCAGGCGGTCGCGTGGTACCTGGCGCTGTCGGTTTGGCCACACCCCCTGGCTTTTGATTATGGAACTTTCTGGGTGTCACAAATCGCGGATGTGCTGCCCTACACGCTGATCATTCTGCCGCTGGCCACGGCCGCGCTGGTGGCGTTGTGGCGCTGGCCTGCGGCGGGATTTTTTGGAATTTGGTTTTTCGGAATTCTGGCCCCGACCTCGCTTGTGCCCGGCAGGGCGCAAATGATCGTCGAGCACCGGATGTATCTTTCCCTCGCGGCGCTGGTGGTGCCGGCTGTGCTGGGATTGTACGCCACTCTGGGTCGGCGAAGCCTGCTCGTCGTGTCCGCCCTGGCCGCAGCGCTGGGCTGGGTGACGGAGCGGCGCAACGCCGTCTACCGCACCGAGGAGTCCCTTTGGCTGGACACGATCGCGAAACGGCCCGCCAACCCCCTGGCATATACCAATCTGGGATGCCTGCTTGCCGATCGCGGCCATTTTTCCGAGGCCGCAGCGCGCTTCACCGTGGCTTTGCAGCTCAGTCCCGAGACGGCTGACTTTCATGTAAACCTCGGCAAGGCGTTACAGGGGCTGAATCGCCTGCCCGAGGCGATCTTTCAGTATGAAGAAGGCCTGCGGCTGAATCCGAATTTCGCCGACGCACAGGTTAATCTGGGAAACGCCCTCGCCAGCTCCGGCCGCCTGCATGAAGCGGTGGCCCATTGCGAAGCGGCATTGAAAATCGACCCCGACATTGCCGAAGCGCACAATAATCTCGGCAATGCCCTGTTCCAGTTGGGCCGCGTGCCGGAGGCCACCGACCAGTTCAAGCGCGCCCTGCAGCTCAAGCCTGATTATCCCGACGCTCATTACAATCTTGGCGCCGCATTTGTCCGTCTGCATCGGCTTCCCGAGGCCGTCGCCGAATACGAGGCCGCGCTCCGCCTCAAGCCCGATTATCCACAGGTTCACAACAGCCTCGGTCTGGCTTTGGTTGACCTGGACCGCCTGCCCGAGGCCATCGCCCATTTTCAAACCGCAGTGCGCGACCAGCCCGATTACATCGAGGCCCACTTCGATCTCGGCAATGCCCTGCGCCAGTCGCGCCAGCTGCCCGCCGCCATCTCCGAATACGAAACGGTTCTTCGCCTTGATCCCAACCACGTGGGCGCGCACGACAATCTGGGCATGATCCTCGCACAAACCAACCGCGTGCCCGAGGCCATCGTCCACTTTCGGGAGGCGACCCGCCTCGATCCCGCCAACGCCTCCATCCATGTCAATCTCGGCAGCGCTCTTTTTCTCAGCGGCCAGACCGCGCAAGCCATTGGCGAATACGAGGCCGCCTTGCGCCTTGATCCGAACGCCCCCGACGCCGCGCGCGACCTCGCCGTGGCCCGGCAGGCGCTCGCGGCACCCCGCTAAAACAGGCTCGCCGTTGCGCCGCCGGCAGTGTTATTTTAACTCTTCATCATGATGTCAGCTCCGAGCAAGCCTTCCTGGCTCCGCGCCAAAATGCCCGGCGGTCCCGGCTACACCGCCGTGCGCCGGCTGGTGGACGACAACCACCTCCACACCGTCTGCCAGAGCGCGCAGTGCCCCAACCTCGGCGAATGCTGGGCCCGCGGCACCGCCACGGTCATGATCCTCGGCAACATCTGCACGCGCTCCTGCAATTTCTGCGCCGTGCAAACCGGCCGCCCGACCGAGCTCGACCTCGGCGAACCCGCCCGCGTGGCCGACGCCGTCGCCCGCATGAACCTCCGCCATTGCGTCATCACCAGCGTCGCGCGCGACGAACTCGCCGACGGCGGCGCCTCGGTCTGGGCCGCGACGATCCGTGCCGTGCGCCACCGCAATCCGCACACCGCCATCGAGGTGCTCGTGCCCGACTTCAAGGGCCGGCTCGCGGACGTCGACACCGTGCTCGAGGCCAGGCCGGACATTTTCAACCACAACGTCGAAACCGTCGAGCGCCTGCAAAAGCCCGTGCGCGTGCAGGCCCGCTACGACCGCTCGCGCTCCGTCCTGCGCCACGCCAAAAGCCGCGGCTTCACCGTCAAGACCGGCATCATGCTCGGCCTCGGCGAGAAAAAGGAGGAAGTCGAGCAGACGCTGCGCGACCTCGCCGGCGACAAAATCGACATCCTCACCATCGGGCAGTACCTGCGACCGACGATGCAGCACCTGCCGGTGGACCGCTGGGTCACGCCGGAGGAATTTGCGGAATGGAAAAAATTCGGCCTCTCCATCGGCTTCGGCGTGGTCGAAAGCGGTCCGCTCGTCCGCTCCAGCTACCACGCCGACGAACAATCGCAAAAATACACCGGCGAGGAACACCTCAATACCACGAACGCGCTGAGCGCGTGAGACAGTGTTGAGATTGGGTGGCGTTCACCATGGCCAGCCAAAAACTGCAGCAATATAAAGGTCTCTTAAGCCCCGTCGAAGTGACGCAGGGAATCAAATGCGCACAGACAAATGCCAAGCGATTAATTGAAGACGCTGAATTGTTACTGGGCCACGAACGCTATGCCTCGGCTCTCGCGCTCGCAACGCTAGCGATTGAAGAAGCCGGAAAGGTTCCAATTTTACGCTCATTGGCACTTGCACGTTCCGATGAAGAAGCGAAAGCCGATTGGAAGGAATATCGAAGCCATACGTCGAAGAATAGGCTTTGGCCAGTTCTTGAATATGCTTTGAAGGGGGCTCGAAGGCTGGATGACTTTGCTGCACTAGTCGCTACAGATGCGGATCATCCTTTGATCCTAGATCAGTTAAAGCAGCTCTCTTTTTATACGGATTGTCTTGGAAAAAAACATTGGTCTGTGCCGAACTCCGTAATTGATAAAAATCTCGCCGCACTGATTGTTCGTACGGCCAAAATTTTGAGTGCAGATAGCGAGATCTCTCAGCGTGAAATCGAATTATGGATCCAGCACGTTGGACCAGTATGGAAACAAAATAAGGAAGTCATGGAAAAAGCTCTTGTTGATTGGTATACCGCACTCCAAGCGGAAAACCTCAAGCCGGCAGGCGAAAATGCAATGCGTGAGTTTATCGTAGGTGGCTTAAACCAAACCAGCCACTAAAACCAAACGCCCTTTATTTTATTTCTCCTCCGCATCAAACCAAAACGGCGCGAAAATTTCGCGGCCGGCGATCTGGACCTGACTCCAGATGACATAGCGGCCGGCGCGCGGAAGCTGCAGTTTAAAATGCAATGTCGGATGCACCGGATCGGGTAGCTTGGTGATGTCCACTTCGAGCGGATGCATGTGCCCAAAACCGCTGCGCTGGTCGTCGAAGGCCACGAGGTGCGCAAACGCGTCCATGATGACCTCGAGCGGCACACGCCCGCCGCCGATGCGCTCGATGGTCAGCGTCAGGTCCTCGATTTTGCGCGCGCGGATCGGCAGCGCACCGGGCGTGAGCGTGAAGCGGTAGCCGTCGCTGTCGGCCGTCCAGTTTTGCCGCGCGGCCGGCACGGGAGCGGCGGGCGGGCCGCTCACGGTGAGGTCGGCCCAGGCGTAGAGTTCGACGCCGGTGGCGGCCGGCACGAAGTCGGCGAAAAACCGGTAGCGTCCGCCGGCGCGCGGGGTGAAGGTGAAGGACCACGCGCCGGAAGCGTCCGCCGGTTCCGGATGGACATGCTGGTAGTCGGTCAGCGTGGGATCGACGATGAGCAGGTGGATTTTTTTCGCGTTCGAGATCGCGATGTCGTCCGGGCCGATGGGCTTGTTGCCGTAGGTCTTGAGCGTGAGCACGGCCGAGACAGGCTGACCGGCGGCGGCCGGCGCGGCGGTCGCGAGCGTCATGGTCACAGGCGACTGGACCTCGGTGGCGGGCAGGAACTGCGGATTGCTCGGGTCGCAGGTCTGGATGATGCTGCGGCCGGCGGGCACGTAGTTCAGGTGCGGCACGTTCGTGCCGGTGGGCAGCAAGCGCACGACGATGAAAAGCGCGGCGGAGCCGAGCGTGAGGAGCGCGAGCTGGCGGAACTGGTTTTTGGTCAGGGCGACGGGCACGGCAGAAATAGCCACAAGAGGCGCAGAAAGCACAAATCAGAAAATTCTTTGTGTCTCATGTGCCTTTTGCGGCCATGGAAATTATTTCTTCATCTTGCCGACAAACTCGGCCGGGCTCCAGGTGCCGCCGTCGGCGCGCCAGACGATGGTGCCGTTTTCATTGATGAGCAGCGTGGCGAGGGTGTGGTTGAGCAGGCCATCCTTGAATTCGGCAATGACGCCGAACTGCGCGAGCAGGTCCTTTACGGCGTCGGCCGGGCCGGTGAGAAACGAAAAATTACTCGTGTCGATGCCGCGCGTCTGGGCGTAGTCCTTGAGCACGCCGGGCGTATCGTAGGTCGGGTCCATCGAGATGGAGATGAGCTCGAGGTTTTTCACGCCGGCCTCGCGGGCGAGACGCTGGGTCATCGCCATCTTGGCGGTCGAGGCCGGGCACATCGTGGCGATGGGGCAGCGCGTGTAGATGAAATTGAGCATGATCTGCTTGCCGCGGAAGCGGTTCATCTCCACGACGCGGCCGTCCTGGTCGTAAAGCGCGAAATCGGGCGCGGTCTCGCCGACCTCCCGGTAGGGCTGCGGGCCGCGGGTCATCGTGTCCTGGCGCAGCGCATTGGCGGCGGCGGCGACGGTGGCGTTGTCGGGCGCGTCGTCGGGAAAAATTTTCTCGAGGCGGAAGTCGCCGCCGGTCTGCACGAGCTCGCCGCGGATGCGCTCGCCGGGTTTGGCGATGGCGAGGTCGCCCGGGCCGACCGGGTAGTCCATGGTCATGGCCGGCATGAGCCCCTTGATTTCGTCGTGCTGCACGCGCAGCGTCTGGTGCGCGGCGTCCACCGCGAGAATCTGGCCGCGCAGCGGCCAGCGTTTTTCGCCGGCGTCGGCCGAGGAGCCGGCCGGGCGCGAACAGCTTGCAAGCAGGGCCAGCAGGAGCGTTGCCGTCGCGGCCAGGCCGCGAATCGCCGGGCTGTTAATTTTCATGCAATTACCGATTTACGGGAAGAAATATTTGTCAAAGGGTTTGCGGAAATTACTTTGAACCCTTCTACTGTCCTGTTTCCGAACTTATGAGCGCGTCTTCGTCCCCTTTGCGCACGTCCGCCTACAAGCCGGGCGCGGCCCGGCTCGCCGGCGCGGGCGTGGCGTGGGCCTTCGTCCTCATCTGCCTGGGCGCATTCACCACCAGCATAGGCGCGGGCATGATTTTTCCCGACTGGCCGCTCTCAAACGGTTCGCTCAATCCCGCCGGCTGGCTGACCAACATCAACGAATTCGCCGAGCATTCGCACCGGCTGACCGCCGGCGTGATGAGCCTGCTGACGATCGCGCTGGGGGTGTGGCTGTGGCGGAGCGAGTCGCGGGCCTGGCTGCGGCGGCTCGCCTGGTTTGCGGTCGGCCTGGTCCTGGCGCAGGCGGTGGTGGGCGGCCTGCGCGTGCTGCTCGACCATCTGCAGGTGGCAATGGTGGACACAAGCATGGGGCGGCTTTTTGCCATGCTGCACGCCTGCCTGGCGCAGACTTTCCTGTGCGTGCTGGTGGCGATCACGCTGGCCAGCTCGCGCGCGTGGGTGGAAGGAAAAAGCCGCGCCGCCTTCACGGCGGGCACACGGCGGCTGGGCGTCGCGGCCTGCGCGCTGCTGTTCGTGCAGCTGGCGATCGCCGCGGTCATGCGGCACAGCTTTGCCGGACTGGCCATCCCGACCTTTCCGTGGTCCGGGCCCGACCACGGCCTGCTGCCGCCGGTGTGGAATTTCCGCGTCGGGCTGAACTTCGCCCACCGCGTCATGGCGGTTCTCATCACGGTGGCGCTGGTGGCGCTGGCGGGAAAGATTTACGCCGAGCGCGCGGCCACGGCGGCGGTACGCGGCGCGGCCTCGGGCTTGATGGCGCTGCTCTCGCTGCAGATTTTCCTCGGCGCCTCGGTCATCTGGTCGCAGCGCGCGCCGCTTTTCACCACCGCGCACGTGATCGTCGGCGCGGCCACGCTGGCCACGACTTTCGGGCTGACCTGGTGGATGCACCGGGAGGCATGGGTTGAGGCGAAGTCGCCCGCGCCGGCG
>Ga0335083_10010478_pt1 | contig 11195 bp, 7 predicted proteins | sample Lox_Sample_42_FD_206716 | JGI IMG/M metagenome (GOLD analysis project Ga0335083, IMG submission 206716) | Soil microbial communities from Loxahatchee National Wildlife Refuge, Florida, United States - Lox_Sample_4.2 | ecosystem: Environmental > Terrestrial > Soil > Wetlands | place: USA: Florida... | reverse complement strand
GCCAACGAGGGCAATCGTGATTCCGGCGACTAGCGTCCAAAACCCGAGAAGCAGAAATACGCCCGCGATAGCCGCAATCAGATAAGGAAGGCCCGCCACCAATCTAGCGTTTTCAAGGAGATGCGAGGCCCCGTAATACACCAGAATCGTGCTCGTCAGCACCCGCTGAAGCAAAAGACCAGCGCCGGGCCAGCCTTCGGCGAATGTGGAAAACAGACGTTGCAGACACTCCTCCGATTGCTGGTCTCATGCTAGTGATTCTGGAAACAGATCGAAAGGGTCAAAAGTAGGACTTACGAGTCCTACCGTTGGCGAACATCCAGCTCGATGATCCCGCGCTGGAGCGCAATGGTGACCGCGTGCGCCCGGTCGTTTGCACCTAGCTTGGAGAGAATGTTCGAGACGTGGTTCTTGACTGTTGTTTCTCCGATGGAGAGCTTGTCGGCGATTTGCTTATTGGCATTGCCTTCGCCAATCAAACGAAGCACATCAATTTCTCGCAAACTCAGCTGATCATCCGCAGCGTGGTCGGCCAGTTCCGCCGCAATTTCGGGCGGTATTCGCTTGCGCCCAGAATGGACGGTGCGGATCGCCTCCGGCAGCTCTGTGCGGACATTTCCTTTCAGTAGGTAGCCCCTGGCACCCGCCTTGATTGCCCTCAGGACTTGAACATCACCGGCATAGGTCGACAACACGAGGATCTTGGCATCGGGGAATTCGCTTCTAATCCGGCTGATGGCTTCGGTGCCGTTCACATTCGGCATTTGAATATCCATCAGGGTCACGTCCGGGCGGTGCAATCGAAATTGCGCGATGGCTTCCTCCCCGTCACACGCCTCTGCGACCAATTCCATATCGGGCTGAGTGTTGATGAGGGCCGCGATCCCCTGACGCAAGAGAGGATGATCATCCACAGTCATGATCCGAATGGCACTAGGACCGGTGCTCATAAATCCTCTTCTTCCCGAACAGCTTAAATCTACCGCTATCGCCAGCTTTTTCATAGGCGATAGCGGCTGGAACTTTCAACCGAACTTCTGTGCCGGCGCCCGCCTCGCTCCAGATATCCAGTCGGGCACCCATTCCCTCTGCCCGCTCATACATGCCAGGCAGGCCCCAATGGCCGGCCCGACCGCGGGCTTTCAGCACTTTGGGATCCATCCCTTTTCCATCATCTCGTACGATTAATGAAAAGGCATCGTCATCATAGCGCAGCTCGGCTTCAATGCTCCGGGCTTGTGCGTGCCGGTAAGCATTGCGCAGCAACTCTCGTGCGATTCGATAGACCTCTTCCCCGACTATCGCCCGCTTCGCCCGTCGGCTGCCCTCTACAATCACCCGCAGAGACGGGGCACTGTCATCACCATTCTGTGAGGCTGCCAGTTCGCGTCCCATTGCCAACAACATCTGTTCGAGGTTGTTTTCCTGGGATGACCCCGAACGTAGTTCCTGAATGGCGCTACGACCCTCGGCGATTGCCTGATCTGCGGAAACCAGCGCGCTATCCAGAGCCTCAGATGCTTCTTCGGGACGATCCGGAAGCTGATACCGTGCCGCCTGAAAGCGGAAGACCAGACCCTGAAAACTCTGCAACAGCGTGTCATGCAGGTCCCGCGCAATGCGTGTGCGTTCGCTTACGCGCTCTTCCAGACGCATGTTGAATTGAGCCGCCAGTTGCCGCACCCGCAGTTCGTATATTCCCCAGATCATCGCTAGAAACGCCGCAACGCAAGCCGCCCGGAACCAGTTCGTCTGATACCACGCCGGAGGGATCACGAAATCCAGCGTCGCGCCTTCCTCGTTCCACACGCCGCTGTTGTTGCAGGCAAGGACGCGAAACTTGTAACGCTTCGGCGGCAGGTTCGTGTACTGCACGTGACGGTCGGTCAGCTCTCTCCAGTCCTTATCCTGGCCTTCGAGCTTGATACGGAAACGCACCTTCTCCGGCACAACCAGGCTCAGCGCCGTGTAGTCGATGTCCAGGTTCCGAATCTGCGCAGGCAAATGCGTACCGTTCAAAAGATCATAAGTTTTGTCATCTGCGGTGACTTTCTCGATGTGGACCGGAGGCGGAATTTTGTTGAAGGGAAGGTGATGCGGATCGATGACGCTGACGCCGTCCCACGGCAAGAACCAGATTCTTCCGTCGGGCGTCTTGGCGACCTGTGGGTGGTAGTGGCCGGCATCGGAAAGACTCCTGACGCCATCGGAGCTGTCGAAAACCGTGACTTGAATTGCGGGTTTCTTGTCTCGTCCTTTGTCCACAGCGGCAGCCCAGGCGTCCAGTTCGGACCGGGCAATTCGTACCAAGCCACAGGCTGTGTACAGCCACATCGAGTGGTCGTTATCTTCTATACTCCAGTGAACGGTGTCACAGGGTAATCCGTTTTTGCTCGTCAGCGTAGCCAGGCGATTGTTCTTCAATCGACTGAGGCCGCCTTCAGTGGAAATCCAAAGCGTTCCGTCATCATCCAATTGAAAATCGCTGATGCGGCCCGCTCCAAGCCCATCGGCGGCTGTATAGGACCTGCGGATGTGGCCATCAGAAAAATAGGAAACGCCTCCGCGGAAGAATCCAATCCAGAGCCCCCCCTGCGTCCGATCGGCAGCCAGAATGCTCGCATGATCATTATGTCCTAACTCCGACCACTGCACTTGTCGCACATTTTTTTGAGGTGATATGCGAAAAAGGCCGACCTCCTCATTAATAACCCACAGATTGCCGACATTGTCCTGTACGATGGAAAGCACTGGTCCGCCCGGAACACCATTGATTGATGTAAACCGGCCAGCCTCCAGGTAGCCTAGTTCATGAGATGTTGAAATCCAAAGGCGCCCACGGTTATCCTCAAGAAGGGACGCTGGAGGAAATCCGTTAAGCATTCCGTCCCGCCTAGTGCTGCCGGTTCTTGGAATTGTGATTTGTCCGTGACCCCACCGATTCAGTCCACCGTAAGTACCTAGCCAAACAACCCCACTCTTGTCCGCCAAAACAGAGCCAACAACGGGTTTGGACAACCCTTGTTTTGCAGTAAGTGTGGCAGCGGCAAAGTCACGAAAGCGGTCGAGTCCGTCAATCGTGCATACCCAAACACTTCCTTCACGATCCTCAAATATATTGCCAACACTGTCACCGGACAGGCCTTCGGTCGCTGAAAACACATCTGTCCTACCGTTATGAACATGCAGAAGCCCGCGATTCCATGTTGCCGCGATCCAGAGACCAGAATCTCGATCACGAACTATTTTACGGACATCGAACTGACCCGAAATCCCTGACAGCGAATACAGCTCCGTTTTGCCATTATTAAATCGGTAGATACCACCCTTCCATCCGACCAGCAGAGTGCCGTCAACGTCTTCGCTGATCGCCGTAACTCCGTTAACCTCACCGGGCAATGAATAGAACATCGGGGAACCGGGTTTCCATCTCCACAGCCCGTCGCTTACCCCAACCCAGAGATTGCTCTTGGTGTCCTCATAGAGCGCAAAAACTCCGATTCCGAGCTGGCCATCGTCGCCGTAACAATGAATGCTGCCGTCCCGAATTGCACAAAGCCTGCCGTATGGACGCTTCATGCCCCCAACCCATACAGTTCCTTCGCGATCCTCACGCAATGCAACAACAAACTGATCCGTTAACTCGGAGTATTGTGTGAGTTTCCCGTCTTTCCAACTTGCGAGACCTTTGGTGCCGATCCAAAGTGTCCCGTCTTTCGCGACGAGCAGGCTTAAGACAGCACCGCCGGTGAAATTCTCGTTTCCGGGAGGATGCCAAGGAGTGGCGTGCACTCCGTCGAAACGAACCAAACCAAACTGAGTACCCAGCCACAAATAACCGTCAGGCGTCTGCGCAACCGAATAGATCTCGCCTCGAGCGAAGCCGTCGCGAATTTTCCACGCGGTGTGCGCGTACTGGTTTACATCGAGGGACGGATCTAACGGGAAAGAGCACGCGCAACACGCCAGTAGGGTTGTCAGCAAGAAGATCGCGTGTGTGCCCGCCTTCCCCATATGGAAATACATCTTAGCCCAGTCAGCGCCGTTTGTGCCCTCTCTCCCGTTCTCGCGCCCGGTGATCTTAAAGGTCCAAAAAATTAACAATTGCGGCTATTATGGTTTCTCCAAAAACCACGGCTTCGGGGGCGCGTTATGGTCCTGAGTCCCAGCTCTCGCAGAGCAGTTCTCTCAATTGTCTTTTTCCTCGTCGCGGGCACTAGCTCGCCCGCACACGCCCAAACCGAAACCGGCACGATCTACGGCTCTGTTACCGATCCTACGGGCGCCGTTGTCCCCGCCGCCATCGTTCGGCTGAATGATGTTGATCGCGGACTGAAGACCGAAGTTTCAACTGGAAACAGCGGGTTTTACACCTTCGCAACTGTTGCCCCTAGTCACTACCAAATACAAGTCGAAAGGAGCGGATTCAAAACCGTCCGCCTGACCGGAATTACGGTGAATGTGCAGGCCACTCTTGAGCAGAATTTCAAACTCGATGTTGGTTCTGCCTCTGAAACCATTACCGTTCAGGCCAATGCGGAGAACGTAAACACGACCGACGGCACCGTGAGCACCGTAGTGGATCGTACGTTTGCCGATAATATTCCGCTAAACGGCCGCAGCTTTCAGACTCTAGTCATGCTAACGCCGGGGGTGGTCGTAACCCAAACAGCTTTCGACGACCAGGGACAGTTCAGCGTGAATGGTCAACGCGCCGACGCCAATTACTTTACCGTCGATGGGGTTAGCGCCAACTTCGGCGTTACAGGTTACTCCGTTCTGGTACAGGCTGCTGGGGGAGCGCTGCCTGCGCTCAGTGCTTCAGGAGGGACGAACAGTCTTGTGTCGGTCGATGCCATGCAGGAATTTCGTGTGCAAACCTCTTGCTTTGCTCCAGAGTTCGGACGAACTCCGGGTGGACAGATTTCAATCGTCACACGCTCTGGAACGAATGCGTTCCACAGTACGCTATTCGAGTATTTCCGAAATGATGTTCTTGACGCGAATGACTGGTTTAACGGCTACACGAACAACCCGCCGCTGCCAAAAGCGGAAGAGAGACAGAACGATTTCGGCGGCGTGTTCGGAGGTCCAATCATCAAGGACAAGACCTTCTTCTTCTTCTCCTATGAAGGTCTGCGATTACGCCAACCGGCAACGCAAGACACTGCTGTTCCAGACACAGGATCGCGGCAACAAGCCCCATCCTCGATGCAGCCATTCTTGAACGCATATCCAGTCCAGAACGGTCGCGAACTGGGTTCAGATCTGGCGCAATACAATGCAAGCTATTCCGATCCTGCCTCCCTCAATGCGTACAGCATCCGCATAGATCAGGTTGTCAATAACAGGATCAACCTGTTTGGACGCTACAACTACTCTCCCTCAGATCTGTCTCAACGTGGTCCTTTTTTCTCATCGGAGCCAGTTTTGAGTATGAAGGAGTCAGTTTCGTCGTCGGTACAGACGTTAACCCTTGGCTTCAACTATCTAATCACACCGCGTGTTTCCAACGAACTCCGCGCGAATTACAGCAATGACCGAGTTGGCACCAAATACATTCTGGACAACTTCGGGGGAGCCGTGCCATTGCCAGATTCGCTGCTGTTTCCCGCTGGGTATTCATCCACAAATGCCGCCTTCACATTATCCCTTCCCGGTCCTGGAAATTACCAGCAGGGCAAAAATGCGACTGACGAGCAACGGCAAGTAAATCTCGTCGACAATCTGTCAGTTATACAGGGCAGCCACGCATTGAAGTTTGGGGTGGATTATCGTTGGCTCTCTCCATTCAGCAGCCCCTATACATATAACCAACTTGCAATATTCGCGGGGATGACGTGTGCTACCCCGCCGTGTCCGGGATATGCCATCTCGGGAGTATCCGAAATAGCGGCTGTGTTCGCTTATCAAAACGTCACACTGCTGTCACATAACTACTCGGTGTATGGGCAGGATACTTGGAAGGTCACGCCGAAATTGACAATGACCTACGGCCTACGTTGGGAAATCAATCCTCCCCTCGAGGGCAAGAATCTCGCAAATCAGCCGTTCACCGTGACGGGCCTCAATGACCCCGCAACTATTGCTTTGGCGCCTCACGGCACTCCGCTGTATCAGACAACCTTTGGAAATGTGGCGCCAAGAATTGGGGTTGCCTACCAACTGGGCGGGGGAACGAATTGGAATTCTGTGCTCCGCGGAGGTTTCGGAATTTTCTACGATCTTGGATCGGGGTCTCTGGGAGGAGTGTCAAACGATTTTTCATACTCAGCCGTGAATGTCATTCCTTCAGCCCCGCTTCCGATTACCGGTGCCAACGCCACTCCTCCCGTGATAACGACGAATCTGCCAGTTAGCACGATCAATGTCGCGGACCCTCATTTGAAGCTTCCGCGCACGTATGAATGGAATGCTGCAATAGAACAATCGCTCGGCAACGCGCAGTCTTTTTCGTTGACCTACGTTGGCGCGATCGGGCGGAAGCTGCTTCGCGTCACCAATCTAGTTAATCCAAATCCAAATTTTCAGTTTGTCGGTGTCACGGATAATTCCGCAACTTCGGACTATAACGCCCTGCAAATCAAGTTCGAGCGGCGTTTGTCGCAGGGCTTGCAGGCTCTGGCATCGTATACGTGGTCTCACTCGATTGACATTGCCTCGACGGATGCTATTGCCAACTACCTCAGCACGCCAAGCTCGGTCGCGAATCCCAATATCGATCGCGGCAACTCCGATTTCGACATCCGTCATGCCTTCACCGCAGGTGTAACCTACAACCTGCCCTCGCCGCAAGCAAACGCGTTTGCCCATGCAGCATTAGGCGGTTGGTCTGTGGACACCTTTATCTTTGCGAGGACAGCTCCACCCGTGAACGTGATAGGAGGGCTTGTTTTTGAGGACGGCATAGTGCTATATCCGCGCCCGAATTTCGTTCCCGGAATGCCGTTGGAACTGTTCGGCTCGCAATATCCGGGTGGCAAGATTCTCAACGGCGCAGCTTTCACGGAGCCGCCTACCGGGCAGCAGGGCGACTTCGGACGCAATGTTCTACGTGCCTTTGGAGCCTCGCAAGCGGACATTGCCTTCCAGCGTCAATTTCATTTGACAGAGCGAGTGCAGCTTCGCTTCCGGGGCGAGTTCTTCAACATCTTCAACCACCCGAACTTCGGCCCTCCCGATAACAACATAACCGACGCTCTTTTCGGCTACTCGACGGCAACGCTAAACAACAGCCTCGGCTCCGGCGGCGCTAACGGCGGCCTCAATCCGCTCTACCAGATCGGCGGCCCGCGCTCGATCCAACTGGCGCTCAAGGTTCAATTTTGAGGGCCATAACGATTTCGCCGGCTGGTCGGGCGGGCCCCACGCTGTGCCATAGTAAAATCGCACGAAGTGAGAGCCCACCATCCCTCGTATTGTTAGTCTTGCTCGAATTCGAAATCCGGAGCGCTTAGGTGCGGCATATCGGTGCCGACTAAACCGGAACCCATGACGAGCTCATCTGCTTGCCCGATCAGAGTCAGTTCGGGAGCCTCATACTTTTTTTGCATTCGATTCACCTCCTTTCTTTTCTTGGTAACAATCCTTATTCTTCAGACCACCCGGAGAAGCTCTCGATGCTATTGTTCGCGCGATTACCCAGCCACAATTCGAGAACGATGATGTTTCGCAATTGGGTCTGATTGCAGTCAAGCCCAAGTGAAAACCGCTGCAAGCGCGAAAGGACGCTATCGCGATCCACATAGCCACGCTCAACTAGCTGCAGTTCCCCAGCCTTTACAAGAAAGGGTGCCAGCGGTCTGAGGGCTTCCTGCCAGGGAAGATCGAACAAACCTTTGGACCGCCGCATTCGCAACTTGCCCGGCCACAAGTCCGAAAGCGCGGAGCGCATCAATCTGCGTGGCTTGCCCGGCAGGCAGAGGATATCCGGCGGTACAGTCATCAGAAACTCGACCAATGGCCGGTGAGCGAATGGATGTGTGTAGTCCAAGTGCTGCAACAGCTCGGGCGTTTGCAAACTTCGGAGTTCCAACGTTGTTGATAGTGAACGAAAATGTTTCCGGCGTTCAGGGGGAGCCTGCATCCAAGTGTCGGAGAAGAGATCGCCGGATTCGGAAACACCTAACCGCCCGATGAGAGCGGGCGCAAGGGATGTTTCGTTGCTCTTTACAGCGTACGATCCATCACCTATACCGTAAACATCTGCTGACACTAAAGAGGATGGAAGAGCAGCGCAGATCGCCCGCCAAAGGACTCGATACACAGGGACTCGAAGTATTTGGCTCCACTTCATCGCTTCCTTACATGCTCGGGTAATGCGAAACCGGCGCAACCAAGCCGAAAGTTGAAGGCTATCGTCGAACCAGTTCCCCATCGTGAGGTCCCCGTTCTGTCCAGTGAGAAGTACCTTGGCTCCCAGTTGGTGCGACAGCGATGCAACTGATTTCCGCAAGGGCTGAAGGATCTCTGGCTGCGAATCGCCCACGTGTGCTTTGGAGACAAGTGGCACATTATGGGTCGAAATATGGACACCTTCTATACCGCAAAATGATTCCATCTCGCGGATAAATGGTTCGTCGAGTGAGTTGTGCCAAACATAGCTGACACTTGTAAGGACCCTGGCTGGGACGGCAGCGCTCCGCATCAGGTGGTTCGCCATCGAAACGACCGACGAGGAATCAAGACCGCCACTGAGTTCCGCGAGAACGGGCTCTTCCGTTTGCAAACGAACGGACACAGCCTCACGAAACAATGCGCGAAGATGCTCTTCATATCGATGCTGGTTTCGGTAACGAACCTCATCTCCGATCGGTAAATTCCAGAAGCGGCTGATCTTCGTTCCGGTGGAAGACACACACACTGCGTGGCCGGCAGGTACGGAATAAATCCCCTTGTAAGGAGTGCGGTTCGGGCATCCTCCATACAACAAAAATGAGCCGATATAGTGCTCGTCAAGTTCGGAAATCCCGGTAGCGTCCGCGACAGCCTGCAATCGGCTGGACCAGAAGACGTTCCCCATTTGTACCGAATAGTAGAGTGGGCGCACACCGGCAAAGTCGCTCGCCAGGACGGTCGCCCGCTTGGCACCGTCCCGTATGACGACGCTCCAATCGCCTATCAAATGGACAAGACCGCTGAATCCCCATCGTTGATACGCGGCAAGCGCGATGTTGGAGTTGCTGGTGTCTCCTTGAAGCGAGTCCGCTAATAAAGGAAGTAAGTCGTTACGGTTGTCCAGCCGACCGTCCCAATGTTGGACCCAGCTTTGTTCCTTGCCGCCGCGCGCCGTTATCGGCGAATTCTGCCTCGTGTCGGTGAATATCGGTTCGTTTGCTGTACTCATTTCGTGTTACTCGTACGATCTATGCGGTAACTAATATTTGAAGACGTTCCTGATACGCCGGCGAGCCGTAGGCAACGCGCCCATCGACCTCTACCCAGGCATGGGAAAAGAACGGAGCAGGACGATAGCCGATTGCTAGGCGTGCATCGATGCCGTACTTCCTCAACAAACGGACGGTACAAACTGATCGCTGCAAGCAGAGCACCGGTTTCCAGTAGAAACAGGTCGCGAGCAGAACCACGTCGCAAATGGCACTTTTCAGTTCTTCGCTGCACGGCCTCACCGAAACGTGTTGCTTGCGCAGTTGCCGCAGAATGCGACCGATGCCCAACGAGGAGACGATCCCGTCATAACGCATGATCTCGAATAACGCTCGAAGGATGAGGAATCCGTAACGTGCTGTATTCACAGGTTCTCCTCTCGTCGAATAAGGGAATGCGCTTCCAAGTCGTCTACGAAAGCTCTGACATGCTCCCGTGCCGACGTTATCGGAACCTGATATTCGTCGCTGATTTCGGTAGCAATCGTGTGCAGCGGGTTTCGCTGCACAAGTCCGCTCCATATGCGGGCACCGGTTTTGTTCGCGGCGTACATGCGCCCGTTGCCGGTGTGTAAAATCACGATTCCGTCTTCGTGAATTGAAGCGGCGGCTTCATAATCCACCGTAACAGTTACATCCTTCATGAGCACTTCTCCTCTGGTCGCAATAACCAACGCCGAGGATCATTTCCGTTCAGCGTCAAAGCGATTGTGCGACAGTGCTCAGTAACGAACAACTCCGAAAGGGTATTGCCTAGCTCCAAATCGATGGGCTTGTTTGGTCTCTTTTGCACCAAGACGTAACTCTTATGGACATTACGAATACTCAAAAGAGTGCTGCGTAACGCAAGCGGGTCGACCAACAGAATCTGCTGAATCGAGACTGTTAGTAACGTTTACACGTTTATGCCGAGGAAAGGGAATACCGTCAAATTAAGGAATGAATGTAGAAACGTCCAGATCGGAACACGCCGAGAAACTCGGCGACAAACGGTTTCATCGTTTCTGAAGATATCGAATTCGCTAGAGCGCGAGATTCGCAGCCCGGAATGGAGATTGTTGCGAACATCATCATTTTGTCGTACTGGGCTGTGACGGCATTTACTCTCGGTCCCGACGCGGAATGTTAATCCGTTTCCAGCCAGAAAGTCGCGCATCCACTGACCAATGCCCGGGCCCAAGCAGCAACAGAGCAACCCCGAGACTAGACAGCAAGACGTGTGGCCACGCATTACAGTTGTGCGCGTACAGGCTGAACAGTTGGAGCGCAGTCACGACCACACCTGTGATTCGCGTCCACAAGCCCATTAGTAGCAGCATTCCAAGCGCCATCGCGAGAAGGTGAAGCGTAATCAGCTCCAGATTTCCGCTCTCCAGCGCCTGCCTACAGTGGACAGTTAATGCAGTGCCGGTAGCAACTCGGAGGAGCACAAGCCCCAAGCTGGGCAGAGCGTCGCCGAAATTGGGGTCCGCAGGCCTCAAGGTACCTAAGGTTATCGCCTTCAGAAGGCGTTCCTAAGCCCTAAAGGTTTTTTCGTTCCACTCTTTAGTGTTTTGTTTTTCAGATCTCGATAATGCCGCGTTTCACCCCGATCATGGCGGCGTGGGTGCGATCGTTAGCGTTTAGTTTGGAAAGAATACTCCGTACCTGTCCTTTGATCGTGTCTTCCGTCACTGAAAGCTGGGCTGCAATTTCTTTGTTGGAATTACCATCGGCGATCAACCGCAGTACGCGCACTTCGGTCGGCGACAAGCTGTCCTCGGCAGCGTGCTCGGCGAGTTGAAACGAAACTTCCGGGGAAAGAGTCTT
>Ga0335083_10010477_pt1 | contig 11195 bp, 12 predicted proteins | sample Lox_Sample_42_FD_206716 | JGI IMG/M metagenome (GOLD analysis project Ga0335083, IMG submission 206716) | Soil microbial communities from Loxahatchee National Wildlife Refuge, Florida, United States - Lox_Sample_4.2 | ecosystem: Environmental > Terrestrial > Soil > Wetlands | place: USA... | reverse complement strand
CGCGTGGTGATGAACGCCTTCTTGCCCGCATCGGCAGCCGACTTCTTGAGGAACCAAAATCCGATCAGCAGGTAGCTGCACAAGCCGACGCCTTCCCATCCCACGAACATCACCAGAAGGTTGGCGCCCAGCACCAGCGTCAGCATGAAGAACATGAAGAGGTTCAGGTAGCTGAAGAAGCGGTAGTAGCCCTCCTCATGGGCCATGTAGCCGGTCGAATAGATGTGGATCAGCATGCCGACGAAGGAAACCGTCAGAAGCATCACGACCGTCAACTGGTCCACCTGCAGCGCGAAATCGACGTGGAACGGCCCCGCCGTCATCCACGTGAAGTAGTTGCCCAGGTAGGGAATCTGATCCGGCGCCAGCAGGGAGAACTCGCGAACCAGCTCGGCGACCGTGAGAAAGGCGAGCGTGACCGAGCCGACCGCGACGCTATTGACCGCGGACTTCGGCCACCGCTTTCCGAAGAGGCCGTTGATCGCCGCGCCCGCCAGCGGCAGCGCGAGAATGATCCAGAGATTGTGGAGTATCGGCATTAGAACTTGAGCAGATTCACGCGTTCCACGCTGAGCGACTGACGATTCTGCGCGAGCATGATGACGATGGCGAGCCCGACCGCCGCCTCCGCCGCCGCGACCACGATCACGAAGAACACGAATACGAGCCCGTCGAGCTGATTATGGGCGCGCGCGAAGGCCACAAACGCCAGATTCACCGCGTTCAGCATCAGCTCGATGGACATGAAAATCGTGATCACGTTGCGCTTGAACACGAACGCCACGACTCCAAGCCCGAAGAGAATGGCGCTCAGCACCAGGTAATACGAAATCGGAACGAAGCTCATTCTTCCTTCCTTGCCAGCACCAGCGCGCCCAGCAGCGCGATCAAGATCAGGACCGAGGTGGCCTCAAACGGAAACAGAAACTGTTGGAAGAGTTTTTTGGAGAGCTCCTCGGTCGACGAAGGCTCGATGTTTGCCGATGTGCCGACGGCCGCGGCTGCTGGCGTGTGCGCCAGCCAGTGGCCGACCCACAGCATCAGGACGAGCGCGAGGGGCACGCCCGCGAACTTTGCGATCTTGCTGAAATCGGTGTGCTCTTCCACGCCCATGTTCAGCAGCATGATGACGAAAACGAACAACACCATGATGGCGCCCGCATAGACGATGATCTGCACGGCCGCCACGAACGGCGCGCCCAGCAGCAGGTACAACACGGCCAGAGCCACCATCACGAGGATCAGCGCAAGCGCGCTGTGGATCGGCTCGCGCGCCAGGATCAGCGCCACGGCGCCCCCCACCGCGAGCAGCGCGCAAAACGCGAAAAGTATGAACGCCAGGCTCATCCATGCCTCAGCCACGGCCAGATCATCACAAACGCCGTAATCACCAGGTTCGCCAACGACACGGGCAGCAAAAGTTTCCAGCCGAACGACATTAGCTGGTCGTACCGGAACCGTGGCAGCGTGCCGCGCAGCCAGATGTAGAAGAACAGGATCACCAGAATCTTGGTGGTGAACCAGAACGGCCCCTGGATCACGCTCGCGACCGGGGGAATCAGGCAGAGGAGGCCGCCGCCCAGCGCCAGCGCCGTGACGACCGCCAACTGAAGCCGGGCGATCCCGCGCATTTCGGTCAGCGTGTCATAGGCGCAATAGATCCCGAGCAGGACAAGACCGGCGCCCGGCAGGAAAATCTGCCAGTGCCAGCTTTCAGGCAAGGGCGAGAGCCAGCCTCCGAAAAATAGAATCGTGGCGAGGCACGAAACCGTGATCATGTTCGCGTACTCGGCCATGAAGAACATCGCGAACTTGAAGCTCGAGTACTCGGTGTGGAAGCCGGCCACGAGCTCGGTTTCCGCTTCAGGCAAGTCGAACGGAATGCGGTTCGTTTCGGCGATCGCGGCGGTCAAATAGCACAGGAAGCCGATGATCTGGGGGAAGGCACCATGCTGAAGCCCCAGAATGTTCCAATGCCAGAACGCACCCTTTTGGTGCTGGATGATTTCGTTGAAGTTGAACGATCCGGCCACAAGGACCACGCCGACGACCGACATCGTGAGCGAAACTTCGTAGCTGATCATCTGCGCCGAGCTGCGCAGGCCGCCCATCAGCGGATATTTGCTGTTCGACGACCATCCCGCCAGCGCGACGCCATACACGCCGATCGCCGTAATCGCAAAGACCATGAGCAGCCCGATGTTGATGTCCGTAACGGACCATGCCTGCTGCCGAAGCACGGGTATCAACACGTCCGGCGGCCCGAAGGGAATCAGCGCAATGGCCGTCAGCCCGACCGATAGGGCCAAAAACGGCGCGAGCGTGTAGACGAGCCGGTCTGCGACGGGCGGCGTGATGTCTTCCTTAAAAAGGAACTTCAGACCGTCGGCCAGTGGTTGCAGCAAGCCGTGCGCGCCGACGTAGTAGGGGCCCCATCGCGACTGAATGTGCGCGATGATTTTCCGTTCCATCCAGGTGAGATACGCAAGCGCCGTCATCACAATGAACAGCAGGACGGCAATCTTGATTATCGATGCCACCAAGACTGGGTGCTGGGAGATGAATCCCACGGTCTCTCTTTTGCCTCGTTTGTGGAAGTGAGCCGGGAACAGTACCGGCCCAGAGTCCCGCTTGTAAACAGATAGTCGTTCGACGAGAAAACAGCGCCCGCGGGCGCGTCGTACGACGCTTCAACCGTTCTGCACGTGGCAGTGGCCTGCTCGGAGCCGCCCGCCAGCAAATTCGCCTGCGAAAGATCGTAGCCCGCCACGTTCTGGCGGATCTCATCGAACGCGGCTTCCGCGGTTCGCAGCTTGATCGCGGCGCCCGTGCCGAGCATGCTCAGCTGGTGCGACAGAATCCGCAGCAGGTCGAAATCGCTGCGGGGTCCCTGGGCATCCACGGAGCGGTGCGTCAGTTGCACTTCGCCGGCCGTGTTCGTCAGCGAGCCGTCTTTTTCATACGAAGACGCCGCGGGCAGGACCACGTCCGCGCGCAGCGCCGTCTCCGTCAGGAACATGTCGTGCACCACGAGCAGCTCCAGGCCGGCCAGCCGGTCCGGCTGCGCGACTCCGAATGTCTTCAGCGGATTCGCGCCCACCACGTAGAGCGCTTTCAGCTTTCCGCCCACCGCGGCCTCCATCATCGCGCGCGCCGTCAGGCCCGGCGTCGAAGGTATCTCGCCGCCCCAAAGCTTGCCGAATCGCGCACGCTCCGCGCTGTCTGAAACGGGCGCGTAACCAGGCAGCCGGTCGGGCAGAACTCCCATGTCCGCAGCGCCGCGCGAATTCGAGTAGTCGCCCAGAGCCAAGAACTTGGTCTTGCCGCCGAATCGCGCGCCCAGCGAAACCAGTTCTCGGATCGCCGCGCCTTGCATCTCGGCGCCGAAGATGACCACCACGTCTTTTTCCGCTTCGAGCGCCGCCTTCAGCTGTACCAGCGCCTCCGTCGTCTTCGCGTCGAAGCTGCCGTGCTCGTTCGCGAGCCAGTGCAGCGCGTGCACTTCGCTGCCCTTCGGCACCTGTACGGCGATTTTGGCCTGGCGATGAATCTTGCTGTCGCGTCCATTGATGGCGTAAAGCCTCAATCCGTGATGGCGCACGCCGGTGCGAATGTGCCACGCGACCAGTGGATTCTGATTTGTAACGTCGTTGCCGATCAGCAGCACCGCGGGCGCGTGATAGACGTCCGCCATCGTCGCCAGCGAATCCTTCGCTTTTGGACCGAGCGCCGCGGCCAAACCTAAATAATCCGCCGTGCGGTGATGATCCAAGTTGTTGGTGCCCAGCGTGACGCGCGCGAAGCGATTCAGCAAGTAATTCTCTTCGTTCGTCGTGTGATTCGAGCCGATTACGCCGATAGCGGCCGGGCCGTGCGAGTCGCGCACCTGTTTCAGGCGCCGCGCCACTTCCTCGAGCGCGTCCTCCCAGCTCGCCGGCTCCAGCTTTCCGTTGCGGCGGACGAGCGGCTGGCGTACGCGCTCCGCATTCGCCGTGAAATCAAATCCAAACCGGCCCTTCGCGCAGAGGAACTCGCCGTTGATGCCGGAATGATCGCGGTTATTCGCGCGCAGGATCTCGTTGTTGCGCACGCTGAGCGTCGTCTTGCATCCGTTCGAGCAGTGCGCGCACGGATTGCCGACGTACGTCATTTCCCACGGCCGCGTCTGATAGCGGTAGGTGCCGCTGGTCAGCGCGCCGACGGGGCAGATGTCGATGCACATCCCGCACTCTTCGCACGCCAGTTCGCCGGGCTTGTTCGGCAAGATCACTGAATGCACGCCGCGCGCTCCGACGCCGAGCGCCTTCACGTCCATGCCCTCGTCGCACACGCGCACGCAGCGGAAGCACATGATGCAGCGAGGCGCGTCGTAATAGACCAGCGGCGACCACTTTTCTTCGGGGTAGTGCAGCTTTTCCTCGACGAAGCGCGTCTTGTCCAGGCCGTAGCGGAACGTCATGTCCTGCAGCTCGCACTCGCCGCCCTTGTCGCACACGGGGCAGTCGAGAGGATGATTCGAGAGCAGGAACTCGATCATGTCCTTGCGCGCTTTGCGAACCTGATCGGTGGCCGTCTTGACCACCATGCCCTCCGTCGCGACGAGCGTGCAGGCCGTCTGCAGCTTCGGCATTTTCTCGACTTCGACCAGACACATGCGGCACGCGGCCTGCAGCGAAAGTCCCGGGTAGTAGCAGAACGAAGGGACTTCGATTCCCTGGCGCTTCGCCGCTTCGATCACCAGTGTGCCCGGCGAGGTCGTCACCGGCTGCCCGTCGAGCGTGAACGTGATATTGGGTTGATCCGCCATGCGTTTCCTAGTGCGCCGCCGCGAGCGCGTCCGCGGTCTTGTACGCGCACTTGCCCTGCAAATGATCCTCAAACTCGTTGCGCCACTTTTTCACGATGCTGATCGTCGGCAGAGCCGCAGCGTCCCCGAGCGGGCAGAACGTCCTGCCGAGCATGTTCTTCGAAAGCTCGTCGATCAGCGGAATATCTTCCGCGCGGCCGCCGCCATCGTGGAAACGGTCCAGCATTTTGCGCAGCCACGTGGTGCCTTCGCGGCACGGAATGCACCAGCCGCAGGACTCGTGCGCGTAGAAATGCATGATCCGGCGCGCGACGTCCACCATGCAGGTGTCTTCGTCGATTACGACAGTGCCGCCCGACCCGAGCATCGAGCCGGCCTTGGCTACCGAGTCGTAGTCCATAGCGATGTCGATTTCATCGGCAGAAAGAAGCGGGCACGAGCTGCCTCCGGGAATCACGGCCTTCAGCTTCTTGCCCCCGCGCACGCCGCCGGCAACTTCTTCGATCAGTCGCCGCAACGGAAAGCCCAGCGGCAGCTCGTAGATCCCGGGGCGATTCACGTGCCCGGAGATCGAGTAGAGGCGCGTACCACCGTTCTTCGGGGTGCCGAGATTCGCATACGCTTCGCCGCCCATGCGGATCACTGCGGGGACGGTACTCAGTGTCTCGGCGTTGTTGATAACGGTCGGGCAGCCGTAGAGGCCCACCACGGCAGGGAAGGGAGGGCGGATGCGCGGATAACCACGCTTTCCTTCGAGCGATTCCATCAGCGCCGATTCCTCGCCGCACTCGTAGGCGCCCGCGCCCGTGTGAGTGCACAGGTCGAAATCGAATCCGCTGCCGAGGATGTTCTTGCCGAGATAGCCCTTGGCGTAGGCTTCCGACAGGGCTTCGTCCATGATGTCGATGATGTAGCGATATTCGCCGCGGATATAGATGAAGCCGCGATTCGCGCTCACGGCGCGGCCCGCGATCACCATGCCCTCGATCAATTGGTGCGGGTCCATCTCCATCAACGGGCGGTCCTTGCAGGTGCCCGGCTCGCTTTCGTCGGCGTTCGCGAGGATATATTTCGGATTGCTCGTATCCTTGGGAACGAAACTCCACTTCATTCCGGCCGGAAAGCCCGCGCCGCCGCGCCCGCGCAGACTCGACTTTTTCACTTCGTCGATGATCTGGTCCGGCGTCATCTGCTTCAGGGCCTTTTCCAGCGCCTGATAGCCCTCGTTCTTCAAATACACGTCAATCCTGCGCGAATTCGGTATGCCGAATCGCTTGCTGATCACGGGAACTTCAGCGGGGAGCCGTTCATGTACCGATCCCGCGGTCACTGGCGAGGGTTGCGGTTTCTTTCCCTGTTCGAGCTGCTCGAAGAGCTTGTCGACTTTGCCGGGATCGAGATTCTCGTAGAAGTCGTAGTTCACCTGCATGCACGGCGCGCCGGTACAGGCTCCCATGCACTCGACCTCTTCCAGGGAGAACGTGCCGCTCGGCGTCACTTCTTTGTTGCCGATTCCCAGCCGCTTTTGCACGTGGGCGTAGAGCTCGTTGCCGCCGCGGAGCATGCAGGAAATGTTCGTGCAGACCTGGATATGATGGCGCCCCGCCGGCTTGCGCCGCAGCATCGAGTAATACGCCAGCGTCTCTTCCACCTGAATCTTGTTCAGGTCGAGCCGTCGCGCAATCTCTTCCAGAATCTCGTCGCCGAGGAAGCCGAAATGGTCCTGCGCATACAGCATCATCGGGATCAGCGCCGAGCGCTTGACCGGGTAGCGGCCGACAAGGTCCTTGAATTTGGCTTCGAGTTGCGGCGGCAATTGCATCATCTGGTTCTGTTTGCTCTCCGCGCCTAGCGATCCACTTCGCCGAGCACAATATCGGTGGTGCCGATGCACGCCACGACGTCCGCCAGCAGGCGGCCCTCGCAAAGATTCGGTAGCGACTGCAAGTTCACGAACGACGGCGTGCGAAACTTCACGCGGTACGGTTTTGTTGATCCGTCGCTCGCCATGAAAACGCCCAGCTCGCCGCGCGGCGATTCAATCGCTTGATAGACCTCGCCCTGCGGCGGCGCGAAGCCTTCCGTGAAGATCTTGAAGTGGTAAATCAAGCCTTCGATCGAAGTCTTCATTTCCTCGCGTGACGGCGGAATCACGCCCGGCAATTCCGCGCGGAACGGCCCCTCGGCAGGAATCTTGTCCATTGCCTGGCGGATGATCTTCAGGCTCTCGCGCATCTCGGCGACGCGCACCTGGTACCGCGCGTAGCAATCGGCCCCGGTCGATGTCTTCACCTCGAAATCGAACTCGTCGTAGCTCGAATACGGGAAAACCTTGCGAATGTCGTAGGGAACGCCGCTGGCCCGCAGCAGGGGACCGGAGCAGCCCATCGCGATCGCCGTCTCCGCGCTCAGCATACCGACTCCCACAGTGCGCGCCTTCCAGATGCGGTTTTCAGTGAGCAGCGTTTCGTATTCATCGATGTGGCCCGGCATCGCGTCGAGGACGCGCCGCACTTTGTCCAGCCATCCCGGCGGCGGTTCGAGGGCGAGCCCTCCGATTCGGAAATAGCTCGTCATCATCCGCTGGCCGGAGACGTACTCGTAGATCTTCATGATCTCTTCGCGCTCGCGGAAGCTGTAGAGGAACACGGACATCGCGCCGAGATCGATGGCGTGCGTGCCCAGCCAGACGAGGTGCGAAGTGATGCGCGTCAGCTCCGTCAGCAGCACGCGGATGTACTGCGCGCGCTTCGGAACTTCAATCCCGATCAGCTTCTCAGCCGCCAGGCAGAATCCCAGGTTGTTCGAAAGAGGCGCGAGATAATCGATGCGGTCTGTCAGCGTAATGCACTGGGAATAGGTCTTCGATTCGCACGATTTCTCGATGCCCGTGTGCAGATATCCGATCACGGGCTTGGCTTTGAGAACTATTTCGCCATCGAGCTCGAGAATCACTCGCAAGACGCCGTGCGTCGACGGATGCTGCGGTCCCATATTAAGGACCATCGGTTCGGCTGGGCCGGCTGGCGTCTCGATTGTCGTCATGGCTCGGATGCCTCCATCTACGACTAGCGGAACCCCTCGACGGGATAATCCTTCCGCAGCGGGTGCCCCTCCCACTCGTCCGGCAGGAGAATGCGCGTGAGATCGGGATGGCCGTGAAACCGGACTCCAAACAGATCGAAAGTTTCGCGCTCGTGCCAGTTGGCCGTCGGCCAGACCGGCGTCACGGAGGCGACCGCCGCTTCCTTGCCTGTCAAGCGCACGCGCAGCCGCAGCCGCTCCTTCCGATCCAGGGAAAGGAGGTGATAGTTCAACTCGAAACGCGGCTCGATCGGAAAGCGATCGACGACGGTCAGATCCGAAAGAAACGAAAAACGCAGGGCGGGATCGCTGGCCAGATACTCTGCGACGCGCAGAACGTGCTGCGCTGGGACGACGACAGTCGTTTCGCCTCTGAATTCAATCACTTCGGCGACGGCCTGCGGGTCCCAATCCCTGAGCTTCTGCACGACAGGGTTTTTGCCAAGGTCCTGTGATTCCACTATGAATCCGATTCCGGACAGGCGCCCGCTTAATGCCAGTCGAGCGCGCCTTTTTTCCAGAGGTAAATGTAACCAACCAGCAGGATCATAATGTAGAGCAACATCTCCACAAAACCAAACACTTTCAGGTCGTGGTAGATGAGCGCCCACGGGTAGAGGAAGATGGCCTCGATATCGAACAGAATGAAGACCAAGGCCACCATGTAGAAATGCACGGAAAAAGGTTGCCGCGCGTCGCCCGTCGGGCGAATGCCGCACTCGTAGGGCTGATCTTTTTCGCGCGTTCGCTTGTGTTTTCCGACCAGCGTGGAGACGGTGATCAGGGCGCCGGCCGTGAAAGCCGCTAGTATAAACATGAGCAAAAGCGGCCCGTAGCTGTCGAGGTAGTTGCCGTTCATTTTCGATGCGTTGCTATAATAACTTCCGAGGGTACGCCGGTCAAATGAACTCCCCAGAATCTTTGACGCGGTATTCTTGCGGCCTGGCAGCCGGGGAACTCGCTCCGCGATGAGCTCCGGATTCAACACGGACGTTCGAGTTGGAGAACGGGTGTTTCACGTTCAGACCGAAGACCGCGGCCCCGCCCGTCCCGTGATCGACACCACGATCTATCAGCACGGGCGGATCGTCCACCGGCGCGCCACCAACTACGAGCATCTGACGCTTTCGGTCGAATTCAGCGATGATTCGCTGCGCCAGCGCGTGGAAGACCACCATCGCGCCGTGATCGAGGATCTCCGCTCGGGCGCACTCGACGCGCAGATCGCCGCGGCTGCCGAGCAGGCTCCCCGGCCCGCCGGCATTCAGGTGCAGTTGCTCAACCCGCAATCGTGGCTGTCAGCCGGAAACGTCGCTCTGGACGTCGAGATCTTGCGCCGCGCGGATCAGCAGCCCGAAGCCGGAGCGCACGTGGAGGCCGCGATCGAAGGCGCTTTGCAGGATTCATCGCATGCCGCCACGAGCGACGACCACGGACGCGTGCGGATTGAATTCCCGCTGCCGCCGCTCAGCAAGGGCGACCTTGCGCTGGTGATTCGCGCGAAAACGGGCGTGGCGAAAGACGAGATCCGCTTTGCGATGCGGTCCCGGCAGAAGAACCCGCCCGTTGCGCCCGCCTGACCCCCGAGCAGAATGACCGTCACAATCAACGGAGAGCGCCGCGAAATACCCGAAGGCCTGAACGTGCTCGCGCTGATCGAGCATTTGGGAATGAGAACGGATCGTGTGGCGATCGAGCGCAACCTCAATATTCTGGCGCGCGCGCAGTGGCGGGAAACGCAGGTGCAGGCCAACGACAGCTTCGAAATCGTTCAGTTTGTCGGCGGCGGCTAGCGCTTCTCGCGTTTGGCCGCCAGATACTTCTTCCACGGCCTCCAATAGTACGTCGGCCAACCCTTCGACACGCCCTGGCGGTCTTGCTGCGGCACGTTCACATGAACGAGATCGACGCGCGCGCCACCGGGTGTCTTGCTGAACTTCAAAACGAGGATTGAGTCGGCATCGCCCGGCTTGAGATTCACGCTGCGCCACGCTTGCACGATCAACCGGTTCGGCACGATCTGCAGATTTGTTCCCCAGATCTGCTTGTTCCACGCTGTGAATGCGCCGCCGGCCTTGCGGCTCATCGTTGCCTTTCCGCCGGTCGCCGCAGAGTGCTGCTTGGAGTCGAGATACATTTCGAAGAGTTCCGCCGGCGTCGCCTTGAATCGCACGGATTGTTGAATGGCCTTCGTCACAGGCTGCTCCTCCAGTCGGCTACCGGCTTGCGAGGAGATGACCGAGCTTGGCTTGCTTCGTCTTGAGGTAAGCCCGCGAGTGATGGCTGGTGCGCGGGCGGCAGGGAACTCGCTTCACCACGCGTACGCCACCGCGTTCGAGCTGTTCGATCTTATCCGGATTGTTCGAAAGCAATCGCACGCATCGGACGCCGAGCGCCTTGAGCGCCGCTGCTGCAAAATCGTAGTCGCGCGAATCCGCGGCAAACCCGAGCCGGCGATTCGCCTCGACCGTGTCCAGCCCCTCGTCTTGCAGTTCGTAGGCCTTGATCTTATTGATCAGGCCGATGCCGCGGCCCTCCTGCGGCAGATAGAGCACAATCCCTGAGGGCTCCTTCGCGATCTTGCGCAGCGAGTATTCCAGTTGCGCGCGGCAATCGCACCGCTCCGACGTGAAAACGTCTCCGGTAAGGCACTGCGAGTGTACGCGCACCAGCGGCGCATCGCCCGGCTTGACTCGCCCGTGCTGGATCGCGACCGCTTCTTCCGTCGGCCCTCGTCCTTGCAGGGCCAAGATCGTGAACCGCCCGAATCGCGTGGGCAGTTCCGCCCGCGCCACGAGCCGCACTCTCCCGGCTTTCTTCCTGGGTTTCATGGAAGTCATACAGTATAGCAGGCCCGCCGAAAGCTGATCTTGCGCGCGTGAACGTAGCCCGGCCGGGCATCATGGCGGTGATTTAACTTTGAGGTTGAGTGGTTTTTGGCTTACCCTTCGACACTTGGTTGGCCCTGAGGATAAAGGCAAGTGCCCTCGCAAGAATCGCAGGACGCGAATGACAAACACCCCATGATGCCTGGCGACAAGCTGGGCGCGTACGAAATTCTCTCGACGCTTGGCTCCGGCGGCATGGGCGTGGTTTACAAAGCCCGTGACACCAAGCTCGGCCGGCTCGTCGCGCTCAAGTTTCTTCGCGATGCCGACCGCGACGGCGAAGCGGCGCGCGCCCGCTTGCTCCTCGAAGCGAAAAACGCCTCGGCTCTCAATCATCCGCACATCGCGACAATTTACGAAGTGGGCGAAAGCGGCGGGCGTGCCTACATCGCCATGGAGTTCATCGAAGGGCGCTC
>Ga0335083_10010475_pt1 | contig 11198 bp, 9 predicted proteins | sample Lox_Sample_42_FD_206716 | JGI IMG/M metagenome (GOLD analysis project Ga0335083, IMG submission 206716) | Soil microbial communities from Loxahatchee National Wildlife Refuge, Florida, United States - Lox_Sample_4.2 | ecosystem: Environmental > Terrestrial > Soil > Wetlands | place: USA: Florida... | reverse complement strand
CGACGTTGCGGTGGATGCAGTGCATGACCAGCGCAGCACCCAACTCCCCCTGCTCCAACCGCCGCTTCATCTCGACGTAGCCGGGATCGAAACGGCGCATGTATCCGACCGTGACGAGTCTGCGCCCGAGCGCGTGTTCCTTCCGGACGATCTGCAGGCATTCCTCGGCCGACGGCGCCAGCGGCTTCTCGCACAGCACCGGCTTGCCGAACTCGAGACAGGCGGTGACAAAGGCGCCGTGGCTTTGATCCGGCGAGGCCACCAGTACTGCATCGACACCGCTGTCGCGGATGAGATCCAGCGGGTCCGCGACCGCGCGTGCCGTCTTGCAGATGCCGGCAACCTTGCCCATTCTGCCGGCATCGACGTCGGACACGGCCACGAGCTGCGCGCCGGCTACCGCGGTCGACAGCGTCTGCGCATGGTCGGCGCCCATCACTCCGGCGCCGATCAATCCCACTCGGATCGTCATCGGGGCGTCAGGGAGAAGAGTCGGAAGCGCATGATGCAGCCCGAGCGGATGCGACTACGAGTCCGCCACCCCGCCATCCTCGTGCGTGGCATGGTAATACCGCATGGCCATACCGCCTGCCTTCTCGATCGAGTAATCGGGCACGCGCCGAGCGCACTGCGCCTCGTCCACCTCGACGCCCAGGCCGGGCTTGGTGGGCGGCAGGATGTGTCCGTTCACCACCGGCAGCGGATCCTTGAGCAGCGCCTGCGCTTCCGGCGCGGTCTCCGGGTCGATCATCTCCTGGATCACGAAGTTCGGCGATGCCAGATCGATATGTACGCACACCGCGGTGGCCAGCGGTCCTAGAGGATTGTGCGGTGCCAAGCCGGCGTAGTACGTCTCGGCCATCGCCGCGATCTTGCGCGTCTCGGTGATGCCGCCGGTGTGGCAGGGGTCGGGCTGCAGCAGGCTGGCCGCGCCGCGCTCGAGGATCTCGCGGAAGCCCCAGCGCAGGAACAGGCGTTCTCCGGTGGCGATCGGCGTGGTGAGCGCGCGTGCAACCGCCACCATCGCCTTCGGATTTTCGGCTTGGACCGGCTCCTCCAGGAAGAACGGGTTGTACGGCTCGAAGCGCTTGCCGTACTGAATGGCCATCTGCGGGCTCAAGCGCCCGTGCAGATCGAGGAGGATGTCGACGTCGTCGCCGACCGCCTCGCGGATGGTCTTGAGAAAGGTCTCGGCGTATTTGAGCTTCTTCGGCCCGTCCAGCACGTTCGTGATCGGCACGGGGACCGTCTTGATCGCGGTCCAGCCGCGCTCCACCTTCGAGCGTGCGCTTGCCACCGAGGCATCGAGCTCCGCGGCGCCGTGTTGGCCGGTCGCCGCCGGCCCGAGGAAGTGCGTGTAGACCCGCACTTGGTCGCGCACGCGCCCGCCGAGCAGCTCGTACACCGGCACGCCCAGGTCCTTGCCCTTGATGTCCCAGAGCGCCTGGTCGATCCCGCTGATCGCCGAGAGGCCGATCACCCCCATGCGCCAGAACCCGCTGCGGTAGAGGATCTGCCAGCAGTGCTCGATGCGGCGCGGGTCCTGGCCGAGGACCATCGGCTCCATGTCCTGCACACAGCCTGCGACCGCGCGCGGCTTGCCCTCCAGCGTGGCCTCTCCCCACCCGATCAGCCCGGGCTGGTCGGTTTCCACCTTGACGAAGACGATGATGCGATGACCGCCGTCGGCCACGATCGGGGTGATCCGAGTGATCTTCATGAGCAGTGCGCCACCGTTTGGGAGATCGGAGGCCGAAAGGATAGCTCGATCGGGGCGGTCCGTGGACTTCTCTTCGCCCAGGGCTTACCCTGTTGCGCTCGACACGCGTCGACTCCAGGGAGGCGATCATGGCTGAGAGGGCAAGGCGCGAGGTTCTCAAAGCGCTCGGCGCGGGCGCGCTGGCGGCAAGCGGGGCGTTGACGCTCGGGCGCGGCGCAAAAGCGGCAACTCCGGAGCTGCGCTATCCGCCCGAGCGAGGCGCCCAACTCCGGTTCCTGCGCTGGAAGCGCTTCGTGCAGGGCGACGAGGATCAGTGGCTCGCGAACACGCGCAAGTTCACCGAGCTGACCGGAGTGAGCGTGCAGGTCGAGAGCGTGAACCTCGAGGACCTGCCGTCCAAGGCGGCGATGGCGGCCGACGTAGGTGCCGGCCCCGATATCGTCATGGGCGGCTTCGGTCAACCACAGTTGTATCCCGACAAGTGCCTCGACCTCACCGAGCTGGCGAACGATCTCGCGGACAAGTACGGCGGCTGGTATGACTCCGTCAAGGCCTATTGCATGACGAAGGGACGCTGGATCGCGCTTGGAATGGCCTTCCCGACCAGCTGTGTGGTCTATCGCGAGAGCATGGTGAAAGCGGCGGGCTTCAGCGAGATCCCGCGTGACCTGACCGGCTTCTTGAAGCTGTGCCGAGCACTGAAGGCACGCGGCACGCCGGCCGGCTTCGCGCTCGGCAATGCTGCGGGAGACGCGAACAGCTGGTGCCACTGGCTGATGTGGTCGCACGGCGGCCGGTTGGCCGACGAGCACGATCGCGTCGCGATCAACTCCCGGCAGACCGTGGCCGCGCTCGAGTATGCCCGAGAGCTGTATCCGACCTTTGTGCCCGGCACGCTCTCCTGGCTCGATCCGAGCAACAACAAGGCGTTTCTAGCGGGCCAGATCGCGCTCACCTACAACGGCATTTCGATCTACTACGTCGCCAAGACTTCCACCGACCCGGCCCTGCAAGCCGTTGCGGCCGACATGCAGCATGCGCACTTTCCTGTCGGGCCCGTCGGGCGGCCTACCGAATTGTCGCCGTTCACGTGCGCGTGGGTGTTTCACTACACGCCTTATCCGAATGCGGCGCGAGAGTATCTGCGCTTCATGCTGGAGCGAGAACAGTACGAGGCGTGGCAGCGCGCATCGCTGGGGTATTTCGCGCAGACGCTCCGGGCTTACCAGACCGACCCGATCTGGACCGAAGATCCCAAGCGCACGCCGTTCCGCGACGGACCGAGCATGACGCTGCACCCCGGTTACGCAGGCAAGGAGGGTGTGGCCTCCGCTGCATGCCTGGCCGATTTCATCGTCGTCAACATGGTCGCCGAGGCCGCAACGGGACAGTCAAGCCCCCAAGCAGCGGCGGCGCGGGCAGAGATGCGCGCGCGGCGATACTACAAGACCTAGCAGCGGCAATCCGAGCATGCCGTCGGGCCGTGGACGGGGCGCGCGTCGCTGCTCCTTGAAACCGACCGCGGACTCGGCGTAAGCATCGGGTCAGCTCGGTTGCATTTCGCAACTCAGCCAGGGCCGGACGCAACACAAGACCCCGGGCTGAAATCTTCCGCTTACAATTCTGTGGTGGAATGCAGGACAAGGCAACGGGTTCCGGCTGTGCTCGCAAACAGCAGGCCGACCGTCCAAGTCCGCGTCAGTGTTGCGTAAGGGCACGACGCTGGATGGTGGCGCCGAGTGATGAATGACAGGAGGTGTCATGAAAGCGCTCTTGATTGCAGCTGCCGTGCTGCTGTTGTCGTCGTGCGCATCGGACGGACAGTTCCGCACCTCGACCTCCTTTGACGGCCAATCGTTTCAGTCCATGGATCTGACCAATCCCCATTTCTACATGGATGACGATGCGGCGCCGCCGTCGTCCGTTGCGCCATCGGTCCCTTCCATCCCGGTCCATGGGATCGACAGCTACTGCGGGTATTGCCAGGGTCGCTACGGCTGGGTGTACTGACAGAACCCGGCGCGTAGTCCGGGGCGCGGGGCGCAAGTTCATCCCGGAGTGATCGCCCGGCGATCGTAAGAGGAACATGAGGTGCTCCTCGATGTTCCGCTTCCCCGCATCATTCCGCGACGGCTTCCGCCTCGGCATGCCCGGCCATGCAGCGGCCGATCACCCCGACGTCGGCGCGTGTGGTGGGCGTCTCGTGCACGAACCTGCCGTCGAACATGACCACGATGCGGTCGGACAACTCCAGCAGCTCGTCCAGGTCGCCGCTCACCAGCAGCACGGCGGCGCCGGCTTCGCGCGCGGCGAGGATGCGGCTATGGATTTCGGCCACCGCGGCGAAATCCAGCCCGAAGACAGGGTTCGCGACGATCAACACCGAGACGTCGGCGGAGAGCTCGCGCGCGAGCACCGCGCGCTGCACGTTGCCGCCCGAGAGAGTGCGGATCGGCGCGTCGGACCCCGACGTCTTGACCTTGTACTCCGCGATCAGCCGAGCCGATTGCGCGCGGATCGCCCGCCTGCGCAGGAACGCCCCGGCCGCCAGCGGCGAGCGGTCGAAGTTGCGCAGCGCCATATTCTCCGCGACGCTCAACGCGCCGACGCACGCATTGCGCAGCGGTTCCTCGGGCAAGCTGAACACGCGGTGCTTGCGCATCTCGGAGCGCCTCGCGCCATAGGATTCCCCGCCGATGCGGATCTCGCCGGCCACCGGTGTGCGCTGGCCGATCAGGGCTTCCATCAGCTCGCGTTGACCGTTGCCCGAAACTCCCGCCACGCCGACGATCTCTCCGGCACGCACGTCCAGCGCGACACTGTCCACCGCACGCAACCCCGTATCGCCCTCTACCGAGAGTCCGCGGATGGAAAGCCGCACGTCCGCCGCCGGAGCGCTCTGCTCGCGGCGCGCCCGTGCCGCGGGCACGTCGCGCGACCCGACCATCATCTCCGCCATCTCGGCGGGCGTCAGATCCTGCACCCGGCCTTCGCCCGCTAGCCGTCCCCGGCGCAACACCGAAACGCGGTCGGCGAACGCCATCACCTCCCGGAACTTGTGGGTGATCATCAGCACGGTCACCTCATCTGCGCGTGCCATGTCCTTGAGCAGACCCAGGACCTCGTCCGCCTCCTGAGGGGTCAGCACGGAGGTGGGCTCATCGAGGATGATGAAGCGGCACCGCAGATACAGTTGCTTGAGGATCTCCACCTTCTGCTTCTCGCCCGCCGCCAGCGCCGCGGCAGGGGCATCCAGGCGCACTCGGAACGGCACGGTGCGCATGAAAGCGTCCAGCCTCTCGCGCTCCCGGCGCCAGTTCACCAGCGCCGACACGTCGCCACGCGACATGACCAGGTTCTCGGCCACCGTCATGCTCGGCACCAGCGTGAACTGCTGGTACACCATCCCGATGCCCAGGGCATGGGAATCCTGCGGCGACCGGATGCTGCGCTCGTGCTTGTTCACCACGACCGCGCCGGCGTCGGGTCGGTAGTAGCCGACCAGGCATTTGACGAGCGTGCTCTTGCCCGCGCCGTTCTCGCCCAGCAACGCGTGAAACGAGCCCGCTTCGACTTTGATCGAGACATCGTCCAGCGCGACAAACGCGCCAAAGCGCTTCGTCATGTCGACGCACTCGACCTCGAGAGCGCGGTCGGGCGGTGGTTCGGGCGGGGGAATCAGCATCGCGATGCGTGAAGCGTGAAGGGTGAAGGGTGAAGGGTGAAGGGTAAAAGCCTAGTTCACCTCCTTCACTTCTTCACCTCTTCACCTTTTCACTTCTTCACCTCATTCAGTTCCTTCACCCTTCACGCCTTAACGGCCTCAATCAGCGCTCTCGACGTCGACACGGCGCCGAACACACCTCCCTGCATCTTCACCATCTTGATCGCGGCGAGGTAGTTGCCGTAGTCCGTTGCGCCGGTGCAGTCCTCCAGCAGCAGGCACTCGAAGCCGCGATCGTTGGCTTCGCGCATGGTGGTGTGCACGCAGACGTCGGTGGTGATCCCGGTGAGAACGAGGTTGGCGATGCCGCGCGTGCGCAGGATCAGCTCGAGATCGGTGGCGCAGAAGGAGCCCTTGCCCGGCTTGTCGATGACCACCTCGCCCTCGGCGGGGGCCAGCTCGGGGATGATCTCCCAGCCCGGCTCTCCGCGCACGAGGATGCGGCCGCACGGGCCCGGGTCCCCGATCCCGGCGCCGATCCGCCGCGATCGCCAGCGCTTGTTGTCGGGTAGATCGGACAGGTCGGGCCGATGACCCTCGCGCGTGTGGATGACGTGGAAGCCGCTGCCGCGCACGGCGTCCAAGACCGCGCGGATCGGCTCGATGGGAGCACGCGTCAGCGACAGGTCGTAACCCATCGTGTCCACATAGCCGCCACGGCCGCAGAAGTCGATCTGCATGTCGATGACGATGAGTGCCGTGTTCTCCGCGCGCAAGTCGCCGTTGTAGGGCCAGGGATAGGGATCGGCCGACACATAGCGCCCGGTCGCGCCGCGGGTCTCGTCGTTCACAGGTTCACCTTGTAACGCTCAACTCTCCCGGCGCGCCGGACAGAGTGCGTCGCGGCGAGCAGGTCGCGATCATGATCACCAGGGTCAAGACGTAGGGCGCGGCGTTGAACAGGTAGTAGCCGCTCGTGACCCCCACCGACTGCAGCGCCGGACCCAGCGCGCCGGCCCCGCCGAACAGCAGCGCGGCATAGAAGCAGTGCAGCGGCTGCCAGCGAGCGAAGATCACCAGGGCGACCGCCATCAAACCCTGACCGCTCGAGAGGCCTTCGTTCCAGCTTCCGGGATAGTAGAGCGACAGGAACGACCCGCCGATGCCGGCCAGGAAACCACCTGCTGCGGTCGCCAGGACGCGCACCTGATTCACGCTATAGCCCATCGCGCGCGCGGCTTCGGAGCTGTCGCCGACTACGCGCACCACCAACCCCCAGCGCGTGTTTCGGAACGCCCAGCTCAACGCCAGGGCCAGGACCACGCCGATCACGAACAGCGCGTTCACCTGCAGCGCGGACTGCACCTGCGGCGAGCTCGCCCAATCTCCCAAGTGGATCGCCGGCAGCGTGGGCGCCTTCGGCTGCACGAAAGGCTTGCCGAGGAAGAACGCAAGCCCGGTGCCGAACAGCATCAGCCCGATGCCGACCGCAATGTCGTTGACTCTGGGCAGGCTGCAGACCGTTCCGTGGAGCAATCCCAGCAGCATGCCGGCCAGGCCCGCCACCAGCACGCCGAGCCATGGGCTGCCGCTCAGATACGACACGCCGTAGCCGCTCATCGCACCCATGACGAGGATGCCTTCGAGGCCCAGGTTGATGCGGCCGCTCTTCTCGGTGAGACACTCGCCCAAGCTCACGAACAGAAACGGAGTGCTGACCCGGATGGCACCGCCGAGCACCGCGATTGGAACACCCCACCAACCCAGGTCCATCTGCACCTCAGCTCTGCTCGCGATGCCGCGTCATTTCTGCGGCTCGCGCGGCTGAAAGACGCGGAATCGGCCGTACAGCGTCTCCGCCGCGAGGATGACCATGAAAGCGATGCCTTGCAGAACGAGCACCGTCGCGTCGGGCAAATCGAGCCTCCGTTGCAGCAGCCCATTGGCCGCGCCGATGCCGCCTACCAACACCGCCACGGGGATCACGGCGATCGGATTGTGCCGGGCGATAAAGGACACCAGGATGCCGGCATACCCGTAGCCGGCGATGAGCGAGGCGTTGGCGCTGCCGTGAACGGCCGCGACCTCCACCATGCCGGCCAACCCCGCCGCCGAGCCTCCCAGAAAGCAGCTCGTGAGAACCAGCGAACCCACCCGCAGGCCGGCGAGCCGGGCCGCGCGCACGTTGCCGCCGACGATCCTCAATGCGAACCCGACCACGGTGTAGCGTACGAGCACGTAGCACACCGCACAGAACACCAAGCCGTACGCGAGGCCCCAGTGCACGTCCATACCGGGCAGGTGGCCGACCATCATCGCTTCCCCGATCGGCCGAGTGGAGGGCTTGTTGAGACTGCCCGGGTCGCGCAGCGGACCCTCGACGAAATGGTTGAACAGCGCGATGGCGATGTACGTGAGCAGCAGGCTGCTGATCGTCTCGTTCACGCCGCGGTAGTAGCGCAGCGCTCCCGCCAGGGCAATCCACGCGCCGCCGACGATCATGGCGGCCAATGCCATCGCCATCTGCGCGACGAGCGGCGGGCCGCCCGAGACCGCGAGGCCGGTCACCGCCGCCGCCAGCCCGCCCAGCACCAGGGCGCCTTCGCCGCCGATGATGATCAGGCCCGCCTGTGCGGGGAGCGCGACGCAGAGCGCGGTCAGGATCAGCGGCGCCGCGCGCTGCAGCGTGTTCTGCCAGGCAAAGGCCCCGGAAAACCCACCCCGGTAGATCAGCGCATACACCTCGAGCGGATTCTTCCCGATCAGGGCCATGAAGACGCCGAACAGGATCATCGCCGCCACGAGCGCACCGACGGGGATGGCGACCGCCTCCGCGGCGCGGCGCATCCGGTCGCTCGGGAAAGCGCCCGCCGCGGCGCCGGCGGGCAACGTCAGGGAGCCGGCCACCGGCATGGTGTGACCTCGATCGAGCCGCGCGCCGCCGCTCTCACACCTTGCCCACCACGCCCTCCACCAGGTAGTTCATCTGCTCCAGCACGACGTCGGTCTGACCTTCTCTCACGCCGGAGGCGATCACGGTCTTGCCGGTGTTGTCCTTGAGCGGGCCTTTGAAGATGACGAACTCCCCCTTGGCCATCTTCGCCTTGATCCCATCCGCGTTCTTGCGCGCGCCCTCCGACACCGCTTTCCCGTAGGGCGAGGGCTTCACATAGCCTTCCTTGAGCCCCCCGCGCAGGAAGTTGTTCATCGGCCGGCCTTCCATCACGGCCTTGACATGCTCGGTGTAGGGAGTGACCCAGTTCCACTCCGCGCCGGTGAGATACGCGCGCGGCGCCAGCGCCGACTGGTTGGCGTGATAGCCGCACACGTAGATGCCGCGGCGCTCGCAGGTCTCCACGATCACCTTCGGGCTGTCCACGTGCATGGTCATGACATCGACGCCCTGATCGATCAGGCTGTTGGCGGATTCGGCCTCCTTCACCGGCAACGCCCAATCGCCGGTGAAGATCACGGTGGTGACGAGGTCCGGCTTGACGCTCTTGGCGCCCAGGGTGAAGGCGTTGATGTTGCGCAGGACCTGCGGGATCGGCTTCGCCGCGACGAAGCCGAGCTTCTTGCTCTTCGTCGCGTGGCCGGCCACCACTCCGTTCAGGTACTGGCACTCGTCGATGTAGCCGAAATAGCTGCCGGCGTTCTTCGGCAACCCTTCCTTCCACAGGCCTCCGCAGTGGGCGAAGCGGACGCTGGGATATTTCTCCGCCATCTTGATGACGTGCGGGTCGAAGTAGCCGAAAGAGGTCGGGAACAGCAGCACGGCGCCGTCCTGCTCGATCATCGAGGCCATGGTCTTCTGCACGTCCACGGTCTCGGGGACCTTCTCCTCCTCCACCACTTTCACGCCCGGCATCTTCTTGATCTGCGCCGCAGCCTGCGCCTGCGCCTGGTTGTAGCCGTAGTCGTCCTTGGGGCCGACATAGATCACACCGACGACGATCTCCGCAGAAAAGGCTCGGCCGACCAACCCCGGTCCCAGCGCGGTGCCGACACCCGCCGCGGCAAGGGCTTTGATGAGGTCGCGACGAGTCGTGTTGGGGTGCTTCTCGGACATGATGCAGGTCTCCTTCCTCGAGGCTGTTGAACACGTGCGAACCGCGGCCGGACGGATTCAGGGCCGGCCCGCGAGCCTGCACACCATCTTGTATGCAGGCCGGTGTGCAAGCGCCGTACCACGGCCGCTGGCGCCGGCTCACGGCAACTAAGTGCACGTCGGAGCACGGATTTCTCTCGCGAAGGAAACGGAGATCGGCGCGTTCGATGCTTTGCGCCGGTGCGTGCAGCCCCGCGCCCGCTCCATCTCGGTGCGAGCCCGGGGTCATGCGAGCCCGGGGTCAGGTCTTGAATCGTGAATGCGAGCCCGGGGTCAGGTCTTGAATCGTGAATGCAGCGGTCGTTCGGCTCGACGTCGGCCGGTCACGCAGGCGAAGACGAGAACGATGGAAACCATGCGCCTACCCCGCCTTCCGGGCGCCTCGACCCCCGCGCGTGCATAAGCGCACGCGAGCCGGATCCGAGTGAGGCCGGGGCGGTATTCAGCGCCTGTGCTTCCCCCACCGGACTGCGGCGCTGCCGCCACCGCAGACGATCGCCGCCATGGCCCAGAACATCGCTCCGGCCCCAAGGACAGAGCCGAATGCCCCGAACACCAGCGGCAGCACGACGTGGCTGCTGTTCATGATCGTCGTGCGCAGTCCGAGCGCCTCCCCCACTCGGCCTGCCGGCGAGCGCGAATGCAGCAGGGACATGACGTTGGGCTGGGCGGCCCCCAATCCGATGCCGAGCAGGAAGGCGACCACCATCAGCGGCGCCAGCGTGGAGAAAAACGGGAACAACACAAACCCGACGGTCGTGTTGAACAAGGTATAGGTGAGGACCTGCCATTCGGCGAACCGACGCGACAGCACCGGCATCGCGAGCCGGACCGTGAACGTCGCGACCGAAAAGCAGCCCAGCACGAAGCCGATCTCCGACGCCGACAGGCCCACCCGCGTGCCGTGCACCGGTACGACGAAGGTCTGGAGGTCCCACGACATCGAGATCAGCGCGGTTGCGATCAGCACGTGGCGCAGCTCCTTATGCTTGAGGAGCTCGAACGGATGCAAAGGTTCCGGACCGGTGAACTCACCTTCGTGGACCGGGAGCAGCGCGCGGTTGACCCAGGTCAGCGCCAATGCGAGGATCACCACGCCCACCAGCACGGTGAAGGTCGCGCGGTGGCCGAACGAATCGATCAGCAGTCCGCCGACGACCGGACCTGTGAACCCCGAGATCGACGCGCCCAGCGCCAGCCAGGAGAAGGCAGCCGCCCGATGATTGGGATCTGCGCGTTCGCCGACGACCTTCTGCACAGACAGCATCGCCAGCGTGGAGCCCGTGCCCACCATCGCAGCCGCGACGAGCAGAGGTGCGATGTCGGCGGTCGCGTAGGGGAAGACGGCCGGCAAGACCATGCCGCCCAGCATCAGCAGGAGCCCGGTCACGGTCGGGCGCCAGGGGCCGACGGCATCCAGCCAGCGGCCCGCGCGCACGGCGACCAACATCGGCACCAGCGCGAACAGCGCCATCATCACCCCCACGGTGAATGTCGACGCTTTGTTCGCCAGCGCGTAGAGCGAGCCCGTCATGCGCGCGGACACGAACGCCATGTGCGCCAGCACCGCGATCGCGATGATGCGGGCCAACGTCATCCGGCGATGTTCCGGGGTGGCAAGGTGGGCAGCGAAGGCCCTGTGCGGTCGAGAGTCAAGCCGGCCAGGATGAGCGCGGTCGGTCGGGACGCGTGCACATGCGCCCGGT
>Ga0335083_10010473_pt1 | contig 11201 bp, 10 predicted proteins | sample Lox_Sample_42_FD_206716 | JGI IMG/M metagenome (GOLD analysis project Ga0335083, IMG submission 206716) | Soil microbial communities from Loxahatchee National Wildlife Refuge, Florida, United States - Lox_Sample_4.2 | ecosystem: Environmental > Terrestrial > Soil > Wetlands | place: USA... | reverse complement strand
GGCGTCGAGTGCGGCGGCTCCTCGTACGGCCACCGCTTCACGAATCCCGGGCGCGTCGAGATCCCGAGCGCGCAGGACTACCTGTCGGTGCTGCGCGCCGTCGGGGTCGAGCCGGACCGCGCCGTGCGGTACGAGCGGATCGTCATGGGGCTCGACGACCTCGGCCCGTGGACCGACCCGGCCGGCAAGCTCGACGAGGTCGTCTATCTCGTCGAATACGCACGCGTGCAGGAAGGCTCGTTCGACGCGCGGTTCCTCGAGCTGCCGGAGCGTGTCGTCACGACGACGATGCAGTCGCACCAGCGGTACTTCCCGCTCGGCGGGAACCGCTTCGCCTTCGTGGCGAACGGCGGCGACCCCGACGTCGTCCGCGCCGGGAACGAGTTCGTGCTGCGCGGCCGCCTCGAGGACGCCGAGTTCACCTACCGGCGGGATCTCGAGACGGGGATCGACGGACTGGTGGAGCGCCTGCGGTCGATCACGTTCCTGCGCGGCGCCGGGACCTTTGCCGACAAGACCGACCGCCTGGTCGAGCTCGTCGCGAAGCTCGGCGGCGACGATGCCGCGATCCAGGCGGCGCTGCTCGCCAAGGCCGACCAGTCGGCGGAGCTCGTCCGCGAGTTTCCCGAGCTCGAGGGGCACATCGGCGCGACCTATGCACGGATCGAGGGCGTGGCGCCCGAGGTCGTGCAGGCGATCGACGAGCAGTACCGGCCGGACAGCGCGGGCGGCCCGCTGCCGACGACCCCGGCCGGGGCGGTGCTGGCGGCCGCGGACAAGCTGGACACGCTCAACGTCGTGTTCGGCCTCGGCAAGCGGCCGACTGGCTCCCGCGACCCCTACGGCCTCCGCCGGGCCGCGATCGGCCTCTGCCGGCTCGCGGTCGAGAGCGGCGTCGTCGTCCCGCGCGCGCTGATCGCAGACGAGGCGCGCGAGTTCGTCGAGGAGCGCCTCGAAGGGCTCCTCGACGTGCCGGTGCAGTTCGTCCGCGCCGCAAGGTCGTCCGCCGCGACCGACCTCGCCGGGATCGCACGGCAGGCTCGGGCCCTCGCTGCCGCCGAGCGCTCCGACGACTTCGAGGCCGTGCACACGGCGTTCGACCGCGCACACCGCCTCGCGGGGCGCGCCGAGGCCGACGCCGCGCCGACGCTCGACCGCTCGCTGCTCGAAGACGGAGCGGAGCGCGACCTCGCCGATGCCCTGGACGGCACGACCATCGAGGTCGGCGGCGGGCTGCGTGAGGCCGCAGCGCTCGCGCCGCACGTCAACCGCTACTTCGACGACGTGCTGGTGATGGCCGACGATCCGGCGGTGCGGGCGAACAGGCTGCGGCTGCTGCTCGACGTTCGCGACGCCCTGGGCCGGCTCGGCGACTTCACCCAGATCCAGCGCGCCGGTTGATGGCGGTCGAGCTGCACACGGTCTCCGACTCGACCGGTGAGACCGCGCAGCGACTCGTCCAGGCGCTCGAGGCGCAGTTCCCCGACCAGGAGTTCCGCGAGGTCCGCCATCCGCGGGTCGAGACCGCGGCCGACCTGCAGCTCGCCGTCGACCGCATGCGCGGCCGCCCGGCCGTCGTCGTCTACACGCTCGTCGAGCCCGGGCTGCGCGACACGATGCGCATGCTCTGCCGGCGCGCGAGGCTGCACTACTGCGACCTGCTCGGCCATCCGATCGCGGCCGTGGCGAAGGTCTCCGGCCAGGCGGCGAGGATGAAGCCGGGAGCGCGTCCGCCGCTGAACGACGCGTACTTCAAGCGAATGTCGGCGATCGAGTTCGCGGTCAAGCACGACGACGGCGTCTCGGGCGGACTGGACGAGGCGGACGTCGTGCTCGTCGGCGTCTCGAGGACGTCGAAGACGCCGCTCTCGATCTACCTCGGCTACCTGGGGTGGAAGGCGGCGAACGTGCCGCTCGTCAAGGGGATCGACCCGCCGCCGGAGCTGTTCCGCATCGAGCCGGCCAAGATCGTCGGGCTGACGATCGACGCGCAGCGGCTCTCGGAGATCCGCGAGGAGCGCATCCGGTGGATGCGCGGCGACCGCAAGTACGCGAGCCTCGTCGAGATCTACGAGGAGCTGGACTACGCCTCCCAGGTCCACCGCCGGCTCAACTGCCCGGTGCTCGAGGTCAGCGAGCTCTCGATCGAGGAGATCTCGCATCGCATCATCGGGCTCGTCGAGCAGCGCCGGTGAAGCCCAAGCCGCCGGTCCCGCTCTGGCGCTGGGGCACCTGGTACGCGACCCTGGGCGCGGCCCTCGTCGTCTTCTACGGCCTGTTCACGCCGTTCTGGTTCGGGCTGCGAGCGCTCGCGTGGGTGGCCGAGTTCAGGTCCCGCCGGTCCCGCGGGCGATAGCCTCCCCTCCCGCGATGGCGAAACGCTACGTGTTCGACTTCGACCAGCCGGCAGACGGTGGCCGGGAGCTCCTCGGCGGCAAGGGCGTCGGCCTGGCGGAGATGACGCTGCTCGGGATCCCCGTGCCGGCCGGGTTCACGATCACCACCGATGCGTGCCGCGCCTACCTGGAGTCGGAGCGGCTCCCGGACGGCCTCGAGTCCGAGGTCGAGGAGCACCTCCGGCGGCTCGAGCAGCGCTCGGGGAAGCGCTTCGGCGGCGACGACGACCCGTTGCTCGTGTCGGTGCGGTCGGGCGCGGCGGTCTCGATGCCGGGGATGATGGACACGATCCTGAACATCGGGCTCGGCGAGGCGTCCGCCGCCGGGCTGGCTGCGCGAACCGGGAACCCGCGCTTCGCCTACGACTCCTACCGCAGGCTCGTGCAGATGTTCGGCGAGGTGGTCGCGGGCGTCGACGGGCACCGGTTCGAGAGCGCGCTGGCTGCGCTGAAGCGCGAGCGCGGTGTGCAGCACGACACCGATCTCGACGCCGCCGACCTGCTCGTGCTGGTCGCGACGTTCCGGCGGATCTACCGTGACGACACCGGCGAGGAGTTCCCCGACGACGCGCGCGTCCAGCTCCTGCGCGCGGTCGAGGCGGTCTTCCGGTCGTGGAACACGCCGCGGGCGCGCGTCTACCGCCACGCCCACGAGATCCCGGACGATCTCGGCACCGCCGTGAACGTCGTGCAGATGGTGTTCGGAAACAAGGGCGAGCGCTCGGGCACGGGCGTTGCGTTCACGCGCGACCCCTCGACGGGCGATCCGGGCCCGTACGGCGAGTTCCTGGCGAACGCGCAGGGCGAGGACGTCGTCGCCGGCATCCGGACGCCGCAGCCGATCGAGGCGATGCGCGGGGTGCTTCCCGGAGCCTACGAGCAGCTGGTCGAGACGATGGCGCGCCTCGAACGGCACTACCGGGACATGCAGGACATCGAGTTCACGGTCGAGGACGACCGGCTGTACCTGCTCCAGACGCGCGCGGCGAAGCGCACGGCGGCGGCGGCGCTGAAGGCGGCGGTCGCGATGGTCGACGAAGGGCTGATCACGCGCGACGAGGCGATCCAGCGGATCGACGCCGGTCAGCTCGATCAGCTGCTCCATCCGATGATCGACCCCGACGCCGCCGTCGAGCCGGCCGGGAGAGGGCTCAACGCCTCGCCCGGCGCCGCGAGCGGCGGCATCGTGTTCGACGCCGACCGGGCGGTCGAGCGTTCGAAATCGGGGCCGGTGCTGCTCGTGCGCTACGAGACGACGCCGGACGACATCCACGGGATGATCGCGGCGCAGGGGATCCTGACGGTGCACGGCGGCATGACCTCCCACGCGGCCGTCGTGGCGCGCGGGATGGGGAAGCCCTGCGTCGCCGGCTGCGCCGACCTGCACATCGACGAGGCGGCGCGCACCGCGACGATCGGGCCGCACGTGCTCGCCGACGGCGACGTGGTCACGATCGACGGCGGCACGGGCCGCGTGTTCGTCGGCGCCGTGCCGCTCGTCCCCCCGAAGCCGGGGAACGACTTCGAGACCGTGCTCGCTTGGGCGGACGAACGTCGGCGGCTCCGCGTGCGTGCGAACGCGGACACACCGGAGGACGCGGCCCGCGCTCGTGCGTTCGGGGCGGAGGGGATCGGCCTCTGCCGCACCGAGCACATGTTCTTCGGCGACGAGCGGCTGCCCGTTGTCCAGGAGATGATCCTGGCCGACGGTCTCGCCGGAAGGCTGGCGGCGCTGGAGCGGCTGCTGCCGTTCCAGCAGTCTGACTTCGAGGGGATCTTCGAGGCGATGGCCGGGCTGCCGGTGACGATCCGGCTGCTCGACCCACCGTTGCACGAGTTCCTTCCGGCGGAGGAGCAGGCGGCCGACGAGCGGATGCGCGAGCGCATCCGGGCGCTGCACGAGGCGAACCCGATGCTGGGGACGCGCGGCTGCCGGCTCGGGCTGATGTACCCCGAGATCTACGAGATGCAGGTGCGGGCGATCGCTCGTGCCGCGTCGGCGGTGCGCGCCCGCACCGGTGAGCCGCCGCTGGTCGAGGTGATGCACCCGCTCGTCGGCTTCCGCGAGGAGCTCGCACGGCTGCGTGAGCTCACGGAGTCGGTCTGGGCGGAGGAGGCGCCCGGTCTCGAGCACCTCGTGGGGACGATGATCGAGGTCCCGCGGGCCGCGCTCCGCGCCGACGAGATCGCCGAGGTCGCCGACTTCTTCTCCTTCGGCACGAACGACCTCACGCAGACCACGCTCGCCTTCTCCCGGGACGATGCCGAGGGGAACTTCCTCACCCGCTACCTGGAGGACGGCGTCCTCGCGCAGAACCCGTTCGAGACGCTCGACGTCGACGGCGTGGGCGACCTGATGCGGATCGCCGCCGAGCGGGGGACCGCCGTCGCGCCGGGGCTCAAGCTCGGGATCTGCGGCGAGCACGGCGGCGACCCGCGCTCGATCGCCTTCTGCCACGCGCTCGGGCTCGACTACGTCAGCTGCTCGCCGTTCCGCGTCCCGCTGGCGCGGCTCGCCGCCGCCCAGGCGGCCCTGGCCGAGTCCGGAAGCGCCGCGTACGCCGCCAGCGGCGGATAGTTCCGAACGTTGCAATCGAGTGTGCGATACGGCACAATTGCGCGACACCACTGACGTCTGTGGCAAGCGTCGGCCCGGCGAGGGGGAGGCGCCCGCAGCGCGATCTCGCCGGTCGATGCACTCGCGGTGGGTGGGGTGGGGGCCCTACCCACCGCCGCTTTTCCCGGATCAGGAGTAGCCGCGGACCTGGGTGTACGCGACGACGACGCTCACGACCACGACCGCCAGGGTGGCGAGGACGCTCAGCTCGGCCGACCGTGCGAAATGGGTCATCGCCCACATCAGCACGAAGCCGGCGATCAGGCCGCCGATGTGGCCGCCGATCGAGATCCCGGGCACGGCGAAGGTGAACACGAGGTTGATCACGATCAGGGCGAGGATCTGGCCGTTCGAGGAGATGATCCCGCGCCGCTCGAGGGCGAACAGCGCGCCGAAGACGCCGAAGATCGCGCCCGATGCGCCGACCGTGGGCGAGTTGGGCGTGACGATCAGCGCGCCGGCCGAGCCGGCGATCCCCGCTGCGAAGTAGATGAGCGCGAAGCGCCAGTGCCCGATCACCTGCTCGAGGACGGTGCCGCCGAAGTAGAGCGCCAGCATGTTCAGGCCGAGGTGGATGGGGCCGTAGTGCAGGAACGCCGCCGTGACGAGCCGCCACCACTCGCCGTGGGCGACGCCCATGATCGGCTGGCCGAAGGAGAAGGCGCCCGACGCGAACAGCGCGCCGTGCTCGTAGATCCAGTTGTTCTGGCCGTCGAAGTTCCCGCCGATCGCGAGCTCCGCGAGGTAGACGGCGACGTTCACCGCGATCAGCGCCCAGGTGACGACCGTCGCCCCGCGCGCCAGGCCGCCCCGCCGGAGCGCCCGGCCCGCCGGACGGACGAGGCGCTGCTGCCCTGCGTGCTCCGGGCAGCGAAGCCCGACGGGCGCCGGCGTCATGCACTCGTAGCAGATCGGGCGCCCGCATTCCGAGCACGAGAGGCCTGTCTCGCGGTCGGGATGCCGGTAGCAGTAGCGAGGCTCGTCCACGCGGCTAGCGTATCGGCGTGCGTGTTCACGTCGCCTTCACGCCCGATGAGAAGGCGTCGGCACCACTCGGCATCGTCGTCGACGTGATCCGCGCGACGTCGTCGATCGCCCAGGCGCTCGCCGCAGGCTACGAGCGGGTGCTCTGCTGCGAGGAGATCGCCGATGCGCGCGCGCTCCGCGCCGAGCTGGGGGACGAGGCGGTCGTCGGCGGCGAGCGGAACGCCGTCGTGATCGACGGCTTCGACGTCGGTGCCTCCCCGCGCGAGTTCGCCGAGGGCGCGCGGGCGAAGACGCTGATCCTCACGACGACGAACGGGACGAGGACGATCCTGACCGCGGTCGAGCGCTGCGACGTGGTGCTGCTCGGCTCGCTTCTCAACCTGCGTGCGGTGACCGCCCGTGCGGCCGCAGAGGGCGGCGACGTCGCGGTCGTCTGCTCCGGGTTCAAGGGGGCGTTTGCCCTGGACGACGCCTACTGCGCCGGCCGTATCGTCGCCGGGCTCCCCGGCGAGCGGAGCGACGCGGCGATCGCCGCCGAGCTGATCGCCCGCGCCTGGCCGGTTCCGCTCGACGGCCTCAACGCACGGACCTACGGGCCGCCCGGCCTCGAGGCCGACATCGAATTCTGCGCCCAGACCGACCTGCTCGACGTCGTCCCGCGGTACGCGCGGATGGTCGGGCCGGCCGCCGAGATCGTGAAAGGAGATCCTGCATGACCCAGCCCCAGACCTTTCCCTTCGGACAGGAGCACGTGCGCATCTACCGCGAGACGGGCGGCGAGACCGGCCACATCTGGAAGGAGGGCTCCACCGTGCTCCTTCTGACGACGGCCGGACGCAAGACGGGCAAGCCCGGGACGACGCCGTTGATCTACGCGGTGGACGGCGACCGCTACGTGATCGTCGCCTCGCAGGGCGGCGCTCCGACCGACCCGGGCTGGTACCGCAACCTCGTGAAGACGCCCGAGGTCGAGCTGCAGGTCGGGCCGGAGGTGTTCCGCGCACGCGCCACGACGGCGCGCGGGGACGAGCGGGAGCGCCTGTGGCGGAAGGCGAACGAGGTGTGGCCGCACTACGACGAGTACGCGACGAGGACCGACCGCGAGATCCCGGTCGTCGTGCTCGAACGGGTGTAGCTACGACGCGGCCGACCAGCCGCGGTACATCTCGCCGATGTGCCGGTGGTCGGTGCCGCAGCAGCCGCCGATGACGGTCACCCGCGGCAGGCTCGGCCGCAGCTCGCCGTAGTGCGCGCCGAGCTCGGCCGGGTCGCCGTCGTCCAGCGAGTCCGACTCGTCGAGCTCGGCGTGGCTCTTGGCCGACGCGTTCGCCCGCAGGCCGCCGATCCGGTCGACCCAGGGCTCGCCGGCCCCGATCGCATCGGCGAAATGCGTCGGATGCGCGCAGTTGATCATGAAGTACGCGGCTGCTCCGTCCGTCTCGGCGTCGACCTGCTCGACCGCATCCCGCAGCGGCTGGCCGCTCGGCAGGCGACCGTCGGTCTCGACGGTGAACGAGACCGCGACCGGGATCCCCGCGGCCACGCCGGCATGGACGACGCCGGCCGGCTCCTCGGCATAGGTCATCGTGAGCACGCTCACCATGTCGGTGCCGCTCGAGACGAGCGTCTCGACCTGCGGCGCGTGATAGGCGGTCGCCTCGGCGGTCGTCATTCGGCTCGATGCCTGATAGCCGTCGCCGCGCGGCCCGACGCAGCCGCTCACGACGATCGGGGGCCCGCCGTCGGAGCGGAGCTCCTGGACCAGCCGCACGCCGTCGCGGTTGACCCGTTCGAGCGCCTCCTCCGAGTACCCGAGCTTCGCGCCCCAGTCGCGGTTCGCGCGCCAGGTCGGGGTGTCGAGGAGCAGCCCGACGCCGAGCTCGCGTGCGAGGTCGACATACGACGCGTAGTAGTCGCGGAGCAGCTGCCGCCCCGCCTCGTCCTTCAGGAGGTCGAACGACGCGAAGTGGGGCAGGTCGACGCCGTGGTGGAAGATCAGCGTCGTCTCCATACCGCCGTCCGTGATGTGGAGGTGGCCGTCGAGCTGCGGGAGCCTGCCGCGGGGCACCGTAGTCCGAGGCTACCGCTTGACAGGGGAACACGTGTTCGTGTAGAACATACGTTCCCGTGGTTGCCACCGTCGTCATCCCGGCGTTCGATCTGCGGGCGGCCCTCCGCCGGCGGCCGGGAGTGCAGGCGCGGCCCGCGGCGCTCGCACCGCTGCCGGGCACCGAGCCGCTGATCGGCTCGGTGACAGGGGCCGCAGAGGCGGCCGGGGTGCGGCCGGGGATGCGTCTCTCGGAGGCGCTCGCGACCTGCCCGCAGCTCGAGCTGGTCGAGCAGGACCCGGCCTCGGCCGAGCACGCCTGGGAGGAGATCCTGCGCCGGCTCGAGGATGCCGGCTTCGCGGTCGAGCCGGACAGCCCCGGTGTCGTCTACTTCGACACCCGCGGGGTTGAGCGCCTGTACGGCGGGCTCGAGCCCGCGCTCAAGCGGGCGCTGGCCGCGGTCGGCACGACGTGGGACCCGCGCGTGGGCGCGGCCGAGCGGCGGTTCGCGGCGCTGGCGGCGGCGAGCGTCGCCCGGGCGGGCCAGGCGCTGATCGTCTCCAACGACCGTGCGCAGGCCTTCGTGTCCCCGCTCCCGCTCGAGCTCTTGCCCCTGGATGCCGCCCGCTACGCGGAGCTCGAGGAGCTCGGGATACGCACGATCGGACAGCTTGCCGGGCTGCCGGGTGGCGCCGTCGCCGAACGATTGGGGCCGGTCGGCCGGCGCGCCTGGAGCCTGGCAGGGGGTGAGGAGCCCGGAGAGCGGAAGGTCGTGCCGAGACGGCCGGCGGCGGCCCTCCACGAGACACTCGAGTTCCCGGAGGCGGTGGCCAACGAGCTGACGCTGCGGCGGGGGCTCGCGGTGCTGCTCGAGCGGCTGCTCGCCCGGCCGGAACGCGCGGGGCGTCCGCCGAGGAAGCTCGCGCTCTGGGCGCGGCTCGTCGGCGGGGCCTCGTGGCGCCGGACGGTGACGCTGCGCGAGCCGACCACCGACCCGGAGCGCCTGCGCCTGGCGCTCCAGCCGAAGCTGGCCGAGCTGCCGCAGCCCGCGCTCAAGCTTCGTCTCGAGGTGTCGGCGCTCGCGGAGCACACCGGCGAGCAGCTCGAGCTGGTGGCCGGAGAGGGGGTGGTGCTGCAGGGACGGCTTCGTGAAGGGCTTCGCCAGGTACGCGCGGCCGTCGGCGCGGGTGGAGTCTCGACGGTGGTGGAGGTCGCGCCGTGGTCGCGCATACCGGAAGCGCGCGCACTGCTCGTTCCGCGCGACGACTGAGAGGTCGAGCCCGCATGCGATTCGTCGACTGGGCGTGATGGACGAGCGTGATGCAAGGACGCAGGGAGTGCCGGTAGTAATCGCTACCGGCGCGACCGAGGACGCGGCAGCGCGCCGTCCAGCGCGTCCAGGCGGCTCAACACGTATGCGGGCCCGGCCTCTCAATGCACCCAGGCCGGCGCTGGTCGAGGCGCACGCCGACGGGCTGCCGCGCCGGGTGAACCGGCAGGACGTCGCGCTCGTGCGGGAGGAGTGGCGCGTGGTCGACCGATGGTGGACCGACGAGCCCGTGCATCGCCGGTACTTCGACGTCGTCCTCGAGACGGGCGAGAACGCCGTCGTCTACCACGACGACGACGCGGGCGCGTGGTTCACGCAGCGGGCGTAGCGGGCCTAGGGGCGGTAGCCGCGAATCGAGCCGGCGAAGCCCGCATCGGGCGTATGGAAGTTGAGCACGCGCGCCTGCTTGCCGGTGCTCCGGAAGCCGTGGCGGGAGCCCGGCGGGGCAGCGACCAGCGTTCCCGGGCCGGCCAGGATCGTGTCGTCGCCGACCGTGAACTCCACCTCGCCGTCGAGGACGAGGAAGGAGTCGGTGTGGTCGTCGTGGGTGTGCGGGTCGACCGTGAACGTCTCGTCGAACGCGATCTCGAGGACCGAGAGGCCGGGGAGGTCGACCAGGATCGTGATCGTGCGGTTCTCGCGCTCGAAGCGCTCGCCGTCACCGGGCCGGCTGACGACGGGGTCCATGAGGCGATCGTATGACGTTCGCCTCGCGCGACGCGTTCCCGGCCCGCGGCGGCGTCGGCGACGAGCGACGGTTGGACCCGGTGCCTGGCACCTTGGTGCCAGGCACCGCAGGCGGCCCCACGCCGTACGTCGAGCTGCACGCGCACTCGGCGTACTCGTTCCTCGACGGGGCGTCGCTGCCGGAGGAGCTCGCGGCCCGGGCGGCCGAGCTCGGCTACGACACGCTCGCGCTGACCGACCACGACGGAGTGTCCGGCTCGCTGGAGTTCGCGCACGCGGCGAAGCACTTCGGCGTCCGCCCGATCACCGGCGCCGAGGTGACGGTCGAGGGCGGGATGCACGTGACGCTCCTCTGCGAGACGCAGGGCGGGTACGCAAACCTCTGCCGGATCCTCACCGACGCGCACGCGGGAACGCGGCCGGAGGGAAAGGAGCACCGGGAGCTCCTGCCGGCGGCGACGTCGGTCGAGTTTCTCGCGGCGCATGCCGAGGGGCTCGTGTGCCTGTCGGGGTGCGCGCGTCACGGCATCGGGATTCGCGACGCCGGCGGGGCGGTGCGGCTGGCGGCGGCGTTTCGCGGCGCGTTCTACGTCGAGCTGCAGCGGCCGTTCGAGCGCGGCGATGCGCGTCGGAACGCACAGCTGCAGGACCTCGCCGAGCAGCTCGGCGTGCCGACCGTCGCGACGGGCGACGTGCACGTCCACCACGAACGCCGATCCGAGCTGCAAGACGTGCTGGTCGCGATTCGCCATCGGACCTCGCTCGACGGCAGCGAGCGCGAGCGGCGCGGGAACCACGAGTCGGTGCTGCTCCCACCGGCGGCGATGCTCGAGCGCCTGCCGCGCGAGGCTGCGCTGCGCACGCGCGAGGTCGCCGACCGATGCGCGTTCGACCTCACGCAGGAGCTCGGCTATCGCTACCCCGACTTCTCCGACGGTCCCGATCCCGCCGACCTGCAGCTGCGCGAGATCTGCGACCGTGCGTTCGCCGAGCGCTACGCGCGTACCGGTGGGCTTGGCCGCAGGGCGCGTCGTCGGCTCGACGACGAGCTGCAGCTGATCGCCCGGCTCGGCCTGAGCGGGTTCTTCCTGCTGCACTGGGAGGTGCTCGAGCTCGCGCGGGAGTGCGCGCTCGAG
>Ga0335083_10010471_pt1 | contig 11202 bp, 9 predicted proteins | sample Lox_Sample_42_FD_206716 | JGI IMG/M metagenome (GOLD analysis project Ga0335083, IMG submission 206716) | Soil microbial communities from Loxahatchee National Wildlife Refuge, Florida, United States - Lox_Sample_4.2 | ecosystem: Environmental > Terrestrial > Soil > Wetlands | place: USA: Florida... | reverse complement strand
TGCATGTTGGCATTTGTGCAATTGCCGATTTTCATTGGCTTGTATCGATCGTTGATGATCAACATCGATTTGCGGCAGGCGCCGCTGTTGGGCAGCGCGATTCATTGGTGCTCCAATTTGGCCGCGCCCGACATGCTGTGGTACTGGAAAGACACGCCTCTGATTCCAACTTTCCTAACCGCTTACCGGGGCTTTTTGTCTCTGGGGCCGTACTTGAACATTTTGCCGATTTTCACGGTCACGTTGTTCATCATTCAACAGCAAATGTTTATGCCGCCAGCGACTGACGATCAAACCAGGACGCAGCAAAAAATGATGAAGTACATGCTGCTGTTAATTGCCTACGCCTATTACACGGTGCCCAGCGGACTGTGCTTGTACATTATTTCTTCCAGTATTTGGGGCATCGCCGAGAAAAAGCTGTTGCCCAAAACGAAAAAAAATCCTGACGGCACGCTAGCGACCGTGGGGAGCCGAGCGGGCACTTCTGCTTCCGGCAATGGCGCGGCAGCTCGGCGCGATCGAAAAAAGCAGCGCGGCAGATAACAGGCAAATCGGAAGAGAACGGCCCAAGGCGGCGCGGTGGAAGACAAACGCGAGTTGCGGCTTCGTGATTGGCTCTACTCTTTGTTGCCATGCTTACGCTTGACGACACCATCGCCGCTGTGGCTACGGCTCCTGGCGGGGCCGCCCGGGGAATTGTACGGCTGAGCGGGCCGCAGGCCGTGGAGATTATTTCGCGGTGTTGCCAGGCACTGGACAGCGCGATGGATTGGAAGCGATTGACGCAACCCACGGCGGTTGCGGGCAGCTTCATGTGCACATCATCGAGCGATTTGCCTTCAGATGCTCGATTGCTGCAACTTCCGGCCAACATTTTTCTGTGGCCCACGGCGCGGAGCTACACGCGGCAGCCGCTGGCGGAAATTCACACGCTGGGTTCGCCGCCGCTATTGCAGCTGGTGCTGCAAACCGTCTGCGCTGCGGGGGCCAGGCTGGCTCAGCCCGGCGAATTCACGCTGCGGGCGTTTTTGGCCGGGCGCATCGATCTGGTGCAAGCGGAAGCGGTGTTGGGAGTGGTCGAGGCGGCGGATCGCCGGCAGTTGCAGACGGCGCTTGCGCAGTTGGCCGGCGGATTGTCGCAACCATTGCAACAGCTCCGAGACGAGCTGCTTGATTTGCTGGCGGACTTGGAAGCGGGATTGGATTTTGTGGAGGACGATATTCGGTTTGTTTCCAGCGACGAATTGGGAAGTCGACTGGCTGCCGCAGCGGCGCAGTTAGACGGCATGGCACGGCAACTGGCGGATCGGCAGGCCGGCGTGGCTGTGCCGCGAGTGGTGCTAGTGGGCTGGCCCAACGTCGGGAAGAGCAGTTTGTTCAACGCCCTGGCGGGAAATGCGGCGGCGCTGGTTTCGCCGCAGGCCGGCACGACGAGAGATTATCTGACGGCGGTGATCAATGCGGATGGAATTTCCGTGGAAATCGTGGATACGGCGGGCATGATTTCGGAATCGAGCGGCAATTCGGAAGATGCCGCAATTGGCCATTCGCGGGTAATGGCAAAGGGAATGGTTGAAACAGCGGCGCAAGCGGCGGCGGCGGAGCAGCGGCGCCAAGCGGATGTGCGGCTGTTGTGCCTGGATGCAACAAGGCCCTTGAACGATTGGGAGCGAAATGAGTTGGGCGGCGCGGATTCCAATTCGAGCTCGATCATTGTTCTCACGAAGTGCGACGAACCGACGCGGGTGACGCTCGATAGGCCGGCCATTCGCACCAGCAGCCGGACCGGGCTGGGCTTGGGTGAATTGCGAGGGGCAATTCGCAGGGTCCTAACGGCACAACCCGTCGAGGCTTGCGCGGTGGCTGGTACAGCGGCGCGCGTGCGAGAAAGCATTCGGCTGGCGAGCGATTCGCTATCTGGTGCGCGGCGGTTGATTGCGGCTCCGACCGCCAGTGGTCCGGCGGAGGAAGAGCTTGTGGCGGCGGAGCTTCGCACCGCGCTTGCGGAACTGGGAAAAGTGGTGGGAGCCGTGTATACCGACGACCTGCTGGACCGCATTTTCAGCCGCTTTTGCATCGGCAAGTGAGGTGCGCGAAGTAAAAAACGCACTCATTGCGGGTATTTCTCGAGAAAAAGCGGATCCTGTGGGTTGATAGCCGCTGCGGCGTGACCTAGAAATGTATAGCGAAATCGCGGGGTAAGGCCAGTTATTTCCGTGGATTGCGCGTCACTCACCTAGTCGATATTCCAGCATCCAAAATTGAGGACCCGATCATGTTCGATAAAGCAAAACGCATCTCCAGCTTTTTAGTGATCCGCGGCCTGTTGGCCTTGGTATTTGGCGTGCTGGTGCTGGCACTGCCGACTCTGGCGGTGGTGGCTTCGCTGATTTGGGTGTTTGCAATTTTTGCGATTGTGGATGGAACTTTTGCCGTCGTGGGTTCTTTGGCCAGTCACGACACCTTTGACGATTGGTGGCTGCTGCTGTTGGCGGGCATTTTTGGAATTATGATCGGTGTGTTTACTTTCGCCCGGCCCGGCGTGGCGGCGTTGGTGCTGGTGATCTATATCGGCCTGCGTGCGCTAATTAGCGGCGTGTTGGAAATCGTGTTTGCATTGCGACTGCGTCGCCACGTCGAAGGAGAATGGCTGTTCATCGTGGCAGGCATTCTTTCCGTGCTGTTTGGCCTGGCCTTGATTGTGTGGCCGGTGGCCGGATTGGAAGCCGTGGTGTGGCTGATCGGCGTGTACGCCATTGCGGGAGGGGCCATGCAACTAGTGCTGGCCGGACAGGTTCGCGATTGGGTACGGCGGATGCAAGACAAAAAGGCGGCAACGCCGTAATGTGGTCAGCGCACCGGCTTCATGGAGCGGCGGTAGGTTCGCAATTCGTCGAGTACGCGGTCGATGTCTGGCGCCAAAGGGGCTTCGAACGTTAACTTTGCGCCGCTTACTGGATGAGCCAGCGACAGTCGCCAGGCGTGCAACGCTTGCCGGGCTAACAACACGGTGTGGTCTTCTGCCTGGCGGCGAATTTCGCCGCGAGTAATTTCCGACCGGCCGCCGTATTGCTTATCGCACAGCACGGGGCAGCCGATGGACGCCAGATGGACGCGTATTTGATGCGTTCGGCCCGTTTTCGGCCTGAGGTGAAGGACCGCGAAGCCCTCGAATCGCTCGGTTACTTCGTACATGGTTTGCGCCGGCCGGCTGGAAGCGTGATCGCGGCGAATGGCCATTTTTTCCCGCTGGTAAGGATGCATGCCGATGGGCATGTCGATGACGTCGCGATCTTTGTCGCTCGCGCCGACCACGACGGTAAAATACTCTTTTTCCACCGTGCGGCGGGCGAATTGCTCGGCCAGCGCGTAGTGGGCAGCATCAGTTTTGGCCACGACCAGCACGCCGCTCGTGTCGCGGTCCAGCCGGTGCACGATGCCGGGCCGGGTTGGACCGCCGGCCGCGCTGAGCTGCTGTAAATGAAACGCCAAAGCGGCCGTTAGTGTACCGGACCAGTGCCCCTTGGCCGGATGCACGACCATGCCCGGAGGCTTGTTGATGGCCGCCAGATGCTCGTCTTCGAATAGAATTTCCAGCGGGATATTTTCAGGGACCGGCCCGGGGCGCGGGATTTCCGGCAATTCGAAGCGCAAGTGATCGCCGCCTTTGAGACGCTGGCCGGCCTTGGCCGGATGGTTGTTCAACACGACCGAGCCGGCATCGATGGCTCGCCGCAACTGGGCCCGGCTAAACTCAGGAAACTGACGGGCTAAGAAGACATCGAGCCTGCAACCGGAATGCTGCGGCTCCACAACGCGCTCGATCGGCGTGCCAGCGGACATGACGCTCCCGCAAAATGAGGTAGTGGGCCAATTTGAACATAGCCCGACTGTGTCAGTCGGGAAAAGCGGCTGTCGGAATTTCAAATTGTCCCACCACCCAAAATGACGAATGTCGAATGTCTAAAGAATGACGAAGCACGAATGACAAAAGATGACGGGCATTAGCTCACCGAGCTGTTAAAAATTCGTCATTTTGAAGCGCCGGCCGGAGGCGATTTTTCCGCAGGGGAAGGCGCTGGTGAAGGAGACTCCGTTCCGGGGGCCGGCTGAGCGCCCGACGGGCTTTCCGACAAGGCGCTGGGCAGTTTGACATCGCCCTGCGGCACGGACTGCGGCTCGTCCAAATTGAATGAGGGTTTTACGCCGGGGGCGCCAGGCTCGTTCTCGGCCGCGGGGGGACGGGGTTCTTGCTTGGCGAACCAATCGTAAAACTCTTTGACGGACGGTTGATTCAGGCGGTCTACGTGAGTGCGGGCAGCCTCGGCCAGCGAACTGTCCGGATACTCTTTGAGCAACTGTTGGAAATCGTCACGAGCGCGGTCCAAATCGCCCATCGATTCGTGGGCTCTTCCCAAACCGTACAGCGCCCAGGCGCGGAGCATGGGATCGTGCGTTTCTCGATCGACGGCGGCAAAGGCATCGGAGGCATTAAAAATGTTTTCACGTCCGGCCGGCTTGTTGGCATACAGCGCATTGGCGCCGTTGTCGAGCAGTATTTCGGCCTTCACCAGTTGCGCCAAAGTCGCGGGTTGCGTGCCGCGATAATCGTCAATGGTGCGCTGTAGTTCGGCTGTCATTCCGCCTTCCAAGGCGTCCAATCCGGAAACGAATTGATCGGACGCCGCCACATTTGCGCGCCGCTCCACCGAGCCGAGATAGGTGTATACCGCCAACACAATCGCTGCCGCCACCAGCACGCCGACAATAGCGCGCGCATACGGTTTGAGGCGCTGGCCGGAATGTTCCAGCCAAACGGCCAATTGGTTGGTTTGCAGTTCGTGGCGATGTTGGGCTTTCATCCGTGGATCGGTCTCCAAAAAACAGTACGGCAATCAAATTGGTGCGGTTCGGAGGCGATCCGTCGCCGCGCAGCACCAGCAGATTTTGCACCCAAAATGGGTAATCAAATAGTTTGCAGACTGGAGTATAGCGCTGATGGAAGAACAACGTCAAGACCGGCCCGGCCGTCGCAAAGGCGACCCAACCGCGACAAGTTGGGCCGATAGACAGTGGGCGTGTCGGCACGATAAACTCGCACGGCTTCGGCGTGATGTTGTTGTGCTATTTATTTCATGCACCCGCCGCTGGGCAAGCCCAGCGGCTAAATGGTGTCGGCCCTCGATTCATCTACACCGTATGTCACTCAACGCAGCTCAACGCGAGGCGGTGGAAACCCTTTCCGGGCCGCTCCTGGTGTTGGCTGGGGCCGGTACGGGCAAAACACGCGTGGTGACGTTTCGGATTGCCAACCTGATTCGGCAGCGCACGAAGCCGGAGCGGATTCTGGCCGTGACGTTCACCAACAAGGCAGCCAGCGAAATGCAGCAACGGGCCGCCGAATTGCTGGGAAGGCAGCGCAGCGGGCGGCCGGAAATTTCCACGTTTCATTCGCTGTGTGTGCGCATTTTGCGGCGACAAATTCAGCACTTGGGCTATCCGCGGCAGTTTGTGATTTTCGATCGCGGCGATCAGGAAGGAGCGGCACGGCAGGCATTGCGAGAAGTGCGGGCCAGCGCCGATCGGCTGCGCCCGGGCGACTTGTTGTATTTCATCGGGCGATGGAAAACGGCGGCTCTGGAGCCCGATGAGGCCGCAGCACAGGCCCAGACCGACCGCGAACATTTGGCCGCGACGGCTTATCGGCGGTATCAAGACGCGCTGAAAGCGGGTGGCGCCGTCGATTTCGACGACCTGTTGCTGCTGACGCATAAATTGTTCGAGCAGTTTCCGGCGGCCCAACGCACGGAAGCCCGTCGTTTCGATCATCTGCTGATTGACGAATATCAAGACACCAACGCCAGCCAGTACCGCATTGTGAAATCGCTGGCCGGCGAGCATGGCAATTTGTGCGTAGTAGGAGACGACGATCAATCGATTTACGGTTGGCGCGGCGCCGAAGTGGAACATATTTTGCGCTTTCAGCACGATTGGCCGGACGCCAAAGTAATTTGCCTGGAAGATAATTACCGCACCTGCGAAGCCATTTTGGAATTTGCCAACCGGCTGATTGCCTTCAACCGACAGCGGCACGAAAAAGTATTGCGGGCATCGCGGCCGGGGGGCTTGCAGCCGGTGATTGTGCAATGTCAGGACGAAACCGACGAGGCGGCGCACGTGGTGGGAGACATCAAGCTGCGATTGCAGAACCTGGCGATACAGCCGCGCGACATCGCTATTTTGTGCCGCACCAACGAACAGCCTCGGCCGTTTGAAATGGAGCTGCGCCACGAGAACATTCCCTACGTGCTGATTGGCGGGCAATCGTTCTACGATCGTCGCGAAATCAAGGACGTGCTGGCTTATTTGCGCGTGCTCGATCAGCCGCAGGATGAACCATCGCTATTGCGGATTATCAACACGCCGCCGCGCGGCATTGGGCAAACGACGGTCAAAGCGCTGTTGGAACACGCGGTGCAACAAGGCCTTCCGTTGTGGGATGTTTTGGCGGACCTGCCGCCGGAATGCAAATTGACGCCCGTTGCGCAGGAAGCGATTAGCAAATTTCGCCAGCTGATAGAATCGTATCGCAGCCGCGTGGGAGGCGAACCACCGGCAAGCCTGGCAACGCATTTGATTTCGCACATTCGTTACCAGGATGATTTGGCCCGGCAGTATCCGGATGTCAACGAGCAGCAATCGCGCTGGGCTTCGGTGCAGGAGCTGATCAATGCCTTGGCGGCCTTTGAAAAACGGACAAAAAAGCCGACGCTGCGGGCGTTTTTGGACGAGGTGGCGTTGGGCGAGCGCGACGAAGCGGGGGACAAGGAATCGAAGCTCAATCGAAACGCCATTGCGCTGATGACGCTGCACGCCGCCAAGGGATTGGAATTTCCGCACGTGTATTTAGTGGGCATGGAAGAAGGATTGCTGCCGCACCAGAAGTCGGTCGATGCGGAGAAAAATGGAGACCAGAAGGCCATCGACGAGGAGCGCCGGCTGTGTTACGTGGGCGTGACCCGGGCGAAGGATCGGCTGACCTTGTCGCTGGCGCTGTCGCGGCTGAAATGGGGCAAAAGCCGACCGACGGAACCAAGTCGGTTTTTGTACGAATTAACCGGCAAAACCGAAAACCGCGAAAAACGGCGGCCGGCAACCGGCCAGAAAAAACACACTGCCGGAAAGGCGCGGGCCGCAACCGCAATGAGACGGCCTGCCATCAAACAACGTTAGCGAAGGTCGCGCACCTGGCCGGCCACGACCTGATAGGTGCGCACAATATCGGCGCCCTCGCCGCTGCCGCCAGGGGCGCCGTCCGCGCCGTAGCTGACGAGCTCAAAAGTATCGGGCTCGATAATTTTATACTTAATCGGGCGGCTCCAAGCGTCGGTCGCCTGTTTCGATTCGGAGTTGGAAGCCGCCAGACCATCAAGCGCCGTGGGCAACTCGCGGTGTTGCTGCACGTACTGTTCAATTCGAGCAGCCGTCTGGTTAATGGCGGTAACCGTTTGATCTTCCGCTGAAACTTTTGAGCCGAATATTTGCACAAAAAATAAGCCGACGAAAAAGAAACTGAGGGCCAACGCGGAAGCCATGACGGAGCGGCGGCTGAACATTTTGCTGGGAATTCCGGCCCGCAAGCGAGCGGTTTTTCTGCCCGGCGTTCGTTCGGAACCGAAGGCCGGCATCGCACCTCGGGTGGAAGCAGGCAGGAGAGGCTGCGGCAAGGGAGGAAGATCGAAGAATTGTTCCCACTGAGTGCCGGAAAAGTGCTGCTGCAATTGGTAATAATTTTCAATGACGGCGGAGAGGGGGCGTACCTCCTGCTTGACGGTGCTGATTTTCAGATCGGATACGTCGACCCCGAGAAATTGCTGCACTTGCCGGAGATGCTGGTCGGGGGATTGCGTAAAATCTTCGTAGATCCACTTGAGCATCTCGCGCTCTTTGATCTTTTTTTCGACGAGCTGGTGATAACGCTTTCTCTTTCGCCATTCGGCCAAGCATTTTCTGGGTTTAATCTTAATTGTCGCCTGCACTCTTTCGGACTCATTTTTGATTGCAAACACGCCGCTTCTTTTGGCAATTTGCAGCGACGCGTAGGTGGCGAGCAGATTGCGGCGCGTGAGGTAAATAATTTTGATGTCTGGATTACGCTTGAGCCATTTCCAAACACAGCGGAAGGAGAAATTGTCAATTTGATCCGGAAACAGCTTAAACCCCACCGCCTTAATATCGTTCGAGTACGACGAAAACACGAACTCTTCGAGAAACTGCAGCGGCCGCGCATTGCGTAAAGCCAGCAGCTTGGCCGAATGCGGGTCGTAACCTTCGATCTCAAAATCAATGCGGCCTGGAACGAAGAGCTCGCCAAAGGAGAGAATTTGCGGGTGCTTGGCCAGCGTGTCGACCATCATCGACGAACCGGATCGCTGATGAGCCAACAGAATGAACTTGCGGTAGCCGCGGTTGGGGCCTTGCACCGCCTGGGGCCGATCGTGTAATAAATCGAGCGGCTCGACCTTTGCCGAACGGACCAAAGATTTGTACGATTCGGCTGCTTTACTTGGATGATCTGGTAGCATGTGTCGCCTCCTTGCGATCCACGCGCCGCGCTGGGCGGCTCAATCAAGTGCCGCGAATGTTACAATTTGGCCACGAGCAGGTGCAACCTCATTTTGTCAACGTGGCGGCTCCGGCGGGGCCGGTTGATCGCCCGGTTTCTGGCCGAATAGAAAGTGCATCAGGTCGCGGGTGCCGATCAAGCGGGGGCTGGAAAACATTTCGCCGGCCGGAAATCCTGCTGCCGTCCCAAGTTGCACCGCGAATGCTTGCACGCGCTTTTCAATTTGCTTTTCCGGCGCGGCGCCGAACTGAGTTTGATAGCAGCGGATGGCCGCCAGCTTGGCCTCCAACGTATCGGTAATATCGACCACAATGCTGCCAGCACCGGGAGGAACGCCGAAGGATGTAAAAGCTAGCGTGTAATAGAGGTAAGCCGAAATGGTGTGGACCGGCAGGCCGTCGAAATGTTGATCCCACTTCGTCAGCCGGGCGTAGAACACGCCCGCATCGGTAATTTGCATGGCCTGGAAATGATCGGGCGAAGCGAGCGGTGTTTTTTCGCCGAAGCCGAATACCAGCCGCGGCCGGTAGCGGCGAAAAACTTTGCCCAGTGCTACGCGGGCTTCGAAAGTGTCGAATAGCCGGCGATTGGGCAAACCCAACTGCACCCTCACATGCACGCCCAGTTTTTTTGCGGCGGCATCGGCCTCGGCCAGCCGCGCTTCCGGCCCAGGCGAGTTGGGCGTGGGTTCGCCATCGGTCAGATCGACAATGCCGACGCGGTAGCCCTGTTTGGCCAATTTGGCCAGCGTGCCGCCGCAGGCGATTTCGACATCGTCGGGATGCGCGCCCACGGCAATCACGTCGAGCGGTTTTTCGTCAGGCATAATTTAACGAGTCGAAAGAACGACTTTCATTTTGGCTTGACGGCGCTGAGCAAAAACGTGGGGTTCAATGCCACAAAACGCATGCTTTCCAACTGCTGCGTGCCACGGGCGACGTTGACCAAAAGCACGCTAACGTCGCCGGCCTGACGTTGGAGCCCGTCGCGCACGGCCGACAAATTTTCGATGCTGCCCACGGTGGCGACTAACCGCCCGCCAGGCTTGAGTTGCTTGTAGGCCAACTCCACAAGACGGGCAATTTCGCGGCCGCTGCCACCGACAAAAATGCAATCGGGCTGCGGCAAATTGCCCCACGCTTCTGGAGCGCGGCCGAGCACGGGAACCAGGTTTTTGACGCGGAAGCGCTGGGCGTTGGTTTTGATCAGCTCAATATCTTCGGGATCCATTTCGATGGCGTAGGCCGTGCCTTCGGCGGCTAACTGAGCGGCTTCGATGGATACCGATCCGCTGCCGGCGCCGACATCCCACACGACGCTTTTAGCGCCGATGGCTAATTCCGCCAGGGCCAGGCTGCGGACTTCGGCCGGCGTGAGCAGGCCGCGCTTGGGGCGCGATTGCAAAAATACTTCGTCGGGATTGCCAAAGCGACGCAGCGGCCGGGCGTCGGTCGGGCGGTCGGGGGTTTCGGGCCGCCGGACCAAAATCATAACGTTGAGCGCGGAGAATTGCTCGCGGGCAATTTCGCCAAGAGAGCCGTGCGTGACGCGCTCGTCGGGAGAGCCGAGATTTTCGCACACGTATGCCTGGAAATAATCGATCTGCTCGGCGAGCAATGCTTTGGCGACGGCGGCGGGTGGAAACGCTTCGCTGGTGAACAAGCCGACGGTGTCGGAGACGCGAATTTTTTCGATGACCGAATTCAGCGGATATGATGCGAGATTGGTGAGATAAGCGTCTTCCCAGCTTTCCTTCACACGGGCGAACGCCAATTGCATGCTGCTGACATGCGGCACGACTTCGAAGCGATCTTTGCCGAGCTTATCGCACAGGTAACGTGCCACGCCGTAAAACAGCGGATCGCCGGAGGCCAACACGGCAATTTTTTTATTGCCGGCTTTGCTGACTTGCTGCACGGCGTCGTCAAGATTGCCGCCCAGCGGCACACGCTGGTCAGTGACGCCGGATTTGGGGAGCAGGCTGAGCGTGGCTTCGGCGCCCAGGACGAGATCGGCTTCTTCGATGAGCCGGCGGGCTTGGGCCGTGATGCCTTCCAGCCCGTCGTCGCCGATGCCGATAATATGGATTTTCTTCATGCCGGTGATTCTACGGCATCGGCAATGAAACGAAAAGCGGCGGGAATAAATCCCGCCGCTGGCAATGATTCAAAGGCAAATTACCGTGGCATGCAGCGAAATTGCTTACGCCTGGAACGAGCTGCCGCAGCCGCAGCTTTTTACGGCGTTGGGGTTGTCAAACGTGAAGCCGCGCTTTTCGAGGCCTTCGTAGAAATCGACCGTGGTGCCGTCGAGGTACAGGGCGCTTTTTTTGTCGACCACCACGCTTACGCCGTGGCAATCGTATTTGGAGTCGGCCTTTTCGTCGTACTTCTGATCGAAGCCCAGGCTGTATTGGAAGCCGCTGCAGCCGCCGCCGGCCACGCCCACACGCAACAACGTAGTGGGTTCCATCTTTTGATCTTCGAGAATTTTCTTGACTTCTTTCGCGGCCCGTTCAGTGATGGAAACTGCCATGGCGGTTAAGCTCCTGGATAACGTGTGAAATTTATTTT
>Ga0335083_10010469_pt1 | contig 11202 bp, 8 predicted proteins | sample Lox_Sample_42_FD_206716 | JGI IMG/M metagenome (GOLD analysis project Ga0335083, IMG submission 206716) | Soil microbial communities from Loxahatchee National Wildlife Refuge, Florida, United States - Lox_Sample_4.2 | ecosystem: Environmental > Terrestrial > Soil > Wetlands | place: USA: Florida... | reverse complement strand
GGCTTCACCGCCGGCGTCTATTACTACCAGGAAGACTATTCGCTCGAGGAAGTGCTCGATCTGGGCAGCCAGTATTGCAAGGTGGCGCTTGCCGCCAAGCCGGCGCTGATCCCGGCCTGTACCGCGCTGCCGCACACGGCCGCGACGCAGGCGCCGTTCGCGCAAACGGCGGAAAGCTTCGCCGGCTATGCGCAGGTGAACTACAAGATCCTGCCCGATCTCGAGCTTAATCTCGGCGCACGCCAGACCTGGGACAACAAGACGGGCGTCTTCCAGCAGATCACGCTCAATCCCTTCGCGGGCGCCGGCATCCTGCGCGCGCCGGAAGGCCCGGATCACATGAAGTTCCAGGACTCGCGTCCGTCATGGCTCGCCAATCTCAGCTGGCATTTCTCCGACGCGGTGATGGCGTTCGCAACTTACTCGACCGGCTATAAGTCGGGCGGCTTCAACTCCGCGCCTGGCGCCGTCGCGCTGACGCCCGTGACGCGCAAATTCTCGTCCGAGACGTCCGACGACATCGAGCTCGGCGTGAAGTCGATGTGGTGGGACGGCAAGCTCTTGTTGAACGCCACGCTGTTCAACACCGAGCTGCACAATTTCCAGGACCGCTCGTTCAACGGCCTTGGCTTCGTCATCCGCAATTCGGGCGATGTGCGCTCGCGCGGCCTCGAGACGGAAGGCCAGGTCCGCGCGCTCGACAATCTGAACCTCGATTTCGGGCTCGCCTATCTCGACGGCATCTACACGAAGAACACGCATGCGCCGCCGTTCGACGGCTGCTCGCCGGCCATCGTCACGCCGGCCTGTCCGCTGACGCAGAATCTCTCGGGCAAGGTGCTGCCGTTCGCCGCGAAGTGGCAGGGCAATGCCGGCTTCGAAGCGAACAGCGATCCGCTCTTCGGCGGCTTCACCGCGACGTTCGCGATGCGCGAGAACTTCACGTCGAGCTACCAGGCGGAGAACACGGACAGCCCGCAATCGATCGTGCCGGGTTTCGGAACGACGGATGCGCGCCTGAGCCTCTACAGCCCGGACAATGGCTGGCAGCTCGACCTCACGGGCTCGAACATCTTCAACAAGCACTACTTCACGGAGTACTTCCCGCAGACTCTCGCGGGCGCACTCGGTCTCAACAACACGACGACCGGCGCGACGGTGTTCCGCGGCTTCCTGGGAGATCCGGCGACGGTGCGCCTGAAGCTCACCGCGCGATTCTGATGACCCACTCTGCCGGCTCCTGATGCCGGCAGAGACCCTTAGCGCACGCCGGTCTCCAGACCACCGGCGTGCGTTTTTTTCTTCCCCGGGCGGGCTGTCGCTAAAAGGTAAAAAGTCGACTCCGCGGGTCAAGCGCCGCGCCACGCCGCTGCGTAGCCTGACTTCCGAAAAGCGCGCACTTCGAGAAGGCTTCAGCGAAACGCCATGGAACACGCCGTCCGTTTCCATCAACCCGGTGGCCCGGAAGTTCTCCGATATGAAAGTGTCGAAGTCGGCGCGCCAGGTCCCGGCGAAGTGCGTATTCGCCACAAAGCCGTCGGCCTCAACTTCGGCGACACCTATTTCCGCACCGGCTATTACCCGCTGCCGCCGCTTCCCGCCGGCATGGGCGTCGAAGCGTCGGGCGTGCTCGAAGCCATCGGTCCGGGCGTCACGGGATTCTCGGTCGGCGATCGCGTGACCTACACCGGCATGCTGCTCGGCGCTTACGCGACGGTGCGAGTCATGCCGGCAGCCGCGCTCATCAAGCTGCCCGACGACATTCCGCTCGAGACCGCCGCCGCGATGACGATGCGCGGGCTGACGTCCGCTTACTGCCTGCGCCGCATCTGTCCGACGCTCAAATCGGGAGACAGCATCCTCCTGCATGCCGCGGCCGGCGGCGTCGGACTGATCATCAGCCAGTGGGCGAAGCTACTCGGCCTCACCGTGATCGGCACGGTGTCGAACGACGCGAAGGCCGAGGTTGCGCGGGCGCATGGCTGCGATCATGTCATTGTCTATTCGCGAGAGGATTTCCCGAAGCGCGTCAAGGAGCTCACGGGCGGCAAGGGCTGTGCGGTCGTCTATGACAGCGTCGGCAGGGACACGGCGCTCAAATCGCTCGACTGCCTGAAGCGACGCGGCATGCTCGTCTGCGTCGGCACCGCGTCGGGCCCCGTTCCGCCGATCGATGCGCTGCAGCTCGCGATCAAGGGTTCGCTTTATGTCACGCGGCCCGCGCTCGCCGACTACATCGCCGATCCGGCCGAGCGGGCCGAGCTTGCGAACGAATTGTTCGGCCATGTCGCGGCGGGGCGCATCAAAATCGAGATCAACCAGCGTTACGCGCTCGAAGACGCGGTGCAGGCGCACAAGGACCTCGAGTCGCGCAAGACCACCGGTTCATCGATCTTCACGATCTGAGGGAGCGCGCGCCATGCATGTCGAGAAGGTCACCTGCCATATCGGTGCCGAGATCTCCGGCGTCAATCTCGCCGAGGCTGCGCATGACGAGGGCCTGTTCAAGACGCTCAAGGCCCTGCTTCTTTCGCACAAGGTGCTGTTCTTCCGCGACCAGGACATTTCGCGCGCCGATCATGTCGCCTTCGCGCGCCGCTTTGGCAAGCTCGAGGATCATCCCGTCGTCGGCAGCGATCCGGAGCATCCGGGCCTGGTGCGCATCTACAAGGATATGAACTCTCCGCCCGAGCACTACGAGAACGGCTATCATTCCGACGCGAGCTGGCGCGAATGCCCGCAGATGGGCGCGGTGCTGCGCTGCGTCGAATGTCCGGAGACCGGTGGCGACACGATCTGGGTCAACATGGCGAAGGCCTATGAGGACCTTCCCGATCACATCAAGCAGCGCATCGACGGGCTGCGCGCGCGCCACTCGATCGAATACACCTTCGGCGCCGTCATGCCGATGGAGAAGCGCCACGCACTGAAGGCGCAGTTCCCCGACGCCGAGCATCCGGTGGTGCGCACGCATCCCGAAACGGGCGAGAAGGTGCTGTTCGTCAGCGGCTTCGCCACGCATTTCGTGAATTTCCACACGCCGGCGAATGTGCGCTACGGCCAGGATTTCGCGCCGGGCGCCTCGGAGCTTCTCACCTATCTCTGCGGCCGCGCCGCAATCCCCGAATACCAGGTGCGATTCCGCTGGAAGAAAAACAGCGTCGCGGTCTGGGACAATCGCTGCACGCAGCATTACGCGGTCCAGGATTACTGGCCCGCGGTCCGCAAGATGGAGCGCGCCGGCATCGTCGGCGACAAGCCTTACTGAACACCAACGAGGGAGAACGAAGATGCAGTTCCTTGACGACTCGCTGCTTCCGGAGAACCAGGACAAGCTGGTGATCACGGTTGCGCCTTACGGGCCTGAATGGATGCCGGGCGATTTTCCGGAAGACATTCCGGTGACGATGGACGAACACGTCCAGAAGGCGATCGACTGCTACAATGCCGGCGCCACGGTGCTGCACATCCATGTGCGCGAGCTCGATGGACACGGTTCGAAGCGCCTTTCCAAGTTCAACGAGCTGCTCGGGCTCCTGAAGCAGGCCGTGCCGGACATGATCCTGCAGGTCGGCGGCTCGATCTCCTTCGCGCCGGAAACGGACGGCGCCGCCGCCAAATGGCTCTCCGACGACACCCGCCACATGCTGGCGGACCTCACGCCGAAGCCCGACCAGGTCACGATCGCGGTGAACACGGTCCAGATGAACATCATGGACCTGATCACGGACGAGGAAGCGGCGGGAACGTCGCTGTCGCAGCCCGAGATGTATCACGCGTATCGCGAGATGACGGTGCCGGCCGGTCCGACCTGGGTCGAGGAGCATCTGCGCCGGCTGACCGCGAACGGCATCCAGCCGCACTTCCAGCTGACGGCGATGCCAGATCTCGAGACGGTCGAGCGCCTCGTGCGCCGCGGTCATTACAAGGGCCCGCTCAATCTCACCTGGATCGGCATCGGCGGCGGCTTCGACGGCCCGAGCCCGTACAACTTCGTCGAGTTCATGCGCCGCACGCCGGACGGCGCGACGCTGACCTTCGAGTCGGTGATGCGCAATGTCCTGCCCATCAACACGATCGCCACCGCGCTCGGCATGCACACGCGCTGCGGCATCGAGGACACGCTCTATGGCCCCAGGAAGGGCGAGAAGATGTCGTCGGTGAAGCAGATCGAGCAGATCGTGCGCATTTCCCGCGAGCTCGGCCGCGAAATCGCGACCGGCAAGGAAGCAAAGGAGATCTACAAGATCGGCGTGCAGTACAACTCGACGGAAGAGACGCTGCGCCAGCTCTCCATGCCGCCGAACCGTGAAAAGGGCCAGCGCGCAGTGCCGCTGCGCGCCGTCGCCTGATGCTGACCACGGCACTGATCGCCACGCTCGCGGTGCTCTATACGAAGCACCGCGAGCGGATCAGGGCGCGCTTCATCCGCATCATCGGAAGAAAACCGCCCGCTGAGACCACGGGCGAGGGCTGAAGTCCCTGGCCTGCGAGCGCTCGCGCCGCATCAAGGAGCACATCAAGATGTCTGATGCTGCCGGCCGCAGCCTGGCCCTGCGCACCTTTCCTCTGCCGGGACGGGCGCAGGTCCGGCTGCTTTATCCGGGATTGCTCGCGGCCGGGACCATCGGCCTCGCGGCAACGTTCCTGGGCGAACAATACAAATCGCCCGTCATGCTGTTCGCGCTCCTGATCGGCATGGCGTTCCACTTTCTCTATGAGGATTCGCGCAGCGCGCCGGGCATCGACTTTGCGGCGAAGTCAGTCCTGCGCGTGGGCGTCGCGCTTCTCGGTGCACGAATCACGGCGGAGCAGATCCTGGGCCTCGGATTGACGCCGCTCGTGACTGTCGTCGTGGCAACCGGTTCGACTATCGTGCTTGGCGGAGTTCTGGCACGCCGGCTCGGCCTGTCGCGGCGCTTCGGAATCCTGTCGGGCGGCTCGGTCGGCATCTGCGGCGCGTCGGCGGCGCTCGCGATCGCGTCCGTTCTGCCGCCATCGGGGGAGCGCGAGCGCGACACGATCGTGACGGTGGTCACGGTAACGGCGCTCTCGACGCTCGCGATGATCCTTTATCCGATGCTTGTCGTGGCGCTGCATCTGAGCCATGTGCATGCGGGGATCTTCCTGGGTGGAACAATCCACGACGTGGCGCAGGTGGAAGGTGCGGGCTACACGATCTCGCCCGAGACGGGCGACATCGCGACCTATGTGAAGCTCCTGCGCGTCAGCCTGCTGCTGCCTGTGGTGTTCGTTATCGCGCTCGTGCTCAAGAGCCGCGGCGGCGCGACGGCCACGGGCAAGCTGCCCGTGCCGCTCTTTCTCGTGGGGTTCGTGGCGCTCGTCCTGATCGGCAGTGCAGGATTCCTGACAAAGCACGTCGCCGACGGCGCGGGGTTTGTGTCGCGCTGGTGCCTTGTCACCGCCGTGTCGGCGCTGGGCGTGAAGACCTCGTTCGGCTCGCTGGTGAAAGTGGGCTTCAAACCGATCGCGCTGATGGTGATGGAGACGCTGTGGATCGGCGGCGTGGTGCTGGCGGCGGTGCTGCTGACAAGCTGAACGACTCCTTGCTGGAATCGCCGACTTCCGTTGGCCCTTGGTCCAATGGATGAGCGGCGCAAGCGGCTGTTCTACTCGGCGCAGCACTCCAGGGGATATCCATGCCGCCAGCCCATGCGCCGTGGCTCGGCCGCATTGCCGCCGCTTTTCTTGCCGCGAGCTTTCTCGGCGGCTGCACCGGAGCGGCAATGCTGAACAAGCCGCTGCCACAAGAGGCGCTCGCAACAGGGGGGGCCGGTCCGATCTCGCACGGCGGCTATCGTCCGCTGGGATTCAAACAGAATTCCACGCCGGAAGCGCTGGTGCTGGTCGCGTTCTCCGGCGGCGGCAAGCGTTCGGCGGCGTTCGGTTACGGCGTGCTGAAGGGCCTGCGCGATTACCCCGTCACGCTCGACGGCAAGCCGCAATCCCTGCTGAGCATGCTCGACATGACGGCGTCGGTCTCCGGCGGCAGTTTTCCGGCGGCCTATTACGGGCTCTATCGCGACAAGATCTTCACCGACTTCGACAAGGATTTCCTGTCCCAGGACATCGAGTCCTACATCTGGGGCACGTATCTCTTGCCGTGGCGCCTCGGCTGGGCGTTCACCTCGCATTACGGCACCAATGACCGCATGGCCGAGGTCTATGACGACCTCATGTTCCACGGCGCGACCTTTGCCGATCTCGAGAGCAAGGGCAGGCCGTTCGTTTCGATCGACGCGACGGATGTCGACCACGAGACGGCCTTCCCCTTCATGCAGGACCAGTTCGACCTGATCTGCTCGGATCTGACGTCGTATCCGATCGCGCGCGCCGTGGCGGCCTCCAACGGGTTTCCGGTGATCTTCACGCCCATCACGCTCAAGAGCTACCGCCCGGATTGCGGCAGCCGCGAGCCCGCCTGGATCAGGGCCGACACGAGCAGCGATCCGCTCGACCGCGTGCACCAGGAAGCGGAGATTGCGCGCAAATACCTGGATGCCGACGCGACGAAATGGGTGCACCTGATGGACGGCGGCATCTCCGACAATCTCGCCATGCGCGAGATGCTCAACATCGTCATGGTCATCACGGGCGAGGAAACGACGGAGCGGAAATTCGATCTGACCCATCTGCGCCGCATCATCCTCATTTCGGCCGACGGCCAGGCGGCCAACACGGGCCAGACGGCAAAGGAGCGCGACCTGTCGAGTCTGGGGCAGATCTTCTCGGCCGTCTCCGGCACCCAGATCGATTCCTACAATTTCGAGACCATGATCCTTGCCAAGCAGGTGATCGACAAATTGCAGGATGCCGTGAAGACGCAGCGCTGCGCGCAGGGCCCGATTGCGGCGGATGGCCGTCCCTGTGGAGACGTGCAGAGTTTCTTCGCGCATCTCTCGCTCTCGGGCGTCACCGATCCGAAGGAGCGCGAATACCTGCAGCGCATCCCGACGGGACTGACGATCGACAAACCCGATGTCGACCGCCTCGTCAATGCCGGACAGACGCAGGTGATGACCTCGCGCGACATCCAGGCGTTCCGCGACAGCTTGAAATGATCAGTCATGCATAACGCTTTCCTCGAGTGGTTGAGCCGGATCCCGATCTGGCCGATTGGAGCCGTCCTTCTGATTCTGATGGGCGGCTCCTTCTTCATCGGTCGTTGGCTCCATGCGCGTGCGACAAGCCGTGGCCATGTTGCCAAGAACACGGCCTTCGACGGGTTCATCGTCTCTGCCGTACTCGGACTGCTCGCGTTGCTGCTTGGGTTCACGTTTTCACTCGCCATCCAGCGCTTCGAGGAACGCCGGCAGCTTGTGATCGAAACCGCCAATGGAATCGGTACGGCCTACCTGCGCGCACAGCTGCTCGATTCGCCGCATCGCGAACGCCTGAGTCGACTCTTCGTGGATTACACACAGCTGCAGATCGCGCTCGCCAACAGCGACTTTCCCGTGGACGGGCCATTGCGCCAGAAGAACGACAGGCTTCTGACCGACATCTGGGCGGCTACCGCAGCTGCGCTGACAGACCCGAAGAACGCGGCTTTTGTCTTCGCCGTCAGCGGCGCGATGAACAACGTTATAGACCTCAATGGCGAACGCGTGCAGGCGCGGACGCTGCGCATCCCCATTGAGGTCTACATCGTGCTGCTCGGCTATCTCATCAGCGTGGCCGGCGTGCTCGGCTACGAGATGGAGAAGGGGCGATCGACCTTCGTCGCCTGCTTCGTGCTCTCATTGATGACCATCTCGCTCCTGCTCGTGATCGACATAGACCGGCCGGGATCGGGCGGCATCCAGGAGTCCCAGGAGCCGATGCTGGATTTGCGCCATACGCTCGATCAACAGCCGCCAGCGACCTTCGACCGCTGGCGCGCAAAGGGCACTGTATTGCCGGCACCGGGCAAGTAGGACCGCCCTGTCGTGCCGGCGCCGCGCCTCTTTTGCCGCGCTCCTGATTGATCCTGCTCAAGGTCTCCCCCGGGCATTGCGCCATGATTTCTCCGGGTCCTTTTCAGGAAGCCCGGATGAGGGACGATCTCAGAGCGAACATGATGCGGACAGGCGCGCTTTTTGCGCTTTCGGTGATCGTGAGTGTGTCGGTGGCAGGCTTGGTGATCTGGGAGGCTGTGGCGGCACTTGCTCGCTAGGGCACCGAGGCCCTAGACCACGTTGAGGCCGGCTTTGCGGAAAATGCCTTCGGCACGGGTGACGGCCTCGGGCGAAGGTGGCTCGGTGTTTGTCAGGGTGTAGTCGAGCCCGAGCTTCTGCCACTTGAACCGACCCATCTGGTGGAAGGGCAGGATTTCGGCGCGCTCGACGACGGCGAGCGAAGCTCCGAACTCCGCGATCTTCTCCATCTCATCGGGGACGTCGGTCAGGCCGGGAACCAGCACATAGCGGAGCCACATCGGCCGGCGGAGCGCGGAAAGGCGTCGCGCGAAAGCGAGGACCGGGGCGTTGTCGTTCACGGCGGTGACGCGTTTGTGCTGCTCCGGCGTGAAGCCCTTCATGTCGAGGATGACAAGGTCGATCTTCTTCAGCTCGTCGTCGGAGAGCTTTTCGCCGTAGAAGCCGTTGGTCTCGACCGCGGTGTGGACGCCGATCTGTTTGGCCGCCGCGAAGATCCGTACCGCGAAGCGTGCCTGCATCAGGGGCTCGCCGCCGGAAAGCGTGAAGCCGCCTTTCATAGCCTTCAGGCCGTGCTCGTATTTCCGGATCTCGGCAGCTGCGTCTTCGATCGTCACCGGCATGCCGTTCGAAAGCGTCCAGGTGTCCGGGTTGTGGCAGAATTTGCAGCGGAACATGCAGAGCGTGGTCCATGCCACAAGGCGGATGCCCGGGCCGTCCACCGCCGATCCCGTCGTGAAGGAATGCAGGAAACCGACATCGCCGCTCTGGACTGCGGCGTGCAGATCGCTCTCCGGCGTGTTCTTCGAAAGATCCCTGCGAAGGACATACGGGCTTGCCGCCTCGAGCGGCGTCTTCGCTGCGGCGCTCATGTGGTTGCTCCATGGAAGGTGCGGCTGACGACGTCCATCTGCTGCTCGCGCGTCAGCCGGATGAAGTTGACCGCGTAACCGGATACCCGAATCGTGAGGTTGGGATATTTCTCCGGATGGTCCATCGCATCCATCAGCGTCTCGCGATTGAGGACATTGACATTCATGTGATAGCCGGTGGCGCCGAAGAAGGCGTCGAGCATCGCCGTCAGGTTCGTGATGCGCTCGTCCGCCGTCTTGCCCAATCCGACCGGTACGATGCTCGTGGTGAGCGAAATGCCGTCCGCCGCGTCGCGATAGGGAATCTTGGCGACGGACGCGGCCGAAGCGTGTATGCCGTGACTGTCGCGGCCATGCATGGGATTTGCTCCGGGTGCAAAGGGCTGGCCCTGCCTGCGTCCATCCGGCGTGTTTCCGGTCGCCTTGCCGTAGACCACGTTCGACGTGATCGTCAGGATCGACTGCGTGTGCAGCGCATTGCGATAGGTCGGATATTTCCTGAGCTTGCCCATGAAGGTGGACACGACCCAGGCGGCGAGATGATCGACGCGGTTGTCGTTGTTGCCGAACATCGGAAATTCGCCCTCGGTCGAATAGTCGACGATCAGCCCCGTCGGATCGCGGATGACGCGCACCTTCGCGTACATCATGGCCGAGAGGCTGTCGGCGACGACCGACAGTCCCGCCATGCCGAACGCCATGGTGCGCAAGGGCGCATAGTCGTGCAGCGCCATCTCGATGCGCTCATAGGCGTATTTGTCGTGCATGTAGTGGATGACGTTCATGGCGCCGACATAGACGCCGGCGAGCCAGTCCATCATGCGCTCGAACTTCTCGAGCACGTCGTCGAAGCGGAGATACTCGCCGGACACCGCGCCGTAATTCGGTCCGACCTGTTCGCCCGAGACTTCGTCGCGGCCGCCATTGATTGCGTAAAGCAGGCACTTGGCCATGTTGGCGCGGGCGCCGAAGAACTGCATCTGCTTTCCGACCCGCATCGGCGAGACGCAGCAGGCGATGGCGCCGTCATCGCCCCAGGCGGCGCGCATGATCTGGTCGTTCTCGAACTGGATCGAGCTCGTGTCGATTGACACTTTCGCCGCGAAGCGGCGGAACGCTTCCGGCAACCGGGGCGAGTACCAGATGGTGAGGTTGGGCTCGGGCGAGGGACCGAGATTGTAGAGCGTCTGCAGGAAGCGGAAGCTGTTCTTGGTGACGAGCGGACGTCCGTCATCGCCGACGCCGCCAATGGATTCCGTGACCCAGGTCGGATCGCCCGCGAAAAGATCGTCGTATTCGGGCGTCCTCAGGAAGCGCACGATGCGCAGCTTTATGACGAAATCGTCGACGACCTCCTGTACCTGCTCTTCGGTGAGAAGTCCGACGGCCAGATCGCGCTCGAAATAGATGTCGAGGAACGTCGAGGAGCGGCCGAGCGACATCGCCGCGCCATTCTGCTCTTTCACGCCCGCCAGATAGCCGAAATAGAGCCATTGCACCGCTTCCTTCGCGGTGCGCGCGGGCTTCGAGATGTCGAAGCCATACTTCGCCGCCATTTCCTTGAGTTCGCCAAGCGCGCGGATCTGTTCGGCCAGCTCTTCCCGGTCGCGGATGATGGCATCGGTCGACCACTCGTAGTCGAGCGCCACCTTCTCCTTCTTCTTGTGAGCGATGAGGCGGTCAACGCCGTAGAGCGCCACGCGGCGGTAATCGCCGATAATGCGGCCGCGGCCATAGGCGTCGGGAAGTCCGGTCAGGATGTGCGAGCTGCGGCAGCGTCTGATGTCGGCGGTGTAGGCGTCGAAGACGGCGTCGTTGTGCGTCTTCCTGTATTTCGTGAAGGTCTCGACCACGTGCGGGTCGGGTTCGTAGCCATAGGTCTTGAGCGCTGTCAGCACCAGACGAAAGCCGCCATTGGGCATGATCGCGCGTTTCAGAGGTGCGTCGGTCTGCAGCCCGAAAATGATTTCGTTGTCCTTGTCGATATAGCCGGCGGCGTGTGCGGTAATCGAGCTCGGAATCTGCGAGACGTCGAGCACCCCCTTCTTGCGTTCCTCGACGAAAAGCGCCTGGAGCCTGGCCCAGATCGCCTGAGTGCGTTGCGTCGGACCGCTCAGGAACGATTCATCGAGGTAATAGGGCGTCACGTTCTGCTGGATGAAATCACGGACGTC
>Ga0335083_10010468_pt1 | contig 11204 bp, 7 predicted proteins | sample Lox_Sample_42_FD_206716 | JGI IMG/M metagenome (GOLD analysis project Ga0335083, IMG submission 206716) | Soil microbial communities from Loxahatchee National Wildlife Refuge, Florida, United States - Lox_Sample_4.2 | ecosystem: Environmental > Terrestrial > Soil > Wetlands | place: USA: Florida... | reverse complement strand
TCGCGTTCAGCGCGGCGTGGGTCGCGCTCGAGTGGACGCTGACGTGGTTCCTGACGGGTTTTCCGTGGCTCTATCTCGGCTACGCCCACCTCGCCGATCCGCTGCGCCATTGGGCGCCCGTTGGCGGGGTGCTGACGGTGAGCTTCGTGACCGCGCTCAGCGCGACCATCGCGGTTGCCGGCATCACGCGCAACGCGACGCCGCGCCGCGTCGCGATCGGCGTCGCGATCGCCGCGGTACCGTGGATCATCGGCGCCGGGCTCGGCTCGGTTCGTTGGGTGACGCCCGGCGACGGCGGAACGGTCGCACTCGTGCAAGGCGACATCCCGCAGGAGTCGAAATGGCGGCCCGAGACGGTCGAGCCGATTCTCGACCGGTATCGCACGCTGACGGCGCCGTATTGGAAGAACGACCTCGTCATTTGGCCCGAAGCGTCGATCACGTTGTTCGAGCGCGAAGCAGCGCCGTTCATCGAAGAGATGGCTCGGAACGCGAATGCCACCGGTGCCGCGCTCGTCTTCGGCGTGCCGGGGTACGAATTGCTGCCGAACGGCGATCCGATCTTTCGCAACATGGCGGCCGTCGTCGGCAACGGCAGCGGTCACTACGTCAAACGCCGGTTGGTGCCGTTCGGCGAATACGTGCCGCTCGAAGGCTTGCTGCGTGGCTTGATCGAGTTCTTCGACTTGCCGATGTCGCACGCGGGTTCCGGCCCGATGCGACAGGCATTGTTGCAAGCCGGGCGGTGGCGGCTCGCGACGGCGATCTGCTACGAGATCGTGTACGGCGACATGGTGCGGAACGACGCGCGCGATGCCGACGTGATCGTGACGATCTCGAACGACACCTGGTTCGGCCATTCGATCGGGCCGCTGCAGCACCTGCAGATGGCGCAGATGCGCGCGCTCGAGAACGGCCGTTACGTGCTGCGCGCGACGAACAACGGCGTCACCGCGATCATCGACGCGGACGGCGCGATCACCGCGCGCGCGCCGCAATTCGAACCGACCGTGCTGACCGGTACGTTCAGCGGCATGCGCGGTACGACGCCGTACTCGGACGTCGGCGATACGCCGCTCCTCTGCATGCTTGCCGCGCTCATCGCGCTGGCGGCGTTCGTTCGCGTGCGCAAACCGGCGCGCTAGGCCGCGTAGAGTCCGACGCGCAGTTGTCGTTTGCGCGGGCGTCGATTACCGTGCGCGTTTTCTTGGCATACCGGTCATGGACAGCAGCGACGAGCGCTACGAGCCGCAAGCCGTCGAACGCAAATGGCAGGCGGAATGGGTGCGCCGCGGAACCAACACGTTCACGCAGCAACAACTGCGCGACGCCAAGGACCCGTTCTACAACTTGATGATGTTCCCGTATCCGTCGGCCGAAGGGCTGCACATCGGCAACATCTATGCGTTCACCGGCGCCGACGTGCACGGCCGGTACTGGCGTTTGCGCGGCAAGACCGTGTTCGAACCGATGGGCTTCGACGCGTTCGGCATCCACTCGGAGAACTATGCGCTCAAGGTCGGGACGAATCCGAACGACCTCATTCCGCGCAACGTCGCGAACTTTACGCGTCAGTTGAAGCGCATCGGCGGCATGTTCGATTGGAACCACGCCGTCGATACCACTGCGCCCGAGTACTACAAGTGGACGCAGTGGGTGTTCTTGAAACTCTTCCACGGCGGCCTCGTCGAGCGGCGCGACGGCGCGGTGAACTGGTGTCCGTCGTGCAAGACGGTGCTCGCGAACGAACAGGTGATCGCGGGGCGTTGCGAACGGTGCGATTCCGTCGTCGAACAGCGTCGCTTGCCGCAGTGGTATTTCAAGATCAGCAACTACGCAGAGCGGTTGCTCGACCACATCGACGGACTCGACTGGTCCGACGTCACCCGCAAGGCGCAAGCGAATTGGATCGGGCGCAGCGAAGGCGCGGAGATCGACTTCGCGCTCGTAGGCTCGGCGCAGTCGGTGCGCGTCTTCACGACGCGGCCCGACACGCTCTTCGGGGCCACTTACATGGTGCTCGCGCCGGAACACCCGCTCGTCGATGCGATCACGACGGCCGATCGTCGCGGTGCGGTCGATGCGTATCGCGCGACGGTCGCGAAGCGCGACTTGGTCGACCGCAAGAAGGCGGCGGAGAAGGACAAGACGGGTGAGTTCACCGGCGGCTACTGCGTCAATCCGGTCAACGACGCGAAGATCCCGATCTGGATCTCCGACTACGTTCTGATGGACTACGGCACCGGCGCGATCATGGCGGTGCCCGGTCACGACGAGCGCGACTTCGAGTTCGCGCAGCGTTTCTCCTTGCCGATCGTGCGTGTGATCGCCGGCGCCGGAGAAAACGCAACGACGCCGCTCGCCGAAGCGTTCGCGGGCGACGGCGCGTTGGTGAACTCCGGTCGCTTCGACGGCTTGTCGGTCGAAGCCGGGAAGCGCGCCATCGTGGAGGCGTTGGTGAAGCGCGGCGTGGCGGAAGTGAAGGTGAACTATCGCTTGCACGACTGGTGCATTTCGCGGCAGCGCTATTGGGGTCCGCCGATTCCGATCATCCATTGCGACAAAGACGGCGCGTTGCCGGTGCCGGAAGCCGACTTGCCCGTGGTGTTGCCGCGCGTCGAAAACTTCAAGCCGGACGATTCCGGCGTCAGCCCGCTCGCACGTGCGCGGGAGTGGTACGAGACGACATGTCCGAAGTGCGGCGGACCGGCGCGGCGCGAAACGGATGTGTCCGATACGTTTCTCGACAGTGCCTGGTACTTCCTCCGCTATCCGAGCAGCGATCGCGACGACGTGCCGTTCGATCCGGAGATCACGAAGAAATGGTTGCCGGTGCACACGTACATCGGCGGCAACGAGCACGCGGTGTTGCACTTGATGTATTCGCGCTTCGTGACGATGGCGCTCAAAGACCTCGGCTACATCGACTTCGACGAGCCGTTCGCGAAGTTTCGCGCGCACGGACTCATCATCAACGAAGGCTCGAAGATGTCGAAGAGCCGCGGCAACGTGATCGTGCCGGACTCGCTCATCGAGAAATACGGCGCCGACACCGTGCGTCTCTACTTGATGTTCCTCGGGCCGTTCGAACAAGGCGGCGACTATCGAGATCAAGGCATCGCGGGACCGCATTCGTTCCTCGCACGAATTTGGCAGAGCGTGCTCGAGGCGGAAGACTTGCCCGCCGATCCGGTGGTCGAGAAGAAGTTGCATCAGACCATTCGGCAAGTAACCGAACAGATCGCGAATTTGCAGTACAACACCGCGATTGCTGCGTTGATGGAGTATCTCAACGTCGTCCGTGCGAACGGTCGCGTCGCGCGGCGCGCGGAAGTGGAACCGCTTGCGATCTTGCTCGCGCCATTCGCACCGCACGTCGCGGAAGAGTTGTATCAGCGGCTCGGTCACAACGACGGGTTGTTCGATTCGGGGCGGTGGCCGTCGTTCGACGCGGCGAAGGCGGCCGAGGATTCGGTCGAAATCGCGGTTCAAGTGAACGGTAAGTTGCGTGCGCGTTTGGTCGTCGGCCTCGACGCGAAGGAAAGCGACGTCAAGACCGCGGCGCTCGCGCTCGACAACGTCGCGCGTCACGTCGCCGACAAAACGATTCGCAAGCAAATCTACGTGCCCGGCAAGCTACTCAATTTGGTGATCGGTTGAAGCGTGCGCTGTCTCGTCCGGCTTTTATGGCGTTCGCCTTGATGTGCGTCGCTTCGGTTCTACCGGGGTGCGGTTTCCACCTGCGCGGCAGCAGTGCGCAGACCAACATCGCGTCCGCCTACGTGCGCGGCGCGCAAAACGTCGACGTCACGAGCGAACTGACGAACGCGCTCGCTCGCTCGGGTGTGCACATGCTCGACACGTCGACGGGTGCCGCGGTGGTGATCGATCTGCTCGACGAGCAGCAGCTCACCCGTACGCTGTCGTACACCGATCGTGCGACGACCGCGGAGTCGCAGTTGGAGCTTGGGGTGCGCTTCAAAGTCGTCGCGGCCGACAACAAAGTGTTGATCGATGATCGCTGGGCGCGCGCGACGCGCACATACCTGGTCGACACCAACAACCTGGTCGGCAGCGCACAGCAGGAAACGGTGCTGCATACCGAACTCGTCTCCGATGTCGCACAGCAGATCATCCGCAGTCTGAATGCGGCGACCCGTAACGCGGCGCATTGATGGCGCTGCGGCCGCAGGATCTCGCGCGCGATCTGGAACGCGGCCTCAAGCCGGTTTATCTCGTCAGCGGCGATGAACTATTGCTCGTGCAGGAAGCGTGCGACGCGATCGTCGCCGCGGCGCGCGCGGCGGGATTCGAAGAGCGCACGTTGATTCAGGGCGACGCGGCGTTCGAGTGGCGCGTGCTGAACGACGAAGCGAACACGTTGTCGCTGTTCGCGCAGCGGCGCGTGCTCGACGTGCGCGTCACCGCGAAACAGCTCGACAAGGATGCGGCCGAGGCGATCGACGCGTATCTCGACCAAATCAATCCCGACACCGTGTTGTTGCTGCGTGCCGATCGGCTCGATCCGCGGCAACGCAACACCGGCTGGTTCAAACGGATCGAATCCGTCGGTGCGGTGTTGTTGGTCTGGCCGGTCGGACCCAAGGAATTGCCGGGGTTCATCAATCAGCGCGCGAAACGCGCCGGCCTCGAGATCCAGCGCGACGCCATCGCGTATCTCGCGAATCGCGTCGAAGGGAACTTGCTCGCCGCGGCGCAGGAGATCGACAAGCTCGCGCTCGCCGGGCTCGCGCAGCCGATCACGCTCGACGCGTTGGTCGGTGCGATCGCCGATGCGGCGCACTACGACGCGTTCGATCTGGTCGACGCGGCGCTCGACGGCGAACCGGCGCGCGTACGGCATGTCGTTTGGGTCCTGCGCGCCGAAGGCGTCGCTGCTTTGATGGTGCTCGGCTCGCTGGTGTCGCAATTGCGGCGTTTGTTCAGCGGCGACGGTCGCGGCCTTCCGCCGCAGCGCGAACGCGCGATGCGCGCGGCAAAGGAACGGTTGCGCGCCGCCGACATCGAGGCGCTGCTCGCGCAAGCGGCGCGGGTCGATCAGCAGGTGAAAGGCGCCGCGGACGGCGACGCGTGGCAGACGCTCGAAACCATCGCGTTGCGCGTGGCCGGCGTGACGGATCTCGACTGGATCGCGGCCGACGATCAGCGCGCGGCCAAACGCGCTTGGAGCGGCGCCAAGTAGCGCTCGAGGTCGACCTTGATCGGCATCAAGTACGCGTGGCCGCCGCGATCGGCGACTTCGGTGAGAAAGCGCAGCGCGAACTCGTGGTTCCACGCCAACGTCGGCGCGAACTCGTCCGGAAAGCGCACGTGGTTCACGCGCTGCCAATAGCGTTGGCTGCGATCCGATACGACCGGGCTCAATCCCCAGAAGGTCGGCGCGCCGTCGAGTAGCGGCGCGCAGCGATCGAGGTCGCGCAGATCGAACAAGGGTTGCGTGAAAAAGCCGGTAGCGCCGGCGGCGCGTTTGCGCGCGATGTTGCGCGCGAGATCGGCGTCGTCGCGGTAGCGGTGCGGGTCGAGCGCCGTGTACACCGACAGTGCCTCACAGTTCGCTGCGAGAAACGCGACGAAATCGCTCGGTTCGAACCCCGGACGCGGGCCGCCACCGTCGTGGTCGCCGGCGACGACGATCACTTCGTCGATCTGCTTTGCGGCGAGCGTCTCGATCAGCCGCATGGCCGAAGCCGAATCGAAGTCGCACGCGCGCAAGTGCGGAATGCGATGCGCGATGCGGCCGCGCAAATGTGCCGCCGCGTCGACGCTGCGCAGGTCGCAGTTCGGCCGGTCGGGAATGTTGACCGTCTCGATGCGTGGATAGCGAGCTGCGATCAGCGCGGCCGCCGCGTCGAGATCCGCAGTAGAACGAGGGACGATTTCGAGCGACGTACGCATGCGAGTGGCAACGACAGCATGATGAAACGACGCGTCAGTGTGCGTACCGGCGGGCGACCGACAAAACGAAAGGGCTCATTCGTAACGTGAAGCGCCCTCATGGTGGACGGCGCGCCGGAAAGCGCGCTTCGGGGCCGTGAATGCGCGAGCAATAGGATGCCGATCGTCGGTTACGCGGCGCTGCGCGGAGTACCGCGGTCGTTAGTTGACGTGTGTCTCGCCTTCGCGGCCGAGCTCGATAACGCGCAGCCGGCCGTCGTTGTTGGCGAGCCGAGTGACCGAGCCGTAGCCCGGCCGAAAGCACACGAGCCGATCGTCCGAAAGCGCCGAGCCCACGGCGACGTTGATCGCGATGAAGTGGCAAAAGACGACGCTGTCTTCGCGCAGGTCGAGCAGTCGTTCGATCAACGCATGACGCCAACGCTGCAAGTCGGCGGGCAACGCGCGCCAACGGCCCTGCATCGCTTCCTGCAGCCACGCCGCGCGCTGGGCGAGGTCGTCGGTCGGCGACGGAATTTCCGCCACGCGATGTTCGATCAACGTCTCGACGCCCCAGCGCTCGGCGAGCGGGATCGCCGTCTCGCGCGCGCGCGCGAGCGGACTCGAATAGATCGTGAGCGGACCGAGCGGCGCGAGCACCGCCGCTGTGCTCGCCGCATGCGCGCGGCCGAGATCGTCGAGGCCGGGGTCGTGGTGGCCGCCGAAGCCGGCGGCGGCGCGACCGTGACGCACGAGAAACAAAGTGGCCATTGTCGTGTCCGTAAGGCGTTAGTGGTTAAATACGCGATTCTTTTTTTGCACCCGGCGGGCTTGCTGCCGCGCTTCGCCGGGAAAATCAATGAGTCGCAGCGCACGAAGTACTGGAAAAACCTATGAAACCGCATGACTCCGGCTTGTCGCCGGATATGGTACCCGACACGAAAGTCAGCGTTCGAGAGGTGTTTGGACTCGATCAGAACATGGAATGCCCGGCGTTCAAGGAACGCACGGCATACGTACCCGAGATCGATCCGGCGTATCGCTTCAATCCCGAGACGACGCTGTCGATTCTCGCGGGGTTCGCGTTCAACCGCCGCGTGATGATTCAGGGTTACCACGGCACCGGTAAGTCGACGCACATCGAACAGGTCGCGGCGCGGCTCAATTGGCCGTGCATCCGCGTGAACCTCGACAGCCACATCAGCCGTATCGATCTCGTCGGCAAAGACGCGATCGTCGTGCAGGACGGCCAGCAGATCACCGAATTCAAAGAAGGGATGCTGCCGTGGGCGCTGCAACACCCGACGGCGCTCGTGTTCGACGAATACGACGCGGGCCGCCCCGACGTGATGTTCGTGATTCAGCGCGTGCTCGAAGTCGAAGGCAAATTGACGCTGCTCGATCAGAACAAGGTCATCAGCCCGCACCCGGCTTTTCGCTTGTTCGCGACGACGAACACGATCGGCCTCGGCGACACGACCGGCCTCTACCACGGCACGCAGCAGATCAACCAGGGTCAGATGGACCGCTGGAACATCGTCACGACGTTGAACTATCTGCAGCACGACGCGGAAGTCGCGATCGTGCTGTCGAAGGAACCGCACTGGGCCGCGACCGAGAAGGGTCGTCGGCGCATCTCGAACATGGTGTCGGTCGCGGACCTCACGCGGCGCGGCTTCATCAACGGCGATCTGTCGGTGGTGATGTCGCCGCGGACGGTCATTACGTGGGCGGAGAACGCCGAGATCTTCAACGACCTCGGTTTCGCGTTCCGCGTATCGTTCTTGAACAAGTGCGACGAACTCGAGCGGCCGATCGTTGCCGAGTATTACCAACGTTGCATGGGCGAAGACCTCGGTGATGCCACGCGCGGCATCACCCTGAAAGCCTCTTAGGTAGAGGTTCGCAGTTTCGACCGAGACCGCCATGTCCGCGAACGACAAGGACAATCCGCTGGAGCCGTTCAAGCGCGCCACGATCGCGACGATGCGCGCGCTCGCCGAAAACGACGAGCTCGACATCACGTTCGGTCACGGCACGCCGTCGGCGAGCGGCAATCGTATTCGGGTGCCGTTGCCGGCGCTCGGCTCGACACCGGAGCAGATCGACGTCGTGCGCGGCGTCGGCGACGAGTTCGCTTTGCGGTTGCGCTATCACGACGAGCGCTTGTACAAGCGTCGCGCGCCGCGCGAAGGCCCGGCGGAAGAGATGTTCCGGTGGGTCGAGGACGCGCGCATCGCGTCGATCGGCAGCCTACGGATGCTGGGTGTCGCGCAAAATCTCGACGCGTCGCTCGAGTCGCAGTGTCAAGAAGCGGCGTTCGATACCATTACCACGGAAACCGAAGCGCCCCTTAGCGTGGCCGTCGGGCTGTTGGTACGGGAACGTTTGACCGGCCGCAAGTTGCCGCCGTCGGCGGAGAACGTCGTTCGGCATTGGCGCGAATACGTGGAAGAACGCGCCGGCAGCGACATCGATCTGCTGAAAGAGTGCCTGCTCGATCAAGACAAGTTTTCGCGCGTGTCGCGCTCGATCCTGTCGGACCTCGGGCTCGCGTCCGAGTTCGACCAGCCGCCGGAGCTCGAAGAGAACGATCAGGACACCGAGACCGTCGACGAATCGTCGGACTCGGATTCCGACGCGAGTCCGGAAGACGTCGTGCTCGACGACGATTCGATGGCCGACGAAGACTCCGAAGGCGAGACGTCGACCATGCAGATGGAAGCCGACATGGATCTGTCGGATCTCGGCTCCGAGTCCGATCCGGACGAAGCGCCGAACATCACGCCGGACGAGTCGGGCCGGATACGCGTCGACGTCAACTACCAGGCGTTCACGCAAGAGTTCGACGAAGTCGTGCGCGCGGAAGAACTCTGCGATCCGGAAGAGCTGACGCGGCTGCGCGCGATGCTCGATCAACAACTCGTGTCGCTGCAGCACGCGACGTCGAAGCTCGCGAACCGATTGCAGCGACGCCTGCTCGCGAAGCAGAACCGCTCGTGGGAGTTCGATCTCGAGGAGGGCATTCTCGACGCGTCGCGGCTCGCCCTCGTCATTGCCGATCCGATGAACCCGCTCGCGTACAAGCAGGAACGCGAGACGAAGTTTCGCGACACGGTCGTCACGATGTTGATCGACAGCTCCGGCTCGATGCGCGGTCGTTCGATCACGATCGCAGCGATGTGCGCCGACATTCTCGGCCGCACGCTCGAACGCTGTTCGGTGAAGGTGGAGATCCTCGGCTTCACCACGCGCGCATGGCGCGGCGGTCAGTCGCGCGAGCGTTGGATTGCGGGCGGCAAGCCGTCGAATCCGGGGCGACTCAACGATCTGCGCCACATCGTCTATAAGGCCGCCGACGATCCGTGGCGGCGCACGCGGCGCAATCTCGGTCTCATGATGCGGGAGGAGCTGCTGAAGGAGAACATCGACGGCGAGGCGCTCATCTGGGCGCACAACCGCATCGTCGTACGCCAGGAACAGCGCAAGGTGCTGATGGTGATCTCCGATGGACTGCCGGTCGACAACTCGACGCTGCTCGTCAACCCGAGCAATTACCTCGAACAGCACCTGAAGTACGCGATCGACATCATCGAGAATCAGTCGCCGGTCGAACTGATCGCGATCGGTATCGGCCACGACGTCACGCACCACTATCGCCGTGCGGTGACGATCACCGACGCCGAGCAGTTGGGCGGCGCAATGACCGAACAGCTCGCCGCGCTCTTCGACATCAACACGAATACGCGAACAACGCGCGCCCGCGCTCACTAATCCCCTACGACTCTCACGCCGAATTTCGAATTCACGCGCGAAATGCGCGTGTTTTGCGTTGACATGAATCGTCGAACTGCCTAATAGTTCGACAGTCCGACGAGAGCTCCGGGAGTGCTCTCGAACCCGACGGTGTGGGAGCACCGCGACGGACTCATCAAAATGGGGAGATCACTCGATGGCTACTCGCAGTTGGCAGAGTGTCGTTGGCCGCACCGACCTCGTCCGAAACGTCCGTTCCGCTTCGTTCCGTTCCACAGGTTTCTCGAGTTCCGAAGTACTGAAGCGCGTCGCGCACGCGGCGCGATGTCTGCCGTTGGCAGCGCTTGCGGCCTGGGCCGTGCCGGCGTGGGCGGAGGAGGCAACAACGGCGTCGTCGCCGACCGACCGCCGGCAAATCGAGGAGGTCGTCGTCACCGCCGAGCGCAAAGAGGCGAGCATCAGCGACACGTCGATCTCGATCACCGCGTTCACAGGACAGATGCTCGAGGACTTCGGCATCCGTAACGCCGAAGACCTGCAGAACATGATCCCGGCGGCGGTCATCCAGCCGTACGACATGGCGATCCGCGGTATTGGTCGGAACTTCCGTAACCTCGGCGGCGACCCCGGCATCGCGACGTATCAGAACAGCGTCTATTCGGAAGACTTCGGCATCGCGTCGTCGGAAGGCGGTCTCTTCGACATCGAACGCGTCGAAGTGCTGCGGGGTCCGCAAGGCACGTTGTACGGCCGCAACGCGATCGGCGGCGCGGTGAACTTCATCAACAAGAAGCCGACGAACGAATTCGAAGGCGAGGCGCGCGTCATCACCGGTGACAACGGTCTGCAAGAAGAGTACGGCATGCTGTCGGGGCCGATGATCGACAACATCCTCGCTGCGCGTTTGACCGGCGTGAAGCGCGTGCGCGACGGCGCCATCAAGGATTTGTCGGGTAACCAGGATCCCGACAACTTCGGCGACGAGAACTACGCGCTCGCGTTGTTGTGGACGCCGAACGATTCGTTCTCATGGTACATCCGCGGCAACGAACGCAGCTTGCGTCGGCGGATGGGCGGCGCCGATGCCGCCGGCATCATCACCTTCTCGGAGAACGGTCAGAAGAAGGGTACGCGCGACACCGACACGTACGTGTTCGGCTACAGGGCGGTCGACCCGAACAATTTGTGTACCAACGCGATGACCCGAACGGCGGTGACGCAGGTGCCGGGTGTTCGCGGCGCCTCGGGCGGCTCGCCCGGCGGCGTCGGCTGCATGGTGTCCGGATTACCGACGTTTACGTTCACGAATCCCGTCGACGGCTCCCTCGTGACGGCTCAGCGAGTCGTGCCCGGGGTCGATGCGGCAACCGGTGCCGGAACGACGACGCATCCGAACTACGCGTACGGCGCCGACCCGTCGAAACTGAAGATGCTCGGATTCGACAACATCGAGGGTCACGACCTGATCACGGATACGAACGGGCTACAGAACGAGGGGTTCGACCAGCAGGCGGGCACGTCGGAGATGACGTGGCAAGTCAACGACAAGACGA
>Ga0335083_10010467_pt1 | contig 11204 bp, 8 predicted proteins | sample Lox_Sample_42_FD_206716 | JGI IMG/M metagenome (GOLD analysis project Ga0335083, IMG submission 206716) | Soil microbial communities from Loxahatchee National Wildlife Refuge, Florida, United States - Lox_Sample_4.2 | ecosystem: Environmental > Terrestrial > Soil > Wetlands | place: USA: Florida... | reverse complement strand
ATCCCAACTTCAACATGCTCGAGAGGCTTATGAAGCCGCACAGAAAATCTCGGATGTAAACGAACGTCGCCGGCAAGGAGCCCTTCCCTTGCGTGACGCCCGATACTTCGCGGCAAGGGTTCGGACTGCGCAGGTTATGCCCGATCCTACATCGGCTGCCACGGTTGCCTTCGGAAGTACGGTGACTTTCCGCCGTGGTGATGGGCGTGTGCAAAAGTACCGTATCGTGGGCGAAGATGAAGCGGATCCGAAGGCCGGCACTATCTCTTTCGTTTCGCCCGTTGCGAGGATGTTGATGGGTAAGACCGCCGGAGACCTGATCGAGACATCAGGTAAGACCATTGAGGTCATCGAGATCTCTTAGAATTCGAGAGCTGACAAGCGACCGCACACGGTTCAAGAGCCGCTCAACGTCGCGAGCCTCCCTTTGGTCCGTATCGATATTTCCGGCGCACCCGTGGCCTAGGCCGATTTCAGTTGCGATTTGGCAGCCGGTTTCTTGGCTATAGCGCCCCAGAGTTCGGCATCTAGATTCGTTGACCTGAACGTGGCCGCCGACCAAGGCGGTACTTAGCGTCTAAAATGTTCTGTCTGGGCTGATGGATTCGGATCGGCGTTTCGAATTGGCATTTCATCTCGCCCACAACGAACAGGAGAGTCCACTCCGATCACCCTGACAACAACGCCTTTGGTTGAGAAGACTAAATCGCCGTACACGACGGTCAAGCTGTCAGCGGTGACATCGATCGTCTGGTTCGTACGCCGAGTCACTCTCCACGTGTGTTGAACCACCCGCTTTGTTGCTTTGGTCGCCCTTGTTGCTTTCGCCACGCTTACTGCTCTCCATGTGCTATATCAACGTCATATGATGTTCATCAAAGAACAGCAACAGCACGCTCGCAAGTTATCCATCGAAGACTCCCACCAGAAGGCCTGAGGCGCCCCTGCAGCGCAGACTTCATCGGCAAGCAGCACGAGAAGCTAAGGGTAGACTACGAGAAGCTGAAGAAGACGCTGACCTCGAAACGCAGATCGAGCCTGGAGGCGATGATCGCATTCACCCATCTTGTGGTAGCCGGCCACACTGCTCGTTTCCGCTGCTGTCACGTCGATTTCTGCCACTGATCCCCCCGTTGTTGATGTGTGCCGCGGCCGGACCTGCTGCGCCGTTTTGGAATTCCGCCTAAATGCTGCTCAGCGCCCGATGAATTTCGGCGGACGCTTGGCGTTGAAGGCCTCGACGCCTTCCTTGAAGTCTTCCGACAGCCGCAGTCGGTTGTAGCAATGGCCTTCCAGCTCGATCGCATTGCGCTGATCACTCTTTGCTAACAGATCTCTACTTCTTTGCAAACCGGACAGCTTACTCGTCGCTTAACCAGTTCGGCTCTATTAGCTGCCCGAGTCTGAGCCTAGGCTCCCGCTGCGCAGGCTGCATTAGCTCTTGGGAAACGAGTTCTCAGGAGAAATTCGCAATCGGTTACAACCCAAGGTGAAGGCGCCCCAATATGATGCTCTACGGCTCGGAGATTCAGCAATTCATCAAAGCAAAAGCTTCTAGCGCCGTCAGTATACGGATCGCTGCGCCGTTCTGGGGGGCGGATGCGATTGACTTGCTTGGTCTAAAAAAGACACCTGAACAAACTGAAACAGCGTTTCGCCTGATTTGTAATTTGGAGAGCGGCGCCTGCAATCCCGCACCCATCAGGAAGCTAAAGAACAAACTCCGTTGGGGCGCACGAACTCACAACCGTCTTCATGCGAAGGTTTATATCTTCGATGATTGCGCTGTCGTCGGTGACCTGAGCCTCAACTTTCATCCGCCGACAAGTAGAGTCCCGGTGACATTTGAGCCCAAGGGGCTCGGTGGAGCAACGGGGCGGGGCGCGGAGCCCCCGGCGTAGCGCAGCGCACCGCCCCGTTGCGGTCGGCAAGCACTGCGGTCGGCAAATTCGCTCGGTGTGAGATCGCCGAGCGCACTGTGCGGGCGAACGTTGTTGTAATCGTCCATCCACGCGGCCAGCACGGCGCGAGCCTGCGCAAGCGACATGAACAGCGTCTCGTTGAGGAGCTCGTCGCGTAGCCGGCCGTTGAAGCTCTCGATGAATGCGTTCTGGGTCGGCTTGCCGGGCGCAATGTAGTGCCACTCGATCCGCACCTCCTGGCACCAGCGCAGGACCGCCATGCCGGTCAGCTCGGTGCCGTTGTCGGAGACGCACATGACCGGACGGCCGCGCCGGGCCATAACGGCTTCGAGCTCGCGCACCACCCGCAGGCCCGGCAACGAGGTGTCTGCGATCAGCGCCAGGCATTCCCGGGTGCACGATACATCGTCCTGCCAGCAGAAAAGGCTTCGCGCTCCTCGACGCATTAAATTTTTCGGTGCACGCGACAGTGATACGGAAACTTCTTGGGGCATAAATCGAATTATTGACGACAATGGCAAACAACTGACCACGTTTGAAAGACAGCAATCATGTCGCATAGTTGCTTCTGATTGTGACTCGTGGCGTTAGCTAGGTCCGCAAACCTAGGAAAGTGCCCAGCCATAAGGGGCTCGCGACGGCGAGATTTGAAGCCCGCAATCCGCCCAACCGGAGTGGCTGACGAAGAGGAAGCACCGCCACGCGCCAGAAATCTGCCGGACGAACCTACAGCTCAAGGGAGCCGTCCGGTTTCCAGGCCGGCATAGCTAATCCATCGCGTGCGAACATCGCCTCCATAGCGCCTTTCACGGGTTCATCGGACCTGGCACTCGAAGCGGCTCCTTCCGCCACCATGCGCTGAAGCTCGGCAGCATCGGCATCCGTATCTCCCATTGGCCACAGAGCGGACTCTGCCATCTTCCGCTTGCGCTGCATGAGGCTGTGCAGCAAGCAATCGAATGAATGCTCGCGATACATCGGGTGCACAGCCATAGGAATATGCACTGTGACCGGTCTCGTTTGCCCGATGCGATGGACCCGGTCGTTACATTGCTCTTCAACGGCTGGATTCCACCAACGGGATAGGTGAAGGACATGGGTAGCCGCGGTCAACGTGAGCCCGGTCCCCGCCGCCTTGGGCCCAAGAACAAGCAGATCGAATCCCTTGCTGTTCTGCTGCTGTTGGAATCGATTGACGATCTCTTGCCGCTTGTTGATCGGCGTATCGCCATTGATCAACTCGACTCTCGCAAGGCCAAACTGCGCTTTCGCCAGCTCGATGAAGCGGTATTGCATCCTGCGGTGCTCGATGAATACAAGCGCGCGGTCCCCTGCGTTTGCGATCGTCCTTAGCACCTCGAAAGCAGCATGGAGCCGCGCAGACGCGGAGATGAAATCGGCGTCCGGAAGCACCTCCTCGAGCAGAGGGTGCACCGAGACGGTGCGGATGTGATGCAGCATCTTCAGCGCTGCGCCGGCTCCGCGCTGCGCGAGCTTTAGTTTCGCATCCTCATACGCCAGTGACTGGTGTTCTGGCATCCGTCTGGGGTGTATGCGGCGAGATTTCTCAGGTAGATCACTCACCACTGCCGATTTCAGCCTGCGGATGGCAAGCGCCGGAACAGGACCGCGCGGCTTGAATACAATCCGATGCAGGTCCGCCATGTTTTCGGTCGTCGGCGTGCCATAACGACGCTTGAACGCCTCCAGCGAATCTAGACTGCCCGGCGCTATCTGATCCATAATTGCCCACAGATCAGTGGCGCTGTTCTCGATCGGCGTTCCTGTCAATCCAATACGAAAGTTCGCCTTTAGGCCTCGCGCCGCTTCTGCCCGCATATTGAACGAGTTCTTGAGAGCTTGGATCTCATCAAATACTGCGGCTGCGAACGGCACCTTGGCGAGAGAGTGCTGATAATTTACGAGTGTGGTGTATGTGGTCAGGACCCAGAAGCGGTGCGCGCGCTTCTCCCGAACGGCTTCATGCAGAAACTTGAGATCCAGTTTGGCCTCGCCGCCGTCGATATCGCGTCCTTGTCTGCCGGTCAGCTTGCGGGTGCCAGTCGCGCTGCCATACAGCCTGATCAAGTGGCCAAGCCCAGGCTCGTTCAGATGCCGCGCTACCTCCTGCTCCCAGTTCACCAGCAGTGAGGTCGGCGCAACCACAAGAAGAGGACCGCGATCTTCGCTTCTTCGGTTCATGTGCGCCTGTAGCCAGGCGAGGAAGGCGACCGTCTGCAGGGTCTTGCCGAGGCCTTGCTCGTCCGCATTAAGGACGCCCGGCAATCCCGCAACCCAGGCCGCAATCTGCCAATTTAGGCTTTCGGTGTCGGGATGATCGGTTGATGCGCCACCATCTCGCGGCTTCAAACCCGCTATCCAACGAAGCTCTGCCTCATTCGTCATCGTTTCAAGGACAATAGGACGCGTGGGCTCCTCCCGCCCGCGAGACTCGTCCGGCGCAGGTCGATCGTCAGCAATCCTGAGATCGATTGTTTTGAGGGTTTCAGGCCGAGCGGGAATTTCCAACCCGTCAACGACTAGAGAAGGCTCCTTGGATTCAATTGCGTTCGACACCCGATCTCGGAGCGATTGAAGTTCTTCGCGCGATTGGCCGACCAACAGCTCCGCCAAGCGTTGGCCGAAATCCTCCGGCAGCCAGGTTGTTGAACTGTTGCTACTGGGACCCGTGCCCTGCTTTTGATAAGCCCTCACCCCGATTACGCGGTCTGAGAACTCTTGTGTTTCAACCAATACGGGGCCGGCGACTCTTTCAACCGCATCTTCCACGCCGACCTCGTCCAATCCTGTCAGCTGGCCGCGACGGCGTAGTGCTTCTTCTACGGCCTGGCTGATTTTCGGTCGCGGGTTACGAATGAACTCGGCACGTTCATCAGGTGAAGCATGCTGCATGGAGGCGATGACCTCTAACGCAGGGAGCGCCGCGCGGTCCACCACTACATATTTGCCCGGACCGATGCGGTATGCCGACAAGGCACCACGATCCCGCACACGTTGCTGGAAGCCTTTTAGACCTGCGCCTTCTAGCTCCCCGTGGCTCTCTCGGACCTTTCCGTCCTCCGGCGCGAGCCCCTCGCGGGATAGCCGCTCGGCGGAAAATGGCACCACCTCGAAGTCAGTCCCCTGCGAGTTGGGAGAGAGCGAAAAGCTGTCTGTTAGCCGAACCTCGAGGCCGGAGAGGAAGTCAGTCATGGAGATGCGGGCGGCGGCGTCCGCCAAACTCATATGGACGCCCGGCTCAAGCGCCCGCCTGAACTTTGCAAGAGCCTCCCAGTGCTCGGCGTCATCGGATTCCGGCCTCAGCCGTTCTGCGATCTCGAGAGCATCCAACAAGAATTCGGGCAGGCGGCGCGGACCGTCCACGGTCTCAAGGATGGCACCAATGCGACGCGGGAATTGCCGCTGCCCGTTCTTGACCCACTCATACCGAAGCTTAAACGATTTGGAGCCTAAGACGCCTTCCGCGTCCGTGCGCAACGTCAGGTCGACAACGGGAGGAAGCCCAAGAACCCGCGCCGTTTCGCTGTCCAATCTGGCGGCAAGTCGATGCGAGAGCCGAATCTCGTCAGCCGTTATTGTCAGCTCCTCAGGCACGTCTTCACTCACGCCCCTCAGGTCGCCGATTGCACAGAGGAGCTCCGAGTCTGCCAGGGAAAGTTTGCTGAGGTCCTTTCCTTGCTTCGACATCAAGCGAGCCAAAAGCCCGCCTTCGCCACGTGATACCTTAAGACTGATCAGGTCTTCCGAATATGAACAATGCAGCTCCATCGGGCCTAAATCCTCTCGAGCACCCATCCCTCCCAATAGCCGAGATGCATCTTGGCCTGGGCGCCGGATATCCTGCGAATGACGTCGCAGTCGTAAGAATGTTGATACAGCTTAGGAGCTCGCGGATTTCGCTCGTCGAAGATGTGGATCTTGTAATTGCTGGATCCCTCGACAACGATCTTTCCTCCGATTTTGAGGATCAGAAGGCACGTGCCTGAACGACTGCCGCCCGCAATTTGACGACCAAATGGTATTGATCTGTTGCCCGCCTTTCTTCGCGCGAGAGCCGCGCCGGCATCACTGAATGCCACCCAAGCGGCATCGATCCGCTTCTGGTTGTAGAGGCCAAGCCAAAATCTTTCGCGGGGAGCCCACATGTGACTGTCCTCGACCGCTGACACAACCTCGAGGAAGAACCTGATATTCGCGCCAGTAAGCCACCGCAAAAGAATGCCAAGGAGATCTTCCGATACAGAAGACCACACGCCTGCTCGCCCCCTCACGCGTGGATCGCCATAACAGCCAACAATTCTGGTGATGAGATCGTGCTGCAAATTTGCAGACGGATCTCGATCCCGCCAGGGCGTGAGCAGCGCCTCGATCGCCTCACCCGCGCCCGAGGCACGTGGTTCGTGTCCGTCGGGCTTCAACCAGCGCAGCAGACGATCAATCTCGGTGGGTTGATCGAGCATGGGAGCCAAACGGTCGACGAAGGCCAGGTGTGCGAAATCCATGATTCCAGGTGCGTGGGGGCTGAGAAGGTGCAGATCTCGCAGGCCCTGCCACGGATCATCCATCTGGATCATCAGCGATCCGAGTGCCTCTGCTCCCTTCCGCGGATCAAGCACCAGGGGGACCTCATCGACCAATAATCTTGATCGCGCATCCAGCCGCTGCCGAACCTTAGCGAGCGACCGGGCCAACGCGACCGTGTGTGTCGCTCCCGGCTCGTAACTTCCGAGATAGACCGACATCATCGCTGCAAGGAATGCCCGACTGTTGCTTGCCTCGATCTCAGCGCAGTAAAAGCGTCGGAGGGGTTCGAGAGCAGGACGAGACCGCCGCTCTGTATCGAACAGGGCTCGAGCGGCGGAAGTTACAAACGACATCCGGGCGCCCTTCCAATCGCCCGTCTCGAGTCTACGGAGCATCTCCGTGACTAGGCGCTCACGATCGCGCTCCGGAGGATTGGCGACGACATCAGGCCAGCGCGACAAGACGCGATGCGCTGCCGCAGCCAGCCTGGTCGGAGCAGGAAGGCTCAGCGGCTGATAGTGGAGGGGCTGGTTCAGTTTTGCGAAAAGACTCATCGCCCCTCGACGATAAGGTTAGACCGCAGAGCCTTCCGGATATTGTCGATTTCTTCGGAACGGCTGGGCGTGTACATGATGATGCGCAAGTCAATGCGACGATTCGTGGCCCGTCCGGCATGTGTATCGTTGCTAGCAACCGGCCGCATCTTTCCGTAGCCCGCCACTGATAGAACGGGTTGCCCCTTAAAGTTTAAGTGAGCAACCAGCCCCGGCTGCCTCGTCGTCATGGCGAGGAAAGTGGAAATGCCCCTTTCCGTTGAAAGCCGCAGGTTGCTGATGTCATCACCGGTCGAATCCGTATGCCCCTCTATCTGCACCGCCTCGATGATTGCGCCTCCACTATTGCAGCCGTCGGACCACCTCGACTTGGTTCCCAGCGTGTAGCAGGGCAGGATCGCCTCGAGTCGATCGGCGATGGATTCGACAATGGCTTTTCGTTCTGGGCGGAGAATACTCTGGGAGCTCTGGAATAAGCCATCGCCCTGAAAACGAAGAGCGTCATTCTCTTCGCTGAGTACAACCTGAAGATCGGGAAAATCGACCTTGAGCTGATCACGCAATCGTTGCAAGATTTGCCGGCGTTCGTTCGCAGTTTTCGCCAAGTATTCTTCGAGCGGATTCTTCTCCTGAAGCTTCACTAGCAGCCGCTTTATCTCCGCCTCTAGTGAGGCGACCTTGGTATTTGCCTTGGCCAGCGCAGCAACTAAATCGTCTCGTTGGTGGAGAACGTAATCATACTGCGTCTTGGGTACGCTTTCCTTCGGATTGAACCGGCTGGCGAAAAACGCCAAGAGGATCATGATGACGAATAGAAAGCTAACCGTCATGTCGGTCATCGACACGAAGGCGGACTCTTCTTCTTCCTCCCGCTGCTGCCGGCGGAATGCCCCACGCATCGATTACCTCACAGACTCCGGGACAAACTGCTGGGCCTGATCGACGATGGTCTGCAGTGTATCCAACGCTGGAGCGAGGCTTTCCTGCAATTCCTGGACATGGTGCCGCATGCCGTCCACGGCGCCCGCAACCTGGCGCGTATACGCATCGAAGGCCTTTCCGAGCTTCACATCAATATCGTCGATCCGATCACCTTGCCCTTTAAGGCGCTCGAGCATGGCGGAAACTCCATCCAGGGTTGATTCAACGGCCTTTGCCTTGCTCGCTAGGACAGCCTGGGCGGCCGCAAGCGTGTCCGCAGCACTCTTGGCCGTTGCTTCCGCGGATTTCGTGATGGTGCCTGCCACGTTCCGCGTGACATCCGCCAAGTGGCGCAAGGACCCCTCCATCCGCTCCGCCGTGCCCCGAACAGGCGACGAGGCGTCAACCAGATCCCGGGATGCGGACCGAAACGCTCCAGCTGCCTCCGCTGTCGCGACGGCTCCCGATCGAACACCATCTGATAAGATTCGCAGATCGGCGCTCGCTCCGGCGACCTGGTTTGCGACTTCTTGCATTTGAGCTGCGATTTCTCCGAGCGGAGACATCAGCTGCTGGCCAGCCTTTGACGTCAGTTCGTCGGTCAATTTGGCGATCCGGACGCCGGTCGTTTCGATGGTTTCGCGCGCCACGATGCCGCCATCGCGAGCTGCCTCATCCAGCTGCTGACGGAATGCTTCCCCCGCTTTTTTGAGATCGGCGGCCGCCGAGCTGAGTGCTTGCGCCCCAGCGGACGTGTTTTCCTGGATGCTTTCAAGCGTGCTGTTCATGGCCGCCAAAAGCTTCTCAGCTCCGTCGCTAAATACGCTGCCTGTGCTTTCCGCCGCTTGGGTCAGGGTGCTCTGGATAGCTTCCATCGACCTCGCAATTCGCGACACTGCGCCGTCAAGTTCCTGCCCTACGCGGGTCGAGCTGCTATCCATCCGCTCCGAGAGTTGTGCGATGCGGTCGCCGGCTTCGGATAGGCGGTCACTCGCCGCGCTGAGCGCTTGGCTGACGTCACCCGTGAAGCGGGAGGAAAGATCCTGCACCAGCGCTCCGACTCCGTCGGTACCCGCCTTGCCCACCTGTGCAAGCAGTGGCGCCATGGCCGTCTCGATGCCACTTGAAATGGCGCGAGGAATATCCTCTCGCAGTGGCCGGCCGAGCTCCGCAATCAATTCCAGCCCGATTCGACGGAAATGCTCACGCTGCTCGCGGACGGCCGACAACTGCTCGATTGCCAGGTATTCAAGGCTGATGAAAGAGAGGCGAGCTTCGAGCTCATCTGCAAGGTGGTGGCATACCGCCTCAACTCGCGCGGTGCCGATGCGCAGCACCAGAGTGAACAAGATTGAACAAAGCAGTCCCGTGAGGGACATGATGAACTTCGCCGAAGCGACTGAAAGTAGGGTGATGAGCTGGTCGTTGCCGATGACCTCGCCCTTGGGAGGCACGATTGATTCGAGCGCGGAGACAAGACCCAAAAACGTTAGCAGCAGCCCTACCGAAACAAACAGGCTCGGCACGTACCGCCAGAACCCTGCTGAGAACCCTAAATCCTCGATATTGAAAAAGGCCGAAGGACGGACGGAATTTCGAAGAATCACCTGCCCGGCTTCTTCGTGCGGAACCAAAGTCTCTCGAAACTCCCGCCAGGCGGCAGCAACCCGCGCTTTGGCTCCAGAGGTGCCGAAGCGAGCAACCTTGCCGTCTACATCTGTGATGCTGGCGCTTAGTTCCGCCGCGGCTCTATGACTTGTAATCTCTTTCGCCACGCGGTTCAGCGCAACCACGCGATCCCGCATGCTCAATGCAAACCGAAGCGTGCAGAAAATAAGCACAATCAGCAGGGCAAGGCTGACGAGCCCTGGCACAAACTCCTCGCGTAGGAGGCTCGCAACTGCCAGCACAATATCCCGGACCCAAGTTCCGGTACCAACGACCAAGTCCAAGTTCGCCCCCGTAGCCCCGTTTTATATGTACTAAAATTGACGCATAAGAGCATATGGGCTCCGCACATCGATCCGTAGTAATACGGATTTATCACCACCCAGGATAGCGTCGTAAAGCAAGGAGCGGCGAGCGACTATTCTTCGAATGGCGAACTTTGATCGCCCCCTGTTGAAGTTCAGCCAGCCCAATTGCTTAGCGAGATCAGTTGGCTGACGTCCCGCGAGCAGTGGGCTCTTCTGGAAGCAGTTTCCGTAAGTACGAAATGGATTGCCGTGCAGCTTCAACAAAGTCAATTAAAATCAGAAGCTTATCTCCTATCTCAATTTGGGAGAGCACCACCCAAAACTCGCCGTACGGCTCCATTCAGCTCCAGAACCGGGAAGTGGGCCGACCGATGGCGCAGCTAGACAACAGGAGATCGAGAAGCAAGAGCGGCGGCCGGCCCTTGCGCGGTGCCGCGGAACAGGGGTCAAGCCGGACGCGGCAGTCCGAGTCCTCGCGATGGGTAGCAGCGGGAACGATCGCGAACCGAACGGCTTCATGTCAATCAACCTCATCGCGGGCCACACGAGAAGATCCGGATCAAAGGATAGCATGCGACTTTAGACTAGTGCTCCGAAATCCCGCTCCGTCCCCGTGATCGTCGCCTAGCCAAACCTCTGCCAAATCCGCCCATAACGCCTCAAATGAAATGCTGCGCTCTGCTGATCGAGCGGTGATTTGTGCGACGAGCTCCGAGAATGGGATGGACCGGCCGTGCTCCCGCCAAACCCGCGAGCATACTTGTGGGGGGCAATCAGGAGGAGGGCAAGTGCCAGAAGAGTGCCCCCGGCGCCGTGCACGACCGCATTCCGCGAGTAGCCGGTCATGTAAACGACCTTGACGCCGGGCCTGCGTTTTCCGCGCTGGTGAGCGGTACGCATCCGACGAGCGCCGTCTTGTCGGACGCGATGTATATTGCAAGCAAGGCATCAAAGGCCGCGGACTGCGGCCGCGACCTGCCGTTCGCTGCCGCAGCCAGCCGTCTGCGGCCGCACGTTGCGTTCGTTGCTTTCGGAGTAACGGGGGAGTCTGATAGCTAAGGTTCGGGCCTACTGAGTTTGACTGGTTCGAAGTCCTTCCAGTGATATCGAACTTGGAAGAAATCGATATTGCCGCCCTCAACGCCATGTCGTCGCAACCATTTCCAGTAATCGCCGTCGTAAGGAACAATCGCGATGACGCGTTCGCAATAGATCGAAAGACCCGCCACGGCGTTCAGGAATAAGGTGTAGCGATTATCGTACTCGCTATGATCGGTGTAGGGCCC
>Ga0335083_10010466_pt1 | contig 11205 bp, 11 predicted proteins | sample Lox_Sample_42_FD_206716 | JGI IMG/M metagenome (GOLD analysis project Ga0335083, IMG submission 206716) | Soil microbial communities from Loxahatchee National Wildlife Refuge, Florida, United States - Lox_Sample_4.2 | ecosystem: Environmental > Terrestrial > Soil > Wetlands | place: USA... | reverse complement strand
CGGCGGCGACCCGCCCAAGCTCTGAGCCGGGGCCTGACCGGGGGCCGGCCGGCGGCTACGTTCCGCCGCGATGCGGCTCCCCGCGCCGATCCGGCTCCTGCTCCCGCTGCTGCTCGCGCTCGCCGCGCTTCCGGCGGCGCAGTGCCCGCCGAGCACCTTCCGCCCCGCGCCCCCCGTCTGGGTGACGATCGATCCGGCGCAGGTGGATCAGACGATCGACGGCATCGGCGGGTCGGCCGCCGACGAGAGCTCGCTGCGCGCGATGACCGAGCCGGGCCGCAGCCAGGTGATGGACCTGGTGTTCGGCGATCTCCAGCCGTCGGTGGTGCGCATCAAGCCGCGACCCGACATGGAGCCGGTCAACGACGACGACGATCCCGAGCACGTGAATCCGGCCGGCTTCGTCCGTCCGGACGACCACCTGTGGCAGGTCGACCAGATCTTCGCGCGCGGCCAGCCGAAGCTCCTCGGCGCGCTGTGGACGCCGCCGGCGTGGATGAAGACCACCGATCAGGAGTGCTGCGGCGGGACGCTCAAGCCCGGCATGGACGCGGAGCTCGCCGAGTTCTTCTCGGTGTATCTCTCCTACCTCGAGGCCGACGGACATCCGCTCGACTGGCTCTCGATCCAGAACGAGCCGGAGTCCGCTTCGCCCTGGGACGCGAACACCTACACGCCGGCGACGTACGCGAGCACCGCCGAGACCATCGCCAAGCGCCTGGTGGCGGACAGCCACGCGGTGCGCCTCGTGGGCCCCGACACCGCTCTCGCCAACTTCGCGACGCTCTACCTCCCCTCGCTCCTGGCGAAGCCGACCGCGTCGAGTCTCCTCGAGGCGGTGGCGTTTCATCTCTACCAGTACGGCTACTACGACATCGACCAGGTGCCCGGCGAGATCGCGCAGGTTGCCGCGAGCGCGCCGCAGCGCCTGCCGCTCTGGGTGACCGAGTTCTCGAACACGACGGGCGTCGGCTACGGCACCTGGGACGAGGCGCTCGCGCAGGCGCAGCTGATCCACCAGGCCCTCGTGAACGGCGCGAGCATGTACGTGATGTGGAACCTCTACCGCCCCGGCGGCCCCGGCGAGGCCCTGGTGGTGATCCCGACGGCCGCCGGCACGGGCGACTACACCGTCACGCCGAAGTACTGGACGCTGCGCCAGTTCACCCGCTTCGTGCGCCCCGGCGCGCAGCGCATCGAGGCGAGCTGCCCCGACGCACAGGTCCTCGTCTCCGCCTATCTCGATCCGACCTCGGGCGCGATCACGGCGGTGCTGATCAACACCGCGAGCGATGCGCGCTGGGCCCTCGTCGGGGGAGCCGACGACGCGATCGGCGGCCCGCCCCGGCTGGTGCGCAGCTCGGAGACCGAGAACGGGGTCGAGCTGCCCGCCGACTCGCCCGACCGCCTCTCGCCGCGCATGCTCCGCCTGCCCCCGAGCTCGGTCACCACGGCGGTCTGGCCCCCGACGTGATCCGCGGCGAAGGCAGCGCGGTCGTGCGGGGCGTCACCGCCGGCGATGTCTTCGACTTCGTGCTCGATCCGGTCCAGTACCTGAAGGCCGACACCAAGCTGCGCGCCGTCGTCAAGCTGGCCGACACCGAAGACGGTCAAATCGCGCGGGAGGACGGGACCTTCCTGGGCTTCGCCCACGGCTCGGTCGTCACCCGCTACCGCTGGACGCGCCCCTCGCGCATCGATGTGACGCTCGAGCACGGGATGCCGCGGGGGATGCACAACTGGTTCGAGATCGAGCCGGCGGCCGAAGGCGCGCGCGTCACGCACGTCGAGGAGCTCGAGCTCGGCTGGGGGCCTCTCGGCGCGGTCCACGACCTGCTGGTGCGCGGCTGGTGGCAGCGATCGGTCGAGCGCGAGGTGGCCGAGATCAAGCGGCTGCTCGAGGCCGGCGCGCGCGGACGCGGGCCGACACAGAAGCGTGCTTGACGCCGGCGCGGCGAGCGGAATAGCATGGTCCGCGGGAGCGTCGCGATGAGCCTGCCTCGCTGCAGAGCGGCCGCTCTCGTCATCGGCAGCCTCCTCTCGCCGCTGATCACGGGCTCCAGCGCCGTGGCAGCTCCGGCCACGGTCTTCCGCCCGCTCGATCCCCTCCACAGCGGCGACACGTGCTTCGTGAGCGCGATCTCGAGCGACGGGAGCGCGGTGGGCGGATACTGCGAGTCGGCTCACCAGACCGAGCCCGTGCGCTGGGACGCGCAGGGAGCGCAGGGTCTCGGCTTCCTCGCGGGCTCGGCCGCCTGCTTGACGGCGTCGGTCTCCGGGGATGGCTCGGTCGTGACCGGGGTCTGCGACTTTCCCTCCGGAGACAGCTCGGTGTTCCGCTGGGACGCGGTGGGCGGCATCCAGGATCTCGGCTCCCTCCCCGATGCGCCGGTCTGTTTCCTCGACCGCTCGAACATCATCTCCTTCGACGGATCGGTGATCGCCGGCGACTGCGCCTCCGAGGACATGACGATCAACCAGGCCTTCCGCTGGGACCCGATCGGCGGCATCCAGGGGCTCGGCGACCTCCCGAACACGACGCAGAGCCTCATCTCGGGACTCTCCTCCGACGGCACGGTGGTGATCGGCGTGAGCGCCCCGTCGGACTTCTCCACCTCGCAGGGGTTTCGCTGGAACGCGGTGAACGGCATGGAGGCGCTGACGCCGCTCTCGACGTCGTTCCCCTACTGCAGCCCGACCGCGGCCTCGCGCGACGGCTCCTTCGTGACGGGCATCTGCGACTCGAGCGATAAGACGACCTCCGTCGCCGTCCGCTGGGACGCCGCGAACGACGTCCAGAGCCTCGGCGTCCCGAGCGGCCAGACCGAGAGCTTCGCCTTCTACATCTCGGAGGACGGCGCCGTCGTGGCCGGCGACTCGGACGCGGGCAACAGCCAGTTCTCGCACGCATTTCGCTGGGACGCCGTGAACGGCATCGTGGGCCTCGGCGTGCTCCCGGGCTTCGACGGCTGCGAGACCACCTCGCTCTCAGGCGACGGGTCGATCCAGGTGGGCCTCTGTGTCGAGAACGGACAGAATCCGGCCGCCTTCGTCTGGGATGCGCAGCACGGGGTGCGCGATCTTCGCGGCGTCCTCGCCGATCAGGGCAACGATCTCTCCGGCTGGCTGCTGTCGTCCGGTCCGGTGGTCTCGGCCGACGGCCGCACGTTCGCGGGCACCGGCACCCACGCGGGCGACGATGGGGCCTGGGTGGCGCCCGAGCCGTCCGCCGCGAGCGAAGGGGCGCTGGCCCTCGCGTGCGCCGGGCTCTGCGCGCGCCGCGCGCGCGCCAGGCTCTCGCGCTCGCTCATCGGCTGAGGCTGACGACACCCGCGAGGGAGAGCGCGCCGAGCACTCCGGCCAGGGCGATGCGGTAGTAGCCGAACGGCGCGAGCCCGGAGCGCTGCAGGAAGTCGACCAGCCAGCGCACCGCGAACACCGCGGAGACGGCCGCGACGGCGAATCCGAGCGCGACCGGCGCCGGACCGAGCACCGCGAACAGGCTCGGCGCGGTGCCCGCGTGCGCCGCGAGCAGGTTCTTCGCGAGCTTGTAGACGCAGGCGGCGCCGAGCGTCGGCACGCCGAGCAGGAACGAGAACTCGGCCGCGTCGCGCACGCGCAGGCCGAGGATCAGGCCGCCCGCGATCGTCACCATCGAGCGCGAGGTGCCCGGCCACATCGCGAGGCACTGGAAGAGGCCGATCGCGAGGGCGTGGCGGCGGTCGAGCTGGTCGATTCGACGGCCCTGCGGATTGCCCTGCTTGCGGCGGTCGAGCCAGATCATCCAGACGCCGCCGACGACGAGCGCGAGCAGCACGGGCAGCGGGCGGAAGAGGTAGCGGTCGATCGGCTTCTCGAGGAAGGGGCCGAGCACGGCGGCGGGCGCGAAGCCGAGCGCGAGGTTGCCGAGCAGGCGCAGTCCGACGGGGTCGCGACCGGCGAGGCCGCGCAGCATCTGCAGCACGCGGGCCCGATAGAGCCCCACCACCGCGAGGATCGCGCCGCCCTGGATCGCGATCTCGAAGGCGTCGAGCGCCTCCTTGTGCGCGGGCGTGTCGAGGCCGAGCAGGCTCGAGACCAGGATCAGGTGCCCCGTCGAGCTCACCGGCAGGTACTCGGTCACCCCCTCGACCAGGCCCAGCAAGGCCGCGTGCCACCACTCCATCGCACCCTCCCGCCGCGCTCACGTCGAAAGGCCGGCCTCTTTACCCTATCTTGCCGCGCGCCGCACCTTCGGGAGGGCCGCCATGAGCCAATCGGGGGGGCTCGACCTCTGGTCGATGCTCTTCGTCTTCATGCTCGCGACCTTCGTGGGCTTCCAGGTGATCCAGAACGTCTCGCGGCTGCTGCACACGCCGCTGATGTCCCTCACCAACGCCATCTCCGCGATCGCCGTCGTCGGCTCGATCCTGATCGCGGGGGAGCAGAAGACCACCTTCGCGACCGTGCTCGGGACGGTCGCGGTCGCTGCCTCGGTCACCAACATCGTGAGCGGCTTCCTGATCACCGACCGGATGCTGAAGATGTTCAAGGAGCGGGGACCCGGCCGATGAGGTTCGCGCTGACGCAGATCAGCTACCTGCTCGCGGCGGGTCTCTTCGTCTTCTCGCTTCGCTGGCTGAACCAGCCGAAGACCGCGCGGCGCGGCGTGGCGGCCGGCGTCGCCGGCATGGCGGCGGCGATCTTCGGCACGCTGCTCTACCCGGAGATCGTGGGCTTCGGCTGGATCGCGATCGCGGTCGCCGTCGGCACGATCGCCGGCATTCCGCTCTCGCGCGTGCCGCTCACCGCCGTGCCGCAGCGGACCGCGCTCTCGCACGCCTTCGGCGGCCTCGCAGCCGGCCTGGTCGGCACCGCCAAGTACGCGCTCTGGCTCCCGGAGGGCGCGCTGACGCCGTTCCGAACCGGCGCGATCGCGATCGAGGTGCTGCTCGGGTTCCTGACCTTCACCGGGAGCCTGATGGCGGCGGGCAAGCTGCAGGAGGTGATCCCGACCCGGCCGATCACCTATCCGCGGCAGAACCTCATCAACCTGACGCTGCTCGGCATCGCCGTCGCCTCCGGCGTCTGGCTGGTCATCGATCCGACGCGTTGGATGCTGTTCCCGGTGATCGTCGGTCTCTCGCTGCTCTTCGGCGTCCTCCTGATCATCCCGATCGGTGGCGCCGACATGCCGACGGTGATCTCGCTGCTCAACTCCTACGCCGGACTCGCCGCGGTCGCGATGGGCTTCGTGCTCGACAACAAGCTGCTGATCACCGCCGGCGCGCTCGACGGCTCCTCGGGCTTCATCCTCTCGGTGATCATGTGCCGCGCCATGAACCGCTCCTTCACCAACGTGCTGTTCGGCGCCTTCGGGCAGGTGCAGGTGGCCGCCGCCACCGGCGAAGCGCGGCCGGTGAAGAGCGCGACGGCGAACGACGCGGCCGACTACCTCGAGCACGCCGCGCGCGTCGTGGTGGTGCCGGGCTACGGGCTCGCCGTGGCGCAGGCGCAGCACCGGCTGCGCGAGGTCTACGACCAGCTCACCAAGCGCGGCATCGACGTGAAGTTCGCGATCCACCCGGTGGCCGGGCGCATGCCCGGCCACATGAACGTGCTGCTGGCCGAGGCCGACATCCCCTACGAGTCGCTGGTCGAGATGGACGACATCAACCGCGACCTGCCGCAGACCGACGTGGTGCTGGTGGTGGGCGCCAACGACGTGGTGAACCCGGCCGCGCGCCACGACAAGTCGAGCCCGATCTACGGCATGCCGATCATCGACGCCGACAAGGCGAAGATGTGCCTCGCCATCAAGCGCTCGATGAACCCCGGCTTCGCCGGCATCGACAACGAGCTCTACACCGCCGAGAACACGCTGATGCTGTTCGGCGACGCCAAGGCGATGCTGGGCGAGATCGCCAAGGCGCTCACCGGCGAGGGCGGCGGCGGGCACTGACCGCGAGCCTCGGACACCGAGGCGTGCTACACCCAGGGCGGTATGCAGCGCCGGCGAACCGCCTTCTCCTGCTCGGCCCTCGTCGCGATCGGGGCGAGCGGACCCGCGGCGGCGGTCGACACGCTCCCGCTCGTCTCGCTGGTCGGCACCTCGAGCCGGGTCGAGACCAGCGGCTCGATCGGCTTCGAGGATTGCTGGTACGGAGCCGAGCTGACCAATTGTTCGGGCCCTCCGCCGCCGCCCCCTCCCATCTCCGCCGCCGCGGATCACGACCACAGCGTGGAGACGGCCGACACGAATTCGCTGTCGCTGACGGACTCCTACACTCAGGACGGCCACTTGATCGAGGCGTCGGCGTCCGCGGAGACGGCGTTCGGCGTGAATCGCGCGAGCGTGTCGGCCACCGGCTCCTACGTCTTCGACACCTCGCGCAGGGTGCCCGCCTGCGGAGGCGCCTGCGAGGAGAACGTCATCGACGTCTTCGAGGGCTACGAGGCGGCCGCCGCGGTGAGCGTGTGGCAAGATACGTGGACCTTCCACGGGCCGGCCGACTTCGTCGCGACGGTCGTGATCCGGATCGAAGGCACCACCGATCTCCAGAAGCCCAACCTCGGCTACATCTTCGACGGCTACTACAACGACAAGAGCGGCGCGACGGAGCGCACGCAGCAGATCACGACCGCAGCGCTGCTCGTGACGGGGGCCCATTGGTTTGCCAACGACTACAACGCGGGCCTGCCCCCGGGCTACTACGTCTACAGCCTGACGAACGGCTGGGTCGATCACGACACGACGACCTACCCCGGGCCGTCGTTCTCCCGCGAGCTGCGCACCCTCATGTACGTCACCCACGACTACCCCATCCACGTCGGCTCGCTGCTCATCACCGACGCCGGCGGAGCGCTCGACGCCGACGACGCGCTCGACGTCAGCCACACCGTCACGCTCGAGCGGATCGAGGTGCCCGCCGGCGTCACGATGACGGCGGCCTCGGGCGACGCCAGCATCTACCACGTGCCGGAGCCCGCGGCGGAGGCGCTCGAGCTGGCCGCGGCGGGTGCCTTGCTCGCGCTCAGGAGGCGGTGCGCGGGCGGGTCGAGCGCCAGATCCAGGCGAGCAGCAGCAGGCCCGGCGCGGCCAGCAGCGCCGCCGCGCTGAAGAACTGCGCCCACTCGAGCTGCGCCGCGAGCCAGCCGGATCCGGAGGCGAGCGCCGTGCGTCCCGCCGCCATCAGCGACGTGAGCAGCGCGTACTGCGTTGCGGTGAACGGGGCCCTACACAGGCTCGAGAGGTAGGCGACGAGCGCGGCCCCGGCGATGCCGCTGCTGAAGCTGTCCGCGCCGACGGCCATCGCGAGCCCGCCGAGATCGTGGCCGAGGCGCGCGGCGAAGGCGAAGAGCAGCAGCGACGGGACCTGCAGCAGCCCGCCGAGGAGGAGCGCTCGGAAGACGCCGAGCTGCGCCACCAGGATGCCGCCCACCAGCACGCCGCCGATCGACGCCGCGAGGCCGAGCACCTTGGTGACGCTCGCGATCTCGACGCCGGTGAAGCCGAGGTCGACGTAGAACTTGTTCGCCATCACGCCCGCGACGGCGTCGCCGAACTTGTAGAGCATCGCGAAGGCCAGGATGGCGGCCCACATCGGGCGCAGCGAGAAGTCGCGGAGCGGCGCCACGAGGGCGCGCTCGAGCACGGCGGAGCGCGAGGCGTCGCCGGGCGCCGGCGCCACCGACGGCGGCGGTGGCGCCAGCAGCACGCTCGCGACGCCGACGCCCATCACGCACGCCAGCGCGGCGAATACGATCGACCAGGGCACGAAGTCGGCGAGCGCGATGGCGCCGGCCCCCGCGACCAGGAGGCCGATGCGGTAGCCGGTCTGCGTCGCGGCGGCGCCGCCGCCCTGCTCGGATTCGGACAGCACCTCGATGCGGTACGCATCGATGGCGACGTCCTGCGTCGCGGAGAGGAACGCGATCGCGAGCGCGAGCCGCGCGGTCGCCCAGGGACCGTGCGCGGGATCCGTGGCTCCCAGCGCGGCGATGCAGGCGGCCAGCGCGAGCTGCGTGAGCAGGGCCCAGCTCCGCCGCTGGCCGAGGCGTTCGCCGAGCACCGGGATGCGCACGTGGTCGAGCACCGGCGCCCACAGGAACTTGAGCGAGTAGGGCAGGCCGACCAGGGCGAACAGCCCGATCGAGGTCTTGTCGACGCCCGCCTTGGCGAGCCAGTACGAGAGCGTGCCGGTCGTCAGCAGGAGGGGAAGCCCGCTCGCGAGCCCCATGCCGAAGATGGCGAGCATGCGCCGGTCGGCGTAGAGCGCGAGGCTCGCGCGGGCGCGCGCGGCGAATCCCATGCGCGCGAGGGAAGCACAGCCCGCGCTCGCGGGCCGCTCCGCGCGCCTCAAATCCCGCGCACGGCCGCCAGCGCGGCGAGGACGCAGCCGGCCATCGACACCAGGAATCCCGCGGCGCCCGCGTAGCACCAGCCGAGCACGCGGGCCCGGTCGGTCTCGCGGATCTCGCCGTGCAGCGAGGTCGGCCGCAGCCACCAGCGGGGCGGCAGGCGGTCGCGCGCGAGCAGCGAGCGCCGCAGCTCGACGTGATAGAGCAGGCCCGTCGGCACGCCGAAGGCGAGACCCGCCAGCGTCAGCCAGAAGCCCGCGACCAGCAGCGTGGCGGGGGCGATGGCCAACAGCATCGCGGTGGCACCGAGCGCGATCAGGCAGGCGACGAAGAGCGCGGCCTCGAGCACGAGGAAGGCTTCGGCGCACCGCGGGCGCCGCCTGAGCGCGCTGGCGCGCGCCGGGGTCGGCTGGCATCCTCGACGCACGCGGGCGTCTCCCGCCCGTCAGGAGGGTCCCGATGAGCACGTCGCGAGTCGCACTCGGTCTCCTCGTCGCAGCCGGCTTGATCGCTCCTGTGGGCGCCCGCGCCAAGGACGCGGCGCCGCCCGGTGCAACCGGCCTCTGCAAGGACGGCACCTACACCACGTCCGCCCAGAAGAGCGGCGCCTGCCGGGGTCACGGCGGCGTGTCGCAGTGGATGGGGTCGACCGAGACGACGGCGCCGAAGGCGTCGTCGACGTCGAAGACCAAGGCGGCGCCGGCCGCGGCCGCCGCACCGGCCGGAGCGACCGGCCAGTGCAAGGACGGGACCTACACCACCTCCGCCCACAAGAGCGGCGCGTGTCGCGGCCACGGCGGCGTGTCGAACTGGATGGCGGCCGAGGAGCCGGCGGCGGCTCCGAAGGCCAAGTCCGCGGCGCCGGTCGCGGCACCCGCGGCGGCGACCCCGGCGGCTGCGCCGAAGGCGCGCACCGCGTCGGCGCCGGCGAAGTCGAGCACTCCGACGGCTGCGGATCCGAGCTCGCCCGAGGGCGCGACAGCCCGCTGCAAGGACGGCACCTACTCGCACTCGCAGCAGCACGCGGGCGCGTGCTCGCACCACGGCGGGGTCGGGCAGTGGCTGACGCAATGAGCGTCTGAGCCCGGGAGGCGCCGCGCGGCGGGCGAATGCCGGGCTTTCCGAACTCGCGGCCCCTCCTGGCGTGGATCACGCGCATCCATCGCTGGCTCTACGTGCGGAGCGGCGGCCGCATCGGCCGCCGCGCCGGTGGCTTCCAGTTCCTGCTGCTCTGGCACGTCGGCCGGCGCTCGGGGCGCCGGCGCGCGGTCCCGCTGCTCTACGTGGAGGACGGCGAGCGCCTCGTCGTCGTCGCCTCGAACGCGGGCGACGCCAGGGATCCCGCGTGGTGGCTGAACCTGCTCGCCCACCCCGACACCGAGGTTCAGGTCGGACGCGAGCGGCTCGCGGTGCGCGCGCACGCGGCCGACGGCGCCGAGCGCGAGCGACTCTGGGCGAAGGTCTCGGCGGCCAACCCGCAGTATCCCGAGTACCAGCGGCGCACCCTGCGCCCGATCCCGATCGTCGTGCTCGATCGCGCGGTGTAGGGAGGCGCTGTCGTCTTGCGCGCGCTCTTCTCCGCCGCGCTGTTCCTCTCGGCGGCGCTGCTCTTCTGGATCCAGCTCCTGGTCGGGAAGCTGGTGCTCCCGGTGCTGGGCGGGAGCGCGGCGGTCTGGAACACGAACCTGGTGTTCTTCCAGAGCGCCCTCCTCGCCGGCTATCTCTACGCCGACCTGGCGGCTCGCCGGCTCCGCCCTGGGCTCCAGGCGCCGCTCCACCTCGCGCTCCTCGCGCTCGCCGGCCTCGCGCTCCCGGTCGCGCTCGGTGCGAGCGAGCCGCCCACCGAGGGCAGCCCGGTCCCCTGGCTGCTCGGCACGCTGCTGCGGAGCGTCGGGGCGCCCTTCGTCGTATTGGCTGCGAGCGCTCCGCTGCTGCAGAACTGGTTCTCGCGCTCGGGAGCGCGCGGAGCCGCCGATCCGTACTTCCTGTACGCGGCGAGCAACCTCGGGAGCCTGCTCTCGCTCCTCTCGTATCCGACGTGGATCGAGCCCCGGCTGCGCGTCGTCGAGCAGGGGCAACTCTGGGCGCTCGGCTACGCGGCGCTCCTCGGGCTCACGGCGCTGTGCGCGCTCGCCAGCCGGCCGTGGCGAGCCGTCGAGCCAGGCCCCGAGGTCGCTCCGGCCGCGGGGACGGCGCTCGGAGACGGCGCGCCGCTCGGCCGCTTCGCCCGCCTGCGCTGGGTGGCGCTGGCCTTCGTGCCGTCGAGCCTGCTGCTCGGCGTCACCAACTACCTGACGCTCGACGTCGCCGCGGCGCCGCTGTTCTGGGTCGTGCCGCTCGCGCTCTATCTGGCGAGCTTCGTGCTGGCGTTCCAGCGCGGCGTGCGGATCCCGATCGCATGGACGGTCGCATCGCAGACCTTCCTCCTGATCCCGCTCGCGTTCCTGATGCTCTGGAACGAGCGCGACCAGCCGGGGCTCGTGTTCCCCGTGCACCTCGCCGCCTTCTTCGCGACAGCGCTGCTGTGTCACCAGCGGCTCGCGGCCGCGCGGCCGCCCGTTGGCCGCCTCACCGAGTACTACCTCTGGGTCTCGTTCGGCGGTGCGCTCGGCGGCGCCTTCAACGCGCTCGTCGCCCCCGTCGTCTTCGACCGCGTGCTCGAGTACCCGCTGGTGCTGGTGGCGGCCTGCCTGCTGCGGCCCGCTTCCCCGGCCTCGGATCGCGACGCGCGAGCGGCGGACGTCGGGCTTCCGCTCGGGCTGCTGGCGCTCCTCCTCGTGCTTCCGCTGCTCGAGAAGGCCGACTTCTCGCAGCTCGAGGACAACGCGACACTCGTGGTGGTGGCGCTCGGCTCGATCGCCGCGG
>Ga0335083_10010465_pt1 | contig 11205 bp, 9 predicted proteins | sample Lox_Sample_42_FD_206716 | JGI IMG/M metagenome (GOLD analysis project Ga0335083, IMG submission 206716) | Soil microbial communities from Loxahatchee National Wildlife Refuge, Florida, United States - Lox_Sample_4.2 | ecosystem: Environmental > Terrestrial > Soil > Wetlands | place: USA: Florida... | reverse complement strand
AAGATTCCCCTGTTGATCCAGCACCACCGCCCGGGGCGCGACTATCTGGGTGACGGTCTGCAGGTCGCCCGACACAGCGAACCGGACCACGCGATTGTTGCCCGTGTCGGCGACGTAAACCGACTGATCCGGCGCCACCGCAACATAGGAGGGAGCATTGAGTTGATTCGAGACCGTGGAGATAACACCGCCCGGCGTGATCTTGCGGAGCGCATTATTTCCGCTGTCAGCTACGTAGACGTTTTGAAGCGAGTCCACCGCGACGCTCAGCGGTCCACTCAATTCCGCCAGTGTCGCCTGGCCGTTGTCTCCAGCGAACCCGGCCGTACTCGTTCCGGCATAAGTCGTCACAATCCCCGTGGATGCGATCTGACGGATGCGATTGTTGGCTGAGTCGGCGATGTACCAGTTCCCGGCGCTATCCAGGGCGATTCCGGAAGGCGCATTGAAACGCGCGCCGGCAGCCTCCCCGCCGTCCCCGCCGAAGTAGCGTGACGCGCCAGTGCCAGCTATCAGCAGCGTCGCACCCCCGGTGGTCACCTCCCGCACGAACTGACCCTCGGTAACGTAAACGTTTCCTAAGCCATCGATCGCGACGTCCATGCAGGGCGTCAGGCCGCCGATACCCTCCGATTGCGTGCCGAAGTAGCCGGCCGAGGCAATGTAGAGAGTTCCGGCCGAGTTGATCGCAACACCCGTTGGAGACGCGACGCTATAAAACGTACTGATGACGCCGTTCGAAACTTTGCGGATGCGATTGTTTCCGCTGTCGGCGATGTACACCGCGCCGCCAGCATCAACTGCCAGTCCCGCGGGAGCTTTCAATTGGCCCAGAATCGCGGACGAACCGTCGCCATTGAATCCGGCATTGCCATTCCCTGCCAGCGTCGAGAGCACGCCGCTGGGTGAAACCTTGTAGACGGTGTGGGCCGCAAAATCGGATATGTAGAGCCAACCGCCGGTATCGACGGCGACGTTGCGCGGCTCCAGCAACTGCACGTTCACTGCGGGCCCGGAAACGTTGCCCGCAGCCACCGTCGAGCCTCCGCCGGCGACGGTTTGGATGGTGCCATCGAGTGAAATTTTGCGTACCCGTGCATTGCCCAGATCCGCGACGAACAGATTGCCCGAGGAATCCACAGCGACGCCATACGGTTGATTGAGCAAGGCCTTTGAGGCCAGTCCGCCGTCGCCCGCAAATCCCGCGATCCCGGTTCCGGCTATGGTTTGGATGGTCCCATCGGGCGTGATCTTGCGGATCCGGTTGTCCGCGGCGTCTGCAATATAAATGTTGCCCTGTCTGTCCACCGCGATACCTTCGGCCTGGCTCAACAGCGCGTTCATCGCCGGCCCGCCGTCTCCGTTGGAATCGCTACCTGCGACGGTCTGGATGCCGTAGATGATGGGCCCATCGGCAGCCTGAAGAAAAACGGAAGCCGAGAGAAAGAAAAACATCAATGGATTGCGAACAGCCACGAATAGTCCTCGATGGAGTAGTGCGTTGGGCCAATAGAAAATTCTCAGGCCTCTTCCGATGGAACGGGTGTGAAGAAGTTAATCACTTACGTCGCGACGATGCTGCTCGCCGTCGCGGTGGATGGTCAGCCTGTAATACGTCTGAAAACCAAGCAAACGGCGACCGGCTCGCAGAGCGCCGGCGTTCCACAGAATACGCTGACGCCCGGCCACTCGCACTGGCTGGTCCAGTTTCAAAATGCGCCCAGTTTGAGTCAGTTGAGCCAACTTCGCCGCCGCGGCGCCCACGTGCTCTCCTACGTACCTGACCACGCGCTCTCGATCGTAGCCGGCGACGACACCAGCTGGGACGGGCTCAAAGCGTATTGGATCGGTCAACTGCAGCCGCAGGAAAAGATCAGTCCCAGTTTGACGGCGATGCCGGCTCCCGGCGCGACTAGCGCCGTGGTGGTGGAATCTTATTCTGATGTTGACCCAGGCGATGTTCGCACGATTGCGAACCTGGCCGGGGTGGTGATTCAAGAGAATCCGGATTTGCTAGCGAATGATCTGCTGGTTTGGGCAAACGCTGATCAAGTGCAGGCGCTCGCGAATTGGGATGAAATTTCATATATCTTTCCAGCCTCGGCAGACCTAGCAGCTGGTACTCCGGTGCACGGCTGCCCGGGGGCCTTAACCACATTAGGCCCGTTAACTCAGTCCGTGGCCTTGATCGATGACGGCTGGGCCGGGCCATCGCACGGATCCGCGGATCTGAATTACTCCTTCGTTAATGTCACGCAAAAACTGCCCGCCGATGCCGTCGAATCAGAAATTACGCGCGCACTCCAGGAATGGGCCCAGTACGTTAACGTGAACTTTACGCAGAGCAGTGACGCCACCGGCGACCGTACCATTGCCATCGAGTTCGTCACGGGAGCGCACGGCGACGGTTATCCTTTTACCTCGGCCAGCGTGTTGGCCCACACCTTTTACCCGGTTCCCACGGATCCCGAGCCGATTGCGGGCGACATACATTTCAACGACGTGGAGAACTGGAACATCGGGGCAAACGTGGATGTTTTCAGCCTGGCCTTGCATGAGGCCGGACATGCTCTGGGCCTGGGGCATTCCGACAATCCCGATGCCGTCATGTATCCGTACTATCACATGCACACCGCGCTTTCCTCCGACGACATCGCGGCCATCCAGCAGCTTTACGCGGCACGCGACAGCTCGCCATCGCCGGCGCCAGGTACGCCTTCGACGGCAACTCCACCGACGCCCACAACGCCATCGGCGCCAACAACCCCGGTTACTCCCGGTACGCCGGTAGCTACGCCTCAGCCTTCACCGGCCACGCCGTTGCTTCTGGTGGTACAAGTGCCGTCGGCTTCCACGGCTGCGTCTTCCATTGCGTTGACCGGGGCTTTGTCGGGAGGTGCAGGGGCGGTCGCGCTCACCTGGTCCACCAACCAGGGATTTTCCGGGATAGCGCAAGCGTCTCCGACCTGGACCATTGCAGCGATTCCGTTGAACGCGGGCGCCAATATCATTACCATCACCGCACGCGACTCTCAGCAGAATCAGGTGACCCAGACGGTGACGGTGACTCGCCAGGGCACATCCGCTCCGGCGCCGAATCCGCCAGCCCCTCCGCCGCAGCCATCACCTGGTGGCCCGGATACCACGTCGCCGTCTTTGACCATCGTGTCGCCGGCCAGCTCGACCTACTCCACCTCGGCGAGCTCGATCGCCGTGAGTGGCACCGCCAGCGATAACGTGGGGGTCGCCAAGGTAACCTGGAGCAGTTCTACCGGCGGATCGGGCACGGCCACTGGCACTACCAGCTGGAGCACGCCGTCCATTACGCTCTACATGGGGACTACAACCATCGTGATCCAGGCCAGCGATGCGGCCGGAAACACGAGCTGGCGTTCCCTGGTGGTTACGCGCAATTAGCCGCCGGCGGCGCTGCTTTATATCACCTGCGCGAGCCGCGATCCTTGGATCAAGATCGTCTCATCGCGCTCCGGCCCGGTGGATATGCAGCCGATCTCCACGCCCGTGCGCTCGGTCAGGAACTTAAGATAGTCGCGCGCGCGGCCGGGCAGATCCTGCTCACGGGTCAGCCCGCGCGTCTCGGATTTCCATCCCGGCAGCGTCTCGTACACAGGTTCCACCGCCTCCAACGCCCGGAACGTGGCGGGCATGGTCTTGGCATTCCTGTATTCCGTGCAGACCAGAATTTCGTCGAACTTATCGAGCACGTCCAGCTTGGTGATCACCAGGCTGGTGAAGCCGTTGATCATGGCCGTGTAGCGCAATAACGGAACGTCGAACCAGCCGCAGCGCCGCGGCCTCCCGGTCACCGCGCCGTATTCGTTGCCCGCCTTGCGGATTCTCTCGCCGATCTCGTCGGTAAGTTCGGTGGGAAACGGGCCGCTGCCGACGCGCGTCGTATAGGCTTTCGAAACCCCGATCACGCCGTTAATCTGCGTGGGTGGAACGCCGGCGCCGGTACAAGCTCCGCCCGCCGTCGCGCTGGAGGACGTCACGAACGGATAAGTACCGTGATCGACGTCCAGCATCGAGCCCTGCGCGCCCTCGAACAGCACCCGCTTTCCCGATTGCATAGCATCGTGCAGCAGCTGCGCGGTGTCGCAGACCATGGGCCGTATCCGGTCGGCCATTCTCAGATACTCATCGCGGATTTTTTCGTAATCGATAGTCTCCTGAATGTTGAAGGTCTGCGCCAGCAGTTGTTTGTCCTCGGCCAGCGACGTATACAGCGCGCAAAAAGCCTCGGGCTCATACAAATCCGCGATGCGGATACCGCGGCGTCCGATTTTGTCTTCATAGCACGGGCCGATTCCGCGCGACGTGGTGCCAATCGGGATGCGGTCCTCGCGCGCTTCCGACATCTTCTCCACGATACGGTGAAACGGAAAAATCACGTGCGCCCGGTCGCTGATCGCCAGCTGCCGCTCCACCTCGATGCCCGCCCGCTGGAGCGTCTCGATCTCATCCAGCAGCGCCGATGGATCGATCACCACGCCGTTGCCAATGACGGCCTGCACGCCCCCTCGCAGAATGCCGCTCGGGATCAGCTTCAGGACGAATTTCTTCTCCCCGATGAATACGGTATGGCCCGCGTTGTGCCCGCCCTGATAGCGCGCCACGATGTGGAAGTTCTCAGAAAACAGATCCACCACTTTCCCTTTGCCTTCATCTCCCCATTGCGCGCCCAAGACGATGATGTTTCCCATGTTTTGAACCAAAACGTCTCATTGTACCTTGTGCGCGGGTTCGCGTATCCTGTTATCCGAGGTCTCCAGTTCCGCATCTGTGAACAGCAAGACAGCAATCTATGTACTGGCTGCGGCGCTTTTTGTGGGCGGCGCACTGGCGTGGTTCATCAGCCGCCCCAAGCCGATGGCCAACGCAACGCCCCTGACTAGCGACGCCAAGGCCTACGTTCGCAATCTGAAACTCGCCGACGTCTCCATGAAAGCCACCGAAAGCTACGTGGGCCAGATGGTTACGGAAATCGAAGGCAAGATCACCAACGCCGGAGATCGCAACGTGACGCAAGCCGAGGTGAACTGCATCTTCTACAACGTCTACGGGGAGGTCGTGCTGCGCGAGCGCGTCCCCATTGTTAAAGGCGTCCTGCAACCGGGCGAAACCAGAAATTTCCGGCTCCCGTTCGACGATATCCCGGCCAGCTGGAATAATCAGATGCCGCAACTGGTGATCGCCCGCATCGAGTTTAGTTGATGGCGAAAATCCTGGTGGTCGAGGACGAGATCGAGCAGCTCGCCATCCGCCGCCAGCTGTTCGAGCACGCCGGTTACGAAGTCGTCACGGCGCAGAACGCCGCGGCCGCGCTGCCCCAATTGGCCGGATGTCAGGCCGTGCTGATGGATCTGCGCATTCCGAAACTGGAGGACGGCCTGCAATTGATCGAGTCCGCGGCCGCCGCTTCGGTTCGCATCATCGTGCTTTCGGGCGCCGAACCGGACGCCGCGCTGCCGGTGGATGAGTTTCTGACCAAGCCCTGCTCATCGAAAAAACTGGTCGAGACGGTAGCCCGGTTCTGCGAAAATGCGCAGGGAGCCTGAGCGCCGCGCGAATGGATCTCCGGGTCAAGGTAATTCCCAGAAGTTCGCGCACCGAACTCGCCGGCATCCTCGCCGACGGCACCTGGAAGGTCAAGGTGGCCGCCGTTCCGGAGAAAGGAAAGGCCAATCGGGCGCTGTGCGATTTCATCGCCGAAAAGCTGGGCGTCGCGAAGACCAGGGTTCGTATCGTGGCGGGCGAGACTTCGCAGCTCAAGCGAGTTCGCGTCGATGACGTCTAACGCCGAAGATTACGTGCTCAACGCCAGCTTCGGCTCGCTTCGCCGCACGATCAGCAGGGCGAGGCCGGCGGCCAGCGTGGCCAGCGAGATCCACTGCGTGTACGACAGACCGTAGTGCAAGCCCTGCTCGTGGAAGCGGTAGAACTCGATCACGAACCGCGCGCTGGAATATAGCGCCAGGTACCAACCCAGAATCGCGCCGGGCGGATGCGGCCGCGCAATCAGGCGATACAGGAAAAAGAAGATCAGAGCGTCGGCGAACGATTCGTAGAGCTGCGTCGGATGCAGCGGAATGGCCAGCGGAACCCCGGTCAGGTTCCAAGCCTCGGGATTCCGGAATGTGACGGACCAGGGCAAGTGGCTTTCAATTCCCCAGCAGCATCCGGCCGAGAAACACCCGATGCGCCCAATGGCCTGCCCGAGCGCGATCCCTGGCGCGAACACGTCGCAGGTCTGCAGACCCGGCAAACGGTTATGGCGGATGTAGAGCGCTGCGGTAACCAGCGCCAGCAGAAAACCTCCCTGATACACTCCGGCCGCCTGCAACGTCTCGAGCGAGAAGAGTTTCCTGCTGCCGTTCCAGTATTCGCCGAAATCGAAGAGAATCATGAACAGCTTGGCGCCCGCCAGGCCAGCCAACGCGCAGTAGATTGCGAGGTTAGTAACAGGCTCGACCGGAAGCTTGCCGCGCCGCGCCAGCCGCACCGTTACCCACAGGCCCATCAGAAACCCAATGGCGACGAGAGTTCCGTAGGTCGGTATGAAGAAGTGTCCGATCGAGATCAGTTTTGGAAACATCGTAATTCGGGCGCCCGCTTACCTTGGCGCCTCCCTCGGAATTTGCGCCGGCTGGCTCTTCCTTTCCTTCGAATACCACATATCCAGCAGCAGCAGGCAAGCGCCCACGGTGATGGCGCTATCGGCGACGTTGAATGCGGGGAAATAATGTTCCCCTACATGTAGTTCGACGAAATCCGTCACGGTCCCGTGTACAACCCGGTCGAACAAATTGCCCAATGCTCCGCCCATCACCAGCGCCAAACCCATCCGCAGCAGCTGGCCTTGAGCCGCGATCCGCAGCAGAACGGCCGAAATGATGGCCAGCACCAGTAGAGAAAAACCAATCAGGATCACGTTGCGCCACGGGTTCGCCAGGTTGGCCAGCATACCGAAAGCGATGCCTGGATTTTCGGTATGCACGATGTTCAGCAATCCTGGAATTACAGTCCATGCGTCCCAGAGCGACAGATGCGTCTTGATGAGGTCTTTGGTGATGCGATCGAAGACAAAAACCGCCACGGCTGCGAGGAACGGCAAGAGGCGCTGGCTCATATTACACTCCCAGCATTTCCTCGACGGCCTCGGCGCATGCGGCGCATACAGTCGGAAATTCAGGGTTCTTGCCGACGTCGGTGGTGTACTTCCAGCAGCGTTCGCATTTTTGGCCCTGGGCGCGTTCGATTTGTACTTCCAACGCGCCGCTGCCGCGTTCCAAAGTCACCTGGGAAACAATGAAAAGCCCAGCCAGGTCGTTGAGATATCGATTGAGCACGGGATACAGATCGTCGCCGGCCTTCAGCCGCACCGCAGCCTCGAGCGGGGCGCCGATGAATTTGTTTTGGCGGGCAACCTCCAGCGCCTTGAGGACATCGTTGCGCACCTCGATGAGTCTCTCCCAATCCGCCGCATGCTTTCGTTGTTCTTCGGTCAATCCGGCGGTCAGTTCCTCCGGCTCAGGAAAAAGGGTCAGATGCACGCTGTCGGGACTCCCGGCCGGCTTCGCCAAGTAACCCCAGACTTCTTCCGTAGTGAACGACAGCAGCGGCGCAACTAAGCGCACCAGCGCGTGCTTGATGCGATAAATGGCCGTCTGCGCGCTCCGGCGACGGTGCGCCTTCGGAGCGGCCGTGTAAAGCGCATCCTTGGATGCATCGATATAGATCGCGCTCAACTCGCTGGCGAAAAAATCGTAAACCGCGCGATAGACCTTATGGAACGCGAACTCGCCGTACCAGGCGCGGCACTGCGCTACTAGCGCTTCGGCGCGCAGCAACACCCAGCGGTCGATCTCCAGCAGTTTGTCGCCGGCCACGGCATCGCGCTCCGGATCGAAATCGCTCAAATTGCCGAGCGCCCAGCGAAACGTGTTGCGATATTTGCGATAGGCCTCGCTCAAGCGTTGCAGGATGGTCTCTGAAAGGCGCACGTCTTCGGTGAAATCCACCGACGCGGCCCACAGCCTCAGCACATCTGCACCGTATTTCGGAATAATTTGATCCGGATGAATGCCGATTCCGAGCGATTTCGACATGGCTCGTCCCTGCTCGTCGAGCGTCCAGCCGTTGGTGGCGCACTCCTTGTAGGGCGCTTCCCCGCGCAGCGCCACGCCCACCAGAAGCGAGCTATGAAACCAGCCGCGATATTGATCGGCGCCTTCCAGATACAGGTTCGAAGGCCACGGCAAACCGTTCTGCGGAGTGAGAACGGCCAGATGGCTTGATCCCGAGTCGAACCAGACGTCGAGAATATCTTTTTCCTTGCGAAATTCGCGCCCGCCACAGCGCGGGCAGGCGGCGTCCGGCCCAATCAGCTCGGCCGCCGAGCGATCGTACCAGACATCGGACGAATGTTCCGCAAAAAGCCTTACTACGCGATCCAAGATCTTGCGATCCGTCAGCGGTTCCTGGCAATTTTCGCAATAAAACGCGATGATGGGCACACCCCACACGCGTTGGCGCGAGATACACCAGTCTGGCCGAGTCGCGATCATATTGCTGATGCGCTCCTCGCCCCACTCGGGCATCCACTTCACTTGCTTGATGGCCTGGAGCGTGCGCGACCGTAGATCGTTGCGCTCCATTCCGATGAACCACTGCTCGGTGGCGCGGAAAATCGTGGCATGGTGGCACCGCCAGCAATGCGGGTAGCTGTGGGCCATGTCTTCGTGGGCCAGCAGCGCGCCGCTCGATTTCAAAATGCCTATCACGATCGGGTTGGCCTGCCACACGGTCTTGCCGACAATCTCTTCGGGTAACCGGCCAGCCGCTCCTTCCGCGTGGAAGAATTTCCCGGCCGCATCCACGGGGCAGTAAATCGGAAGCCCGTACTTAGTGCCGACCTCGAAGTCTTCCTGCCCGTGGCCCGGCGCCGTATGAACTGCACCTGTGCCTTGATCCAGCGTCACGTGCTCAGCCAGGATGCCGAGCGAGTCGCGCTCCAGAAACGGATGCTTGAAAATCGTGCCTTCCAGCTTGCTCCCCGCAAAGCCGGCGATCGCTTTGGGCGCGCTCCAGCCCAGTTTTTCGGCCGTAGCTTTCAGCAACTCTACTGCGACGATGTAAACGTCCTCGCCAACCTCGACCGCGACGTATTCGAATTTCGGATGATATGCGATGGCGACGTTGGCCGGGATGGTCCAGGGCGTGGTGGTCCAGATCAGGCCGTACACTTTGCGCCCGGCGAGCGCTGGATCGATTAGCGCCGCGTCGGACGTCAGCGCGAATCGAACCCAGATCGACGGGCTGGTGTGATTCTCATATTCGATCTCGGCTTCGGCCAGCGCTGTCCTGTCGTGGATGCACCAATTGACCGTCTTCAGGCCCTTGTAGACATACCCGCGATCCAGAAACTCGACAAACGCGCCCGCGATCACCGATTCGAACTGAGCGCTCATCGTCAAATATGGGTCGCGCCAGCGTCCTAAAACGCCGACTCGGACGAAATCCCGCTTTTGCAATGCCACGTATTTCGCCGCATATTTACGGCACTCGGCGCGAATCTCGACCGCGGTCATGGACGCCTTCTTCGATCCCAGCTGGCTGTCGACTTTGGCTTCGATCGGCAACCCGTGGCAATCCCAGCCGGGCACGTAGGGCGAATCGTAACCCGCCATGGTCTTGCTCTTGACCACGAAATCCTTGAGGATTTTGTTGAACGCCGTGCCGAGGTGAATCTCTCCGTTGGCGTAGGGCGGTCCGTCGTGGAGCAGGTACATGGGCCGGCCGGCGCTCGCGGCGCGAATCTTCTCGTACAATGCTTCCGCTTCCCACCGTTCCAGCATTTTCGGCTCCATCTGAGCCAAATTTGCCTTCATGGGAAAGTCAGTCTTGGGAAGATTGACAGTTTTCTTGAGATCTACGCTAGCGGCGTCCATGAGGGGATACTTTTATCGTACTAGATGCCGCCGGAACGGCGCGGATTTTCAGCCGCCAGGATCGCCACCGGAAAGCAGAAGTAGATCTTTCCATCCTGGCGGTGCGTCGCCATGTCCAGCGCGTCGTCGGCGAGCGAGTCTTCAAAGATCGTGCGGATTCGATCCGCGTCGCCGGGCTTGGGAAAGGAGCGCTCCAGCAAGCCCTCAAGTTCGCCTTCCAGACGATAAAACTCTTCACGAGGCTCCGCGAATCCGGCGCTGAGAAGCAGGCCGCGCAGTTCCTCCACCGGCATGGCGCGAACATGCGAGGGATCTCGCAACCGTTCCATGGCATTGAAGGCGTCGGCTTTCGCCTGCGAAGGCGCGCTGTCGGCGATCGCTATGCGGCCTCCTACTTGGCAAACTCGCCGCATCTCTTTCAACACCCCAAGTGGATCCAGTAAATGGTGCAGGGCGAACCGGGCGGTCACAATCGAAAAGCCCTGATCGGCGAACGGAAGCGGTGGAACATCGCCCAGTTCCCATGTAATGTTTTCAAGGCCGCTCCGCTGCTGCTCCGCCCGCGCCTGCTCCAGCATGGCGGGAGTAACGTCGATTCCAGTGACGTGCTGGGCGACTTTCGCGAACGCGCACGCGAGTAGTCCCGGCCCGCAGGCCACGTCCAGCACCGTATCTTCAGGCCCGGCGCCGGACGCCGCGACAATACGGTTGAGCGCTTCCTGATTCCGAATGGCGGGCGCATTGGCGAATGGCGATGCCTGCCGCGTGAACTGGTCGAGGATGATTTCGCGATGGACGGAATCCATATGCGCATCATAGTACGGCCTGCAGCGCGACCGTACTTTATTATTTCCAGACGAACCGCGCCAGCTCCCGATCTTTTCGCACCTGGCCGATCGGAAACGCCTGGTTGTGCATCACGACATAGACGCCGGGCGCCAACACACGCGCGGCCAACAGACTCTCGGTCAGATTCTGCAACCCATCGCTCGATTCAAATCCCAACGGCGTCATAGCGCCCGTGAGCACCACCGGGAAGCGAAGGTCCGGAAGATTCTTCTCGAGCAGTAAGCCGGTTTCCACCATGGTGTCCGTCCCGTGCGTGATGACTGCCGGCGCGGGCTCCTGCAACTTTTCACGCACCGCCGCAAGTACGCGCTCGCGATCGGCATCAGTCATCTCCAGGCTGTCCTTGTTCATCAGATGCGTCACTTGGATATCGGCGTCCGGCAAA
>Ga0335083_10010464_pt1 | contig 11206 bp, 9 predicted proteins | sample Lox_Sample_42_FD_206716 | JGI IMG/M metagenome (GOLD analysis project Ga0335083, IMG submission 206716) | Soil microbial communities from Loxahatchee National Wildlife Refuge, Florida, United States - Lox_Sample_4.2 | ecosystem: Environmental > Terrestrial > Soil > Wetlands | place: USA: Florida... | reverse complement strand
CGCCGGCGCCTAGGGCGAGGAGGACGAGGGCCGCGGCGCGGCCGGTGAAGCGAAGGCAGGTCTCGGGCATGGGTGGGCCTCTTCGGTCGTTCGGTCCGACGGGCGTCGGATGTCGGGTGGCCGAGCGTGCACCCGCCCCGGGCGCCTTGCAACCGCGCGGTGCCTTCGCATCGTATGATGCGACGCCGCGCCCGCCGGCGCGGCACACCGACCGAAGGATTCCCCGTCCATGCTCGTCCTCAAGAAGCCCTACCTCCTCTACCTCGGCGATGCCAAGCTCGAGCTCGACTGCAAGACCGCCTTCGGGCTCAGGGACTGGTGCCGCGACGCCGTGCTCGCCGAGTGGTCGCACCCGAACGGGACGGTCACCCTCGGGCTCCCGCGGCTCGCGCCGCGCGAGGCGGCCGCGAAGGGCGCGGGCTCGCTGATCGTCGGCGTCGCGCCGACCGGCGGGGCGCTCCCCGAGCACTGGCAGGGCGACCTCGAGGCCGCGCTCGATGCGGGCCTCGACCTCGTGAGCGGCATGCACACGCGCCTCACGAGCTTCCCGCGCCTCGTCGCCGCGGCGGCGCGCTCGGGCGCGCGGCTCATCGACGTGCGCCACACGGGCGGCCCCTACCCGTGCGCGACCGGCCGCCGGCGCACCGGCAAGCGCGTGCTCACCGTCGGCACCGACTGCGCGCTCGGCAAGAAGTACACCGCGCTCGCCCTCACCCAGGCGCTCAAGGCGAAGGGCCTCGCCGCGACGTTCCGCGCGACCGGCCAGACCGGGATCATGATCGCGGGCGCAGGCGTCGCGATGGACGCGACCGTCTCCGACTTCATCGCGGGCGCCGCCGAGGTCCTCTCCCCCGACAACGCGCCCGGCCACTGGGACGTGATCGAGGGCCAGGGGTCGCTGTTCCACCCCGCGTACGCGGCGGTCACGCTCGGGCTCCTGCACGGCTCGCAGCCGGATGCGATCGTGCTCTGCCACGACCCGACGCGCACGACCATCGACGAGTACCCGGATTACCCGATCCCGCCGCTTAAAGAAGTGATCGCGGAGTACCTGCGCTCGAGCCTCACCCACCGCGGCGTGCGCTGCGTCGGCCTCGCCATCAACTCCTCCGCCCTCGACGAGGCGGCGTGGACCGCCTACCGCACGACGACCGGGCGCGAGCTTGGGCTCCCGGTCTGCGATCCGCTCCGTGGCGGGGTGGGACCGCTCGCCGACGCGCTCGCGGCGCTCTGATGCGCGCCGAGGTCGCGATCGAGCGCTGGGAGCTCAACGAAGTGTTCGCGACCTCGCGCGATGCGATCACCCACATCCCGGTCATCGTCGCGACGCTGACCGCGGCCGACGGCCGCCAGGGACGCGGCGAGGCCGCCGGGGTCGACTACGACGGCGAGACGCCGGAGTCGATGCAAGGGCAGATCGCGGCGGTCGCGGAGCGCCTCGACGAGGGCCTGACCGGCGCCGAGCTCGCGCGGCTGCTGCCGGCGGGCGGGGCGCGCAACGCCCTCGACTGCGCCCTCTGGGACCTGCGCTCCAAGCAGACCGGCATCCCGGCCTGGCAGAGCGCCGGCTTCCTCGCGCTCAAGCCCGTCACCACCTGCATGACGATCGGGCTCGGCGATGAGGCCGCGACCCGGCGCAAGGCCCGCGACTCACGCGGCTACGCGGTCATCAAGATCAAGGTCGATGCCGAGCGCCACGTCGAGGTCGTCCGGATCGTGCGCGAGGAGCACCCCGGCGCACGGCTCATCGTCGATGCCAACCAGGCCTGGACGCGAGCGCTCCTCGAGCGCCTGACCCCGGCGCTCGTCGAGCTCGGCGTCGAGATGATCGAGCAGCCGGTCCCGCGGCAGGAGGACGCCTCGCTCGACGGCCTCGTCTCGCCGCTGCCGCTCGGCGCGGACGAGTCCTGCGTCGATCGAAGCTCCCTCCCCGGACTCGCCGGCCGCTACCAGTACGTCAACATCAAGCTCGACAAGTGCGGCGGGCTCACCGAGGCGCTCGCGCTTCGCGACGCCGCGCTCGCCGAGGGCTTCAAGCTCATGGTCGGCAACATGTGCGGGACCTCGCTCGCGATGGCGCCCGCGTTCCTGATCGCGCAGTCGTGCGAGTTCACGGACCTGGACGGCCCGCTCCTGCAGAAGCTCGACCGCGTGCCGCCGATCCGCTTCGACTCGGGGCTCATGGGCGTGCCGCCGCGCGCGCTCTGGGGCTGAGGCGAGAGGCCCCGCCGCTCCGGCGCGGCGGACGAAGGAAGGAATCGACCGAGAGTCCGGGAGGCCGCGATGCCCGCTCGACACCGAGTCCAGGAACCCGACGACGCGCCGCTCCTCGCGCGCCTCCGGGCGCTCTGCCTCGCGCTTCCCGGCGTCACCGAGACGCGCTCGTGGGGCCACCCGAACTTCCGCACGCAAAAATGCGTCTTCGTGACCTACGAGTGGGTCGCGAGGCAACCCTCCATGGCGTTTCGGGTCGGGCCCGACGGGATCGCTCGCTACCTGGCGCAGCCGCGCTTCTTTGCGACGCCGTACGGTCGCGGCGAGTGGATCAGCCTAAAGGCCGGCGGCCGCCCGAACTGGCGCCTGATCACGACGCTCGTCCAGAAGAGCCACCGGCTCGCCGCGCCCGCGCCGCGCGCGCGGGCGCGCCCCCGGCGCCCCTGACGGCCTAGCGCCGCGCGAACCGGTCGGTCGCGCTCACGAGCTCGTGCACGTTGCCGGGCTCCATGGCGGCGTGGCCTGCATCCGGCACGATGCGAAGGTCGGCCTCCGGCCATGCGCGGTGCAGGTCCCAGGCGCTCTTCATCGGGCACACCATGTCGTAGCGGCCCTGCACGATCACCGCCGGGATGTGGCGGATGCGGCCGACGTCCTCGAGGAGCTGCGCATCGCGCCTGAAGAACCCGCCGTTCACGAAGTAGTGGCATTCGATGCGCGCGAAGGCGGCCGCGAAGGTGGCATCGTCGAAGTGCGCGAGGTCCTCGGCGGTGTGCCTCAAGTAGCTCGTCGCGCCCTCCCAGATCGACCACGAGCGCGCGGCGGCGAGCACGGTCGCCGGATCGCCGCTCGTCAGGCGCCGGTGGTAGGCGTTCATCATGTCGCCGCGCTCGCTCGGCGGGATCGGCTTCACGTACTCCTCCCAGAGGTCGGGGAAGAGCGCGCCGGCGCCGTTCGGGTCCTGGTAGAACCACTCGAGCTCCCAGCGCCTCAGCATGAAAATGCCGCGCAGCACGAGCTCCGTGACGCGCTCGGGGTGCGTCTCGGCGTAGGCGAGCGCGAGCGTCGAGCCCCAGGAGCCTCCGAACACGAGCCACTTCTCGATGCCGCGGTCGATGCGCAGCGCCTCGATGTCGGCGACGAGGTCCCAGGTCGTGTTCGCCTCGAGGCTCGCGTGCGGCGTGCTCTTGCCGCAGCCGCGCTGGTCGAAGAGCACGATGCGGTAGCGCTTGGGGTCGAAGAAGCGCCGCATCTTGGGATCCGTGCCGCCGCCCGGGCCCCCGTGCAGGAACACGACCGGCTTGCCGCGCGGGTTGCCGCTCTCCTCCCAGTAGAGCTCGTGCAGCGGCGAGACGCTGAGCCGCCCGGTCGCGTAGGGCGCGATCGCGGGGTAGAGCGTGCGGCGCGCGGGGGCCGCCGCGGGGCGCGACGCCTTCCGGCGCGGGGCCGGCTTCTTCGCGCGCGGCTGGGGCTTCACGCGGGCGGAGCGCGACTTCGGCGCGGCTTTGGGGCGGGCGGGTGGTTTCGGGCGGCGGGCCATGGAGGACCTCGTGGGCTTGGCAGCGATGCACGGCGCACCGCGCGCGGATTATAGGGTGGAAACCCTGCGCTCATTGCCAAAGGGAGGCGCATCGACCACGATGCGCGGGCGCGGGAGGCCGCGCATTTCCCCGCCACGGACGAACCGCATGCGCACCACCCTCGCCCTCCTCGCCCTCCTCGCGGGCGCCCTCGCCCACGCCGAACCGCCGACCGTCGAGTCCATCGACCGGCTGATCGCGGCGAGCCACCAGGACCGGGTGCTCGCGGCGGTGCTCGACAACATGGAGGTGTCGATGCGCACGGCGCTTAAGGCGGCGCTCAAGGACATGCCGATGAACGCGGCGCAGCAGAAGCTCTTCGACGAGGCGCCGGCGAAGCTCGTCAAGGTGACCCGCGACGGCCTCAACCCCGAGCAGCTGCGCGCGAGCCAGATCAAGGTGTACCAGGAGACGTTTACGCAGTCGGACATCGACGGCCTGCTCGCCTTCTACCGCTCGCCCGCCGGCAGCGCCTACATCGACAAGATGCCGCTCGTCGTCCAGCGCACCAATGCGGACCTGCAGGTGCGCCTCGCGCCGCTCGTCGAGCAGATGAAGGCGGCGATGCAGGACGCGATCGCCCAGATCAAGGCCGCCCAGTAGGGGGCGCGCGAGGGCCGGCGGCGCGCGCCGGCGCGCCGCCCGATCCCCGCGAGCGACAGTCATGCCGACGCTCTCCCAGACCCCGCCCCGGAGCCCCGCCGCCGCCCCGATCCCGTGGCGGGTGGTGCCACCGCTCGTCAGCACCGCGCTCACGATGATCGCCGCGGGCGTGCTCGGCTCGCTGCTGCCGCTGCGCTTCTCGGCGATGGGCCTCGCGCCCGGCGTCATCGGACTGATCGCGACCGCCGAGGCGCTCGGCTTCCTGGTCGGGTGCCTGTACGCGCACCGGGTCCTCGCGCCGGTCGGCCTCGAGCGCGGCTACGCCGCGTTCGCGGGCATGAAGGCGGTGGCGATCCTTGGGCTGCACTTCGCCGATGCCGTGCCCGCGCTCATGGTGCTTCGGTTCCTGATCGGCGCGAACGCCGCGGGGCTCGCGATCATCGTCGAGAGCTGGCTGAACGCGCTCGTGCCGAACGAGCAGCGCGGCCGGGTGCTGACGATCTACGTGCTCGTCTACGGGCTCTTCTTCGGCGGCGGCCAGCTCCTCTCCCAGAACCTCAACGTCGCCGGGCCGGAGGCGCTGATCCTCGCCGCGATCGCGACGACGCTCGCGCTCGTGCCGATGGCGGGCATCGACGTCAAGGCGCCGGCGCTCCCGAAGCGCGTCACGCTCGAGATCCTGAAGGCGTTCCGCACCTCCCCGGTCAGCGTGCTCGCGTGCCTCTTGAACGGCCTCGTGCTGACCGCGTTCACGACGGTCGGGCCGCTGTTCGGCGAGCGCATCGGCTTCGACCAGCAGCACATCATCTGGCTGATGGCGTGCGTGTCGCTCGGCGGCCTCTTCCTGCAGTGGCCGATCGGCTACGTCTCGGACAAGGTCGACCGGCTGTACGCGCTGATCGGGCTCGGCGCCGGCACCCTCGCAGTCGCGGCGGTGCTCGTCACGGCGAGTGCCGCGACCCCGTTCGTGCTGATGGCGGCGCTGTTCGCGGTGTTCGGCGGACTCGCCGAGAGCCTCTATGCGGTCGGCGTCGCGCACGCGAACGACCGCGCGGTGTCGAGCGACTACGTGGCGCTCTCCTCGACCCTGCTCTTCGTGTGGGCGCTCGGCGCCGCGATCGGCCCGACCACGGGGTCGCTCGCGATCGAGCTCATCACGCCGAACGCATTCTTCGCGTACGTGAGCGCGCTCACCCTCGCCTTCACGCTGTTCGGGATCTGGCGGCTGCTCAGGCGCCGGGTCGATCGCGTGGTCGAGTCGCGCGAGGAGTTCCTCGCCTATCCGCAGACCTCGCCCGAAATCTACGCCTGGCTCCCGTACCACAAGGACGCTCCGTGCGATCCGGAGCCGGGCGCACCGGCCGGGAACCGGGAGCCCGGACCCGGCGCCTGAGCGCCGGGCCCGGGAAGCGGCCGCGCGGACCTACTTCGCGGGGGCGGCGAGCGCGGGCAGCAGCGACTTCGCGGCCGCGGGCTTGTAGGCCCGGAAGTCCTGCCCGAGAAGGTCCGCGATGGTCGCGGCGATCTGCGACTGCGTGACGGGCCCGACGTGCGTGCGCTCGCCGAGCGCCGGCGTGTCCGGGCCGATCACCGCGATCCAGATGTTGTTCGAGCCCTTCTCCTCGACGCCGTGCTCCTTCCACTCGGTGAGCCCGCCGCCGCGGCCGTGGTCGGTCGAGACGATCAGCGTCGTCGAGTCCTTGTACTCCGGGATCGACTGGACCTGCCGCCAGAGGTCGCCGAGGAAGGCGTCGAAGTTGTGCGCGGTCTCGAGGAACGCATCGTAGCGGCCGACGTGCTGCCAGGTGTCGGTGTCGCCGTAGCCGACGAAGAGGACCCGCGGGTGGTGCGCCTTCAGGTGATCGCGCAGCGCCACGTGCAGGAACGAGTCGAAGGGATCGGCGCCCTCGAGCCGGGTCGTGGTCTCGTAGAGCTCGGTCATCAGCTGCCCGCGCGGGCTCGTGTCCGACTTGTCGACGAGCGTCGCGCCCGCGCGGATCGGCAGGTGGCTCCTCTTCTCATTGAAGATGTCGGCGAAGGCCTGCCAGGTGCCGAAGATCTCGACCTTGCCCGCGAACCCGGGCAGGCCGTTCAGCCACTCGAACACCGTGACGTTCGGGTTCGGGCCGAACTCGTTCGAGTTGATCTTGGGGTCGGCGACCCCGCTCGACATCTCGTTGTAGCCCGGGTACGAGAACCACATCGGGTTCGTCACGCGCGCGATGCTGCCCTTGTGCTGGTTGCCGAAGACCTGGCCCTCGGTGCCGATCGTCCCCCACAGGAACGGGAAGAGGAGCTTCCGCCGTGCGTTCGCATCGTCGTTCCAGAAGCGCGCCTTGAGCTCCGGGATCGGCGTCCAGCTGCCGCCCGCCTTGTCGTTCATCAGCGTCGGGTCCGCGCCCGTGAACACCTCCTGCCAGCGCACGCCGTCGCTGATCACGAGGATCACGTTTTTGGTCTTGCCGGCGAAGGCCGGCCCCGACACGAGAAGGGCGGCCAGTGCCGCAGTGCAGAACGTCCCCAACTTTCGCATGATGACTCCCGGTAACGCGTCGGTCTGGCAGTCGCCGCCGATCCCAATGAGAATAGTGCTTCGCGACCGTCGGGGGAAATCGAGATGACGCTGGCGCGGAGGTCGAGGCAACGGTCCCCCTGGCTCGCGGGCGCGGTGGTGCTCCTCGCGTGCGCCTCCGCCGTGCGGGCCGACCCCGCCGCCCCCGAGACGCGCACCGTCGGCACGCTCACCCTCACGGCGTGCGGCCAGCAGGGCGCGTTCTGCGGCACCCTGCCCCGCGCGCTCGATCCGGCCGGGGTCGTCAAGGGCACGATCCCGGTCTACTTCGAGTTCTACCCGCACACCGGCAGCGGTCCCTCGACCGGCTTCCTGGTCGCGACCGAGGGCGGGCCCGGCTACCCCGCGACCGGGTCGCGCGCGAGCTACCTCGCGCTCTTCGAGCCGCTCCGGGGTCCCAAGGACGTGCTCCTCATGGACAACCGCGGCACGGGCCTCTCGGGCGCCATCGACTGCCCGCGCCTGCAGACGGACCCCGCGCTCACGCTCGCCGCGCTCGGCGCCTGCGGCCGGCAGCTCGGCGCGAGCGCGCCCTTCTACAGCACCGCCTACGCGACCGACGACCTCGCGGCGGTGCTGGAGGCGCTCGGCGCCGGGCCCGTGGACCTCTACGGCGACTCCTACGGCACGTTCTTCGCGCAGGTGTTCGCGGCCCGGCACGGCGACCGGCTGCGCACGCTCACGCTCGATGGCGCCTACCCGATCGTCGGCGAAGGTTTCGCGTGGGCGCCGAACTATGCGCCGGCAATGCGCAACAAGTTCGACCGCAGCTGCGAGCGCTCGCCCGAGTGCCGCGCGGTCCCGGGCTCCTCGCTCGAGCACATCGCGCCCGCGCTCAAGGAGCTGCGCGCGCGGCCCTTCCACGCGCGCGCCACCGACGCCGACGGCCGGGTGCAGGCCTTCACCGCGAACGCGGGTGCGCTCGCGACCGTGATGTTGGGGGCCGCGCCCGCGTTCGCGACGCTGCGCGAGACCGACGCCGCCGCCCAGGCCTTCGCGGCGGGCGACCGCCTGCCGCTCCTCAGGCTCATGGCGGAGGCCGTGAGCGCGACCGACTCGCGCGACCCGACCCGGGACCCGAAGCAGATGAGCGAGGGGCTCGCGGCGGCGGTCATGTGCCAGGACGCGCCGCAGATCTTCGACATGCGCCTGCCGCCCGAGCAGCGGCGCCTCGCGCGCGACCGCGCGCTCGCCAAGCGCCGCGCGGAGCGGCCGGACACCTACGCGCCGTTCACGATCGACGAGTACCGGGCGATGCCGCTCGACTACGCGTTCATCGAGCAGTGCGTGACCTGGCCCGTGGCCGACGCCGGGCACCCGGCCGGCGAGATCGTGCCGAAGGACACCGTCTTCCCGTCGATCCCGGTGCTGGTGCTGTCGGGTGAGTTCGACGACGTGACGCCGATGGCGGACGCGGCCGCGGCGGCCGCCGAGTTCCCGCGCGCGCGGCACGTGATCGTCGCGAACGGGCTGCACGTCAATGCGCTCGCGCACGCGAGGAGCGCCTGCGGCGCCGACATCGTCCGGACCTTCATCAACGACCCGGCCGACGATGCGGGCGCGGCGCGGGGTGCGCGCTGCGCGAGCGAGGCCCCGCCGCCCCGCCTCGCACCGCCGTTCGTCCGGAGCTTCCGGCACGTCGCGCCCGCCACCGCGCTCGCCGGCAATCGTGCCTCCGAGACGGCGCTCGCCCTTGCCGCCGGTGCGGTCGCAACGCTCGGCGACGTCCTTCCGCGGCTGGAGGCGAACGGCAGCGGGCACGGCGTCGGGCTGCGCGGCGGGAAGTTCACGGTCGAGGTCGATGCCGAGGGTCGCTCGCACGCGAAGCTCACGGCCATCCGCTGGGCGGACGACCTCGCGGTGTCGGGGACGCTCGCCTGGGCGCCGCACGCGGGCGAGGCCGTCGCGCACGTGCACGCGCGGGCGCGCGGCGGCGAGAGCCACCGCTTCACGATCCGCTGGATGGAAGGCGCCGCCGATGCGAAGGCGCGCATCGAGGGACGCGTCGCCGGCCGCAAGCTCCTCGCCGAGACCCGCGCACCGTAACCGGCGCGCGCGCGGCCGCCTCAGGCCGTGGGGGCGCCCGTCGAGCTGTCGGTGGTCGCCTGGGTGATGCTGGCGAGGAACCCGGCCGCGGACGACTCCTTGACGGTCAGGCTCGCGCCGACCACGGCGCCCGCGAGCAGGTCGAGCTTCGCCTTCGCGGAGATCGTCACCGATCCCGACTGCGTGTTGTTGCCGAGCGTCGCGATGACCTGCTCGAGGTAGGCGTAGATCGCCTGCAGCGCCGTGTCGCCGAGGCTGCCCGGGCTCGAGGTCGTGCCGGAGCCGGTCGAGGTCGTCGCCGGGGTCGAGGAGGTCGGCGTCGATGCCGCGGAGGAGCCGTCCGCGCCGCTCGTGTCGGTCGTGTCATTGGGCGCCGTGTTCGCGACGGGGGTGGTCACGACGGGCGGCGTGCCGGAGTCCCCGCCCGCGCTCGCGGTCGAGCCGCTCGAGTCGGTCGAGCCGGTCGAGCCGGTCGAGGACGTGCCGCTCGTGCCGCCCGATGAGGCATCGGTCGACGCCGGGACGTTGAGGCGCAGGTTCTCGGTCTCGGAGAGCCGGATCGAGACCTTGGCGATCTCGGTGGGATCGACGTTGAGCGCCGCGCCCGAGGCGAAGGCGTCCGCGAGGTTGCCGGAGAAGAACTGGTTCGCGAGCGTGTCGACCTGGCCGAGCACGTTGTTGATCGCGGTCAGGTCCTCGGCCGAGAGGCTGCCCTGCACCGAGACGTTGAAGCGGCTCGAGGAGTAGGTGCCGTTGGCGGCGTAGGCGGCGGCGCCGGACGCGGACGGGGTCGAGCCGAGGGTGCCGGCCGAGGTGTTCTTGAGGCGGATCGTCACCGCGCTCCCGTCCTTAAGCTGGAACTGGATCGTGCCCTTCTCGACGATGCGGTAGGTGCCGCTCGCGCTGGCCGCGCCCGCGCTGCCGGTGACGTCGGCGGCGGACGGGGTCGAGGGCGTCGGCAGCGAGATCGGCGTGATGCCGCTCGAATCCGAACCCGAAGTCGTTCCCGTGCTCGAACTTGCGTCGGTCGTGCCCGAGGTGCCGGCGCTCGCGGGGTTCGAGAGAGAGGCCGCGATCCCATCGATCGCCTGGGAAAGCTGGGTGCGGAAGCTCTTCGCGTAGGCGGCGGCGTCGCTCGCGCTCACCCCCGACTTCACGAGCGCCGCGGTCGCGTAGTCGACCGCGGTCTTGAGCTCCTTGAGGAGTGCCGCCGGGCCGCCCGAGCCTTGCCCGGAGTCGCCGAGGGCGGCGGCGAGCGCCTGCGCGACGCCGTTGACGCTGTCCGCGCTCGCGGGCGGGATCGTGCCCGCGGCCGGGGTGGCCGGGGTGCCCGCGGTCGAGGTCCCGGTCGAGGTCGAGTCGCTCGAGCTCGCCGTCGGCAGGATCGCGAGGATCGCCTGGGCGAAGGCCGCGAAGGCCGCGTCCTGGCCGCTCGAGGCGGCGGTCGGGCTGCTCGAGAGCGCACTCGCGGCCGTGGTCGAGCCCGAGAGGCCCTGTGAGGTCCGCACGCGCGTGTGCAGCGCCAGGGAAATGTACGTGGACAGGCTGTTGCCCGCCGCCGAAACCGTGCTCATCGTCGCCTCCACCCAGGCCGCTTCGCGGCTCATCCTTGCCGCCTGCATCGGCCGGGATGGAGGAATCTTTAGCCCGCGGCCGAAATTAGTGCACGGGGCCGCCCCGCCCCCACCCCGAGGGCGGCCTGCCTGAGCTCCGCGATCTCGTCCCTGAGCTTGGCGGCGGCCTCGAACTCGAGGTTCCGGGCGAGCTTCAGCATCTCGGTCTCGAGCTTCTTGATGCGCTTCATGAGCTGCTCGGGCGAGAGCTCGGCGAGGGCCCCGCCGTCGAGGCGCCGTCCCCGCTCCTCGCCCGAGCGCGCCCCCTCCATGACGTCCTGGACGGCCTTGCGGATGCCGACCGGGGTGATGCCGTGGGCCTCGTTGTAGGCGATCTGGCGCGCGCGGCGCCGGCCGGTCTCGTCCATCGCGCGGCGCATCGAGCCCGTGATCGAGTCCGCGTACAGGATGGCGCGGCCGTTGACGTTCCGGGCCGCCCGCCCGATGGTCTGCACGAGCGAGCCTTCCGAGCGCAGGAACCCCTCCTTGTCGGCATCGAGGATCGCGACCAGCGAGACCTCGGGAAGGTCGAGGCCCTCGCGCAGGAGGTTGATGCCGACCAGCACGTCGAACTTGCC
>Ga0335083_10010463_pt1 | contig 11206 bp, 5 predicted proteins | sample Lox_Sample_42_FD_206716 | JGI IMG/M metagenome (GOLD analysis project Ga0335083, IMG submission 206716) | Soil microbial communities from Loxahatchee National Wildlife Refuge, Florida, United States - Lox_Sample_4.2 | ecosystem: Environmental > Terrestrial > Soil > Wetlands | place: USA: Florida... | reverse complement strand
TCAATGTGTTCACGGCGGACAAGCGGGTGGAGAAGCTTTGGTATATGCATCGCAATCCGGTGAAACGGGGCTTGGTGACGTCGCCGGAGGAATGGCGCTGGAGCAGCTATCGTTTTTACCTCTTGGACGAACCCGGTCCTGTGCGAGTAAACGAAAGCTGGGGGAAGATTTCGTTTCAAACCGCTTGAAGCTCCAGTACAAGGGGTGCCCCGTCCTTGCGTCTTTTGCAAGGGCGGGTAGCGATGCTGCTAACACGGGAGGCTTTGATCTTTGGTACGAACTCTCGCACACTCCCGCCCTTCGCAAACTGCGCGAAGGACGGGGCCCCCTTTGTGTTGCTGGTGTCGGCGAAGATCAAAAAACCGGGCCACTCCTTCGACACTGGGTGCCCCGTCCTTGCGGCTTTTGCAAGGGCGGGTGACGGTGCTGCCGACACAAGAGGCTTTGATCTTCGATACGAACTCGCACACTCCCGCCCTTCGCAAACTGCGCGAAGGACGGGGCACCCTTTGTGTTGCTCGTGTCGGCGAGATCAAAAGCCGGGCCATCCCTCCACGACACTGGGTGTCCCGTCCTTGCGTCTTTTGCAAGGGCGGGTAGCGATGCTGCCGGCACAAGAGTGTTTGATCTTCGATACGAACTCACACACTCCCGCCCTTCGCAAACTGCGCGAAGGACGGGGCACCCTTTGTGTTGCTGGTGTCGGCGGGCAGGGGATGGGCAACTCGCCACTTTTCGCGTTCATTCAACAGTAAGGTCCGTTTTTTGCGGACTCGACGGCGCCTACACCCCCACCGGCTCCTTCTTCGTTGCCAGCAGCTGCCTCAGCACATACTGCAGGATCCCGCCGTTTGCGTAGTAGAGGGCTTCCTGTGGAGTGTCGATGCGAACCAGGGCGGTGAACTCGATGTCCGGCTGGCCTTTCGACGTGGCGCGCACCTTCACCGTGCTTCCGGGGGCGAAGTGTTCGACCAGGTCGCGGATGCCGCTGATCTCGAAGACTTCCTCGCCCGTCAGTTTGAGCGACTCCGCGTTTTGGCCTGCGAGGAATTGCAGTGGCAGCACTCCCATGCCGACCAGGTTCGAGCGGTGGATGCGTTCGTAGCTTTCGGCGATCACGGCGCGCACGCCCAGCAGCGCCGGACCTTTGGCCGCCCAGTCGCGCGACGAGCCCGATCCGTATTCCTTGCCCGCGAGAACGATGAGCGGCGTGCCGGCAGCGCGATATTTTTCCGACGCGTCGAAGATCGACATTTCGGTGTTCGTCGGCAGATGCCGCGTGAAGCCGCCTTCGGTCGCGACCAGTTTGTTGCGCAGGCGGACGTTGGCGAAGGTGCCGCGAACCATCACTTCATGATTGCCGCGGCGCGATCCGTAGGAGTTGAAATCCGCCGGCTTCACGCCATGCTCCTGCAGATACTTTCCGGCGGGACCATCTTTCTTGATCGATCCGGCGGGCGAAATGTGGTCGGTGGTGACGCTGTCGCCGAGCACAGCCAGCACGCGCGCCTTCTTGATGTCGTGCACGGGCGAGGGCTTCACCGACATGTCGTCGAAGTACGGGGCCTGCCGGATGTACGTGGAATCTTTTTCCCACGCGTAGGTCTCGCCCTTGGGAACCGAGAGGCCGCGCCAGCGCTCGTCACCGGCGAACACTTCCGCGTACGACTTCGAAAACATTTCGGAAGTGATCGACTGCTGCATGGTCTCTTCGATCTCGCGCTGCGAAGGCCATATGTCGGCCATGTAGACGGGCTGGCCGTCGCGGCCCTTGCCGAGGGGATCTTTGCGCAAGTCAATGTCGATGCGTCCGGCCAGCGCAAACGCCACCACCAGCGGCGGCGACATCAGATAGTTGGCACGCACCTCAGAGTTGATGCGTCCCTCAAAGTTGCGGTTCCCGGAAAGCACCGACGCGACGACCAATTCTTTTTCGTCGATGGCTTTCGAAACTTCGTCAGGCAGCGGTCCGGAGTTGCCGATGCAGGTCGTGCATCCATAACCGACAAGATGAAATTTCAGCTTCTCGAGATACGGAGTCAGCCCGGCCTTGGCCAGATAGTCAGTCACGGTCTTCGATCCCGGAGCAAGCGAGGTCTTCACCCATGACGGAACCGACAGGCCTTTTTCGACGGCTTTTTTCGCAAGCAGTCCTGCGCCAATGAGCACCGACGGATTGGAAGTGTTGGTGCACGAAGTGATCGCGGCAATGACGACGCTGCCGTGCTTCAGCGAATCTTTCACCGAGGCGGAAACATGCGCGTGCACGTTGGGGTCTTCGACGCCAATCGCAGCGGGACTTCCTCCCTCCTGCTCCCACTTCGCGTTGTTCGCAGAGACCTTCGCGGCGACAGCGGTGGTTGCCGTAGTCTTAGCGGATTTCGGCTTGATCAACGACGGCAGCGCTTTGTTGAATGACTCGCCCGCCTGCGACAGCACGACGCGATCCTGCGGACGCTTCGGCCCCGCCAGGCTGGGCTCAACGGTTTCGAGATCGAGCGTGAGCAACTCGGAGTATTCCGCTTCGGCGGTCTTCTCTTCGTGAAACAGTCCCTGCTCGCGGCTGTATGCCTCGACGAGCGCGATCTGCTCTTCGCTGCGTCCGGTGAGGCGCAGATAGCGCAGCGTCTCTTTGTCGATCGGGAAGATGCCGCAAGTCGCGCCGTACTCCGGAGCCATGTTCGCAACCGTAGCGCGATCAGCGAGAGATAAATCCTTGAGGCCAGGCCCAAAGTACTCGACGAACTTTCCCACAACGCCATGCTTCCGCAACATCTCAGTAACAGTCAAAACAAAATCCGTAGCAGTAGCTCCCTCACGCAACCGCCCAGTCAGCTTCACACCCACAACGAGCGGAATGAGCATGGACACAGGCTGCCCCAACATAGCCGCCTCAGCCTCAATCCCACCCACACCCCACCCCAAAACCCCCAACCCATTCACCATGACTGTGTGGCTGTCGGTGCCTACTAGTGTGTCCGGGTAGGCTGTGCGCTTGCCTGGGGTTTCGTGGACGAAGACGACCCGCGCCAGGTACTCGAGATTGACTTGGTGGACGATGCCGGTGTCGGGAGGAACAATGGCGAGATTGCGGAATCCGGTTTGTCCCCAGCGGAGGAAGGAGTAGCGCTCTTTGTTGCGTTGGAATTCGAGGAGGGCGTTCATGTCGAACGCCTGGGCGGTGCCGAATTCGTCGACTTGCACGGAGTGATCGATGACGAGTTCAACGGGTTGGAGCGGGTTGATCAGCGAGGGATCGCCGCCCAGAGTTTTCATCGCATCGCGCATGGCGGCGAGGTCGACGACGCAGGGGACGCCGGTGAAATCCTGCAGCAGGACGCGGCTGGGCGTGAAGGCGATTTCTTTTTCGGGCTTCGAGTTCTTGTTCCAGTTGGCGAGCGCACGCACTTCCTCTTTGGTGACGTTGCGTCCGTCTTCGGTGCGGAGCAGGTTCTCGAGCAGGATGCGCAACGAGAACGGCAAATGCTTAGTCGAGATGCCTTGCTTGTCGAGGGCGTCGAGGCGGTAGATTTCGTATTCTTTGGAGCCGACTTTGAGGGTGGACTTGCTGTTGAAACTATTGACAGACATGAATGGCCTTCCTCGGAATGAATTCGGGCAAAGCAGCGGAGCTTCGCTCCGCGGACCCTTCGACTGTGCTCAGGGCAGGCAGCCGAGGGCGGCTGTCCCCACATGCGGATCGCAACTTATTAGTGTAATGCGTTTGGGCCGGAAATGAGTAGTGCGAGGCGGTGAACAGACCTCTTCAACTGTGTCCACGATGACGTCCCGGTGTTTGGCACGCGATCGCGAGCTTTATTTGGCGCGAAGAAGAAGGATAGGGACGCCGATGCTATGGCGGACGCGAGTGGCGGTTGAACCGAGAAACAGGTCAGCGAGAAAGCGGTGGCCGTGCGTGCTCATGGCGACCAGGTCACATCGCTTCTGCTCGACCCATTTGATGATTTGGTCGGCCGGCTCTCCGTAGGCCAGTTCGGCGTCGGCGGGAATGCCCGCGGATTGAAATTCCGTCCGAACTTTTTGCAGGTAGGCAGTGTCTTCGGCGATTTCAGGGCTGACCGCATCGGAGCCGTAGGTTCTGGCGGCCCATCCGTCGGCGACATGCAGCAGCACGAGGCGGCTCTGCGCCAGCTTCGCGAGCTGCTTCACATGTTCGATGATGGCGCGATCGGTGGAAGTGCCATCGAGCGTGACGAGAATGGTGTTGTACATGTCTTTTATGGAGCGTACAGCAAGTCAGACCCAGACCTCAGCGGCTAAAGCCGGCTTACTTTTGATACGCGAATCGCAGCGCTGAAGCGCTGCGCCACCCAAAAGCAATGCTTGCAAGAGCGACTGCAATGCAAAAGCGATCTGCCGAACGCTAATCATCCTTGCTCGTTACTCATCCGCCGGTGATGACTCGCCAGGCGGACTTCAGCGAGTCGGGCAGGCCGTAGATGTCCATGGCGGTGATCAGGATAGCACTGGCCCAACCGGCGACCAGCAAGAAAGCGCCATTTCTCCAGGGTCCCATCCGCTTATGGGAACTGGTGAAGTGCAGCAGCGGGAACATGGCAAATGGAAGTTGCAATGCCAGCACGACCTGGCTGAGAGTCAACAGATCGGTGACGCTGCTGTTGCCGCGCAGGCCGATGATGAAAACGGCAGGCAGAATCGCCAGCGTGCGTGTAATGAGGCGCCGTACCCAGGGCTTGATGCGCCAATGCATGAAGCCTTCCATTACAACCTGGCCAGCGAGCGTGCCGGTGATGGTGCTGCTTTGGCCGCTGGCCAGTAGGGCTACCGCGAACAGTGTGCTGGCGACAGCCGTCCCCAGCAATGGAGCGAGCGTCAGGTAGGCGACGCGAATCCAGTCGCTGTCGGCAACAAAGTGGATGATGTGTCCGCCGGGAGCGGCCACGCTTTCCTTGCCGAAGAAAACGATGGCGGCGAGCACGAGGATCGCGGCATTAACGAAGAAGGCGATGGTGAGAGCGACGATGGAGTCGATGGTGTTGAAGCGGATGGCGCTGCGGATCGAAGGTTCGTCCTTCTGCAACTTCCGGCTCTGCACGAGAGCCGAGTGCAGGTAGAGATTGTGAGGCATCACGGTGGCGCCGATGATTCCGATGGCGACGTAGATCATGCCGGCCTGGCGAAAATGGGGAGAGACCAGAGCGCGTCCCATCTCGAGGAAGCTGGGCTGCGTCTGCGGAAGAACGAAGATCTCGATGAAATAGCAGACGGCGATGGTCGCGATCAACACCAGGACGACGGCCTCGATGGTGCGCATCCCGAAGCGTTGCAGGGCCAGGAGCAGCAACACGTCGAGGCCGGTGATGATGACGGCCCAGAGCATGGGGATGTGGAACATCAGGTTGAGCGCGACGGCGCTGCCCAGGACTTCAGCGAGGTCGCAGGCTCCGATGGCGAATTCGCTCATCAGCCAGTTGGGCCAGCGGGTCCATGCGGGATACCAGTCGCGGCAGCATTGGGCGAGATCCTTGCCGGTGACGACACCCAGGCGGGCGGAGATGACCTGCATGAAAATGGCCATGAGGCTGGCGAGGCCCACGACCCAGAGCAGGCCGTATTTAAACTGAGCGCCGCCTTGCAGGTCGGTGCCCCAGTTGCCGGGGTCCATATAGCCGACGCTGACGAGGATCGCGGGGCCAACGAAGGCTCGCCACTGCTCCCAGAATCCAGCTTCGTGGTGGGGCACAGCGACGGAGCTATGGACTCCTTCCAGGGATACGTGAGCGCCGGGGGCAGCAGCAGCGCGCATCGACGGGCCGGTCAGGGGAATATCAGTGCGCGGCTTCGATGCTGGCTTTGGATCGTTCATTCTTCGAATCGGAACAGATTTAAGAGGGCCCAGGTACGTTTGCGTGAATCTATTAGCGTAAGTATACAACAGGATATAAACTATAGTTAACCATTTTTACCTCGCAAGTAATCTCGTACTCTAAGCCAGAAATGCTTTCACCGCTAAGGACACGAAGTACCACGAAGGAAATCCTTTACTAGGCTGCAGCCTTTTACTGGTCACGCAGTGCGCGGATGGGGTCGACCGTGGCAGCGCGCAGGGCGGGGACCAGGGCTGCGACCATCGAGACGAAGAACAGTACCAGGGTCACGATCACGAAAACTGAGCGGTCGAGCGGCGCGACTTTGAAAAGAATGCTGGTGATAAGCCCTCCTGCGAAGATGGATGAGAACGCACCGATCCCAATGCCTAGCGCAGCCAGGACCAAGGCACGCCGCAGAACCAGACGCAAGATCTCAGAGCGCGAGGCCCCGAGCGCAATTCTGAGGCCGAGTTCTCGGGTGCGTTCCGCGACAACGTACGAGAGCACGGCATAAAGCCCAAGAGCCGATAGCAGAAGGGCGATTGCGGCGAAGCCGGAGACGAGAAAGGCTTCAAAGCGCGGCTGCGCGGCCTGCACGCTAATGCTGTCGGCGAAGGTGCCGTAGTTGAAGACGGGATGGTCGTGGTCCATCGCACCCACGATCCTGCGAACCGTATCCTCGTAGTTTCGGGGATCCCCCGCAACTTTCATCACGATAATCGTGCGCTGGTGACTGGGATTCTGGGCATAAGGCAGGAAGAATTGCGGTTGATAAGGATCCCACATGTCGTCGACCCGGGTGTCGCCAACAATTCCGATGATCTGGCGAGCGAGGATGGGCTCGTCGGTGTGCTCAAACGTCGGCGTGAAGTACTGGCCGAGCGGATCTTCATTCGGGAAATATTTCCTTGCGAAGGCCTGATTGATGACCGCCACGGGCGTGGCCTTCGGATCGTTATCGTGAGAGGCGATGGTGCGCCCACGCAGCAGCGGAATCGAGAGCGTCTCAAAGTAGCCCGGCATTACGACCGCCGAGCCGGCGTCCGGAAGATGATCGGGCGGGTTCGGATGATTTGCGATCGTGAAGTTGGTATACGCGCCGCGCCCCCAAAGGATGGGCAGAGGGTGACCGGCGCTTACCCTTTCGACGCCAGGGATCGCCGCCAGTTCCGGGAGAAGTCTATCGATGAAACGGACCTTGCCCGGGACCGGATAGAGCTTGTTGGTCAACGCGATGTCGAAGTAGACCGTGTGCGTGGTGTCGAAACCCGGGTTGATGTGAATTACGTTGAACATACTGCGGATGAGCAATCCAGAGCCAATGAGCAACGTGAATCCGAGAGCGCTTTGAGCGACGATCAGGGTGTGATGAAGGCGATTGCGGTGGCGCCCGGACGTGGTCGTGAAGCCGCAATCTCGCAGGGCAGTGGCCGGATCGGACTTCGACATACGCCATGCCGGGAGCAAGCCGAAGACTAAGGACGTGCCCGCCGAGAGTATGGCTGCAAAAGCCAGCACGCGGCCATCGATGGTGATGTTGTAGAGGCGAGGGAGATCGCTGGGCACGAGGCGGAGGCCGGCGCGCAGGAGAGCGAACGACGCGAGGATACCAGCGGCCCCACCGGCGAAGGCGAGGAGCAGTGCTTCAACCAGAAGTTGACGCACGACGCGAATGCGGCTCGCACCGAGCGCCGTCCGCAGCGCAACTTCCGGACGGCGTCCGGTGGCGCGGGCGAGAAGGAGTCCGGCGACGTTGGCACAGCCGATGATCAGTACCATTCCGACCGCAGCGAAAAGGAGGGAAAGCACGGGGCGCACGTCGGAGACTTCTTCGTCCAACAATGGGTTGATGGCGACTCCGAGGCGGTAGGTATCTTCGGAATATTGTTGGGCGAGGCCAAGCTGGATCGTGTCCAGATCGGCAAGAGCCTGCTTGATTTCGATTCCGGGCTTGAGGCGGCCCACGACGGCGAGGTGGTCAGAGTCACGAAGTGAAGTGCCCGGCGCGCGACCTTCAGCGTCAATCGAGAAGGTCGACCAGAAGGACGATGGCTGGGCGATGGGATAGTGGAAGCTAGCGGGCATGACTCCCACGACGGTGTAGGGTTCATCGCTGATCTTCACCGTCTGCCCGATCGCGTTGGGCGATGCAGCGAAGTCCGAGACCCAGAGTTCGTGGCTCAGAATGGCGACGCGGTGGCCGGGCTTTTCTTCATCCTCGGTGAATGTGCGGCCGAGCGCAGGAGCTACACCCAGGGTCGAAAACAGGTTCGCGGAGATGCGGCCGCCTTCGAGAACGCGAGCGCCTTCCCCATTCGCCTTACTGAAGAGGCGCGTAATGTTGTCGTAAGACGAGAGCGAATCGAAGGTGTGGCTTTGCCGGCGCCAGTCGAAGAAATTGGGATAGGAACTGGAGAGCGTGCTCGCAGCGGCGACGTTCGAGGGAGCGACTCCTGGAGGGAATTCCAGAGTGTCGATGGCCACGAGGCGATCGGCGTGCGGAAAAGGTAGAGGGCGAAGCAGGATGCCGTCGAACAAACTGAAAATTGCGGTGGTGGCTCCGATGCCAAGAGCCAGGGTGAGGACTGCGGTCACGGCGAATCCGGGACTGCGGCGAAACTGGCGAAAGGCGAAGGTCAGATCCTGCCGGACCGTCGAAAGCATGGCTGATTATGACAGGGGCGCGGACCGTCAGTAAGAGCTGTGCTCAAAATGGATACTACCTGCGGCGTGCGGAGTCTTTGCGGGGACTGGGTGTTCCTGCAGTCTTCCTTCGTTACACGCCATTCGTTCTTATCGAGGGTCGGCACTTAGAGTTCTTTTCCGGCCTCGGATGCGAGGGCATATAATTGCGCCCACCCATGGGGCTTAACTCTGGCACGAGACTTGGTCCATACGAGATTCAGTCGCCGCTGGGGGCGGGCGGCATGGGCGAAGTGTACCTGGCGCGGGACACGCGGCTCGACCGCACGGTAGCCATCAAGATTCTTCCCGCTCATCTTTCTGAAAATCCTGAGGCCAAGCAGCGCTTCGACCGGGAAGCGCGCACCATTTCTTCGCTGAACCATCCCAACATCTGCACTCTGCACGATGTGGGCCGTCAGGATGGCGTCGATTTCCTGGTGATGGAATATCTGGAAGGCGAGACCCTGGCGGATCGCTTGCGCAAAGGGCCGCTGCCGGTGGCGCAGGTTTTGAAGTATGGAATCGAAATCTGCGAAGGGCTCGAGAAAGCACATCGCAGCGGGGTGACGCACCGCGATTTGAAGCCCGGCAACATCATGCTGACCAAGACGGGCGCGAAGTTGATGGACTTCGGGCTGGCGAAGGCTCTGGTGGCGCACGCAGACGCAACGTCGGGACTGACGGTCACAATGACGACGCCGGTGGGAAGCCATCCACTAACGGCGCAGGGCACGGTGGTAGGGACGTTCCAGTACATGTCTCCGGAGCAAGTCGAAGGAAAAGAGGCGGACGCACGATCAGACATTTTTGCGTTGGGCGCAGTGCTGTACGAAATGGCAACGGCGAAGCGCGCGTTCGAGGGCAAGACCGCGGCAAGCGCGATGGCGGCGGTGCTGGAGCGCGATCCGGCGCCGCTTTCTTCGGTGCAGCCGATGTCGCCCGCGGTGCTTGATCACGTCGTGCAGGGATGTCTGGCGAAGGATCCGGAAGCACGCTGGCAGAGCGCCGCGGACATCGGCCGCGAGTTGCGCTGGATCGCGAGCGGCGGGGCCGGCGTGGGAGTGGCGCCAGCGATTCAGGTGCATCCTTGGCGTGAACGTGCAATCTGGGCTGCAGTAGCTGCAGTTCTGCTGGCGGCGCTCGCGTGGTCGCTTTTGCGGGCACACGAGCCCGCGCGAACGCTGCGGTCGTTCCTGCCACCGCCGGAGCAAACGAATTTCGACTTCACGGGAGACTTCTCGGGGCCGCCGGTGATCAACGAGCAAGGGACAGCGGTGGCGTTCTGCGCGCGGTCGCCGAAGGAGCGCAGTTCGATCTGGGTGCAAACACTGGGAGAACTGACGGCGCGGAAACTCGAGGGGACCGAGGGTGCTTCGTTTCCGTTCTGGTCGGCAGATGGGAAGTGGCTGGGCTTCTTCGGCGACGCGCACCTGAAGAAAGTACAGGCACTGGGTGGTCCGGTGACAGTACTGGCAGACGCGTCGAATCCACGCGGAGGAGCGTGGAATCAGGACAACATTATTTTGTTCGAGGCGGATTATCGGGACTCACTGTTTTCGATCAGCGCGGCAGGCGGGACGCCGACGCGCGTGACAAAGTTCGAGAACAGTAAGCACACGACGCACCGGTGGCCGCAGTTTCTTCCCGATGGGAAGCATTTTCTGTTTTTCGCGGCGAGCCATTCGGGAGATACGGAGCAGGGCGTGTATTTCGGAACGCTGTCGGACGGAAGCTACCGGCATGTGCTGGCCTCTGATTCGCAGGCGGTGTATGCCTCGGGATATCTGGTGTATCACATGCAGACCCAACTTCTGGCGCAGAAGTTCGATCCGGAAAACGGAAAAGTGTCCGGCGATCCGGTGCTGGTGGCGAATTTCGTGGAATACGACGCGGGCACATGGCACACAAGTTTTTCGGCAAGCCAGAACGGAATCCTGATCTACGAGCCCGGAGCGAAGACTCTGGGCCTCGACTTGTTGTGGGTGGACCGGAAGGGAAACACGCTGGGAAAGGTTGGGGAGCGCGGTTTCTACAAGGGGGCAGGACGGCTTTCGCCGAATGGAAAGCGGTTGGCAGTCGCGCTGGGCGATCCACAGGCGGACATATGGATTCTGGACCTGGCGAGCGGATCGAAGACGCGGCTGACGTTTGGCGGCGGCACGCACCTGCAGCCTTCGTGGTCGGCTGACGGGCAGCGGGTCGTGTATGTGAGGCAGAACGGAGCGACCGTGGTCTCGGGGAGCACGATCCGGATCCGGCTGGCGAGCGGAGGGGGACAGGAGGAAACGATCCCGACGCCGAACGATCCGGCAACGCTGCTCTCGCCGCAGTTCACGCCAGATGGAAAATCGCTGGTGTACACGTCGCAGAAGGGGCCCAGCGAAATTGGAATCTGGACGATCTCGCTGGAGAGCGGGAAAGCGTCGTTGGTGGTGCCGCCGCCAGCGCCTCCGGCACGGATTGTGCAGGAGCGTCTTTCGCCGGACGGAAAGTGGCTGGCCTACAGTTCCACGGAATCGGGGCGCGAAGAGGTGTATGTGACTCACTATCCGAGCGGGCAGGGACGGTGGCAGGTTTCGCAGAACGGAGGAACGTTCCCATCGTGGAGCGCCGACGGGAACGAAATCTGGTTCGTCGCAACCGATCTACAGTTCCAAGCGGCAACACTG
>Ga0335083_10010459_pt1 | contig 11207 bp, 9 predicted proteins | sample Lox_Sample_42_FD_206716 | JGI IMG/M metagenome (GOLD analysis project Ga0335083, IMG submission 206716) | Soil microbial communities from Loxahatchee National Wildlife Refuge, Florida, United States - Lox_Sample_4.2 | ecosystem: Environmental > Terrestrial > Soil > Wetlands | place: USA: Florida... | reverse complement strand
CTCGTCGGCCGCACGATGCCCATGATGCACTTCATGAGCGTGCTCTTGCCGTTGCCGTTGGTGCCGAGCAGCGTCACCGTCTCGCCGTCGTTCACCGCGAGCGAGATGCCGTTCAGCACCTGCACCGAGCCGTAGCCGGCGCAGAGGTTCTCGACCCGGATGCTATTCACCGGCTCATTCGCCTAGATAGGCCTTCACGACTTCGGGCGTGCCGACCACGGCCTGCGGATCGCCGTCGGCGATCTTGCGCCCCGCGACCAGCACCGCGATGCGCTCGGAGAATTTCATCACGGCGCGCATCACGTGCTCGATCATGATCACCGCCACGCCCTGCGCCTTCAAGCCCATGAGCAGCTCGAGGATGTCGTCCACCTCGGAGGTCGACAGGCCGGCCATGGCCTCGTCGGAGATCAGGAGCTTCGGCTTCGCCGCCATGGCGCGCGCGAGCTCGAGCTTCCTCATGTCGACCTGCGTGAGGCCGCCCGACATCGCGTGCGCCTTCTCGTGCAGGCCCACCTGGCGGAGGATGCCGTGCGCCTCGTCCGCGACGCGGCGCCCCTCGCCCCCCTTCGTCGCGTAGAGCAGCGGCACGCACAGGTTTTCGAGCACGCTCATGCTCGCGAAGGGCTTGGGGATCTGGAAGCTGCGCGCGAGCCCGAGGCGGATGCGCCGGTGCGCGGGATAGGAGTGGATGTCGCGGCCCTCGAAGCGGATGCGGCCTTCCTCGTTCCTGAGCGTCCCCGCGATGCAATTCACGAGCGTGCTCTTGCCCGAGCCGTTCGGGCCGATCAGGCCCACGCGCTCGCCCGCCGTGACGGCGAAATCCACGCCGTCCAGCGCCGTGAATCCGCCGAAGCGCTTCACCACGCCGGAGACCTCCAGTATCGCCGCGCTCACCGCCGGCTCCTGCGCTTGCGCCAGGCCTCGACCCAGCCCATGATCCCGTTCGGCGCGAGGGTGACGAAGAGCACCAGCAGCACGCCGACGATGAGCAGGTTCCACGCCGAGGAGATCGTCACCTGCACCAGCTGCTGCACCGTCCCCAGCAGCACCGCCCCGATCAGCGGGCCGATCCAGCTCATCATGCCTCCGATGAGCGGCATCGCGATGCTGTTCACCGCGTACGACAGGCCGAAGGCGGAGGACGGCTCGATGTAGGAGAGGTAGAACGGAAACGTGGTTCCCGCCATGCCCATCAGCGCTCCGCTCACCGTCGCGGAGAAGATCTTTAGGCGCAGCGTGGGCACGCCCGAGCACTCCGCCGCGAGCTCGTCGTCGCGGATCGCCGCGAGCCCGCGGCCGATCGTGGATTTCTCGATCGTGCGCGCGACCACGAGCGCCACCGCGGCCTCCAGCACGAGGACGATGTACAGCAGGTGGATGTAGCGCGGCAGGCCGAAGGGCACCTCGCGCGGCTGCAGCACGTAGGCGCCGCGCGCGCCGCCGACGTAGTCCCAGTTGACGACGAAAGTATAGAGGACGACGGCGAGGGCGAGCGAGGCGATTGCGAAGAACACCCCGCGCAGGCGCAGCGTCAGGTAGCCCAGGCCGAGGCCCAGCAGCCCGGCGACCAGCGTCCCGGCGACGATCATCACGAGGAGCGGCGCCTTGAAGGCGTTGTAGAGCATCACGGTCGAGTAGGCGCCGATCGCGAAGAAGGCGGCCGAGCCGAAATTCACGTAGCCGGTGTAGCCGCCGAGGATGTTCCAGGCGGTCGCGAGGATTACGAACTGCAGCACCACATAGGCCGCGGTGAAGAAGTACTCGTTGGGAACGAGCTGGCTCGCCGCCGCGAAGGCGATCGCGACCGCGAAGGCGACGATGGCGAAGTTGCGGTTGCTCATCGCCCCAGGATTCCGGAGGGGCGGAACGCGAGCGTCGCGAGCAGCAGCCCGAACGACACCGCCGGCGCCCACGAGGGCCCGAAGAAGGTCGAGGTGAAGGACTCGGCGATGCCGAGCACCAGCGCCCCGATCAGCGTTCCCCAGATCGAGCCCATCCCGCCGAGCACGCACACCGCGAACACTAGGCCGATGTACTCGCGGCCGATCGACGGCTGCACCGGCTGGATGACGATGAGAAAGGCGCCCGCCACGCCCGCGGTCGCGATCGACAGGGCGAAGGCCCGCTCCTTCACGCGCACCGGGTTCACGCCCATGAGGCGCAGCGCGAGCTGGTCCTGCGCGACGGCGAGCACCGCGCGGCCGAAGAAGGTGTGGGTAAGGAAGAGCTGCAGCGCGACCACCATCGCGATCGACACGAGGAACGGCACGAAAAGGCGCATCGGCAGGTCGATGTCGCCCGCTCGCCAGGTCACCTCGCTGTAGGCGGTGGTCACCAGGCGGTAGTCCACCCCGAAGATGAGCACCAGCGTGACCTCGGTGATGAACAGGATGCCGAAGAAGAACGCGAGCCCGCGCAGCGATTCCTGGCCGCGCTTCTCGAAACAGAGGTAGTAGATCCTGTACAGGGCCATGCCGAGCGCGAAGAACAGGGGCGAGAGCACGACCGACACGAGGATCGGATCGAAACCCAGGCGGTCGTTGACGATGTAGGCGACGTAGGAGCCGAGGATGATGAACGCCGGGTGCGCGATGTTGACCACGTCGAGCATGCCGAAGGAGATCGATATGCCCAGGCTGACGGCGGCGTAGAAGCCTCCGAGCAGGAGGCCTGCGATGATGGCGTTGACGACCAGCGCCGTGGATGCTTCCATGGAGCAAAGCAAAACCGGCGGGGGTCGCCCGCCGGTTTCGTCCTGTTACCTTTCGCCCTTCAGTGTTTTGCGTCCTGGTAGGGCGCCTTGACCACACCGGTCTTGTACGGCCCGGGCTCGAGCACCGTCACAACGCCGGGCTGCTTCCACTGGTCGATGGTGTTCCCCTTGATGCCGTTGTACTGCACCATCATCACGCGGGGCTCGGACCATTCGCCGTTCTTGGCGAAGCCCACCTTGCCGACGAAGGTGTCGAAGGTGTGCGTGTGGATGTATTCGGCGAGCTTGCCGCTGTCGAGGCCCTTGGTCGCGGTGATCGCCTGGTCGAGGACCTGCATCATCGCGTAGGCGTACGGCGGCAGGTAGAAGCCGAGCGGGTCCACGCCCTCCTTCGCCGCGCGCTCCTGGTACTTCTTCAGGAAGGCATCGAGGAAGGGGAACTTGCCCGACAGCTCGGGCGTATAAAGCTCGTAGTTCACCACGCCGTTGAGGAGCGGCCCGAGCGCCGTCTTCAGCGCCGCGAACTGCGTTCCGACCAGGCCGCCGCCGAACATGCGGGTCTTCAGGCCGACTTCGTTCACCGCGCGCACCATGCCGGCCGAATCCGGCGGGTACGAGGCGAGGTAGACGAGGTCCGGGTTGGTCGCCTGGATCGCGCGTACGATTGGCGAGTAGTCGGTCGTGTTGGGCGGGTAGCTCTTGTCGTAGACGACCTTGAGGCCGAGGCGCTTCACGTGCACGCGCGCGCCCTCGAGGGCGAGGTGCGGGTATTCCGCGTCGGCGCCCACCAGCGCGATCGTCTTCGGCTTCGGGTTCAGGCCCATCGCCGCCTCGAAGAAGCCGCGCGTCCAGCCGATAGCGGGCTCGGGTCCGGCGGGCATGATCTGGAAGTAGCGGTCGTAGTTGAACTTCGAGTTCACGTTCAGCCCGAACAGCGTCATGAACATGAGGTTGCGCTGCATCATCAGCGGCATCGCCGGCGCGATCACCGCGGTGCCGTAGCCGGAGACCACCAGGTCGACCTTGTCGACGTCGAGCAGCTTCGTGTACAGGCCGGGAACGGTCGCGGGGTTGGTCTGGTCGTCGTAGTAGACGAACTCGACCTTGCGCCCGAGGATGCCGCCCTTGGCGTTGACGTCGTCCTTCCAGATCTCCATGGCGATCAGCGCGGCCTTGCCGTTGCCGGCGAGCGGCCCGGTGAGGCTCATGCCGAATCCGATTCGCAGCGGCTGCTGCGCGAGCGCCTCGGTCGCGAATGAGCCGGCGAGGGCGAGCGCGGCCGCAAAGGCCCCCAGCCAGCGCGCCAGAGTGGTCAGAACAGAATTGCCTCTCATGTCTCCTCCTAGATTGGACTGCCGAATGTGCTGAGGCGATCGTCTCCGCCTCGCGGCCCTCCCGTGGGCCTGAGCGGCGATTATGAAAGCAAGGCGCGATTTGTCAAGCCGAACCCCAGCCCACTGCCCACCCTGCCAGACTTGCCGCATGCCGGCGGTCAAGGACCGCGCGTCGCGTCCTTCGGCATGAAGAAGATGAAGAGGTTCGCGATCACGATCGTGACCGCGAGGAAGGTGAACGCCGACGAGAGGCCGTAGCGGTCCGCGACCATCCCGCCGAGGACCGGCCCCACGGAGGAGCCGAGCGCCTGCGCGCCGAAGAGCACGCCGATGCTCGTTCCGCCCATGTTCTTCGGCGTCGTCTCGAGCAGCCAGGCCTGCAGCACCGGGCGGATCGCGTAGAGGAAGAATCCGAGGATGGTGACGAAGAACACGAACGCGGCGGACTTCCCGGCGAGCGCCATGAACAGCAGCACCACGGCGGTCATCGCCATGCTGGTCATCATCACGCTCCTGCGGCCCATGCGGTCGGACAGGTGCCCGGCGACGGGCGCCGCGGCGAAGCCCGCTGCCTGCAGCGCGAACATGCACGCGCCCACCCAGAACGGCGGGTAGCCGAGCTCGTAGGCGAGGTAGACCGGGAGGAACGTGAGGAGCGCGTTCTGGGTCATCGAGCGGAACGCGGAGCTCGAGGCGAGGACGACGAGCCCGCGGTTGGAGAACAGCTCGGGAAGCCCGCGGAAATAGTCGCGCAGCGACTGGCCGCCCGGCGGCGCGGCCTTCTTCGCGCCCAGCCGCATCGTTCCCAGGAACACGAAGATGAGGAGCGCGAGCAGTATCCCCGGCGCCACGTTGAGCACCACCGCCTGGCGCCACGTGAGCACCGAGAGCAGCGCGCCCACCGCGAGCGGCGCGATCGCGTCGCCGACGTTCCCGCCCATGCTGTGCAGCGAGAGCACCAGGCCCTTGCGGTCCGGGAAGCGCCGCGCGAGCGTGGGGATCGCGGTCGGGTGCCACAGGCTGTTGCCGAATCCCACAAGGGCGACGCACCCGAGCAGCATCAGGTAGCTGTGCGCGAAGCCCATCAGCAGGTACGGGAAGCCGACCCAGAAGAGCGAGGTCGCCATGAGGACGCCCTTCCTGCCCACGGTGTCGACGAGCACGCCTCCCGGGACGTTCGCCACCGCGCCCGCGATGTACTGGCAGGTCATGACGAGGCCGATCTGGCTGTACGAGAGGCCCAGCTCCCTGCCGATGATGGGCAGCAGCAGGTAGAAGGTCGCGGGATACCAGTGCGTGAGCGCGTGGCCGAGGGTGATCAGCCACATTTCGCGGAAGGATCCGCGCGGAGTTTCGGGAACGGCGACGGCGACGCTCATGACAAGCGCGCAATGTTACCAGACCCGGCTCAATTCCTCGATGGATTCAGGACGATCTTCTCGAAAAGGTCCTTCCACTTGTCGCTCTCGTCGAGCGTGCGGATCGGATCGGTCTGCAGGATCTTCACTCCCGTCAGGGGCGAGGCGACCTTCGTGTTGGAGGGAACGTAGTCCATCTTCGCGAGGATCCGCTGCCCCTCCACGCCCAGCATGTACTCGTAGAAGAGCAGCGCCGCGTTCGGATGCGGGGCGCGGCGCGCGATGCCGATCGCGTTCGAGCGTGCGATCGCCGGCTCGAGCGCGAACCAGCCGATCGGCGCGCCTTTGCGCCTCGCCTGCTCGGGCATGTAATTGTAGATGTCGAGCGCGAGCGGCACCTCGCCCGCGATCACCATGTTGTTGAGGAGCGTGTGCCCGGTGCGCGGCGAGAGGCCGTTCCCCGCCACGAGGTCGCGGAAGAACTTCAGCCCCTTCTCGCCGCCGCCCATGACGTCGACCACGGACGCGAACCAGTCCTCGTTCTTCGCCTCGATGCCGAGCTTGCCCTTCCAGCGCGGGTCGAGGAGGTCGGCATAGGTCCTCGGCAGGTCCTGCCTGCGGACGAGGTTGGTGTTGTACGCCTGCACCCAGACCGAGAGCAGCGTCGCCGCCCACTCGCGATGGGCGGGCACCGACCCCGGATGTAGGTCCTTGTGCACGGGGGAATTCACCGCCTGGAGGATCTTCTCGCGCGACAGGGCTTCCATCTCCGGCGCGCCGAAGTGGATCACGTCGACGCTGTATCTTCTCGCCCTGGCCTCGGCGACCGTGCGCTGCAGGACCTTGTCGGTTCCCGCGCGCCACACGACCACCTTCACCCCGTATTTCGCCTCGAAGGGACCGAACAGGGCCGGCTGGTCCTTCTCGGCGAAGGTGGTGTAGATCGTGAGCGTGCCTTCCTTCTTCGCCGCCGCCGCGATCCGCTCCATGCGGTCGGGGCCGGCGTAGTCGAAGAGGGCCTGCGCCGCCGCGCATTGGGCGGACGCGAGAGCGAGCAGCGGAATCCAGCGAAGCATCAGCGCGCGCCGGCTCCGAAGATGTCCTGGTAGAGATTCACCCACTTGTCGTACTGGTCGAGCGTGACGCTCGGGTCGACGAACCTGAGCGGCAGCTTGTTGAGCGGGCTGTCGACCTTCCGGTTCGTGGGCACGAAATCGCGCTGCGCGAGGATCTTCTGGCCCTCCTCGCTGATCTCGAAGTCGTAGAAGAGCACCGCGGCATGGGGATGAGGCGCAGCGCGCGCGACGCCGACGCCGTTCGGCCGCGCGATCGCCGTGCCGATGGCGAACCAGTCGATCGGCGCGCCCTTGCGCTTGAGCTGCTCGGCCTTGTAGTTGTAGACGGTGAGCGCGAGCGGCACCTCGCCCGACACCACCAGCTGCGCGAGCAGGGTGTGGCCCTTGCGCATCGACATGCCGTTCCTCGCGACGATGTCCCTGAAGACCTTCGTGCCGCGGGCCTCGCCCAGCTCGCCCATCATGCCCGCGAGCCAGTCGGCGTCCTCCTGCTCGATGCCGAGCTTGCCTTTCCATTTCGGATCGAACAGGTCCTCCCAGGACCTCGGGAGATCCTGCTTCCTCACGGCCTTGGTGTTGTACGCCTGCACGAACACGTTCATGCGCGTGCTGACCCATTCGCCGTGAGGGAACAGCGCCGGCGCGATCAGGTCGGCGAGATAGGGCGACTTCACGAGCTGGAGGATCTTCTCCCGGTGCATCGACTCCATCTCGGGACCGTTGGTCTCGGCGACGTCCATGGTGTGCCGATTGGCGCGCGCCTCGGCGAGGGCGCGCTGCAGCACCTTCTCCGAGCTCGAGCGCCACATGTTCACGCGCACCCCGTACTTCTTCTCATACGCCGCGCCGACGGCGCCGATGTCGTCGGCCTGCGCCGAGGTATACAGGTTGAGCTCGCCCTCCTTCTTCGCGCCTTCGATCAGCCTCTGCAGCCGATCGGGGCCGGCGTAGAGGGCGACGGCGGCGGTGGCGTTCGGCTCGACCTGGGCGTGCGCGGAAATCGCGGCGGCCAGGAGCGCCAGGGCGAGAAAGGGCTTCATGAGGCGGGACTTCTACGCCGCGGCCGCCGCCCTGTCAACGAGGCCGTGGGCTAGGCCTTTAGCGCCACGCACTTCTCGGGATGGAGCCTTACGAAGATCGCCCCGCCAATGGGCGTGCGCAGCGACGGATGCCGGCGCGAGAGCAGGATGCGGCCGCCGACCCTGACCTGGAAGTCGACGAACTCGCCGAGGAACACCTTCTGGTCGACCTTCCCCTCCCACACGTTGGCGCCCTCGGGGCGGATCTCGGACAGGTCGACGTCCTCGGGCCGCACCGACAGCAGCACGCGGTCGCCCTCGCGCAGCTCCCCGGCGCCGGTCTCGATGTCGCCGATCGCGGTGCGCGCCCTCCCGCCTGCGAGCATCTCCCCTTCGATGAAGTTCGTCGTGCCGACGAAGTCCGCGACGAAGCGGCTGCCCGGCTTCTCGTAGATGTCGCGCGGCGTGCCGATCTGCTCGATTCGTCCCTCGTTCATCACCGCGATGGAATGCGAGAGCGCGAGCGCTTCGCTCTGGTCGTGGGTGACGTACACGGTCGTGATCTTCAGGTCGCGCTGAAGGCGCTTCAGCTCGAAGCGCATGCGCTCGCGCAGCTTTGCGTCGAGGTTGGAGAGCGGCTCGTCGAGGAGAAGGAGCTGCGGCTCCATGGCGAGGGCGCGCGCGAGGGCCAACCGCTGCTGCTGGCCGCCCGAGAGCTTCGTCGCCTCGCGCTCGGCAAGGGCCTCGAGCTGCACCGCGGCGAGCACGCGCATGACCTTGTCGCGGATCTCCGTGCGCCTCAGCCGCCGCGCGCCGACCTGGAGGGGGAAGGCCGCGTTCTGGAACACGCTCATGTGCGGCCAGATGGCGTAGGACTGGAACACCATGCCGAAGCCGCGCCGGTTGGGGGCGACGAAGACGTTGCGGCTGCCCGAGTAGACGACCCGGCCGCCGACGCTGATCTCCCCCGAGCGCGGCCGCTCGAGCCCCGCGATCGAGCGCAGCGTCGTGGTCTTCCCGCAGCCGCTGGGACCGAGCAGCGTGAAGAGCTGCCCCTGCGGCACCTCGAAGCTCACGTCCTGCGCGGCGCGCACGACCTCGCCGCGCTCGTTCGGATACTCGGTGTTGAGGCCCTCGACCTTGAGCACGCGCCTATTCCTTCAAGCCGAACTTGCCGCCCAGCCACTGGGCCGCCATCACGAGGACGAAGAGCGCCGCGATGAAGAGAACGCCCAGCGCCGACAGCTCGACGTACTGGCCGTTCTCCCACAGCTCCCAGATCGTGATCGAAAGCACTTCGGTGCCCGGGCTGTAGAGGAGGATGGAGCTGGAGAGCTCGCGGATCGAGACGATCATCACGTAGATCCAGCCGGCGACCAGCCCCGGCTTGAGCAGCGGAAGGACCACGCGCACGAAGGTCGTGCCCCAGGACGCGCCGCTCATCGCCGCGGATTCCTCGAGCTCCTTGTGGATCTGCAGCATGGACGCGGTGTTGTAGCGCAGCCCGTAGGGCATGAAGCGCGTCACGTAGGCGATGAACATGATCCACATCGTGCCGTAGACGCCGACGTCGACGTTGAGATAGAAGATCATGATCGAGAGCCCCAGGACGAGGCCCGGAAAGACCAGGGGCAGCGAGGCGACGTTGTCGAGCAGCCAGCGCCCGGGGACCTTCGTCTTGACCACCATCCAGCAAATGACCGAGGTGACCAGCATGATGAGCGTCGCGCTGCCGAAAGAGAGCACGAGCGTGTTCCACACCGTGCCCGGCAGGTTCGGATAGCTGAAGATGAAGCGGTACGGATCGAGGGTGAGGTTGTGCAGCGCCTGCCAGGACGGTACCGAATAGAACTTCTGGAACGAGGACCAGAGCAGCACCGCGAAGGGCAGCACCACGATCATCAGGAAGTACAGGACGAACGCGCCCGCGCAGACCCAGCGCCAGTGGCCGAGGTCGAGCGTGCGGGGGCGGAAGCCCTTGCCCGTCACCGTCGCGTAGCGGCTGCCGCGGCTCGAGAGCCGCGACACGAAGTACACGCCGATCGAGGTGATCACGAGGAGCGTCATCCCGTAGGCCGATGCAAGGCCGATCTGGCTCGGGTAGCGCTGCACCGCCTGGTAGATCGCCGAGGTGAACACGTGGATGCCGACCGGCAGCCCGAGCAGCGCCGGCACCTCGAAGGACTCGATCGCGCGCACGAAGAGAACGAGCAGCGTCGCGAGGATCGCCGGCCAGGCGAGCCTGAGCGTGATGCGCCGCGCCGTCTGGAGAATGCCCGCTCCGCACATGGTCGCGGACTCCTCGAGGGACGGGTCCATCGAGCGGAAGGCCGCGGTCATCAGCAGGAAGGCCATCGGCGAATAGTGCAGGCCGTCGACCCACATCATTCCCCAGATCGAGTAGACGTTGAAGAGCGGCTTCTCGAGGCCCAGCCAGTCCCGGAGCGCGAGGTTGAGGATGCCGATCTTGGGGCTGCCGAGGAGAATCCACGCGACCGTGAACAGGATCCCGGGGATCACCAGCGGGATGATCGACAGCGCGAAGAACAGCGTCTTGAACGGCGTGTTGGTGCGCTCGTTCATCCAGGCGAGCGCGGTGCCCAGGGAGAACGAGAACAGCGAGGCGCCGAACGCGAACTGGAGCGAGGTCCAGAAGAGCCTCGCCGTGTCGGCCGAGCCGTAGGCCTGGGCGTAGTTGTCCAGCGTGAAGCGCGCCGCCTTCGCGGCGGTCTGCGGCGTGAAGAAGCTCTGCCACAGGAGGAACGCGAGCGGCACCACCGCGATATACGCGGTCAGGGCCACGCACACGCCGATCATGATCCACTTCCAGTCGAACGCGCGCGGGAGCGCGATCGCCGAAGCCGTCATCGCAGGTCGAGCTCTATGTCGCGCAGCACCTCGTCGTCGGCGCGCGCGATCTCGTTCTCGACGAGCGCACCGCACCCCGGGCAGTAGAACTGGCGGAACACCGGGCGGTCGTCGATGTAGCGCCTGTAGTCCCCGATGTTGGGGTTGGCCGCGCTGATGTCGGACTCGCGCCTGACGCAGTGGTCCTTATAGTTGTCGCGCACGGGCCCCAGGTCGGCCGCGCATTTCGCGCACGCGCAGCGCAGGACGGCGCTTTCGCGGCGCACCTCGAGGTTGTCGGTGATGCGGGCGACCACCTTGCCCGAGAGCTTTGCCGCGCCCTCTTTCGCGTTCGCCGCGCGCATCTCGGCGCGGAGCATCCTCGTCGCGACGGGATCGAGGTGCTCGCGGTCGATCACGACGCCGTAGATGGAGCGCGCGGCCGCGGCCGACACCGAGCGCTGGTCGACCACGTCGTCGCGCACTTTCTCGGGATCGCGCTCGAGCGGGTCGCCGAAGCCGCCGGCCGCCGACCAGATCACCGCGTACACGTCCTCGGGCTTCTGCACGAAGTTCTCCTGGCGCAGCTGCAGGGTCACGTCCTCGCCCTTCACCTGCGCGATGTCGGTGGGAATCTCGCGCTTCGCGAGGCGCTCGAAGATGTCGGTCGCGCGCCTGAACTTGTAGACGTTCACCGAGCCCGGGTAGCCTCCCATCATCCCGGGCGAGGTCGGCATGGCGTTGCCCGAGGACAGCGTGTCCTGAGTGATCGCGTCGGTGTGGTGCGGGATGAAGCAGGACTCCGCGGACAGCCCGCCGCGGTTGCGGCCCGCGCCGCCCGAATCGACCACTTCCTT
>Ga0335083_10010457_pt1 | contig 11209 bp, 10 predicted proteins | sample Lox_Sample_42_FD_206716 | JGI IMG/M metagenome (GOLD analysis project Ga0335083, IMG submission 206716) | Soil microbial communities from Loxahatchee National Wildlife Refuge, Florida, United States - Lox_Sample_4.2 | ecosystem: Environmental > Terrestrial > Soil > Wetlands | place: USA... | reverse complement strand
GACGGCGGCGCGGGCGCGGGCGGCGGCGCACCCCAACCCGGCGCCGGTTCCGCAGGAGGAGGCGACGACGCGGGTGCGGGCGGCGGCGGCGGCGCAACCCAACCCGGCGCCGGTTCGGCAGGAGGCGGCGGCGGAGCACCCCACGCAGGCGGAGCCGGTTCGGCAGGAGGCGGCGGCGGCGTACCCCACCCGGGCGGAGCCGGTTCGGCAGGAGGCGGCGGCGTACCCCACCCGGGCGCGGCCGCGGGCGGCTGTCCCCAGCCCGCGTTCGGGGGAGGCGGAGGCGGGGCGCCCCATGCGGGCGGGGGCGGAGCACCCCATGCCGGCTGCGGCGGGGCGCCCGGCGGCGCGGCGCCCGGCGGCGCCCAACCGACCGCTTCCCCCTGCTGCGCATACGAGTACTGGTACGCGGGGGCCGCGCCGAACAGCGGCCGGCCCGCGTCCGCCAACCCGACCACGTATGTATTCGCGGCCATGTCGCCGATCCGTCGATGCGGGTGGGTCGCCAACGCGACGATCAAACCGATGAAGCACAGCTCGTCGACGATGAGCAGGATCCAACGAAGGAACCCGCGCCCGACCCCGCAGGGCTGGCCCTGCGCGTCGACGACCCGCAGTCCGAGAATCAGCTTGCCCACGCTGGCGCCGCCGATTCCCTGCAGCAGTACGAGGTTCGAGAAGCTCAGACCGGCCGCGATCAGATAGCCGGCGGCCGCGCCGCCGTTCTTCCACGTGTACACGCGCGAACCGAACTGCAGGCACATACCACTGAATCCGTCGTCGCGCAGCGACTGGCACGCGTTCGAGGGCGCATGCACGTACGCGTGACTCTTGGTCAGCGCGAGTACCGCGATGAGGACGACGGTTGCGAGCACCCCGTCGATCAGGAACGCGACGATGCGCCGGCCCATGACGTTGGTGGGGTCGGCCTGAGGCGCCATTCCGTAAGCCATACCGTCCCGATTCTCCCCAACCTGAGGCCCGCGCGGGCGGATCCCGGCCGGAATCCCTCTGTTAATCTCGGCTCTCCCGCGGGCGTAGTTCAGCGGCAGAACATCAGCTTCCCAAGCTGAGAACGCGGGTTCGATTCCCGTCGCCCGCTCTGCGTTTCCCGGCCGCGGCGACCGATCGTGGCCCGTCCATGCCCAATCTGATCGGCGCCGCAGCTTCGCGATTATCGGGTCTGACTCACTGATCGGGCGGCGTCGCCACCCAACCCTGCGGCACCGGTCGATGTTTCGCCGGACGCTCGTGGACCGGTCACGAACTCCGGCGATGGCCTATCGGAGGGGATTACGGACGGCTGTCGCGAGCGCGCAGTAGTCGCTGGATGGCAACGAGTTCTTGCAACTTCGTGGCGATCTTGTCGGGACTGAGCGCAACGTACGACGACAGTGCGACCTGTGTGCGCTCTCGTCGCGGTAGCGCCGCGTCCGGACGAGATGCGACAGCCAGCGCGGCTTGCTGCTCGTGCCGGGTAGTCGCAGGACCATCATCGCGTCGCTGGAAAATCGACATCCTTCAACCTCGACTCCGAGAGTTCGAGCGGGACGTCGGGTTCGCCATTAGCTCCCCACCGCCCAGGCGACCAATCACGGGCGGCGGTTCGACGCTTCGTCCACCGTCCGGCCGGACGGCGATGAATATTTCGGCATCGGCGGCCTGGAACTCATTGACCGGCCTGCAGACATGGCGGATGTGCGACGAAAGTCACACTCGTCGTGGTGCGCGGCGGTACGGAATGCGAATCCTGCGGTGATGGCGTACCAAGGTTCGGGGAAGGGGCCGTTTCGGACGAGTCGCGACGGGATGCCAGTGCAAGACGCTCCGGGCTGACGGCGGCTCGCGACGCGATGGCAACGCCGGAAGTTCCGGATGAGCACTGACGACCTGGCGAAGCCGCGAGACGCGCGGCATCGCCAGTTGTGTGGCGCTAGCCGATCGATTGGGTGGACTTCTGCTTGCGCTGCACGAACAAGAAGCCCCCAACGAGGCCGACGAGTGCTATGGCGGCAATGCCCATAATGCGAATCACAGCGATACCTCCTGGTTCCTTGGGTCGAACGCTCTGCTCGCCCCAGGCCCTGATCGGTTGTTCGCCGCTCGGCCTGAGACGATGCGGTCCGCCCTGCGCGTCGCTCCACCGGAGAAGCAGGCGTCCTCTGCTGGTCCTTCGGCGAAATGTCCGACTCATCGCGAACACGCTGATCTCCAAGCCAGCTGCAGGACCGGACCGGCCGGCGCGGCTTCGAAAATTCCGGCGAAACGGCTCGGCGCAGTCGTGACGATCGGCCCTGCCGCAGCGGGGCGCACTGGCGGAAGATCACGAGAGAACCTTGGCACTCAACCGAAAGGAGGGTGTGATGAAGCAGGTCGCGCAGTATCACTACAGCCCGATCCAGAAGCTCCTGCTGATGCTGGCTGCAGTCATCCTGACGTTTGCGTTCTTCACCACGCCGTACTTCAGCGGTGACGGCCGTGTCGTCGTTGCCGTCCTTGCGGCGCTGGGTGTCGCCATCGTCGTCGAGGAGCAACTGAGGAAGCGAGACTGACCCCCGGCCAGTGTGATCTCCTAGAGACCTTCGGCCCTTACCGCGGGCGGTGGCGAGGATCCATCATCATGCTCGCGGCGAAGGAGGTGTCACGGTGAGGATCACCGGCATCGAGGTCATCCCGTTCGAAACACCGGTGCAGCGGATCTCCTTCGGCGAGGTGTTGAAGGACCACAGGATCGTTCAGACCGTAACCAAGGTGCTCACTGACAACGGTGCCGAGGGGTACTACTTCGGTGGCCACTTTCACGGCGACCAAGACGGTCTGTTGCCGGGCGACCGGGCGCTGATCACTGGGTTCCTGGGTCCGCTGCTTTCGGGTGTCGATCCGATGGACCGGGAGCAGATCTGGCAGCAACTGTGGGCTGCGAAGCTGCCGGAGAATGTCTGCAGTGTGATCGATCTCGCACTCTGGGATCTCGCCGGACGCGTCACCGGCTTGCCGGTCCACAAGCTCCTCGGCGGTGCGCGCGAGAGAGTCAAGGCCTACGCCAGCAGTTTCAACAACCTCGGCTTGCCTGACGACTACGCAGCCCATGCTGTCGATTGTCAACGCGCGGGCTACCCCGCCTACAAGATTCATCCATACTTCGCGTGGGACCCCGCAACCCGCCGGCCCACCCTTCCCAAGCCAGCGCCGGTCGACTGGGACATCAAGATCTGCCACGCCGTCCGAGACGCCGTCGGCGACGACATGGTGCTGCTGTTCGATCCTTGGGGTGCTTACTACAACTACAGGGACGCGCTACGGGTCGGCCACGAACTCGAACAACTGAGGTTCTACTGGTACGAGCACCCGATGCCCGAACATCGTGTCGAGTCCTACGTGCGGCTCGCCGCAGCACTCGCCATCCCCATCTGCTCACCTGAAATCGCCGAAGGAGGCATCCTCACGAGAGCCGACTGGATCGCGCGTCACGCGACCGACATCTGCCGCATCGACGTGTTGCGAGGCGGGATCACGGGCGCGATGAAGATGGCCGCAACCTGCGAGGCATTCGGACTCCATTGCGAACTCCACATGAGCGGCTTCGGCAACCTTCAAGTCCTAGGCGCAACCAGCGAGGACGTATGCGAGTACTACGAACGTGGCCTCGTCGGACCGGGCGTGGACTACGACGCCACCGCTCCCTACCTGAAGGCACCCTGCGATCCGATGACCCCCGACGGCTACGTCACTGTCCCTCAAACCCCGGGGCTCGGTTACGACATTCAATGGGACTTCATCGATCAACACCGCCTTCCCGATGTCCCAGTCGAAGCGGTCGCCCCCATGCACCCGCGCTAGAAGCCCACGCCACCGATATCTGCCGATCGGCACTCGCAGGATCACGCCGGATCGGGCAAACATGGCGCTTGTGGCGGATCGAGATGGATGCAGGTGTTGAACAAGCTGTCGACCGCGCCGGAGCGGGTCCGGCGGGACGCGGGGGCAATGATGCTCTACGTGGCAGTCGTTCTGCTTGCTGAACTTGCCTCACTACCGCAGGGAGTTATCGGCTGGGAGCTTGTTGCAATCGTTTGGGGCACGGCGATCGGTCTCGTAGTCGCGCATGCCTTCGCGTTTCAGGTCGCAACTCACGGGGTCAGTGGCGGCTGGCTTCGCGGCGATGACCGAATCGAAGTGTTACTTGAACTTCTCGGCGTCGCAGGCGTCGCCACGATAGCGAGCGTGCCAGTAGCACTCCTTGGCGGTTCCGCCCAACTCGCCGGGGTGAGCTGCGCTATCTCCGCGACGATCGGGGCTGTTGCCTATCTCGTTGAACGACTGAACGACCATTCTCGTGCGGCCTCGCTGGCGTTCGGCTCCCTAGCGTTGCTGGCGGCGATTCTTGTCGCCGTCCTCAAGACCGTGCTCGTCCACTAGAACCTTCCTGTCGGTGAACGAGTGCATACCGCAGCCGATCGGTACTCGCCCCGGGTGCGCGGGATCGGGCATTCGGTGCGGGGTCGCGATTGCAAGCGCGGCTGTGTTGCTGTGTCCGATATCGCGGATCGGACCCGGCGTTGGGAGCCACCCCTGGGCGTGGTGTTGGAACGGGGAACTGGGGCTGGTCCGGCGCACGTCGAATAAGTGACGCGACTCGCGGAGGGACGAACGGTGAATCGAGCACGCCTGGTTGGGATCTCCTCAGTGGCGATCGCCGTATTGGCGGTGGGCGCGTGCGGATCGGCCGTCAAGTCGGCAAGTAGCCCCACGACCGCGGCGAAGTCGCCGATCACCAAGTCGCCGATCACCAAGCTCGACCTGGCCTCAGAGGGCTGGACCGCGACGCCATCGGTGCCCAGCGCGGGCGCAGCGATCTTCCCGGTCCGGCCGACCAAGTACGTCCTCGACGCGAGGTTGGGGGATCTCGGCACGCGCGCGGTGGTGTGGCGAATGCAATCACATTCGGTGACCGCCACCGACGTACAACGGTTCGCTGACGTGTTCGGCTTGACCGGCTCCCCGACACACACTTCGACCGGGTGGCAGGTGCAAGGCACGACTTCGCTCCTGTCGTTCATCATCGGCGGCGGTGACGTGACGGTGTCGTATGGGTTGGGTGTTCCGGGCGCGATCGGCGGGTCGACCGGGTCGGCCGGCACTGCGGTTCCACCGCTCACGGTCGCGAACGGTCCGTTGAAGGGCGCGCCACCCGCACCGACACCCGTTCCGACCCCGGCGCCGATCCCGACACCTGCACCGGTTCGGACGCCGACGACTGTGCTCGCGTCACCTGTACCGCCGGTTGATGTGCCCAACTCCACTGATGCCACGTCGATCGCACGCGGCCTGCTCAATCGTCTGGGTGTGCTCGCCGGACAAGACTGGTCGACCACCGTGAACGACAGCGGCGGAGTAGCGGTTTCGTGCGCGGTCGGGATGCCGTGTCCGACCGTCCCGCCCGAAGTCTCGGCGCGTACGGTCACCTTCTCGCTGACGCTCGATGGGACGCGTGTTGAAGGCGTGGACTGGTCGGTCACGATCGGCGAGCACCACCGCATCGAGTTCGTCAACGGCGAGTGGACCACGCCCGCGGGCATCGGCAGCTACCCGCTGCGTTCGACCGCAGCCGTCTTCACCGATCTCCAACACGGCACCGCGAAGTATCCGGGACCGCAACCCATGACCGCCATGTCCGGCGCGCCCGCCGTTGAAGCACCCACGATCGCGACGTCACCCACCACCGCAACCGTCCCGACCATCACGGTGCATGTCACCGGCGTCTCGCTCGGCCTCGCCCGTTGGAACACCTACGACAACGGCCAGACGGCCGAGGATCTCGTCCCGACCTACCGGTTCCACGCCCGCGTCGACAGCATGTCGACCTACGACATCGAAGTACTCGCCCTCGACCCGGGCGCTGTCACCTTCACGAACCCGACCCCGACGCCCCAACCGCTCCCGGCCCAACCCGGACCACCACAATCCCCCGGGTCAGCCGTAACACCGCCGTCGACCTGACGACACGACGTCACGACCGTGGCTCACCAACCCGGCGTTCAGGTGCGATCCGACGCGAAGCTTCGCTGGAAGTCAGGAAGTTCACGCTCGACGGGACTGGCCCGAGTATCCGCCGCCACACTTCGCCGCCTTCTGGTTGGACCCGTTCGGATTCATGCTTGAAGCCGTGTGCCACCACGACCGGTAGTACAAACCCGATCCGCGCCCGCCTGTAGGGCGAGGTCCGACCGGCAGGTCATGTGCTCTCGCGTGGTACGACGTCGAGCTCGTTGAGGAGGTCGTGGACGCGTCGTCGGATGTCGTCTCGTATCGGTCGGACGTCTGCGAGGTCGAGCCCGGCGGGGTCGTTGACGGGCCAGTCTTCGTAGCGGGTTCCGGGAACGTACGGGCAGGTGTCGCCGCATCCCATGGTCACGACGACGTCTGCGCGTTGGAGATCCGTGTCTGTCCAGCGTCGGGGTTGGGCGTGCGCGATGTCGATGCCGACTTCGGCCATCGCGGCGATCGCGGCAGGGTTGACGGTATCGGCCGGCTCCGAGCCTCCGGAGAAGGCAATAGCTCGGTCACCGGCGAGGGTGGTGAACCATCCGAGCGCCATCTGGCTGCGACCGGCGTTGTGGATGCACAGGAAGAGCACCGTGGGCCCGGTCATTGTTCGTGCGGCATGACGAGATCCTCGGCAGGGATGTTCGGGTTCCAGAATCGGCCGAGTGCGACGGCCGTGCATGCGCCGGCGAGTTGCATCACGACGAAGGCCGGCACACTGCGGGGCGCGATACCGGCGAAGGTATTACTGAGGGTGCGACCGATGGTCACGGCCGGATTCGCGAAGCTCGTCGACGACGTGAACCAGTACGCCGTCGCGATGTATCCACCGACGGCGAACGCAGCGACGGGAGCACGATTGGTCCGCACCACGCCGAGGATCACCATCAGGAGACCGAACGTCGCGACGAACTCGCTGAACCAGAGCGCGCCGGATGAGCGAACGTGGGTCGAGACGTTGACGGCTGTGATACCGAACATCACGTTCGCGGTGACGCATCCGACACACGCGCCGACAACCTGGGCAACGGTGTAGACGCCGAGATCTCGGCTCGTCGTGCCGCCCAGCAACCGGTCGGCGAGCGTGACGACGGGATTGAAATGTGCGCCGGAGATCGGACCCAAGGCGAGGATGAGCGCAACCAGGCCAGCCCCGGTTGCTGTCGAGTTGTACAACAGTTGCAACCCGACGTTGCCGGGCGAGAGCCGCTGTGCCGCGATCCCGGAGCCGACGACAATCGCAACGAGCAGTGCCGTTCCGACGGCTTCCGCGCTCGCTCGGCGCGCGAGATCTCGATCGAACACGTCAGCAGCAGCGCGCGGCGGACTCCGGCGCGGCCGCGCAGCAGAGGGCGTCGGCGCCGGGATCGACGGCGCGAAGGTCGCCGGGCGTCATTTCGACATCGCCGAGCACGGTGTAGATCTCCCACGGCTCGCCGTCGGGCGCGTCGACCCAGACCTTGTCCTGTACTGCGTAGCAGCAGGCAACGTTGTCTTCGACCGCGGTGGACAGGCCCTCGTCGCGGAGACGGCCGTGCGCGGCGGCGACCTGATCTGTCGAGTCGACCTCGACGCCGAGATGATTCAGGGTGCCGGGCGCGCCGCGGCCCTCGATGAGGACGAGTTTGAGCGGCGGCTCGTTGATCGCGAAGTTCGCGTAGCCCGGACGTGTCTTGGCGGGTCCGGTCGCAAAGAGCTTCGAGTAGAACGCGATCGCGGCGTCGAGATCGCTGACGTTCAATGCAAGCTGAACTCGTGACATCCTGACTCTCCTGATATATATTCATGTACGTCGATGCATTCACTCTCGCGAATCTATCGACCGTTGTCAATACGTCAGGAGGCGAGAACTGTGGTTCGAAACGCGGTCGTCCGACTCGACCCGACCTGCTGCCCTTCGGTCACCGCCTCGCCTCTCTCCGAAGACGACGCCGTCGATCTCGCTCGTGTATTCGCCGCACTCGCTGACCCGGTGCGACTCCGGCTCCTCAGCCTCATCGCCGACGCGGGCGAGATCTGTTCCTGCGACCTCCTCGAGCCGCTCGGAAAGTCGCAGCCGACCGTGTCTCACCACACGAAGGCACTCGCCGCGATCGGTCTCATCCACGGCGAGAAACAGGGCCGCTGGATCTGGTGGTCGATCGTGCCCGAACGCCTCAACGAGGTACGAGCAGCACTCGCACCGGCAAGTCGGCGGTAGCTCTCGAACTCAAACGGAGCTGGGCGTTCCGCGTAATCGTCGCGCCCATCGCTCTCGCGGCGTGATCGCAGTACCGAGCGCGCGTGTTCACTGGGCAACGCGGCCAACCGGATCCGCTATGGGTTGACGCGTTGCGGCGCGCGCCGGGCTTCCTTCGCTTTGTACATGGCCCGATCCGCTCGGGCAACGAGTTCGTCCGGCGAGATGTCGTCCTGTGTCCAGGCGAGCCCGAGGGTTGCGCGTAGCTCGACCGTGTACCCGGCGACCGCAACCGCTCCTTGGAGGCTCGCGTCGAGTCGACCTACGACGTCGATCGCGTGTTGAGGGCTCGGGACCTTGGGGCATATGACGAGGAACTCGTCTCCGCCGAGTCGACCGACGTGGTCGTCGGAACGAAGCCCGGCCCGCATTCGCCGGGACGCGGCGATGAGGATCGCGTCGCCGGTCGCGTGCCCGTATCGGTCGTTGACGCTCTTGAAGTCATCGAGGTCGACGAAGATGACGGCTAGCCCGTCGCCGTTCGTTGAGCCTTCGTGAACGGCGAGCTCGAGAAGCTCGAGGGTGGCGCTTCTGTTGAGGCAGCCGGTCAGAGCGTCGACGTTGGCTCGGATCTGGAGCTCTCGGCGGAGTCGGACACTGTCGGTTACGTCACTCACACAGCCGATGGCGCCGGTGACGACGTCGGTGCTGTCGGTCAGCGAGCGCAGGCTCAGCAAACAGACGCGCGTTCCCAGCTCGTCACGTTCGGTCGGTAGCTGGAAGCGGAGCTCGAGGTCATCGACGAGCTCGTCGGCGAGGACGGCGGTAAGCGCCGTCTCGAGCCGCTCGCGATCGTCGGGGTGTACCGCGGCAAACTGCGCCTCGGTCGTCGCGGCGGCCGGAGTGCGAATGATTGCGTGGAGGCGATCGTTGGTGAAGGTGAGGTGTCGGCGGAGATCGATCTGGAACAGCCCCACGGGGAGCGAGTCGGAGAGTCGACTGATCAGTTGCTTGCGAGAACGCAGTTCCTCCTCGATCCCGACTTGCTCCACGGCGACCGGTCGAAGGGAGCTGGTCACTCGCGGATCGTCCGGATCGTCGAGGTTGTTGGTGTTCAGCGACTCGACCCAACGCCATGTGCCTGCCTGCGCGCGGTAGCGGCCCCTCCAGGCGATGGTCGCGCCGGGGCTGTCGAGCATCTGCAGCCAGGCTGTGACCGCGCTCGTCTGGTCCTCCGGGTGGATCAGTGTCGTAGACGAGAGGCCGAGAATTTCGTCGGCGGTCCAACCCAGCACGTCGAAGACATCACCGTGCGCGGAAACGATCCCGCCCAGCTCGTCGCGGATCAGGATGCAAGTCGGGTCGCGCGCCTCGGACGCCTCGGGCATGATCCTGAGAACGGCGCGCATCGCTGATGTCTAAAGAGCAAAGAACGGCAATACATCACAAATCGCTTCCGCGGTCATCGCGTGCAACGCGGGTGCCGCATCGAGCACCGGCGCGGGAGCGAATATTCGCCCGATCGCGCACCATCCGGCGAGCGCAGAGCGGCAGGGATGACGTCGGCTGAGCGCCGGCCCCGCGCCGGCGTCCTCGACCTTGTCGAGACGGGCGGCTCGAGAGAACAAGGGCCCTGGCGGAGAGGACTCTTGTCCCTGCTCGCGCCCTTGGCCCCCGGCTACAACTGGGCGCGTGCCGGGATTCAGGAGCATTCGTGTCGGCTCGATCGACGGGATCGTCGTCAAGCTCGACTGGAGCATCCTCGTCATCTTCTGGTTGCTCATCTGGAGCCTCGCGGCCGCCGGGCTCCCAGATCTCGCATCGGGTTACAGCACGCCCGAGTACTGGATCGCAGCCAGCGCGACGACACTGGCTTTCTTCGCGTCGCTGCTCGCGCACGAGCTCAGCCACTGTGTGATCGCGCGCCGGCAGGGGCTCCGCGTCCGCGACGTCACGCTGTGGCTACTCGGGGGCGTCTCGACCATCGAGCAGGACCCGCCGACCCCGTCAGCCGACCTCCGCATCGCGATCGCCGGCCCCGCCACGAGCTTCGCGATCGGAGTCGTCGCGCTCAGCGCGGCGGCCACCCTCGGCGCGAGCGGTGCGCCCCAGCTGATCGTCGCGTCGGCAGCTTGGCTGGGATCCGTCAATCTCCTGCTCGCAGTCTTCAATCTCGTTCCGGCGGCACCGCTCGACGGCGGACGCGTGTTGCGCGCTCTCCGTTGGCGTCGGACCGGTGACCGGACCCGAGGCGCGCTCGACGCCGTTCGCGCCGGCCGCGTCTTCGCGTTCGCACTCATCACTCTGGGCTTTTTGGAATTCCTCTACGGCGCCAGCGTCTCCGGCATCTGGTTCGTGCTGCTCGGATGGTTCTTGTTCAGTGCCTCGCACGCGGAGGAATTGCAGATCCACCTGACCCACGATCTCGCGACGACCCAGTTGCGCACGCTCATGACGGCGGATCCGATCACCGTTCGCGGTGACCTGAGCGTCGACCAGATGTTGCACGACTACGTGCTCACCCATCACTGCTCGACATTCCCCGTGGTCGACACCGCCGGTCGGCTCGCCGGTCTCGTGACCCTCAGCCGGCTACGCGAGGTCGCTCCGGCCAGACGCGCGAGCACCGAGGTTTCCGACGTTGCCTGGCCGGTCGATGAGCTGACGGTCGCGACCGGCGACGAGCACATCCTCGACGTGTTGCGCCGCTCGGCGCGCGGCGGTGACGGCCGAATCATCGTCACCGACGGCGACGCGGTCGTCGGCATCGTCTCGCCGAGCGATATCACTCGTGCGATTCAGATCGCCGAGTTCAAACCCACGTCGTGAGGTACCCGCGAACCCGAACCCGGCCCGGCGGAGGCGAAGTCACCGCTTCCCCTGGCTCCCGGGACGGATGCTGTGCGCGTCCGAGCCGGGATAGAAGATCCCTTCGTGGCCGTCGTCCCAGCGCACGAGGTAATGCTCCACCCCGCCGGTGTCACG
>Ga0335083_10010456_pt1 | contig 11209 bp, 8 predicted proteins | sample Lox_Sample_42_FD_206716 | JGI IMG/M metagenome (GOLD analysis project Ga0335083, IMG submission 206716) | Soil microbial communities from Loxahatchee National Wildlife Refuge, Florida, United States - Lox_Sample_4.2 | ecosystem: Environmental > Terrestrial > Soil > Wetlands | place: USA: Florida... | reverse complement strand
CGGAGATCAGCATGCCGATCACCGTCAGCACGGCCACGAACAGGAGGAAGGTCGCTGCCAGATTGACGTCCTGGGTGCGCAGCGCACCCAGCAGCATCGGGCCCGTCGTCGGCAGCGATAGCACCACCGAGACGATGACCGACCCCGAGATCACCTCCGGCAGGAGATGGCCGATGTCCGCCACGAACGGGTTGATGGCGTGGCGGAGTGGATACTTGATCAGGAGCTTGAGCGGCGGAAGGCCCTTGGCGCGGCCGGTGATGACATACTGCTTCTGCAGCTCATCGAGCAGGTTGGCGCGCAGACGCCGGATCATGCCGGCGGTGCCCGCCGTGCCGATGACGATGACCGGGATCACCAGGTGCTGGGCGACGGATACGACCTTGGCCCAGCTCAGAGGCTTGTCGATGAACTGCGGATCCATCAGGCCGCCGATCGAGACGCCGAAGAACACCTTGCCGACATAAAGCAGCACCAGCGCCAGCAGGAAGTTCGGGATGGCGAGGCCCAGGAAGCCCACGAACGAGGCGACGTAGTCGCCGAGCTGATACTGGTGCGTGGCGGCATAGACGCCGATCACGAAGGACACCGTCCAGATGAAGATGATGGTGCAGGATTCCATGATGATGGTGAGCACCAGCCGCTCGCCGATCAGGTCCTTCACCGGCACCGTGTCCTGGCACGACAGGCCGAAGTCCCAGCGGAACACGCCGCCCAGCCAGTGGAAGTAGCGGTACCACAGTGAATGATCGAGGCCGTACAGGTGGCGCAGCTCGTCGGCGCGCTTGAGCGCATCGGCATCGCCGCGTGCCAGCAGCTCGTCGATCTGCGAGGTCACGCAGTCGCCCGGCGGCAGGTCGATGATGATGTAGACCAGCAGGCTGATCACGAACAGCGTCGGGATCATGATCAGGATGCGGCGGGCAACGTAGTGCAGCATCACGCCTTCTCCCGCACGAGGCGCACATAATGGCCGGGCTCGACCTCGGTCCAGAGCAGCGGCTCCTCGCCGTTGTCGGTGAAGGGCGCGGGCCACTCCGTAGGATCGGACGCCTTGCCCTCCATGAGCTGGCGGAGATCGAGGCGCTGGTTCGGGTCGGGGATCGGCACGGCGGCGAACAGGGCCTTGGTGTAGGGGTGGATCGGATTCTTGAACAGTTCGCCCGACGGCGCGAGCTCGACCAGGCGGCCCGCGCACATCACGGCGATTCGGTCCGCAATATAGTCGACCACCGCGAGATTGTGGCTAATGAAGAGATAGGTGAGCCCAAGCTGCTGCTGCAGATCCTTGAGCAGGTTCAGGATCTGCGCCTGGATCGAGACGTCGAGCGCCGACACGGGCTCGTCGCAGATCACCATGTCGGGCCTGAGCGCCAGCGAGCGGGCGATGCCGATACGCTGGCGCTGGCCGCCCGAGAAGGAGTGCGGGTAGCGGCTGAGCTGGCGGCGGTCGAGACCGACCAGCTCCATCAGCTCGCCCACCATCTCGCGGCGATAGGCGTCGTCGCCGATGCGGTGGATGACCAGCGGCTCGACCAGGATGTCGTAGACCGTCATGCGCGGATTGAGCGAGGCGAACGGGTCCTGGAAGATGAACTGCAGCTTGGTGCGGAAGCGGTTCAGGTCTTCGCCTTCCAGCATCATGACGTCGACCTTGCGGCCCCAATCGTCGTACACGACGCGGCCCGCGCCCTCGTTGGGATCGGCCGAGACGCCGCGCATCAGCATCTTGCTGAGCGTGGTCTTGCCGCAGCCCGATTCGCCCACCAGGCCCAGGCACTCGCCGCGGATCACGTCGAAGCTCACATCGTTGACGGCCTTGATGGTGCGCGTCTTGCCGCCGCCCAGCAGCTGCTCGAGCAAGGTATCGGCCTTGCGGATATGGAAGGTCTTGGACAAATGCCGGACCTTCAGCACGGGCGCGTCGGGATTGAAGGTCGGCAGCGGCTCGGTCTCCGGCTTCTCCTGCAGGAGATGGCCGGTCGCCGCCTTGATCTCGCGGATCGGCTCGAGCCGTTCCTCGGGCGCCATGTCGAAGCGGGGCACGGCATGAAGCAGCGCCTTGAGATAGGGATGCCGCGGATCGCGGAAGATGTCGTGCAGGTCCCCCGATTCGACGACCTTGCCGCGATACATGACCACGACATCGTCGGCGACGTTGGCGACCACGCCGAGATCGTGGGTGATCATCAGCAGCGCCATGCCGAGTTCGTGCTGCAGCTCCTTCATGAGCCGCAGGATCTGCGCCTGGATGGTGACGTCGAGAGCGGTCGTGGGCTCGTCGGCGATCAGCAGCGCGGGCCGGCAGACCAGCGCCATGGCGATCATGGCGCGCTGGCGCAGGCCGCCCGAGAGCTCGAACGGATAGGTGCGCAGCGCCCGGCGCGGATCGGGGAAACCCACCATGCGCAGCATGTTGTAGGTGAGCTCGTCGACTTCCTTCTGGCCGATGCGCCGGCCGCGCGAGCTGCGCTCGAAGGCCTCGTTCATCTGGTTGCCGAGCGAATGGAGATTGCTCAAGCCCGTGCCGGCAGCGCCGTGCAGCTCGACCGCCTCGCCGATCTGGTCGCCCACGGTGTGGAGCGGCGAAAGCGAGGTCATCGGCTCCTGGAAGATGATCGAGATCTGGCCACCTCGGATGGCGCGCATCTCGGGGCCGGTGCGCTCGAGCTTGACGATGTCGACGACGCCCGCGGGATCGCGCGGGTCCTCGAACAGGATGGAGCCCGACGGGATCTTCGCGGTGCGCGGCAAGAGGCCCATGATCGCCTGGCTGCACACCGACTTGCCCGAGCCCGATTCGCCCACCAGCGCGACCGTGCCGCCGGGCTTTATGGCGAACGACACATTGTCGACGGCCCGCAGGATGCCTTCGTGGACGCCGAACTCGACGCTGAGGTTCTCGACGCGCAGCAGGTCCTTCATGCCAGCTCTTCCTGCGAGGCGATCGAGATGCCCATCGACCGGAGGTTGGCGCGCGTGGCTCGCGTCAGCACGAGATGCCGGCTCTCGGCGGCGTGCGCGGCGCGCTCGACGATGTCGTGGAAGCCATCGAGGGCGGAGTCGATCCTGATCGCGCGATGGCCGAAGGAACGGACGGCAAGCTGCATCCAGCCGCCGGTGCGGTCGCGCTTGGTCGAGTAGTAGGCAAGCTTCATGAGATCCAGACGACTCCATTCGACAAGGCCGCCGACGGGGCCGTCGGCGCACAGCGTATCCTCACGCAGCAGATAGCGCGTCCTCTGGCGCAGCGCGGTGCGCACGAAAAACAGCGCGAACAGAAGGAAGCCCGCGCCGAGGATGATCAGCGCCCAGCGATTGACGTCGACCAGTACCAGCGGCAGGCCGCACAGCACCGCCCCCGACGCGGCGCGGATATAGTCGGCCCAGAGCGTCTGTCGCGGATAGCGCAGATCTGACGAACTCAAACGCGCGCCTCCCGTGACGCGAATAGTGTCTGCGCCGCGCTCACCCCCAGGCCCGGCGTCGTTTTCGCACTCCCCAACAACATACTTAGGAAATCCCACGCCCCCTCGTCCATCGCAAGATGATGACTGAGCAGGCCTACGGGCTCGCCTGTCGCGGTGCGGGAATGTCGCAGGGCCGCAACCAGAGCCGACAACGCCGCTTCCTCGCCCACGAAGCCGCGGCCGCCCTTCCAGTCGATCAAATCGACGTGCGCGTTGATCTGACGCAACCCTTTCACCGGCTCTTCGCAGGTGCGGCCGGCGAAGGTCGACAGCCCACGGAAACCGATCTCCGGCAGGGCCGGGACGAAGGCCGGCGCGATGCGGTTCCAGGGCGGCACCATGACCGGCAAAGCGCGCGGACCGAACAAACGTTCCATCGCCATCCATCCCGTGCCCAGATCGCCCAGCACGAGCATGGCCGGCCGGTGCGGGCCGAGTTCCATCTTCTTGTCCGGCGGCAGCGCATGATTGGTGTGGCTGTAGCCGTGTTGCAGGACATCGACGCCCCTTTCGGCCGCGAGCCTTCCGGCCAACGCCGTCGTCGCTCGGGCGGGGATGACGGCCAGCGCGACCGGCCAGTCGGTTTCCCGGCGCAACGCAAGCAGGTGATCGAGCGCGGGCGTGACGTCGCTCGCATCGTCATCGCGCCACCAGAGCTCGGCGGTGCGTCCGGCATCGCGCCACTGCGCCGCCTCTTCGGCCAGGGCCTGCCAGCCGCTCATGCGAGCCGCGCCTGCAGGAGCTCGGCCGTCGCCGCCGCGCCGCGCACGTCGCAGGGCGGGAAGCTCCGGATCGAGGGACCGGCCAGCGCGCGATCGACGGCGGCGGCCAGGCTGCCGGCGGAGAGCTCGTCTGCCGGCACCATTGCCACCATGCCCCGTTCGGCGAGCATCCGCGCGCGATCGTTCTGCTCGGTCTCGCGTTCGGTGGCGAAGGGCACCAGCACCGCTCGATCGGCGCAGCACAGGGTCTCGACGACGGTGTTGTAGCCCGCCTGGCTGATCGAGAGAGCGGCGTTGCTGAGCAGCGTCGTGAAGTCGGATCGCGCTCGCTCGATGACGATGCCGGCGGCCTTGGGCAGCGCCGCGCGGTCGACATCGGCCAGGTTATCCCCGAGCAACAGGCGCCACGTCCGTTCCGCCGCGGCACTGGCCGCGCGCGCGCCCAGCGCTGCCTTCAGCAAGGGCGCGCCCACGGCGCCGCCGCCCACCGAGACGATGACTTCGCCCGCGCCGGCTTGCGTGCGCGTCGCGGGCACAGACTCGCCGACATAGCCGGTATAGACGGCGCGCCGGGCGATCCCGTCCCAGCCGGCGAAGCTCTTGGCGAAATCGGCCAGCCTCGGATCGGCATGGATCAGCACGAGATCGAAGTCGTCGAGCAGGCCGAGCGTCTCGGCGATGCGCTCGGGCCGCGCCGTGCGGCGCACGACATCGCGCACCGAGGAGACGATCAGCGGCTTGGGCATCATCGCACGCGCCGCCTCGAGCAGCGGCAGCAGCTCGAAGTGAAGCTGCGTGCGGCCGAAGGGAAACTGCTCGGTGATGACGATGTCCGGTCTCTCCGCCGCCAGCAGGTCGAGGAGGACCCGGCGGCGGTCCGCCCTGAACGCATCGTCGAGCGGCGCGCCGTCGAGCTGGCAAAGCTCGCGCAAGCCCTCGTCGCGGGCGCGCACGGGCGGTAACTGGTGAAAGCGCGCGCGGCCGAGATCGAGCTTCAGCGGCGCGCCGCCGGACACCAACAGCACATCGAAGCCGCTCGCGGCAAGCGTGCGCGCCAGAACGGCGGCGCGCCTGACATGGCCGATGCCGAGCAGATGCTGGACGTGGAACAAGACGCGGTTCATTGCAGCGGCACGTTCGGGCGCTCGAGGACGACGCGGCCGTCCAATTCGGCGCGGAAGAAATGCAGGCAGCGCCAGTCGAGCTTCATCGGCTGGCGGCCGGTCATGTCCCAGCCGGTCGCCAGGGCGAGCAGCGCGCGGATCGCCGCCTTGTGCGAGACGGCGACGACAGGCTCGCCCTCGCGCGCGATAGAGGCGCTCCAGTCGGCGAGGCGAGTCATGGTCGTGCGCGGCGATTCCCCACCCGGCGGATGGAAATCGAGGCCGAGCGCCTCGGCGGCGGCAAAGGCCTCGCCGCCCGTGGCGCGCAGCTCGGCGACCGTGCGGCCCTCCCAGGCGCCGAAGCTCATCTCGCGCAGGCGGGAATCGACCGTCACGGATGCCGACGGCTGCACCAGCTCGGCGGTGCGGCGCGCGCGCCGGAGCGGACTGCACATCCGCTTCCAGGACGCCGCGGGCGACGGCAGGCGCCAGCGCGCGGCATCGGCCTCGCCTGCATCGCTCAGCTCGATGTCGGTCATGCCCTGAAGGCGGTGCTGCTCGTTCCAGCCGGTCGCGGCGTGGCGCAGGATCGCGAAGGGCACGGCGCTCATCGCAGCAGCCGGAGCGCGGCGGCGAGCGCGCGGGCCGCGGCGTCCTCATGATGATGCTGGGCGATGCGCACGCTGGCGGCGGCGGCGAGGCGCGCTCGTTCGGCCGGATCGTCGAGCAGGCGCGCCACCGCGGCGGCGAAGGCATCGGCATCGCCGATCGGAGTCAGCAGGCCCGTGACGCCATCGGCCACCACCGCGGGGACGCCGCCGGTGCGGCCGGCGACCACCGGCACACCGGCCGCCTGGGCTTCGAGGAAAGCCATGCCATAGGCTTCGTTGATTGCGGGCCAAAGGTAAAGGTCCGCCGACGCATAGTACGCGGGCATGGAGGGGCGCGGCTGGGCCCCGGCGAAGCGCACGCGTGCCCCGAACGGCGCCATCAGCGCCTCGACCTCGGCCCGCGCCGGCCCGTCGCCGATCAGCAGCGCCTGCCAGCGCCGCTCGCCCAGCCTGGCGAAGGCGCGGGCCAGCACGCGGTACGATTCAAGCTTGTCGCGCGTACGCATCATGCCGACGCTGAGCAGCAGCGGCGGATCGTTGGCCTTGCGCTTCCCGGCCTGGAAGGGCGCCACATCGATGAAGGGCGGCAGCCACATCTGATGCGCGCCCGGCCGCAGCATCGCCTTCACGCCGGGCATGTCGCGCGGATTGACCGTGAGCACGAGATCGCAGGCGCCGAGCGCGCGCTCGACGGCGCGATGGCCGAGCCGCGTTTCGCCCTGGGCGCGGTGCGGCGCGTGGCTGGCCTCGGCGATGACGTACGGCACGCCGAGCGCGCGGCTGACCAAGGGTCCCAGCCAGTCGGGCTTGCGGTAGTAGCAGTGATAGGTGAACCAGCAGTCGAAGCGCTCGGGATGGCCGCCGGGCAGCGCCCGCCAGCGCTCGATCAGGCGCGCGGCCTGCCGCCGGGCGCGGCGCTCGTGCGCGAGATGCGAGGCGAAGGGCGGCACGCCGGCCGGCACGCGGCTGGCGTCAGGCATCACCACCTGGTGGCCGAGCCGCTCCAGCAGCCGTGCGAGACCCCGCGCCATCTCGCGATCGCCCGAAGGCAGGGGGCTGTCAGGAGGCTTGAGCGGCGTGTGCAGCAGCACGCGCATCGCGTTCACTCGGCGGCGCGCGCCTCGGGCGTCTCGATCTGCGGCGCGAGGTTGGCGGCAAGGGGCAGCGTGAGCGAGCGCGCGATCCAGTCGACGCCCGCCTCGTAGGAGAAGCGCGTGCGCACGATCTCGTTGGAGCGCTCGCCGAAGCGCCGGCGCAACTCGGGATCGCGCGCCAGCTTTTCGAGCGCGGCGGCGAGCTGATCGGGCGAGGCGGGATCGCACATCAGGCCGTTGTCGTTGTCGCCGACGAACTCGCCGATCGCGGCCGAGCGCGTCGAGACGATCGCCATGCGCTGGTAGCCCGCCTCCTGCAGCACGTTGGGCATGCCCTCGCGGTCGCCGTCATCGGCGGTCTTGCTCGCCAGCACGAAGATGTCGGCGCGGCGATAGGCCTCGAAGACCTTGGCCTGCGGCAGGGCGCCGTGCCAGGTGCAGCGATCGGCGATGCCGAGCTGCCGGGCGTTCTGCTCGAACGTGTCGCCCAGCACGCCCGCGCCGATATGCTCGAAGCGCCAGTTGAGGTCCTTCGGCAGCTTGGCGAGCGCGTTCAGGAGATCGTCGTAGCCTTTCTTCGCCACCCTTCGGCCGACCGACAGGATCACCACCGGATCCTTGGGGTCCGTGCCGTCGCGGCGCGAGCGCTCGACAGGCGGCGCCGGCAGGTTGGCGAGGTCGAGGCCGTGATAGACCAGGCGCAGCCGCTCGGGGTCGGTCACCAGTTCCTTCAGCCGGCCCAGACCGTAGCGCGTGCAGGTGATCAGCCAGTCGATGTCGGCGAGCTTGTCGCGCAGCTCCCATTCCTGGCTGGTCCAGATGTCCTTGGCGTGCGCCGAGGCGCTCCACGGCAGGCCGCGCATGATCGCGGCATAGCGCGTGGCCGACGCAGGCGTGTGGATGAAGTGGGCGTACATGCGCTCGATGCCGGCCGGCATCTCGGCCGCCAGGATCATGCCCTGGCCGAAGCGGCGCACGCGGTTGGGCGTGCGGTCGCGCCAGAGGTCCTTGAGAAACCGCGCGCGCGCGGCACGATAGCCCGGCAGGTGGCGCACTTTCCACCAGGCGCGGATCACGCGCAGCGGATCGTTCTTGAGATACTCCGGCAGATAGACGATCGGTGCCTTTACGCGCGCATGCACCGGATGAACCGCGGGGTCCGTGGGAATCCGCAGCGAATAGATCACGAGCTTCAGCCCGCGTGCCTCGAGCCCCGCCATCTCCTGAGCGATGAAGGTCTCCGACAGCCGCGGCCAGCACTTCACCACGACCGCGATGCGCGCGTCATTTCCACTAGTCATTGAAAACACCGGTTACTTCAGAACTTGGCGCGCGCCGTCGCAGCGTCGGGCGCCACGGGAGACGGTTCGGGCGAAAGATCGACCGCGTCGATCGGCGCCGGACCGCGATGGGGATGGGCGAGCTGCTTGGAGACCAGTCGCCACACATTGCCGAGCCCATCGAGCAGCCCGGGCACGACCACTTCGCTCGGCAGGCCCTGCTGCGGCAGCTGGCGCAGCGCCGTCGCCATCATGTGCGGCTCGCGGCCCTTCTCGGGGTCCAGCATCTCGATCAGGCCGAGATTGCGCGCGGCGCGGGCGCGGATGAACTGCTCCAGCCGGGGCCGCGTGCGCGGCACGATGATGGCGCGTTTGTCGAACGACAGGATCTCGCAGAAGGTGTTGTAGCCGCCCATGGCGACGACGCCGGCGGCATGATGCATCAGGCTGCCGAGATTGGGCGTGAAGGTGAGCGTGCGGATGTGCGGGAACTTCGCCGCCCGCTCCTTGAAGCTCTCGCGCGCCGTCGCGGCCATGAAGGGGCCGAACACGATCACCGCGCCATAGGGGATGTGCTGGTCGGCCTCGTAGGCCGAGAGCACCCAATCGACCAGCTCCTCGCCGTCGCCGCCGCCGCCCGGCGTCACCAGGATGAAGGGACCGCCGATCTCCTCGACCTCGTGCGGCACATCGTCGTGCAGCAGGTCGCGGCGGAGATAGCCCGTATAGACGGTCTTGTGCCGTACCGACGGCGGCAGATCGAGGCCGGCCAGCGGCTTGTTCACCTGCGGCAGGCCATAGGCCCAGATTTCGTCGTAGAGGTCGCGCAGCGCCGGCATGACGTTCTTGCGCTGCCATTCGACGGCGAGCTGGCCCGGATCGTCGACCACGTCGCGCAAACCATAGACCAGAGGCGTGCCGCGGCTCTTCAGCAGTTCGAGCGTCGGCATGACCTCGCCGCGCAGGCCCAACGGCTCCTTGTCGACGATGAAGAGGTCGGGCCGGTAGATATCCGCGGTGTCGCGGATGATACGGGTGCGGATTTCGAGCGTGTGCTCGACGCCGACACGCAGGTTGGCCGCGTCGTATTCGCCGGTGATCAGCTTCACCATGCCCGGGATGCGAACGAAATCGATCCCAGAGCGGAATTCGTAGGAGCCGATCACCGGGGAACCGGAGATGATCAGGACCGAGATCGAGCTGTCGGCCTCCACGATGGCGTTGGCGATGGTCCGGCAGCGGCTGACATGGCCCAGACCGTAGGAATCGTGGCTGTAGAGCAGCACACGTTTTGACCGGCTGTTTGCGGGCATGCGGAACGCTCTCCCCTGGCCGCAGCGCCTGCTGCCCCGGCCGGTAAGTTTGGCCGGACTATGCCACAAAGGCTGCAGCGGGCGAACCCCCGCCCGGCGCCCCGAAAATATCGAATGTATTCAATGGACTGATGCAATATATGTGGCGGGGGGCATGGGCCGCGGGTCGTAATGCAGCGCAATCTGTTTTCGTACATCTGGCGCCACAGCAGGCACGAGCAGCTCGTGATCCTGAGCCTCGTCGTGCTGGCGCAGATCTTCTATTTCATGTCGCTCAGCGTCCCGAAGTCGATCGTCAACAACGGCATCTCGGGCAATGCCTTCAAGGACGCCGCCACCATCCAGATGATGGTGCTCGACTGGCACTTGCCCAAATGGCTGGGCGGCGAGCATATCCGCCTCTATCACGGCTTCGCGGCCGACCAGCTCACCTATCTCTACGTGATGAGCGGCGTCTTCCTGGTCGCCGTCATGATCAACAACCAGTTCCGCAAGAGCATCAACACGCAGAAGGGCCGCATGGGCGAGCGCATGCTGCGACGTATGCGCTACGAGCTCTACGACCGCATCCTGCGCTTCCCGGCGGCGCACTTCCGCAAGGTCAAGCAGGCCGAGCTCGCCACCATGATCAAGGACGAGGTCGAGCCGCTCGGCGGCTTCATCGGCGACGCCTTCGTGCAGCCGATGTTCCTGGGCGGCCAGGCGCTGACGGCCATCATCTTCATCATGATGCAGAACTTCTGGCTCAGCCTGGTGGTGATCGGGCTGCTGGCACTGCAGATGACGATCATCCCGCGCCTCAGGAAGCCGGTGCTGGTGCTGGGCCGCCAGCGCCAGGTCACGGCGCGCGCCTTCGCCGGCCGCATCGCCGAGACCGCCGACGGCGTAGCCGAGATCCACATCCACGGCACGGCCAACTACGAGCGCGCCGACATCGCCGAACGGCTGGGCCACATCTTCAAGATCCGCTTCGACCTCTACAACAAGAAGTTCGTCGCCAAGTTCTGGAACAACGTGCTGTCGCAGCTGACGCCCTTCTTCATCTACCTGCTGGGCGGCTACTTCGCGATCACCGGCAAGATGGACGTGGGCGCCGTGGTCGGCGTGCTGCTCGCCTACAAGGACCTGCCGTCGCCGATCAAGGAGCTGATCGATTGGGATCAGCAGCGCCAGGACGTGCAGATCAAGTACGAGCAGGTGATCGACCAGTTCCAGCCCGAGGGCATGATGCCGGAAGAGCTGCAGGCGCTGCCCGAGGGTCCGCCGCCGGCGCTCGGCCACGAGGTGATTTTGTCGGGCGTGACGGTGTCGGAAGACGGCCGCGTGAAGCAGCTCGACAGCGTGACGCTGGCCGTGCCGACCGACACCAAGATGGCGGTCATTGGCGGGGCGAGCTCGGGCAAGGACGTGCTGGGCCAGGTGCTGGCGCGCATCACCCTGCCCACGGCCGGCACGATCAAGATCGACGGCAAGGATTTCTTCGAGCTTCCCGAATACGTGCTGGGCTCGCGTGCCGCCTATATCGGCCAGGAGACCTATCTCTTCCCGCTGTCGGTGCGCGACAACCTGCTGTTCGGCCTGAAGCACCGGCCGATCGCCCCGGCCACCTACGAGGA
>Ga0335083_10010455_pt1 | contig 11210 bp, 10 predicted proteins | sample Lox_Sample_42_FD_206716 | JGI IMG/M metagenome (GOLD analysis project Ga0335083, IMG submission 206716) | Soil microbial communities from Loxahatchee National Wildlife Refuge, Florida, United States - Lox_Sample_4.2 | ecosystem: Environmental > Terrestrial > Soil > Wetlands | place: USA... | reverse complement strand
GAAGGTGCGGTCGTCCTCGGACTTGAGAATATTCTGCACGAAGGCGCCGTCGATCTTGACGATGTCGACGCCGAGCCGGCGCAGATTGCGGAACGAGGTATAGCCGGCGCCGAAATCGTCGATGGCGATGCGGCAGCCGAGATCCTTGACCCTGGCGACGAAGCCGCGGGTATCGTCGATGTCCTGGATCGCCGCGGTCTCGGTGATCTCGATGATCAAGCGTTCGGCGGCGCTCGCATGCGCGCGCAGGAGCGCCCCGAGGCCCGCCGACCAGTCCGGATCGACGGCGGAGGCCGGCGAGACATTGACGCTTGCGCGCAGTTGCGGCGCTTCCGCCAGCTCATTGACCACGAGCTCCAGGACCCTGTGGTCGAGCATGCGCACCAGCCCGACGCGCTCGGCGACGGGAATGATCTCATTGGCGTGGGCGATGCTGCCATCCGGCCGGTTCACCCGCATCAGGCATTCGTAAAAGGCGGTGTGCCGGTTATGGGCTTCGGCCACCGGCTCGAAGGCGAGCGCGATACGCCGTTCGTTGAGCGCGGCAATGATCTCGTCGGTGGCGCGCGCGTTTTCCTTGCGCAGCGCGTCGCGCTCGACGTTGGGGCGGTAGGCGGCAAAAGAGCCGTGGCGCTTGGCGCGCGCGGTATTGAGCGCATCCTGGGCGCGGGTGAGGATTTCGGGAACGGTGCGGGCATGGCGCGGCGCGGTGACGCCGCCGATGGTCACGGTGATCGCCACCGGCCCGGCATTGGTCTCCATCGGCTCGTCGCGCACGGCGGCGAGCAGGCGCTCGGCGGCGACCGCCAATTCCTCGGGCGTGCAGGTCTTGAGAATGACGCCGAACTTGTTGCCGGAAAAACGGCCGAGCCGGTCGTCGCCGCGCAGCTTCGGCCGGATGCGCTTGGCGAGCTGGGCGATCGCCTGTTCGGTGACATCGAAGCCGTAGGCTTCGTTGAGCCGCCCGAGATGGTCGATGGCGATGAGCAAGAAGCCGCAGGAATTGCGGAAGCGGACCGCTTCGTCGAGCACGCCGCCAAGCACCTCGATCAGCCGCGCGCGGTTCATCTCGCCGGTGAGCGGATCGAAATGCGCGAGCTGGATGAGCGCGTGCTCACGCTCGTGGCGCTCATTGACGGCGCGCACCACGCCATGGGCCCGCGCTGGCTTGCCGTCGGGTCCGGCAAACCAGCGGCCGGTATCCTCGATCCATATTTTGCCGCCGTCGGCGCGGCAGAAGGCGTATTCGATCTGATAGGGAACGCCGGCCCCGGGGTCGCTCTGCGCGGCGCCGCTCACCGCTTCGAAGCGGTTCTGCCCGCTCGCCGCCTGGACCCGCTGCGCAAAGGCGCGGCCGCTCGCGATCTCGGCCGCGTCGGCGCCGAGGACCGCCACGGCGTTATCGCTCCAGATCAGCGCATCGCTGTCGAGATGCCATTCGTAGGCGGCCTCGCCCACGGAAACGAGGATTCTGGCGGCGTCCGGTTTGTCGATACGGGTCACGCTCGCCCCTTTTTGGGAACGCCGCGCCCTCGGCCGGCGTTGAATGGACAGCGACTGGCAAGCAACAAACTAGAGGGAATGGTTAAAGAATTCGGAAAAGCCCCGGTAACTCGATTGCCGCGATGCGCGGCGCGGGCGTTGCCGCCGGCGGCACGGTGCTTGCCAATCTCATGATGAAGCGGGGCGTTCTGTCCCGAAATGAGACACGGCACAATGAACGTAAGCGCGACCAGACCTTCGGCCCAGCAATCGTCCGGCAACTTGCCGCACGACGCGAAGCCGCACGATGCGCCGGCAAACGAAAGCCGCGCCCCGGTCGCCCTGGAGCCGGCCGCGGCGCACGAGTCCGCGGCGCGCTTCCGCGAGGCGCCGTTCCTCGCCCAGCTCATCGCCACGAGAGAGCAGCTACCGCAGACGCGTGAGCGCCGCCGCGCCGAGCCCGGCGAAGCGATCGCCGCCTATCGCGCAGCGGATGCGTTGATCGCGCGCTCCTAAGTGCCGTTGGCCAACCGGTTGATTTTCGTACCATTTCGGTAGGTCGCAAATATTCAGCTAATTTTCGGAACTGATGGAACTTGGCCGCATTAGTTTATTGGTGCGTTGGGTGGTCGCATGCACAGTTCCGGCAATCACGTCGCAAGGTGGCAGCAGTTTTCGCCGGGGTCTGCCGAGGCGTATGTGCTGGCAACAATTCTCGTCGTTATAGCCAGTCTCGTGCGCTGGGTTTTTTCGTTCATCAGCATCGACATTTTTATTTTTGCAGCCTTTTACCCCGCAATTCTTTTTGCGACGTATGTCGGCGGCTTGAGAGTTGGCATATTTGCCTCTGTGGTGGGAGCGATAATTGCTGTAAGTGCGTTTATGCCGCACCCGCTCACGTCCGGGATGGAAATCAAGCTGGTCGCCTACGTTTTTGCGTCCAGCCTCATTATTTGGGGGGCAGAGCACTATCGTAGACTTAAGAAGAGCCTCGAAGATGAAGAGAATTTCCGCAAGCTGGCCGTCGAAGAACTTGCACACCGCCTAAAAAACAAACTGGCCACCATTCAATCCATCATAAGTTTCCAACTCCGTGACGAGCCGCCGCTTCGAGATGCGATATTGAGCCGCTTGAGTGCGCTCTCTGCCACCGACGACCTAATTATGGCGGCGCAGGGAAAAGGCGCTCATATTCGCGATATCCTTGCCGCAGAACTTGCACCATATGATGTCACTCGAGCCTCAATCGATGGGCCGGATTGTCTGCTTTATCCGAAACTGGCGCTGACAATGACGCTGCTAGTTCATGAACTTGCTACTAATGCTGCAAAATATGGTGCGTTGTCCGGCTCGGCCGGCAAGCTATCGATCGCCTGGTCGCTTTCCGATGCGCGCCTGAGTTTTGAGTGGCATGAAAGCGGTGGCCCCGTTGTTACCGCGCCATGCCATCGGGGATTTGGCACACGACTTCTAACACGCGCCCTAGACCAATTCGGAGGGACAATCGAGACGGCTTTTGAGAGGAGCGGGCTGATCTGCCGACTGAGCGTAAACCTGCCAGAACGCTTGCCAAGCATTGTCCCGGGGATAGCGGAGAAGAGGACAGACGTATTGGCAGCCAATTGAACCGTGGCTTCTAATAGCCCAGCGCGCAGCCGTCCTTGCGCGGCTCCGAGCCGCCGATCAGCACGCCGCGGTCCCAATCGATATTGATCACCTGCGCGCCGCCCCACGGCGTTTCCGGCGTGGTGACATGATGTCCGCGTTGCTTGAGGCCCTCGATGGTCGCAAGCGGCATGCCGCGTTCGACGGCGGTATCTTCCCCGACAAAGAAGGCGCGCGGCGCCTCGATCGCCTGCTGCACGTCCATGCCGTAATCGAGGAGGTTGAGCACGATCTGCACGTGCCCCATCGGCTGGTAATGCGCGCCCATGACGCCGAAGCAATAATCGACGCGGCCCCCGCGCAGGCCAAGCGCCGGAATGATGGTGTGCATCGGCCGCTTGCTCGAGCCGATTTCGTTCGGATGACCCGGCTCGAGCGTGAAGCAGGCGCCGCGATTGGTGAACATGATGCCGCTCTTCTCGGTGCACAGGCCGTGGCCGAAATTCGAATAGAGCGTATTGATGAACGACACCGCCATGCGGTCCTTGTCCACGACCGAGATGTAGGTCGTTTCGTTTCCCGGCGTCGGCGCGGTCGGTAACGGCACGCGCCTGGCCGGATCGATCTTCATGGCGAGTGCCTTCGCCCATGACTTGTCGATGAGCCTGGCGGCATCGATGCGCATCGCCTTCGGCTCGGCGATGTGGGTGTCGCGCACGGCAAATCCGATGCGCGCGGCTTCAAGCATCAGATGGAAGCGGTCGGGTCCCAGCGCCTCGAGTGACTTCATGTCGAAGGTTTCGAGGATGTTGAGCATGACCAGCGCGGTGAGGCCTTGCCCGTTCGGCGGCAATTCGAGGACATCGAGGCCGCGGTAATTGGTGGAAATCGGCGCAACGACTTCGCCCTTGTGGGCGGCGATGTCCTCCACCGCGATCAGCGAGCCGTGCGCGGCCAGCGTTGCCGCCATGTCGTCAGCGATCTCGCCTTCGTACAAGGCGCGCGCACCTTTCGCCGCGATCGCCTTCAAGGTCCGCGCCAGCGCCGGCAGCCTGATGACGTCGCCTTCCTTGGGCGCGGCGCCGTTGAACAGATAATATCTGGCGGAGCCGGCATCGTTCCTCAGACGCGGAACGAATCGCGCCCAGTCGAAGGCGACGCGCGCGGCAATCGGAAAGCCGCGCTCGGCGTATTCAATCGCCGGCGCGAGCGCGCGATCAAGGCCGATGGTGCCGTGCGCCTTGAGCGTCGCCTCCCAGGCTTCGACCGCGCCGGGCACGGTCACGGCGTGGATCGAGGTTCCGATCTCGCGCAGGCCTCGCGCGCGCAAGGCGTCGGCGGACGCCCTCGCCGCGGAGCGGCCGCAGCCGTTGTAGCCCCAGGCCGGCTGTCCGGGCCTTGCCAGCATGACGAAGCAGTCGCCGCCGATGCCGGTCATGTGCGGCTCGACGACGCACAGCGTGGCGCAGGCGGTGACCGCGGCGTCGGCGGCATTGCCGCCCGCGCGCAGCACGTCGAGTGCGGCGAGGCTCGCCAATGGATGCGAGGTCGCCGCCATGCCGTTGCAGGCGATGACGGGTGAGCGGCCGGGAAGCTGGAAGTCGCGGCTCATTTTCGGTGGCGCATGATCTTGCCCGGAAACCGGGAGCCGTTGTTCGGGATCATGCGCCCGCGCGCCGCTGCGTCAGGCCTCGGTCTTCACCTTGAGAACCTGACGGCCCTTGTACATGCCGGTCTTCAGGTCGACGTGGTGCGGCCGGCGCAGTTCGCCGGAATCCTTGTCCTCGACATAGGCCGGCCGCTTCAGCGCGTCGGCGGAGCGGCGCATGCCGCGCTTCGACGGCGAGGTTTTTCTTTTTGGCACAGCCATGGGCGGGAACTCCTAGCGAAATCGCAATGTCGGTTTGGAGCCGGGCTTATAGAGGATGCGCGGCGTCAAGGCTAGGGGCAAGACTCAGCGCTTTTCCCGCAGGCAGGCTGCCACGGCGGGCGAGCGTGACGCCCGGGCGACATAGAGGCCGGCCAGCCGCCGCAGCCCTGGCCCCGGCCTGTGGGCGTTGCGGTCGAGCGGGTTGGGCAGGACGGCGGCCAGCAGCGCCGCCTGGTAGGCCGTGAGGTCGTGCGCCGGCTTGCCGAAGGCATAGCGGCTGCCGGCCTCGACGCCGAATTCGCCGTTGGGGCCCCATTCGGCGACATTGAGATAAATTTCCAGGATTCGCCGTTTCGACAGCACCAGGTCGATCCATAGTGCCAGCGGGAATTCCAGCGCCTTGCGGATATAGCTGCGGCCGGGCCAGAGGAACAGGTTCTTGGCCACCTGCTGGGTGATGGTCGAGCCGCCGCGCATGTCGCCGAGGTCGTCGGCTTCGCTGATCGCCTCGCGGATTTCGGCGATGTCGACGCCATGGTGGGTGCAAAAGCGGCCGTCCTCGGCGATGATCACCGCGCGCGTGAGCAGCGGCGAAATTCGCGACAACGGCACATAATCGCGGACGACCCGCTCGCCCACGAGCGCGCGCCACAGCATCACCGTCGAGACCGGCCGGCCGAGGGCATAGAACGGCGTCACCACGTAGGGGGCGAGCAGCAACGCCAGCGCGGCGATGGCGGCATACAACAACGGCCGCGGGAGCCGCGGCAGCCGCAAGATGTCGTGGGCAGAACTCGGTCGGCGATCCCGGCGAGCCATGATGCCGCGACCTTAGCCGATCTCGGCCGCAATTTGCCGTCGCTGCGGGGCGGCGCTAATGATGCGTCATGGACGCAAGTTCCAACGACTTTGCCACACGCCTTTCGGCCATCGCTGCCGAAACCGAAGCGCTGCTCGACCGCCTGCTGGATGCAAGACCCGTCGGCAGCGAAATTGCCCGCCCGCCACGCCTGCTGGAGGCCATGCGCTACGCCGCGCTCGGCGGCGGCAAGCGCGTGCGCCCGTTCCTGCTGGTGGAGAGCGCGGCGCTGTTCGGCGCCAGCCATGACGGCGCGCTGCTTGCCGGTTGCGCGCTCGAATGCGTGCATTGTTACTCGCTGGTGCATGACGACCTGCCGGCGATGGACAATGACGATCTGCGCCGCGGCCGCGCCACCGCGCACAAGGCTTTCGACGAGGCGACGGCGATTCTCGCCGGCGATGCGCTGCTCACTTTCGCCTTCGACGCGATGGCGCGCCCCGAGATTCATCCCGATGCTTCGGTGCGCGCGGCGCTCGTGCTCGAGCTTGCGCGCGCCGCCGGCATCGGCGGCATGGCCGGCGGGCAGATGCTCGATCTCGCCGCCGAGGGCCGCTTCGCCGGAGCCAAGCCGCTGGGGGAAAGCGATATCGTAACCTTGCAGGCGATGAAGACCGGCGCGCTGTTGCGCTTTGCCTGCCGCGCCGGCGCCATTCTCGGGCAAGCCGACGCCAAGGCGCTGGCGGCCATCGACCGCTACGGCGCCGCGGTCGGCCAGGCGTTCCAGATCGCCGACGACCTGCTCGACGTCGAGGGGGACGCGGCGACAATCGGCAAGGCCGCCGGCAAGGACGCCGCCGCCGGCAAGGCGACGCTCGTGGCCGCGCTCGGCACCAAAGGCGCCCGCGCCCGGCTCGACGCGCTGATCGCCGAGGCTGAAGCAACGCTGGCGCCGTTCGGGCCGAAAGCCGATATTCTGCGCGCTGCCGCCCGCTTCATTGCCGCGCGGCGCAACTGACGCGCCGCGGAAAAAGCCATGGCCCGGAGCAAACCACAGACCGCGCGCCGCCCGCCGCGGATCATCCGCATCGTTCGCTCGCGGCCCAGGCTGTTTATCGCCGGCGCGATCGCCATCGTCGCGGCCGCGGTCTCTCCCGGTGAATGGATGGCGATGAAGATGCTGATCGGATGGGACATCGGCGTTGTGTTCTATCTGCTCGCGGTCACCCAGCTCCTCGCCATGGGCGGCGTCGACTATCTGCGCAGGCGCGCCGCAGTCGAGGACGAAGGCCGCTTCGGCATCCTGATCCTTACCGCCGCGGCCTCGCTCACCAGCCTGGGCGCGATCGTCGCGCTGCTCGGCCATACGCGCACGAGCGGGCGCGAACCCACGCACCTTGCGCTGGCGGTCGTCACGATCCTGCTGTCGTGGGCATTCATCCACGTCATCTTTGCGGTCCACTACGCCAACGAATATTACGCTGCGCAGCGCCGGAAGATTGCCGGCATGATTTTCCCCAAGGACGATGAGCCGGATTACTGGGATTTTCTGTATTTTTCGTTCGTGGTCGGCATGACGTCGCAGGTTTCCGACGTGGCAGTGGCATCGAAATCGGTCCGCCGGACCGTGCTGGCGCACGGCATCGTCTCGTTCCTGTTCAATGTCACGCTGTTGGCGCTGGCGGTGAACATCGCCGCCAGCGTGGTCTGACGAGGCAACGCCGATGCCGATGGAAGCGACGGCGATCGGGGGCGCGGCGCAGACCGTGCTGTTCATGGTGGCGGTGCTGGCCGCGGTCGCGGTTGCGGCGCGGCGGCTGAAGACCTCACCGTCGATCCTGCTGGTGGTCGCCGGTCTCGGCGTCGCCCTGATCCCGGGGCTGCCGAGGGTCACGCTGGCGCCGGAATTCGTGCTGCTGGTGCTGCTGCCGCCGCTCATCTATTCGGCGGGCGTCGCCATGAGCTGGCGCGAATTCCGCTTCAACCTGCGGCCGATCACGTTGCTCGCCTTCGGCTGCGTCGTCTTCACCACCTGCGCGGTCGCGGCGACGGCGCATTATCTGCTGCGCTTCGACTGGTCGGTCGGCTTCCTGCTCGGCGCAATCATCTCGCCGACCGACGTCGTGGCGCCGCTCGCCATTGCGCGCAAACTCGGCCTGCCGCGCCGCATCGTCGTGGTGCTCGAGGGCGAGGGCCTCGCCAACGACGCGACCGCGCTGGTGCTCTACCGCTTTGCCGTGCTCGCCATCACCACCGGCAGTTTCTCTCTGGAAAAGGCCGCCGGCGAATTCGTGCTCATCGTCGTCGGCGAGATCGTCTACGGCCTCGGCGTCGGCTGGCTCTCGCTGCGCCTGCGGCAATGGGCCAAGGAGCCGCGCGTCGAAATTACGCTGTCGCTGATGACGCCCTACCTCGCCTTCTGGGTGCCGTCGCATCTCGGCGGCTCCGGCGTGCTGGCAACCGTCGCCTGCGGGCTCTATGTGAGCTGGAATGGGCCGCTGCTCATCCCCTCGGGCACCCGGCTGCAGGGCATCTTCTTCTGGGACCTCATCGTCTATCTCATCGAAGGCATCATCTTCCTGGTCACCGGCCTGCAGGCCCGCACGCTGATCGAGCAGACGCAGGGTTTCGACATCCATGTCCTCATGGTGGCGACGGCCTGGACGACGCTGATCGTGATCGTCGCCCGTTTCGTCTGGGTGTTCCCCGCGACTTATCTTCCACGCTGGATCATCCCGTCACTGGCCCGGCGCGATCCTTCGCCGCCCTGGCAGGGGCCGTTTTTCCTCGCCTTTACCGGCGTGCGCGGCGTCGATTCGCTCGCGGTGGCGCTGGCGATCCCCTATTTCCTCGACAACGGCTCGCCGTTCCCCGACCGCGAGCTGATTCTGTTTGCGACCTTCGGCGTCATCATCATCACGCTGGTCGGCCAGGGCTTGCTGCTGCCCGCGGTCGCGCGCGCGCTCGGTCTCACGCGGGAAAGCAAGAAGGAGCACAACGCCGAGGTCCGGGCCGAACTCAAGGCGCGCAAGGCCGCACTCGCCGAGGTGGAAAAGCGGCTGGAGCAGTATGCCAAGGAGCGCGGCCTGCCCAAGGACGTCGTCGAACACATGCGCGTGCGCAATGACGGCCGCAGGATCATTCTGCCCGACGATCTGGACGGCCTCGATACCACGCGCGTATCGGCTTCGGTCAAGCGCGACCTGATCGAGGCCGAGCGCAAGTTCATTTTCCAGCAGTTGCGCGACGGCAAGATCACGGACGAGGCGCGCCGCCGCATAGAATACGAGCTCGATCTCGAGGAGGCGAGCCTCGACAACCGCGCCGAGGACGGCGGCGGCTGGATCTGAGGCGGAGCGCCGATGGACGCCGCGCGCACGAGCGATGATTTCTACGCCGGTCTTCCCGTCTTCCGCGACTTCACGCAGATCGTGGACGAGGCCAAGTTCCGCCCGCTGCCGGACGGCTGGGTGATCGGCACCGCCGACGTGGTGCAGTCGATCAAGGCCATCGCCGACAACCGCTACAAGGCGGTGAACATGGCGGGCGCCGCAGTGATCGTCGCGGTCACCAACGCACTGAAGGGCCGCGACTTTCCCTTCGTCTTCGGCGGCGACGGCGCAAGCTTCGCGGTATCCGCCGAGGACGCGGGCGCGGCGCGGCAGGCGCTGGCCGAGACGGCAACCTGGGTGAAGGAGGATCTCGATCTCACTTTGCGCGTCGGCATGGCTCCGGTTGCCGCCATTCGCGCGCGGGGTCATGACGTGCGCGTCGCGCGTTACGCGCCCTCGCCGAACATCTCGATCGCCATGTTTTCCGGCGGCGGGCTCGCCTTTGCCGACGCGGCGATGAAGCGCGGCGAGATCGCCGTTGCGCCGGCACCTCCCGGCGCGCATCCCGATTTGAGCGGCCTGTCCTGCCGTTACGAGCTGATCCCGTCGCAGCGCGGGCAGGTGCTGTCGCTGGTGGTGGCGCCGGGGCCGCAAGCCACGCCGGAGAATTTCCGCGCGGCAGTCGAAGCCGTCACGCGCATCGTGGAGAAGACACCGGATGCCTCGCGGCCGCTGCCGGGCCAGGGCCTGAAATTCAAATGGCCGCCATCGGGCGTCGATCTCGAGGCGCGGGCGGCGCGCAAAGCGGGGGAATCGATCCGCCTGCGCAAGCTCAAGGTGCTCGCCTATACGCTGCTCGGCTTTCTGGTGCTGCGGTCGGGTATCCGTGTCGGCCGCTTCAGCCCGCGCCAATACGAGCGCGAGCTGATCGACAATTCCGATTTCCGCAAGTTCGACGACTCGCTGCGCATGGTGCTCGACTGCACCCCGGAACTGGCGGCCGAGATCGAGGACTATCTGAAAGCCGCGGCAGCCGACGGCATCGTGCGCTTCGGCACGCACAAGCAGAATGCGGCGATGATGACCTGCTTTGCGCCCAATCCGGCCAATCCGAACCACGTGCATTTCATCGACGGCGCCGACGGCGGCTATGCCACCGCGGCGACGGTGATGAAAGGCGCTTGATAGCTCACTGCGCCGGCACGAAGGTCAGATGCACGAACAGCGAGGCATCGCGGTCCTTGTGCTGCGTGTTGGCGCCGGCCGCTTCCGGCGGCACCGTGATGCGCACCGCATCGCGCGCCAGCCATTCGATCCGCGGCAGCTTCGCGCGATCCGCGGGCGCGGCGCAAGGGCCGGCATAGACCTCGTAATTCCTGTCGCTGACCGCGAAACTGTCGGGATAGACCGAGAGGAAGATCGCGATGCTGTCGGAGCAGAACGGCTGCGCGCCGCCACGCGCGAGCATGACGCGCACCGCCTTGTATTTGCCGTCGGGCGAGGCAACGGACGTCACCGTTTGGCCGGCCCTGTCGACGGATCGGCTGACATAGAGCGAGACTGCCGCGATGATGGCGACGAGCACGACAAAGCCGATCAGAAACGGCTTGCTGCTCACTCCGCCGCCGTGCGCGTCCCGCCGGCGCCAAAGCGGCGCTCGATGTAGTCGGTCACCATCTGCTTGAAATCCGCGGTCAGCGTCGGCCCGCGCAGGGTGGCGGCCTTCTTGCCGTCGATGAACACCGGCGCGGTCGGCTGCTCGCCGGTGCCGGGCAGCGAGATGCCGATGTCGGCGTGCTTGCTCTCACCTGGGCCGTTGACGATGCAGCCCATGACCGCGACGTTCAAGGTCTCCACGCCCGGATAGCGCGTCTTCCACTCCGGCATCGAGTCGCGGATAAAGCCCTGAATCTCGGAGGCGAGTTCCTGGAACGTGGTCGAGGTGGTGCGGCCGCAGCCCGGGCAGGCGGCAACCAGCGGCACGAAGGTGCGCAGGCCCATGGTCTGCAGCAGCTCCTGCGCCACCTGCACTTCCCTGGTGCGGTCGCCGTTCGGCTCGGGGGTGAGCGAAATGCGGATGGTATCGCCGATGCCCTGCTGCAGCAGCACGCCCATGGCGGCC
>Ga0335083_10010453_pt1 | contig 11211 bp, 8 predicted proteins | sample Lox_Sample_42_FD_206716 | JGI IMG/M metagenome (GOLD analysis project Ga0335083, IMG submission 206716) | Soil microbial communities from Loxahatchee National Wildlife Refuge, Florida, United States - Lox_Sample_4.2 | ecosystem: Environmental > Terrestrial > Soil > Wetlands | place: USA: Florida... | reverse complement strand
GCCCCGGTCCGGGTCGGGCGAACCGCCGCGTTGCGCCCGGTGGGGCTGCCGTTGGAGCGAGGCCGGAGCGGACGCTCGGGCGGGTTGTCCAGCACCGCCGGGCGGACGCTCGGGGGAGGTCCACCGGCCAGCGCGGCCTGGGTCTGCTCGAGCCAGGTCTTCACCTGGTCGTCACCCGGGGAGAGCGCCACCGCCTTGCGGAGCAGCGGCAGGGCCGAGCGGTAGAGTCCCTTGCTGACCAGGACCTCGGAGATCAGGTGGTAGGCGAGCGGGTCCGAGCGGTCGACGGCGACGGCGCGGTCGAACTGCTCCATGGCCTCGGCGGGCCGGCCGAGGCTGATGAGCGCCTTGCCCCAGAGGACGTAACCATGGACGCTCTCGGGATGATGGACGAGCCCCTGCTGGCACACCTCGGCGGCGCGCGCGTTCTCACCTTGCTCGACGAGCACCCGAGCCAGCTCCACGAAGAGGGTGGAGGTGGGATCGGTGGCGAGGAGCTGCTCGTACCGCTCCACCAGGGATTCGGGCATCGTTGTCCGCCGATGAAGGCTATCACGCGACCCCTCCTGGCCTGCCTGCTGCTCGGTGTCGTGGGATGTCACGAACCGGGAGCCACGGCGGCCGCACTCAAGAGCACTTACGAGGACTTCGAGACGAAGGCCCGCTGGAGCGAGACGGCGGCGGTCGCCCAGCTCATCGTCCCCGAACGGCGGGACGCGTTCCTCGCCGCGCGCTCCCGGGATGGCTCGGACCTGAGCATCACCGACATCGAGCTCGTGAACGTCCAGCAGAGCGAGGACGGCGAGCACGCCACCGTCACCTCGAAGTGGCGCTGGCTGCGGATGCCGTCCACTTCCGAGCAGTCGGCCGAGTCGAAGGCCATCTGGGTCGCGCGCGGCGGACAGTGGCTGCTCGAGTCGATGCAGGGCGGGCCCTACCCGGACCTCGCACCCCACAAATAAAAGCGCCCACCGCCCCGGGGCCGGCCGGGACGGTGGGCGTCGGGCGTCCCCCGATGGGACGCCCTCACGGCCCCCGAAGACGAGCAACGGCGGTGCCACGGAGCGTCCCGAGGAAGTCCGGACCGTTGCCGGGGGGGTTCACTCCGCGTCCTTGGCGCCGGGGGGCCGGACCACGACAGGACCGTCATGCTGCTACGCCGCTGCCCGCTCCCCGTCGACCGAGCGGATGGTGTCCTTCATCGAGTGCTGCGGCACCCAGCCCACGTCCGCCTGCCAGCGGCTGCCGTCCACCATGCAGAGGAACTGGATGTGGTCCAGCTCCGGGGGCGGGAAGTTGGCCAGCCGGTACCGGAAGAGCGTGGCGAGCAGCGGCCGGGCGATGGGGTGCGGGACCGGGATGGGCGTCCGGCCGAGCTCGCGGAGCACGGCCGAGAGGGGAACCTCCCCCGGGCCGACCACGTTGTAGACACCCTTCAGCCCCGGGCGGAGCGCCTCGACCATCGCTCGGGCGGCGTCCTCCTGGTGGATGAGCTGGAGCATCGGGTCGAACCCGGCGAGCACCCAGGGGTACTTGAGCCGCAGGTAGTTCGACGGTGCGTTGCGGATGCTCGGCCCCACGATGTGCACCGGCCGGAGGATGACCGTCTCGATGTCCGGGTGCCGCCAGAAGAAGCCGTGGGCGAGCATGTCGACCTCGATGAGGTCTCGCACGCCCGAGAAGCGCGAGGCCGCCATCAGCGGCGCATCCTCGGAGAGGAAGTTCGAGTTGTCGGGGCTCGGCCCGTACACGTTGGCGCTGGAGAGCACCACCACCTTCTTCACTCCGAACTTGGCCACCGCATCGAGGACCCGCGTGGTGCCCACCACGTTGAACGAGTGGTGCTCCTCGGAGGACATCCGGGGGTCGTGCATGATCCCCATGTGGATGACCGCCTTCACGTCGTGGATGCGGAAGACGTCCTCGGCCTTCTTCTTCCGGAGATCCAGCTGGAAGAGCTCGACGTCCTTCGGCGCGCCCGGGAAGGGGCGCCGGTCCAGGCCGACGATGCGCTCGGTGCGGTGGAGCAGCTTGGTGAGCGTTCGCCCCAGGTTCCCGCTGAGCCCGGTCACCACCACCACCTGTTTCGATCCGGCGCTCATCCTGCCGCTCACCAGAAGACGTTCTTCCGTTCCTCGAGGCCCTGCTGGAGCAGACCCTGCAGCGTGGTCTTCACCACCCGGACCTTCTTGTCCAGCTCGGTGTCCTCGTCGTCCGCGCTCCCGGAGAACACCAGCGGGTCGCCGAAGTAGAGGCGGTACTTCGCCGGCAGCGGAAGCGGGGTGATGGTCACCGGCAGCGCGGGGAAGCCGATGAGCTTGCCCACCGAGCGGAGGTTGAGCAGCGCCGGCGCCTGCTCCTCCGAGCCGATGATGGCCACCGGCACGATGGGGGTCTGCGTCTCCAGCGCCAGACGCATGAAGCCCAGCCCGAACTCCTGGAGCTGGTAGCGCTGGGGCCAGAGCTTGCTGATCCCCTTCACCCCCTCGGGGAAGACCATCACCGCCTCGCCCATCTGGAGGAGGCGGCGGCAGTTCTCCGGAGTCCCGACGATCTGCCCGCTCCGGGCGAAGATGGTGGAGACGAAGGGAAGCGTGGCCGCCCACTTCTCGGTCATCGCCCGGACCAGGCGCGGCGGGTCGTGCTCGAGCAGCATCGACACACCCACCATCGTCCCGTCGAGGGGGATCTGCCCGGCGTGGTTCCCGACCAGGAACACCCGGCCCGAGGGCACGCGCTCGATGCCGTGGGTCTCGACCCGGAAGTAGTTCTTGTACAGCCAGACGAAGGGCGCGATCGCGGCCAGCGCGTAGTCGGGGTCGAACCCGAACGGATCCACCCCGAACTCGCCGTCGACGCGCCTGGCCATCGCCTCGAGCGCCGGAGCGCGGTCGCCGGCCAGCTCCAGGGTGAGCTGCCTCAGCTTCTGTCGTGTCTCCTCGCCCAGGCTCTCGAACATTTCGACGGATCCTGGCGACCTTCTAGCCGCGCGCCGTCCCCGCGGGAACGGCCGAGTCGACGGACCCCTCCAGAGCGCCGGCGGCCTCTCGGAGCGGAAGGAGCCGGAAGTCCCGGGCCACCCAGTCCAGCACCTCGCGGAGGCGGGCCAGCTTCGTGGCGAGCGGGAGCCGGAGATCGGGCTGGGTCCGGGTCAGCGCCGCGGGTAGCCCGTCCTCGGGGCCCAGGAGGTCCACCGCGTGGAGCTCCACCGAGAGGAACGGCTCGCCCCGGAGACGGGCGTAGGCGCCCCGCACCATCGGCCAGGGCGCGAGCACGAGAAACGTCCCGATGAACGGGAGCCGGGCCGCCGGGGTCACCGACATCGGCAGCTCGAGGAGCGGCGCCGCTCCCTGGCGCTCGGGGCGGGCCAGGTCGGGCCGGTACGGCAGCCGCGGCGCGCGGAGCACCCGCGGGCTGTCGAGGATGGCGGCGGAGCGGCGGCCGCGGGCCCGGAGCCACCCCAGGGCCAGGGCCTTGGCCGCCCAGTACGGCGCCGCGGGAAAGATGCTCGCGTCGTAGGCGTACCCGCGCCGCGCCACCGCCTGGAGGAGGGCCGGCGAGAGCGTGTACCCGGGCGCACGGAATCCGAGCGGGTGCCTGGCCCCGAGCCCGGCCAGCACCTCCTCGGCCCGGGCCAGGTCCTGGTCGATGTCGGCCTCCGGAGCGCGGGACAGCGCGTAGTCGTGGCCGTGGCTGTGGCAGGCGAGCTCGTGGCCGCGCCGGAGCGCCTCGCCGAGGGGCGCGCGGGAAGCGGCGTCCACCTCCGCGCCGATGACGAAGAGGGTGCCGCGCCCGCCCACGCCTTCCAGCAGCTGCGTGAAGCGGGGAACCGCCACCCCGTGCACCAGCGCGCGGGCCTCGGCGGAGACCACCTCGCCACCGAGTCCGTGCAGCGCCGCGTAGTGGCCGAGCCCGTCCAGGTCGACCGAGATGCAGGCCAGCCCGGGCATCGCCGCCTTCACCCTCCCCGTACCCGGATGACCCACACCAGCTTCGCCACCTGGCGCAGCACGTGGGGTACCCGCTTCAGCAGATTGATGGAGGGCCGGCGCTTCTCGGCGAGCTCGACGGGGATCTCCAGCACCCGGAACCCGTCACGCCAGGCTCGCACCACGAACTCCGACGCGAAGACGTCCCGGTCCACGACGCAGGCCCGAACCACCGGGAGCAGCCGCTCGCGGCGAAAGGCCTTCAGCCCGTGGGTGTCGGTCCCCTGGAAGCCCAGGACGAGCCGGAGGAGCCCGTTGTGCACCCGCGTCGCCAGGCGGCGGACGAGCGGGCGGCGGTCGACCGCGCCACGGGCGGCCTTGCTTCCCACCACCATGTCCAGCCCCGGGTCGACGAGGAGCCCGAGCGCCATGTCGTAGAAGCGCAGGTCGCAGAGGTCGATCTCGTCGCAGAAGACGAGCTCCCCGCGGGCCTCGAGCATCCCCTGCTTCAGCGCCGCCCCGTAGTTGGGAGTCCGGCAGTGGAACCAGCGGAGGCGGGAGTTGGCGGCGGTGAGCCGCTCGAGCAGGGCCTGCGTCCCGTCGGTGGAGCCGTTCTCGGCGAGCACCACCTCGTAGTCCAGCCCCCGGGCATCCAGCCCCGCGGTGAGCTCGGCCAGCGCGGAGGGGAGGATGCGCTCCTCGTTGTAGACTGGGATGACCACCGTCAGCCGCGGGGCACCCATCATGCGCGCTCGATCTGCTCCGCGGCCGCGCGCCCTCCGAGCAACGCGTCCTCCATCGACGAGTACTCCCAGTTGCCGTAGCGGCCGGCGGTCCGGATGCCCGCGCGGGTGAGGAAGTCGAGGACGGTCTGGCGGGCCGATCCGTAGTGGGCGTCGTAGAGCACGTAGGCGTTCCGGATGACGCGGGGCTCGGTGAAGAGCACGTCCGCCGCGCTGGCGATCATCCTCGCACGGACCAGGTCCTCGACCGCGGCCCGGGCGCACGCCTCCGGGGAGCGAGGCCCCGAGTACTCCACGTAGAAGGACGACGTCCCCGCGGGGGCGGTGCCCGGGAAGACCGCCGAGGGCGAGCCGATGCGGTAGGTCGTGAACTCGGGCTCGGGGGTGTACACCCAGTGCCAGGGCTGGACGTTCGGACCCCGCACTCCCACCGCCACCCAGGTCACGTCGGTGGCCCGGAGCCTGCGCGCAGCGGCGTGGACCTCGTCCGGCACGCGGTGCAAAAGCTCCACCAGGCGCGGCAGCGGGATGGTGGAGACCAGGGACGACCAGGCGACCTCGCTCCCGTCCGACAGCCGGGCCACCTTGTGCTCCCAGTCCAGCGCGGTGGGCTCCGTCGACACCTTCACCTCGCCGCCGGAGAGCGCGCCGTGGAGCCCCCGGGCCAGGCCCTCGATGCCGCCCTCCTTCGGATAGACGAAGGTCGCGTTGTAGCCGAGCGCGTCCGAGCCCAGCCCCAGCGCCCCGTCCACCACCTCCTTGAGCGTGGGCTTGGGCACGAAGCGGCCGCACCAGGCCGCGCTCAGCTCGCGGGGCGGAACGCCGAAGAGCTTGGTGTTGTAGGGCACCATGAAGTTCTTGGCGAAGCCCGTGCCCAGGTGCCGGAGGATGAACTCCTCGAAGTTGCCCGGCTCGCGCTCGCGGAGGGCACGCCCGCCCTCGCCCACGGTGGCCTCGACGAAGCCGAGCAGGTTCTCCGCCACCACCTCGGCGGGCAGCCCGTGGGTGTTCACCTGGTAAGGAAACCGGGTGAAGACGCCCCGGGTCAGGACCGCGGCCCTCCGCGCCACGGTCACCAGCCCGTCGCGCAGCAACCGCTCGTGGACCAGCGTCTTCATCCCCGGGTCGCGCAGGTGCAGCCAGTGGCCGGTGGGATCGAAGCGGAAGCCGCCGTGCATCACCTCGGTGCGGACCAGCCCGCCGACGCGCGACTCTCGCTCCACCAGGAGCCAGGGCCGGTGGAGGTGAAAGGCAGTGGAGAGCCCCGAGAGCCCGCCGCCGAGGACCAGCACGGGTGAGATGTGGGTGTGGGCGCTCACGATCGGCGGGGTCCGCGTAGCACGTCTCCTCCCGGGCAGTCTGCTAGCCTCCGGTCCTTCCCCATGCGCGTCTCGTGTCCGTCCTGCCAGACGGGGTTCAACATCGATGAGCGGCGGATCCCTCCCGGGGGCGCCAAGCTCAAGTGCAGCACCTGCCAGACGCTGATTCCACTCCGGCCCCCCGAGGCAGCGGCGCCTCCACCGCCGCGCGCCACCGGGCCGTCCGTGGGCGGAGTGCGGCTCGCCGAGGGCGCCGTGCCGTTGCCGGGCCTCGGACTCCCCGCGGCAGGGGCGCCTCCCCTCCCGAAGGTCACCGCGCGCGCGCCCGAGGCGCCGCCCGTCGCCGAGTCGATGACCACCGGCGTCATCCCCCTGCCTCCCACCCGCGCGTTCACGCCGCCCACCGTCACCCCGGCTCCTGCGGTGCCACCGGCCAACCCCAGCCGGCGCGCGGATCGGACGGTCGTGGCCACACCGGCGACCGCTCCGGTGCGGCTCCCAGCGCCCTCGGCACGCGCCGCTGCGCCGAGCCCGGCGCCTGCCGCCCCTCCGCCCGACGGACCGCTCCCCGGCGTGGAGGAGGCGTGGTTCGACGACGCGGCGCTGTCCGATGCCGGTGCGGTCGCGGACGCCCCGCTGGCCACCGGCGCGGACGGCTGGCCCGGCGAGGAGACCCCGGACGACGGCTCCTATGGCGCCGAGCCGCTGCACGAGGACACCCCGGCCGAGACGCCCGAGCCCGACACGCCTCCCCAGGCCGCCGCGGCCGCACAGGAGTTCGACATCGCCGCTCCCTGGGACGCGGGCCGTTCGCCGGAGTTCGGCACGGTCGACCTCGGCGACGACGCGAACGCCACCGCGCTCCCCATCCCGACCGACGAGCCCGCTCCAGCCGCCAGCGAGGTGGCGTGGACCGAGCCGGCAGCGGCGCCGGATTCGCTGGACCTCTCCAACCTTCCCCAGACCCGCGCGCTCAAGGAGCTCGACGGCGGGCCGCCGGCGGATCCGCTCGAGTTCGACCCCACCCGCGCGGCCCCCGAGGACCTGGAGGCCGACCTCTCCAAGCCTCTTCCCGCGGGCGTCGGTCCGGCCGAGGACGGCCTCGAGGTGCTGGGCTTCCTCGACGAGGCGGCCAAGGAGATCCGTCCCCGGGCCGGACGCGTCACCCGGTACCACGTGCGGCGGAGGAGCGGAAAGGTGTTCGGCCCCTTCGAGCCCGGGGTCATCGTGAAGATGCTCGAGGACGGGCAGCTCCTCGGAAGCGAGGAGGTGTCCACCGACGGCGAGGCGTGGACTGGGCTCGCCGGCGTCCCCACCTTCGCCCAGGCCATGCAGCGGCTCGTGTCCGCGCCCTCGCCGGCGGCCCCGCCTGTCGTTGCCGCGACCCGCGCCCCGGCGGCGCCTCCGCCCGAGGCACGTCCCCGGCTCGACATGGACCAGCTCGCCCAGGCCTACGGCGGCCGCATGGCCGTGGTCAGCGTCGTCGACGGCGAGGCCCAGGCCCGGCGGCGCAAGAAGATGCTGCTGGTGGCCGCCGCCGCCCTGGGGGTCCTCGCGCTCATCGGCGCCGGTGCGAGCCTCCAGATGACCCGCTACGGAGCCTTCGGGCTCCGCTGGCTCTTCCCCGCTCACCTCTCGGCCAGCTCGGCCGAGGGCAAGGCGTTCGCCGCCGCGCGCGCATCGCTCGCCGAGGACACCTGGCCCGGAGCCCGGAGGGCGCAGGGGACCCTCGAGGGTCTGCTCGCCGGCACGGAGTATCCCGAGGTCCGCGCGGTGTGGGCGCAGTGCATCTTCCTCGAGCAGCGGCGCTGGAGCAGCGCCGAGCCCTCGGCCCTGGCAAAGGCGAGGGCGTCGCTCGAGGACCTGACCGTCCTCCCCCGCGGCAACCCCGAACGACTGAGGGCGGAGATCGGCCGGGCGCTGGTCGACAAGCAACCGGACGCCGCGATCACGATGATCAAGTCGGCCAAGCTGGACGATGGCCCGCTGCTCGAGGCCGAGGCCCTCCTCCAGAAGGCGCTGGCCGGCGACGCGGCGCTGCTGCTCGAGGGGGCGGTGAAGGCCAGCCCCTCGGCCGCGGGCTTCCATGCGCTCGGGCTCGCTCACCTCAAGCTCAAGAAGCCCGACAGGGCCCAGGCCGACTTCGAGGCGGCGCTGAAGCTCGCCCCGCAGCACCTCTCCTCGACCGTCGAGCTTGCCCAGCTCGCCTGGGCCCGCAAGGACGCGAAGGCGGTGATCGCCGGGCTCGAGCCGGCGCTGGCCGACCCCAAGGCGCTGGCACCTCCCGAGCGCACGCGGGGACTCGCGCTCCGGGGCGCGGCGCTGCTCGCGCTGGGCAAGCCGGCGGACGCCGTGGCCGGGCTGGAGGAGGCGGTGAAGATCGATCCCGGCTCCATCTTCGCCAAGGGGACGCTGGCCCGGGCCTACGCGGCGATCAAGGAAGACGAGAAGGCGCTTCCTCTGTGGAAGGCAGCGGTCGCCGGCGAGCCGGACGACCCCGTCTGGGCAGCGGGCCAGGTCCAGTCGCTGGCCGCGCTCCGGAAGTCCGAGGAGGCGCTGGCCGCCGCCACCAAGGCTCGCGCAGCCTTCCCCAAGGACGAGGCGACGGTGATGGTGATCGCCCGCGCCCAGGAGCTCCTCGACCGCGTCACCGACGCCGAGGACAGCTACAAGCTCGCCACGCAGCTCGACCCCAAGGACCTCGACGCCGCGCTGGGGCTGGCGCGGCTCTACGTCCGGCAGCGGCGGCCGGACGATGCCCGCGCCGCGCTCGTCAGGGTCGAGGAGCAGCAGTCCCAGAACGCGCGCCTGCGGCTGGGGCTGGGAGAGCTCGCCCTGGTCACCGGAGACCTGAACGGCGCCCAGACCGAGTTCGAGCGCGCCACCACCCTCGCTCCGCAGATGCCCGAGGCCTGGGTGGCCCGCGCCCGGCTGGAGATCGAGCGCCACGCCTGGAAGGACGCGCGTGCCCACGTCGAGAAGGGCCTCGCCCTGGACCCGGACGTCCCCGACGGCCGCCTGGTGCACGGGCTCGCGCTGTGGAAGCTGGGAGAGCTCGAGGGCGCGGCCAAGGAGCTCGAGGCCGCCCGGAGCGCCGGACCGAACAGCAGGCTCGAAGTGGCGCTGGCGGCGGTGCGCTTCGAGCAGGGCGACAGCGACACCGCGACCGCGCTCCTCACCGCGGTCCTGAAGGCCGAGCCCGGGAACCCCGAGGCCAACTTCTGGATGTCCCGGGTCCATGACAAGAAGGGCAACTACAGCCTCGCGCTGGAGTCGATCCGCGCGGCGCTCGATCGCGCTCCGACCCGGGCCGCCTACCACCACGAGCTGGGGCTCATCCTGAAGGACTCGGGGAAGTCACCCGAGGCGGTGGAGGCCTGGCGCCAGGCGGTGAAGCTCGACCCCGGCTACGCCGACGCCTGGGAGGCGATGGGCGATGCGTTCCTGGACGCCAACCGCGTCAAGGACGCGATCCCCGCATTCGAGGCGGCGCTCAAGGCCGACCCCGGACGCTCGCGGGTCCTGGGGAAGATCGGCGACGCGCACTTCCAGGCCGCGAAGTGGACCCAGGCCATCGCCAGCTACCAGTCGGCGCTGAAGGTGGATCCGAAGCTCACCGGTCTCTACTACCGGCTCGGGCGCGCCTACAGCGAGCTCGGCCAGTACGACAAGGCCATCGGCTTCTACCAGCGCGCGCTCTCCGCGACCCCGGACAACGCCCAGGCCTGGTACCACCTGGGCTACGCGTGGAAGGAGCGCGGCCGGAAGAAGGAGGCGGTGAACGCCTTCCAGCAATACCTGGCCAAGGCTCCCGACGCGAAGGACAAGAAGGACATCGAGGACGAGATCTACTACCTGTCGAAGTAGTGCTAGAGGCCTGGGGCAGCATGCTGGACCTCAAGTACGTGGAGCAGAACTTCGACGCGGTGGTGGAGCGACTCTCCGCCCGCGGCGGGAACCTGGACCTGACGGGCTTCCGCGCGCTGATGGCCGAGCGGAAGGTGCTCCAGCCCTCGAAGGAGGCGCTCGAGGCCCGGAGGAACGCGGCCAACGAGGAGATGAAGCGGGCCGCGAAGGACGATCCGGCCAAGCTCGAGCGTCTTCGCGGGGACCTCCGCGCCCTCGGCCAGCAGATCAAGGACCAGGAGAAGCAGCTCGCCTCGGTCCAGGAACGCCTGGAGATCCTGAACCTCGACCTGCCGAACATCCCGGACGCCTCGGTTCCGGTCGGCGCCACGGCCGAGCAGAACGTCGTGGTGCGCACCTGGGGCGAGGCGCCGCGCTTCCCCTTCACCCCGAAGCAGCACTTCGAGCTCGGCGAGGCGCTCGGGCTCCTCGACTTCGAGCGGGCAGCGAAGGTCTCCGGGAGCCGCTTCGTCTTCTACCTTGGTGAGCTGGCGCGGCTGGAGCGGGCGCTGGTGGCGTTCATGATCGACGTGCACACCTCCCGCGGATACTCCGAGCTGCTCCCGCCCTACCTCGTCACCCGCGCGACGATGACCGTCACCGGCCAGCTCCCGAAGTTCGAGCAGGACGCCTTCAAGACCGCCGGGGCCGACGAGCGGTTCCTCATCCCCACCGCCGAGGTGCCGGTCACCAACTTCCACGCCGACGAGATCCTCGACGGCGAGCGGCTCCCGTTCCGCTACTGCGCCTACAGCCCCTGCTTCCGGGCCGAGGCCGGCGCCGCCGGGAAGGACACCCGCGGCCTCATCCGCCAGCACCAGTTCCACAAGGTGGAGCTGGTCAAGTTCGCGAGACCCGAGCAGTCCATGGAGGAGCTGGAGCGGATGGTGGACGACGCGACCGAGGTCCTCCGCCGGCTCGGCCTCCACCACCGGGTGATGCTCCTCTGCACCGGGGACATGGGCTTCGCCTCGACGAAGACCTACGACGTCGAGGTCTGGCTCCCCGGCCAGCAGACGTTCCGGGAGATCTCCTCCTGCAGCAACTGCAGCGACTTCCAGGCCCGCCGGGGGAAGATTCGCTTCCGCCCCGCGCCCGGGGAGAAGCCCCAGCTCTGCCACACGCTGAACGGTTCCGGGCTGGCCGTGGGACGGACGCTCGTCGCCCTCCTGGAGAACGGCCAGCGCGAGGACGGCAGCGTCCGGCTCCCGGACGTCCTCGGACCGTACATGGGCGGAAGGACCGAGTTACGGTCAGCCTGACCGGCTCCCCGGGTTGCAACGGGGGGCCGATCGAGTATGAAGGCGGCCCTTT
>Ga0335083_10010451_pt1 | contig 11211 bp, 6 predicted proteins | sample Lox_Sample_42_FD_206716 | JGI IMG/M metagenome (GOLD analysis project Ga0335083, IMG submission 206716) | Soil microbial communities from Loxahatchee National Wildlife Refuge, Florida, United States - Lox_Sample_4.2 | ecosystem: Environmental > Terrestrial > Soil > Wetlands | place: USA: Florida... | reverse complement strand
TTCCCCACGCAATACGCCTGCAACAACGGCAGCGCATCGGGACAAACCTCGCTCTCGGCGGCGTCGTTCGCTTGCGCGGGTCAGGGCGGGGTGTGGTTCCCGGACCTGGTGAAGCGGGAGTTTTTCTTCGACCTGGCGATCCTGGTGAAGTTCTAGTAGGACCGGCGGTCGTCTTTTGCCGCCTGTCATGCGCCCGCAGACAGCGGTAGGACAGGCGGTCGTCTTTTGCCGCCTGTCATGCGCCCGCAGACAGCCGCCCGTAGGACCGGCGACCGCTTCTACGGGCGTTTCCAGAAGCTTTTTCGGGGTTGAGAGACGCCGATCGCCTTCAGCCAGGGCGCGGCTTCGGAGTCGTCGAGGGGTTTGAGGCCGCGCAATAATTCGATCACTTCCGCCATGCGCGCGAAGTGGTCGATGCAATGCCAGCATGCGCCGGCGTGGCGCTCCATCTCTTCTCTGCCCTGCCAGGTGGCGCGGCCGTCGAGGACGTCGAGGAAGACCTTCGGCCCGACGCAGTCTTTGGTCGATGCGCCGGCCGCGGCCTTTCCCAGCCGGCGGCCGTTTTCGATCAGGAGCGTGCGCGACCAGTTGTCGATTTTGCCGCGGAGAGCTTCGCCGGCCTGAACGCGGGCCTTCTCAACGGTAGCGGGCGCCATTCGCAACATGGCGCCGGCGGCGGCCGCGTCGTAGCCCATGGCTTCCAGCCACGCCGCGAGCTTTTGCGTGAGCGTGAGCGGAGCCAGCGCTTCGGCGACGGTTTCGAGCGAGACTTCCATCTCCGGCTCGGCTGCGCTGATTTCCACGAGCATGGTCTGGCGCAACCGGGCGATGAACCAGCGCTCGGGAGCCGGGTCGAGCGAGGCGAACAGCGGATGGGCCGGACGCCGGATCTCGGTCAGCACGCGTTCGATCAGCCGGTCGCCGTCGGACCCCGGGTTGTAATGGGCCGCCAGTCTTCGCATGACCGGGATGTAGTTGGAAATGAAATAGCGCCATCCTTCCGGCTTGGCGGCGCGGCAATCGCCGATCATTTCGTAACAGGTGTAGACCATCTCTCCGATAGTACCCGAGACGACGCCTGCCGCTTGCGGGCGCGCCCCTCGGGGAGTAAGCTCCGGGTAGAGGGACTTTCATGAAACTCCATCTGGCGATCGTTTTGGCGTGCCTGGTTCCGGTTGGAATGATGGCGCAGCGCGGCGGCGGAGGCCATGGCGGCGGATTCTCCGGCGGCGGGATGCGGGGTGGGTTCTCCGGCGGCGGGATGCGCGGCGGATTCTCCAGCGGCGGATTCAGCAGCGGACGCGTGAGTAGTTTTGGAGGCGTGAGCACGGCGTTCAACCGCGGCGGTATCGGAATCAATCGCGGGTTCGGGTTTAATGGCGTGAATCGAGGCTTCGGATTTGGCCGGTTCGGCTTCAACCGATTCGGTTATGGTTTCGGCTTCGGATACGGCTATCCGTGGGGGGGCTACGGCTATTGGCCGGGATACTACGATTACGGCTATTGGCCCGACTATTATGACTACGGCTACTCCTATCCATATGCGGCCGACTACAATCCCTCACCGAACGTGACGGTGGTGTACGGACCGCCGCAACCGACGTACCAGATTTATTCACCTCCCTCGCAGGCCGCGCCGGGCGGCGGCTACGACCAATACGGGCAGCCGATGCGGGCGCCCGCTCCGGCGCCGGCGCCGCCAGCCCGCGGTTCGGCAAACCCCAGCGCCAGCACGGGATCTCCGATTTATCTGATCGCGTTCAAGGACCACATCATTCGCGCGGCCGCGGCGTATTGGGCCTCGGGAAATACCTTGCACTACGTCACGCTCGAGCATGAAGAAAAACAGGCGCCGCTCGACAGCGTGGACAGGGGGTTATCGTCGCAACTGAACCGCGAGCGGCACGTCGCATTTCAATTGCCGACGCAATAAAAGTTCACTGCGGTTTGAGCACAGCTTGCGGACCGTCCGGCGCCGTCCGCACGGCACCGATTCCGGCAGTTTTCGGCATGGAACACCTTTTTACATTCGTCCGGTTGCGCTTAGTGTTTTGTTTGATTTAGAATCTCTCACCAAGAAGAGATGTACCTGAGCAACAAGACGTACGGGGGAGGTCCCATGAAAACGGTCACAATTCTCATCGGTATTGGTCTGATTTGCGTCGGAGGGTCGGTATGGGGGCAGGGCGGCAGCCATGGAAAAGCCGAACTGGCCGCGGCGGCCAAGGGCAACCAACCGCAGGCACTGGCGGCTTACGCGGAATATCTCGACCGTTACGGGGACAGCGAGGCATCCCAGGTCTACAACCGGCTGGCCGAAGCCCGAAAGAGCGCGGGCGACACTGCGGGAGCGGCGGCGGCATTGCGGCGCGCGGCCATCCTGGATCTGGAAGCGGGCAAGAACGACGGCGCGGCGCGCGAAATGGCCGGGGCCGGCATTGAATTACGTTTTTCGCAAGCCGCGGTTCAAAAGTGGCCTACCATTAATATCCCGGGTCCGCTGCGATCCTTCGCCCGCATGGCGGCGCTTTCCCCGGATTCGCTGCCCGCCGATATTCTGCCGGCGCTGGCGCGAAACGTCGTCACCAACGGCTACGAAGCGTCGCAAAACAACGAGGCGCTGGAGCAGACCGAGTACCTGAAGCTGGTTCATCGTTATATTTCGCAGGCCCACGAGCTGGAAAAACTTTCGGGCGAGAGCCGGGTCATCACCGTGCCGAACTGCGACTCGCCGGTGGTGGCCGACCTGGTCCGCATCCTGGGTTTCCGCATGCGCGGGGGCTGCGGGTCGGAGGTGGTGCTGGAAACGGTCAACGCGGCGCGCGCGTTTCTGACCACGGATTCCGGCTTCCCCATCAATCTGCTGGAAGAAGCCCTGCGCACCAATCGCGCCTTCACCTACGACTATCATCCGACCAAGGTCCCCGTGCTGTTCGGGCCGGAATACTGGATGAACGGCGCCAAAGAGCCGGTGGATTTCATCGAGAATTTCATTTCCGATCCATCCAACTGCCGGTTGTACCTGGGATTCTCGAAGCTGGACGCGGATACCGCGGAAGCCTTGCGCAAGGAAGCGCCATACGCCCACTGGAAGGCTTTCGCCCACGTGCTGGACTTTTTCGGCGGCATGTTCGAAATTCGCGATGGCGCGGCGGTCGCGCCTGGCGGGCAGCGTTCGGCGGCGGCGTGGACGGAGTTGGTCGGCGCTAGTCCCGATAAGGGAGCGGAGTTCTTTGACAAGCTGGTGATCAAGGACGACGGATGGCTCTGCAGCCTGTATGATTCCCTCGCTCGCATCCGCGGACCGGTGCGGGATTACCTCACCGATCCGGTGCGAATGAAGCGCTTTTATGCCGCCGTCCGCGGGCGCGTGACCAGTCCGGGGCCGGCGCGGCCGGTGTTCCGGGCCAACAGCGACATGATGCTGCTCACCACGCGGCTACAGGTCTCGGCCGACGGCAAACCGCACATCCCGGGCGGGCTGGAAGTCTGGAAGACCCTGTTCACCAAGGATCCGCAGGGCAAGTACGACGGCAAACTGACCCGCCTGGCGACCACATGGAAAGAGCCCGACGACGTCCTGGAAGCGCTCTTTGCCCTGTGCCGTAAGCAGGTGGAAAATGAGCCGCTGAAGATTTTCATGGCGATGAGCGACCTGGACCGCAACCGGAGCGAATCCCTCGCTCCGGCGACAATCGACCGCCTGATTCGCGATTATCACCTTCTCGGCGCGCAGTATCCGATTTTCAGCGAGTCGCGCCGCCTGACCGATAAATCGATCCTGCAATTCGTGGACGTCGCCGAGGGGATTTCCAAGATCCGTGACTCGGGCCAGCGGGGCGAGACGGCAGGGTCGTTGCAGGCCCTGGTGAGCCTGTGGCAGATCCTGGTCCGGCAGGGCAACATTCCGGACGATCGGGCGGATGGCGCGTTCTCCGGCATCGTAACGGCGTTCGCGCAGATCAAAAGCAATCGCGAGCTGTTTGCGGCTTCGCGCGCGGGCCTCCAGGTGCTGCTCGGCGCGGATGTAACCGCGGCGCAATCGCAGGATCGGATGGTGGCCATCCTCGCGGGGAACCCGGCTTCCTCGGGCGCGGAAGCCCATGATGAGGTGAAGCAGGAGCTGGAGAAAATCCTCGATGCCCAGCGGCTGATTCCGCTGGACGTGATGTTGCAACTGGCGGATCACCTGGACGGCACGCAGAAACTCCCGCCGGCGCAGTTGAACAAGCTGCTGGCGCGGCTGACGGAGTTCCCGATTCCGCGGCCGCCGCTGACGTCCAACGAGAAGAACGCGATGGGGTTCGGCTACTGGAGCGACAAGCACCTGGACGAAGAGCGCCGCCTGAACGTGAAGGCCGCGATCGAAAAGACCGGGGGCGATGCGGAGAAGCTGAAGGATGTGACGGGATCGCTGGCGCCCCTGATGCGCGACACGCTGGTGGGGTTCAACTATGCGTATTACGCGCCTCCGGGAGCGCAGATTCTGTTCACGAATCCGCTATTCGTGAGGAGCCACGATTTCATCGGCGGCGAAGGGCAGCCGCGGACATGGCGCATCACCGAGCCCTACGGAACCGGCTGGCCTTCCAACGGCGGGGGACGGCTGGTGGGGTCGCTGGCGACCCTGCCCTATGCTCTGGCCGATGCGGAACAGAATTTCCTCGTGCCCGCGCACACGCAGGCGCTCATCTGGAGCGACCTGGTGCCGCAGATGATCCTGAGCGCGAAAATTCCGCGATTTTGGAATGTGACCCCGGAACAGGAGCACTTCGTGGGCCTGCACTTGCGGTATGGCCGCGAGCTCGTGGCGGAATCAGCCATCGATCCGCAGAGCCGGGCGGAGATGGTGAAGTCGCTGGCGATGCTGGCGCCGCCGGCGAGGACCACGCTGGTCAAGCGGTGCCTGGAGGCCGGAGATGTAAAGAGCGCCCTGGACCAGGTCACACCGTCGGAATTGTTCCAGTTGGCGCGCGACGCCGCCACCGGTGAGGGCGCGGCGCGGCATCCGGATTCCAGTTCGCCTCTGGTGGCGGAAATTCGCAAGCTGGCTCCGGACCAGACGCGGGGAGCCACGTATGCGGCGATTTCGCGGGCGTTCGGCACGCCGAAACCGACCCTGGCCAATTCCTATGAGCCGGAGTTGTTGAACCTGCGCACGTTCCCGACGCTGATGGGCTACTCAAGCCGCATCATGGCGGAGAGCTGGGAATCGAACACCCTGTATTGGGCAGCTCTGGCGGATGAGATGGAGCTTCCGCCCGCCGAGCTGAACGTGAAGATTCCGGAGTGGACGCGGCAACTGGTGGAACAGATCTTCGCGTCGCACCTGGAGGACTGGCCGGCAGTACTGCGGTCGCTGCGGCAGGTGGGTGATGGCGTTCGCGAACAATCGCATGAGGTTCCCAAGGAGTCGAAAACGGGGCTACAGTAAATCGATAACGGGTTGGATGGATATAGAACCATGAAATTTTCTCGACGCGGATTCATCGGAGCAACAGCCGGGGGACTACTGCTGCGCGCGCAGGACCAGCGCCCTATTTTCAAAGTCAAAGTCGACATGGTGGTGCTGAGTTTCCAGGTGACGGACAGCAAGAACAAGTATATTAATGGCCTCAAACACGGCGACTTCCGTATTTACGAGGACGGGATTCTGCAACGAATCTCCACTTTCGCCGAAGGCGCCAGCGCACCCCTGGCGATTGCGACGGACGGCTCCACTCGTCCGCTCAACGAAGGCCAGAGCGACGTCCTCCCGGGAATGGAAAAGCCGGACGCGTTCATCGGCACCAACGTCTTCGTGCTCTTCGACACCAGCAATTTTATGTACCGGAATTTCGTATATGCCGAAGATGCGATCAACGATTTTGTGCGCGGCCTGGACCGCGCCGATTCGGTGGCCGTCTACACGTTCAGCCGCAATCTCTCTCGCGCGGCGTCGCTGACGCATGAGCATCGCGAGGCGATACAGGGGCTGCGCAACGCCGTCGCCGGCGATGAGACGGCGCTTTATAATGCGCTGCTGCTGACGATAAAGGACGCGGCCAAAGTGCCCGGCCGCAAGGTGGTGATCGTATTTTCCAATGGTCCGGATAACGCCAGCATGGTGGCCCCCGACGATGTCCGGGTGGTGGCTGAAAACGAAGGCATCCCGATCTACGTGATCTCGACCGCCGAAGTGAACAAAGACCCGATTTCCAGCGGCGTATTCCGCCGTCTTTCGGCGAATACGGGCGGCAAGGCCTATTGGGCAAGAAGCTGGCAGAAGCAGATGGAGGCGTTCGAGGATATCCGCGAGGATATGAGCAACTCCTACACCGTCACCTACTATCCGGCGGCCAACCCCAACGACGGGTATCGGAAGATCCACGTGGAGATTGTCAGCGATCCGGGAAAGAAGTATCGCGTGCGGTGCCGGCCGGGATATCAGCCAAGTAAAGCCTAGCTGTCGGCTCTCTGCTGCCGGCGATCAGCTCCGTCGGCTCCTCGGACCGTCGGAGTTCCGCCGCAATGTTCGGATAGATCTTGCCGCCTGACGGGCGGAAGATGGAAGCATGAGCGACAATCTGAATGCCGATGAGTGCTGGCGCGCGGTTCAGGAGCGCGATCGGGCCCTGGACGGGCGATTTGTGTATGGCGTCGTGACGACGGGAGTGTTTTGCCGTCCGTCGTGTCCCGGGCGGAGGGCCTTACGGCAAAATGTCCGATTTTACGCCACCGCCGCCGAGGCGGAGCATGATGGTCTGCGGGCCTGCTTGCGGTGCCGGCCGGCGGCGGAAGATGCGACGGGAAATTCGCGGCGGATCCAGGCGGCGTGCCGGTATATCGAGCAGCATTCCGATGGATCGCTGCGCCTCCGGGATCTGGCCGGACGCGCGGGTCTGAGCCCGTTTCATTTCCAGCGGATCTTCCGCGCAGCCCTCGGGCTTACGCCGCGGCAATACCACGAAGCGGTGCGATGGGGAAGGTTGAAGACCAGCCTGCGGGAAGCCGCCGGAGTGGCGGACGCGGTGTACGAAGCGGGTTACGGGTCATCGAGCCGGGTGTACGAGCGGTCGGACCGGAATCTGGGGATGACGCCGCGCCAGTATCGCAGCGGGGGCGCGGGCATCGCGATTACGTTCGTCGCGGTGGATACGCCGCTGGGGCTGCTGGGAATCGGCGCCACCGTCCGCGGCCTGTGCTTCGTGCAATTCGGCGATACGAAGAAGCAGTTGCTCAAGGAACTGAGCGGCGAGTATCCGGCGGCCGGGATCAGCGAAGCGCCCGGTCCCACCGGCGGCCTGGCCGGCTGGACCGCCGCTCTGCGGAGGTATCTGGCGGGAGCGGAGCGCCGGCTGAATCTGCCGCTGGATATCCACGGGACGGCATTCCGCATGCGCGTCTGGAAGTACCTGCAGACGATTCCGTATGGAGAGACGCGCTCTTACGGCGAGGTGGCAGCGGGAATCGGGCAGCCACAGGCAGTGCGCGCGGTCGCGAGCGCCTGCGCCAACAACGCCGTGGCTCTGGTGATCCCGTGCCATCGCGTCATCCGCGGCGACGGCGGCCCCAGCGGGTATCGCTGGGGCGAAGAGCGGAAGCAGGCGCTGCTATCGGCCGAGCGGGCAGGGAAGCGCTAGCGGGTGATGCGCTGCAGCGTGTCCCTGATGTCCTTTTGTTCGTCGGCGGCCGGGTTCTCCTGCAAGGCTTCATTACACTGCTTCACCGCGGAGACTTTATCGCCCTGTTTGTCGAACGCCTGGCAGAGATGATAGTGGAACGTGGAGGAGTGAGGATTGCTGCGGACCAACTCCCGGAAAATATCGACGGCGTTTCCCGCCAGGTTCCGTTTCAGATAGATCCAGCCCAACGTATCGGAAACCTCCGGCCGGTCGGGCCAGTATTGCTTGGCCCGCTGCGCCAATCCCTGCGCATGGTTCAGGTCGCCGCCGTGCTCGGCTTCGAGGAACGCCAGGTTGTTAAGGGAGAACGGCTCGTTGGGATTGATTTTGAGCGCGGCCTCGTATACGGTTTCCGCGCGCGTCCATTCCTTGGCCTCGTCCAAAGTCAGAGCCAGCTCCACGAGCACACCGACCGAGCCCGGTTGCAGGTCCTTGGCCTTGGACAGGTATTCGATGGCGTGTTCCAGATCGCCTTTCCGGCGGTAAACCTCGCCCATGCGGGTGAGTATCCCGACCCGCTCCTTTGACCCGTTGTCCAGAGAGTCCAGAACTTTCTGGTAATACTCCAACGCGACCGGATAGTGCCCGGTTCTCTGCGCCGTGTCGGCAACCACCATCTTCAGATCGAGACGCGCAGGCCGCTTGTCCGATTCGGCCTTGAGCATGTTGACGGCTTCGTCGACTTTACCCTGCAGGATGTAGGCCTCCGCCAAACCGATCAAGGCGCGCGGATTGTCGGGATTCAGGTCGTAGACCTTGTGATAGATTGCTTCGGCGTCCTTCCACTTCTTCTCGTTCATGTCCACGACGGCGAGCTGGAACAGGATGTCCGGTGTATTGGGATTGGCCGCCAGCATGCCATCCAGCATGGTTCGAGCGTCTGGGTACCGCTTCATGCCGATCATGGCGGCGGATTCGACCAGGCGTGCGTTGAGGTTGTTGGGATCCACTCCCAGCGCCGCTTCGGCGGCCTTGGCGCCTGCCTCGAATTCGCCGTGAACCACTTCGAGTTGCGCCAGAGCGATCCGCGCCGCCAGATAGTCGGGACGCAGCTCAATGGCGCGGTTGAAATGCTGGCGGGCTTCGGCGTACCCGCCCTGCATCGAATAGGCGCGGCCGAGGTTGAAATGGGCGATGGCGTTGTCCGGACTTTGGGTGACCACCTGCTGCAGTTCGGCGAGCGCGGCGGTGATATCGCCCTTATCGAGCTTCAAGGTGGCGTCCAGGCTGCGGGAGTCGTTATCGCTGGGGTTCTGCTTCAGGATCTCCTGATTCAGCCCGGCAGCTTCGGTCCGCTTGTTCTCGTGCATCAGGACTTCGATGATGCCCTTCTGGTAATCGGTTTTGTGCTTGGGGTCCTTTTCGATGCCTTCACGGTACTCCTTGATGGCCGTGTTGCCCTCTCCCAGGCGGTAATAGAAGTCGCCGACCTCGAAATAGGCGCGAGGATTCTCCGCAGCGTGTTTCTTGATTTCCTGCAGGGCGTTGAGCATATCGTCCCTGCGTTGCTGCGTGTAGTAAAAGCCGGCGAGCCGCTCCAGAAACAGGAACTGCTTCGGATTATTCCTGTAGCCATCCTCCAAGGCCTGCTCGGCCATGGCGTTATTCTTTTGCGAGATCGCCAGCTTGTAGAGGCTGTAGTATACCGGCTGATAGGTCTTGTTGGTGTCCATGACCTTGCGGTACAGACGTTCGGCTTCGGCCGGATTGCCGAGGGCTTCGTGCACCGCGCCCATGTCCATCATCACGCCCACGTCACTGGGCTTGATGGTGATGGCCTTCTGGTATTCCGCCAGGGCGGCTTCGTAATCGGTCTTGGATTCTTCGGCGTTACCCGCCCGCGCAGCCTCCACTCCACGGACATGCGCCAGTTCTCCCGCCAGATTATGTCCATCGAACGAATTGGAGTCGTTATCGAGTATCAGCTTGACGTTGGTTTCCACGTCGTGCATCAGCACTTTGTCGCGATACGAAAGGTTCAGGTAAATCTGCGAGAGGCGCGTTACGGTGTCCCAATAATGCGGATTTTTCTTGTAATTCGGATCGAGTTTGAAGAATTCATCAGCGCGCCGCAAGGAGTGGACGGCCTCGGTGATTCCCCCGGGAACCTTCAGGTAGGTGAGCGCGATGCGGTAGTGCGCCTCGGCGAAGCGCTTATCCTTCTGCAAGGCGTCGCGGTACATCAGCAGGGCTTCCTTGTATTTGCCGCGGTCGAACCACTTGTTGCCCTTTTCGAGGTAGACCTGCTTCATGACGTTCGGATCGCGGTTGCACGATGTAAGCCCGGTGACGACCAACGCGATGGCCAGCAGAGGACGCATGGATTGCCCCATGAGACTGATTGTACACAGCTGTCAGCTTTCAGCTTTCAGCTTTTTTATCAGACCGGTCAGCATTCGTTTGATTTCCGCGACGCGGGGCGACAGCTCTTCGTGTTCCTTCGGCTTCAGAAGGTTGAGGTCATGCGCGAGGAGAACGATGGTATTCGAGTTCCCTGGCCGAGCCACCGGCGATGGCGCGGAATCTTCCGGGTTCGGAGTCGCTGGCGCGGCCACAGTCTTCCGCCAGGTTTGCGGCGATGGAGGAACTACTCCGCCGCAATTGACTGATGAGTCCGGAACGTTCGTCTTTTGGGAACAGCGCAGTCACCCGATAAATCGCGAGTCAGCTCGTGTGCTTTTTGCCAAACACCTGAATCGCCAAAATTCTTCGTAGGTAGACAGGGTCAGCCTGACGGCTGATGGCTGACAGCTGATAGCTCCCTCAATTCACCGCCACAAACGGCGCGTCCGGACCAGTCGTGGGACTGCTGATGCCGCCGATGGTGAGGGTCACGGGGAGCGAATTACCGCTTACGTGAGTGCCCGGTACACGGCAGTTGATCTGGTACACACCGATCTCGCCGGGGGCCAGGCCGCTCCAATCGACAATGATGCCGGCGTAGCTGATGCCGGGATTGCCGAAAAAGACCTGCAGCGGCGCCGTCACGGCCAGCGGACTCTGCGGCGACGGCGTACCCGCCGTCACGCGTCCGCCGGTCGTCACACCCAAACCAGTGGCATAGATGGTGAGCTCTTCATCGCGCTTGGCGGGATTTTCGATGTTCACTCGCTGGCCATTGGCATGGAAGATGGCCGGCCCGTTTTGATCGACGAACACGGCCGGCGCATACTTCGATACCGTCACATTCACGCTGGCCGAAGCCGCCTGGTTGGCGAAAGAGCGGATGACCAGCGGGTAGGTGCCGGGGGTCAGCGTCGGCGGCAACTGCGCGTTGATCTGCGTGGCCGACGACGAGATCAGCGGCATCGGTGCGTTGTTCAATGTCACGCAGGAGCCGCCCATGGTAGTGGGCAATGGAGTGGAGGTGTAGACACCGGTCGAAGCCAGATTCTTTCCGAAGATCGCAATCAACCCGTCGGGCGCCATCCGAGCGGTAAAATCAGCCAGATTGACCACTCCGCCGGATGAAACCTGGGGAGCCGGAGCCGTCGCCGGAGTCATAGGAATCACGCTCAATCCGGATTCGGTGATGGCGTAGGCAATG
>Ga0335083_10010450_pt1 | contig 11211 bp, 11 predicted proteins | sample Lox_Sample_42_FD_206716 | JGI IMG/M metagenome (GOLD analysis project Ga0335083, IMG submission 206716) | Soil microbial communities from Loxahatchee National Wildlife Refuge, Florida, United States - Lox_Sample_4.2 | ecosystem: Environmental > Terrestrial > Soil > Wetlands | place: USA... | reverse complement strand
TCCTTGCCCAGCATCATGGAGACGATCGATCCATGCGAATGCTGAAGGGCCGAGATCGCCGATTCCATATGCCGAAGGTAAAGACGTAACATGCAGCAAAATGCCCGAAGCTCGATAATCGGCAGAAAATAACGGGACCGTATCAGTCTCGGAGTGCATTATTCACCATGGCCTGCGCTTCGTTGACGATCGCGTGCAGATGCGCGCGGCTCTTGAAACTCTCCGCATAGATTTTGTAGATGTTCTCCGTGCCTGACGGCCGGGCAGCAAACCAGCCGGCGTCGGTAACCACTTTGAGTCCCCCTATCGGGGCATTGTTTCCCGGCGCTTTGGTAAACTTGGTTTTGATCGGCTCACCCGCGAGATCTGACTCCTTCACAGCATCAGCAGCCAGCTTTTGCAGTTTTGCTTTCTGTTCGGGAGTGGCAGGCGCGTCAATACGGGTGTAATAGGGAGTACCGAACTCTTCGGTCAGTTCGCGGTAATGCTGACCCGGATCCTTGCCGGTCCGAGCCGTGATCTCAGCCGCCAAGAGATCCATAATTGGCCCATCTTTGTCGGTGGTCCATACGGTCCCATCAAAGCGGAGAAAACTGGCCCCGGCGCTCTCCTCCCCGCCAAAACAGCACGAGCCGTCGAGGAGCCCGGACACGAACCACTTAAAGCCCACCGGGACTTCGCGCTGCTCACGACCGAGCTGATGTACCACTCTGTCGATCATGCTGCTGCTCACCAGCGTCTTTCCGACTGCAGCATCCTTGCGCCAATTGGGTCGATGCGTGAGTAAATATCGGATCGCCACCGCAAGGTAGTGGTTTGGGTTCATTAGACCGCCGACGGGAGTCACGATACCATGCCGATCCGAATCCGGATCGTTGGCGAAGGCCACCTGATATTGATCTTTCAGTCCCACAAGCCGAGCCATCGCGTACGGGCTGGAACAGTCCATACGGATTTTGCCGTCATGGTCGACGGTCATGAATGAGAACGTTGGATCAATCGCCGGATTGACCACGACGATGTCCAGGTCGTAAAACGCATTGATCGGTTCCCAGTAGGCGCGTGCGGCTCCTCCGAGTGGATCGACGGCAAGCTTAAGGTTTGCGTCGCGAATCGCGTCCATGTCCACGACGTTCTTGAGATCGCGAACGTAGGGCAACATGAAATCATCCTGATGCGTCGACGGAGCTTGGATCGCGCTTTTAAACGGAATGCGCTTGACGCCAGTATTTCCTGCTGTCAACAGCTCGTTCGCACGGGTTTCCACCCAGTGCGTCACATTCGTATCTGCGGGGCCGCCATTGGTCGGGTTGTATTTGAAGCCTCCATCCTCCGGCGGATTGTGTGAGGGAGTTATCACGATACCGTCGGCGAGGTGTTCCGTGCGGGAACGGTTATAAACCAGAATCGCTCGAGAGATGACCGGGGTCGGGGTTACGGCGTCGCCTTGTTGGATAACCGTCTCGACGTTATTCGCCGCCAACACCTCCAGTGCTGTGCGCTGTGCAGGGCCCGAGAGCGCGTGGGTGTCTTTTCCCATCAAAAGGGGGCCGTCGGTCCCATGCGCTCGCCGGTAGTCACAGATCGCTTGAGTTATCGCCAGGACGTGCGACTCCGTGAAAGTGCCATGCATCGGTGAACCGCGATGGCCGCTGGTGCCGAAACTGACGCGCTGGTTGGGATCTTCAAGATCGGGCCGGCGCTCGAAGTATGCCGCTTCCAAGCGAGCCACGTCCACGAGCATGTCTTTGGTCGCGGGTTTGCCGGCTAGCGGCGAAATCGAGACTTCGTTTTCTACAACACTGAGCATTGGTTCTGCCTTCCAACGTTCGTTTGTGTCTGCGCTGCAACGTGACGATCATCGTTCCACAGCCTGATTACAGGCCGGTCTAGCGTGTGCTCATAGCTGAGCACGCTCAGACTCGACGGGTTTACGGAGAGATACCTGCCTAAACAACCGGGAGCAAGGTCGAGCCACCGGGCAGCCAGCACTCGTATGAAATGTCCGCTGGAAAAAAGGAGCACGTCGCCGCCGAGTTTCCGGAGGCGCTGCACGACCCGGTCGGCCCGCTCACCGATCTGTAGTGGCGATTCTCCTCCCGGACAGCCATCCCGGAATAGGTCCCATTCCGGATACTTTGCCACGATCTCGGCGTTGCGGAGTTTTTCGTATTCGCCGTAGTTCCACTCTACGAGGTCAGGATCCACCTCGGCCTCGGCGCCAAAACCCGCCAGTTCGCAGGTTCGCGCGGCCCTCTGCAAGGGGCTGGTAAACACTTTCACAAAATTCAGCCCTTGAAGGCGTTTCCTAAGCATGCGGGCATTAAGTTCGCCATCGGCTGTAAGGGGCAAGTCGCTAAAGCCCGTATGTTGGCCGGAATGCGTCCAGGCGGTGTCGCCGTGCCGCGCTACGTATACAATGGGAAGTTTTTCATTCATAAAAGTCATTCCTCGCTCCGTGGAAGTCGTCGCCCTGTTAGTTGCACGCACTCGAGGGCTGAGCCGCGTGCAAAAGCGTCCAACAGTCTTTCGCGATCGCCCAATCCTCCTCTGCCCGAATCACGAGCACGCGAACCTGCGAACTAGCCCTAGAAACATCCCCGTCCAGAGTAGGGCACGCGTTTATGAGCGTATCGAGCCGAATACCAAGAAACTCCAGGCCACTACAGGCGGCGGCTCGCACTTCCGCAGAGTTCTCGCCCACCCCAGCGGTAAACACCAGCACGTCCATTCCTCCCATTGCAGCCGCCATTGCGGCGATCGCGGCTCGCAGGCGGTGCACGTAAATATCGAACGCCAGCCTCGCTCTTTCATGACCTCTTTTCATGGCTGCAAGGATGTCGCGCATGTCTCCCGAGATCCCTGAGATGCCGAGCAGGCCCGACTTGTGGTTCAATACGCCGTCGATCTCGTTAGCGTCCAATTGGCCCTGACGCATCAAAAAAGTCAGGATTCCTGGATCCACTGCCCCGGAACGCGTCCCCATCATCAAACCGTCCAGTGGAGTGAAGCCCATCGTCGTGTCGACGCTACGCATGCCATCGACAGCTGCGACGGAACAGCCGTTGCCCAGATGGCAGGTCACAACTTTGAGTGCCTGCTTATCCTTCCTTAGGAGCTGAGCGGCGCGCTCCGCGCAGTACCGATGATTAATGCCGTGGAATCCATATCGACGGATGCCGCTTGCGAACCACTCGTAAGGCCCCGGATAAATGGCGGCGAACAACGGCATTTTTCGGTGGAAGCCGGTGTCGAAAACAGCCACTTGCGGTACAGCACCGAGAAGATTTTCGACAATTCTCACACCCTCCAGCTCCGCGTCAGCGTGCAGCGGGGCAAGTGCAGAGGCGCTGGCGATCGCCTGACGCACCTCGCGGGTGATCACCGCCGGATCCTCGAAACATGGGCCGCCATGGACCACTCGATGCCCTACCGCATCGATATCCGAAGGAGAATCGATAATTTGCGCGTCACCGCTCCAGGACTTGCTCAACAGATCCCGAACAATCTGCTGGCGGGAATTGCCCTTCAGTTCCGTCGTTTGTGCGATACCGCTCGCGTTTTTGACTGACGTCGCGGCGGTATCGCCATTCCATTCGATCCTTCCCTCCCACAGGCAGGAGGGCGGCTGAACCGGACAGGCCCCCTCTATTTCATATATGCAAGCCTTCTCACTGCTGGAACCGGAGTTGAGGACAAGGATCTTCATGCAGGGGAGGGCATTCCGATGTCTACTCTTCGTTGACCGATGGTGCGGACTCGGGCAGAGTTGACTCCGTAATGGCTTTTGCCACATTACGCGCCAGATTGTGCGTTGCTCGCAAGTTCCCGCCGAAAAAGCGGACATTCCCGTCCACTACCCGTTCAGCAACAACTTTGCCTTCTCGTGTGCACAGCTGACTTCGAACCTTCAGTTTCGTAGCTCCGGCCACGGTGGTGACAGCCCGTTTCGTCTCGCTGCCAGGCGTGTATGATTCGACCGTGGTCTTCAGGATTAGGAGGGCCGAAACGTCGTTGGCGTTGCGATCCCCGCTGCGAAGCACTGCGGAGAACTGTTTCGTTTTGACCAGCTCGTCCAAGAGATTCTCGTAGATCGCGACCTCGAATTCGGGCGCGAGACCCAGGCCACCCGCATCAACCTGGTTGACTACCACGCTCCAGTGCGCGACGCCGGGGCGATTGACTCCTGCGCGTACAGGTAGTGTCAATGCTGATAGGCCGATCGTAAGAGCTACCATAACTGCCTTGCATGAGGCTCCTCTATTTAGCTTCATTTTTTGTCTCCAGTTTCGACGAATCATTATTTAGCCCGCTAACATGAACGCCCTTGATCTCCAGTTCGCTTCCAAAAGCTTGTCCTTGACCCTTATCCAATTGGCAGATCGCTCCGTGAAAACCTCCATTGGGTTCGAGGTACTCCAGTGTCAAAAAGTCGAACTTTTTGTGAGCGAATAACCCGATCGCTCGTCCGCCGCCGAACGGTGTAGCTGCCCGGCCCAAGGCCATCGGCGTTCCGCCAACCTCTTTGTCTTCCTGACTAAGAAAGAGGCCCTGAATGGAAGCAATCGGTATCTGAGCGATGGGACCCTCGGCGGGCTTAAAAATCAGGTTATCGCCTTCAATTGAGAGTTCTCCGTTAGTGTTGTTGGAAATTCCTTCGAAACCCAAGATGGCTCTGGCGTGCACTACGGAGGGGGAAACGGGAGGTTTGGCTTGGTCTCCGTCCTGTGACATTAGGCTAACGGTAAAGCAAACCACCGGTATCAGAAACCGTAGCGTCCGCCCCGTCATTTTCAATAAAACAATTTGGTTGCGCATAGTTTTTGTTGGATTACTCCGGACCTTCGGATAGTTCAAGAGCAGTCTTAGTTCCATCGGTGTGTGAGCCAACCATTTGAGAAAGCCGCGTCCAGACTATGCGATACGACTCGATTCCGACATGGGCTTTGCCGACATCCGGCATTCAGCCCGGCACTTGACTACTAATGTTGGCAATCCTGCGGATTCGTGATGCTGGAAAGAAGATCTTTGGGCGAGGTCTTGTGGGCACGAAAATTGCACGCGGACAAGCGATGCCTCGATACTCTGCACTGGTAGCTGGCGCTTTCATGCCAGTTGCCCCACAGGTGTCCCTCACAGGGGTACGTAATCCCCTTGCCTCTTGCAATCGAGTAGTTTCACCGCCAGCTATCACGTGGAGGGTGTCGAAGGGCAGCACGGGCAATGTAATTCAACGATCACGCGCGGACCGGTAAAGAGGGGGTCGGCGTGCTGGGATTGTTAATTCCTATGAGGCACGTACTGGTTTTGCGAGTCGTGCGAAGAACCTATTCCCCTCAGGCGCCTAAAAGTTGTGCCGTGGGCAAGGCGGTGCGTGCGATGTCAGATGGACATAGAATCGCAGCGCCAGGGCGATTCGTTACTCATGAATGCCGCTGAGTAAGCGGCCACAATAAATATCCGGCAGGCCTTCATACTTGTTGAAGAGTCTTAGCCCGTTCGTGACGGCAAGCCTCCGTAAACACCAGCAGTGGGTCTAGAATTTCTTTCTTCTTGGCGTATTCCTCAAGGACTTTTACAGGGTCAACCGGGGGCCTTTCATAGGCCTCCACCAACCGCCTGGTTACCTCCTCTGCGGCCCGAAGAACCTCTTCGCTTGAAGTCAAACGGATGCGTCCCATGATCGAATAGAGCCGAATTATTTTAGCCGGGTCCATTGCTGGTTGTCGAAGCGCATCGATGAACAGCGGCGCAGCTTCGTCAACAAATTTTCCATAAAGTTCCTCGTGCAGATCCAAGTCGGTTGCCAATCGCGACCAACGCGCCTGCAGCCGATGGCCCACGAAGGTAGCAGCTAACGATGAGCAAGCGCCTACGACGGATCCAGTCAGAGCCGCGAGCGCGGCGACAATCGGTGTATCGATCTGCATACTAGGACGCCCGCGACAACAACACAATACAAATCCCGTTCCAGCTTTCCTTATGGGTGGCGGAGGGAGGAAACGCGCGCAGCGGAACCGTCCCCAAGCTACGGTTATCAAGCTGGAATCGGGCATGTAGATAGTTGCGCACCAAAATCGCACGGTTACGGGAGAGGGCCAACTGGTCGCCCGCTGTTCCGGAGGTGGCGTAACCCTCGATTACGATGGTGCCGGCGATGACACGATCACCGAGTTGGGCGACCGCTGCGTCGATGCGCTGTTGTCCTGCAGGAGAAATCGTTTCGCTTTCACCCTGTTTTGGCTCGAAAATTTCAGAAGCTTTTATCCATACGCGAGGATTTCTCGGGTCGGCGAAAACCTTGTCCTGGCGATACTTGTCTGGCTCCAGTTGCGCCATTGTGTAGTAGCCGCGGCGTTTGAAGAATCCTCGGAAAAAGAAGCCATGCTTGAGCGCCTCTGTATCGTCGGCGATGTTCGCAGTGGCTTCATTCACGTTGGAGAGGGTCTGACGGATGTTGTCGCCGGCGTCTCTGCCTTGTGCATCCGGCGCGAGAGCTTTCGCGAGGGTCTCCCGAAGCTGCTGCGTAGTGGCATCGATGTTATTCGCGGCGTCATGCACAGTGTCCATGGTCTGATCGAGTTTCTCGCCGAAGTTTCGCGACTGGAGGTCGGAGATGATGGCGTCCGCTTTCACCGTGATACTTTCTGCTTTCGCCGGTAAGCCCCGCGATTGGAAATCAGAGACAAGCACGTCTGCCTGCGCTGAGGCGTGATTTAGCGAAGCAGTGGCCTCACGAACATTCACCAGCGCCTGGCGGATGTCGGTAGCGGTCTGCTCATCACGAAGCAGCATGCCAATGGTTCCTCGTCCCTGCTTCATTCCGACCACGAGATCGTTCGCATTGTCGACCGTAGTTGTTACAGAATCGAGGGCGGCTGTCATTTTGTCTGCCACGACTTTAATCGTTCCACTCGCATCACTAACCAGCGTCGTGCTCTTCTGAATCAAATCGGCAATGTCGCTGGTATCTTTGCTCGGCAGTTCGGAAAACGGCGCAGCTTCCGGCGAGGCCGGGCTACCGGGTCCAATCAACAGAACTTTATCGCCCACCACCCCCTCGGTAGCGATCGTCGCAACTGAATCCGTCCTGACAAGACCGCGCACTTTTTCATCCAGTTGCAGCTTGAGCCGAAAGCCTGCCGAGGGCGATCCGGGAACGCTGATGTCCGCGACTTCACCGGCATCGAAACCTCCAACGCGGACCTTCGCGCCCTTTGCGAGACCATTGAGGTTTTTGAATTCCGTATACAGCTCGACGTGCTTGGCAAAGAAACTGTGTTGATTGCCGATCAAGAAAATTGCCAGCGCAAACAACACCGTGCCCGTGACGACGAATATTCCTACGCCCAAGTAACGATTCTTCATCTAGCCCTCCATCACCAATTTCCGCACCGTTTCGTTCTCATGGTGCTCAAGATCTTGAGGCGTGCCTAGCCCCGCGAGCCGTCCCTGGTCCAGAACAGCAAATCGATCAGCTATACGCCTTGCACCATGCACGTCGTGACTGACAACGATCATGGTCGTATGCTCTTTCTGCTTTAGAAGAAGCTCATCGATCTCAGAGGCGGTAATACGGTCAAGCCCGCTGCTCGGCTCGTCTACCAAAAGGATCTCCGGCTCTAGAACTAGAGCTCGCGCCAGACCCGCCCGCTTCTTCATCCCGCCCGAAAGCTCCAGAGGCAGTTTTTCTTTATCACCACTGAGGCCGACCTGGCGAAGTACCCGGTCAATGATCTCCTCGATCTCCTGCTCTGATTTGTGGGTGAGCCGGCGGAGCGGTAATGCCAGGTTGTCGTACAGAGTTAGAAAGTCAAAAAGAGCGGCGTTCTGGAAGAGAAATCCCATTTTTCGGCGCACGCGCGAGAGCGCTTGTCCTTCCAGCCGCGTGATGTCGTCGCCGTCGATCCAAATGTGCCCCATTTCCGGCTTCGTAAGGGCGATGATCAGCTTTAAGGTGACGCTTTTACCCGTTCCGCTCCGGCCCAAAACACAGATCGTTTCCCGGCGCGCGACGGAAAATGTGATGTCTCGCAGTACCTGCTTTTCACCGAACGTTTTTGAGACGTGATCGAGCACGACGGCCATGTCTTTCCCATTTGTCATAGGGCGGTCCCCGGAAACAAGATGAAGATGATTTTCACCAGAATGACGTCCGCCATGATGATCAAGAGCGATGACACAACCACGCTATTCGTAGCCGCTTTTCGAACACCTTCCGCACCCTCGTTGGTGGTATAGCCAAAGAAACATGACACGGTCCCGATAATGAAACCGAAAACTGCGGTTTTCAAAGTCGGAGGAACGAAATTGGACCATTCCACACCGCGGAAGGCCCGCGCGAGGTACAGCTGAAGAGAAATGTGAGATAAGAAATGCTCCGAAAGAAAGCCGCTGGTGACACCGCAAAAGTCCATGAATGTGGTCAACAACGGCAACGCCAGGAAGCAGGCGACGACCCGGGGAACGACCAGCAGCTTAAAGGAATCGATCGACAAGGCTTCAATGGCGTCCACCTGTTCGGTCGCTCTCATCTCAGCCAGCGAGGCTCCCATTCCGGCGCCGACTCTTCCGGCCACTAGCAGGGCTGCTACGAGGGGGCCAATTTCAACGAAAAATGAGAGGCACTGTATCTCTGGGATCCAGGCGCCGGCGCCAAATTTGATGAGTTCGGTACGTGTGTGCAGGGTCATCACCAGGCCCAACGCCAGACCGGACGAGACGATGAGCGGCAACGAGAGCCAGCCCTGGTCTGTAAGCTCCAGCCATACATAGGACAGCTCGAAAGGTGCCCGGAACGCGTCTTTAATCACACGCAGCGCGAATAGGGCAGCCTTGCCGATCGCCTCAAGACGTTTCGTCAACCCAGTTGCTTTCTTCTTTGGCATACGTCTCCAACCTACGTATGATCGCAACGCTGGCGAAATTCCAAATCCTTGCCGTTAGCGCTCGCATTAGCGCGAATTTTGTCCAACAGATATGAGACATATACGCCATTTGCGAACAGGCAAACGCCCCTTTTAGCGAGTCGCCGCAGAAGGGCTTCCCCCGCCTCATCAACGCCCGTAACGTCACGGAGACTGAGATCTACCGGTTGGCCATCCTGCAAGGCTTCCTCGCAACACCTTTCGAGCGATTCGATGCATTCGGTGGAAATTTCACCATCAAACGTGAGATGTGTTCGTCGGTCGTCCAGCTTTTTATCGAGTCGGAACACGAACTGGCTAGTGCACCGCGTATTCCAATCTTTGGAGAATGGAGTTTCCGCGCCGTATTATTGCGCGGACGAGTTTTCCGAACACATTTGACGAGTGCCGTTCGCTGGCCTGAGAGCGAGCGCCGAAACATTCCGGCAGTCGACCGGGCAGGTGCCGGTTTGGGCGTAATCGCGCGGTTCAGTCGGCGATTCAGGGATACGCGGCATACGAGCACTCATCTCTGCGCCCCAGTTTGCAGCAAGTCATGCGGCGGCAACTTTACGCCAACGCGCTCTGCAGCGACTTCGGGTACTTCCGGCGACTGAGTGACGGGGAAGCCCTGTTCACGCCACGCCTTGAGTCCACCTTCTAGGACCCAAACTTTCTTCACGCCGATTCGTTGCAATCCCAGAGCGGCTCGTGCGCTTACAACATCGCCTCCGGTGGAGGAATAGAGGACGATCTCGACATCATTCGGAACCACGAGATGTGGAGACTTTCTCAAGCGGGATGGGTCTACTCGCAACGCCCCCGGAATAGCCTCGGGTTTTTCACTGCCGGTTTGATTTTCAAAATCCAACAGGTCGAGCACTGCGATCTTGCTCTTGGATTTCAGTTTGCGCGCGAGCATCGCCGGACTGATGCGCCTCAGCCTAAGCCTGCGGACCATTCTCAGCAGAGTCAACCCTCGCCAGCCGGCATACAGACCGATTGGAACTATAATCACCAGGCCGAGTGCAGTACCAACATGTTTGGCCCAACGAAACGCAACATCCAGCTCATTTGAAAAGAGATAGCCCACCCCTGTATAGAATCCTGACCAGAGGAAGCTACCTACTACATCAAAGCCAAAAAAACCCGTGATCGACACCCCTTCCGCTGCGACAAGCGGCGGCAGAACGGCATTCACTCCGGGAAGAAACTTGGCTACGCACAATATGGCGAGGCCATAACGGCGAAACTTCTGATGCGCGTCGTTCGAGGATATTTGCGGGCCGGCAGTGAACCGGCAAATTAGCCGTATCGCGTTGGAACCCCATCGGCGGCCGAACCAGAACCACAGCGTATCCGCAGTTAGGCAAGCCACAATGGCCACAAGAACAATAATGCTACTAGACATTTGCCCGTGCGCCGCAAGAGCGCCTGCCCCCATTAAAATGATCGGGGACGGAATAGGCAGGTAGAGTTGTTCGGCAAGGACCGCAAGCAGAACTCCGATATACGTCAATTGTGAGGAATCGGTCATGAGGACTGAATGCCTGTTTTTCGTCCCGCTCCTGAGATGAGCACTGCTACCGACCGCGCACCGGCACGATATGTCTTCTCCAAAACTGGTTGCTCCGCACCCCATTCGCAAATTTCATGCGGCGGATCCAGCGCAGTATCGATCCACCGCCACCAGGTCCCTCTGCCTTCACCTAACATCGGAAGCTCGAACTCGAGAGCTTCCCAATACGCATTGAAAATGATATGGGCCAACACCCCTTCACCCTTTAGTTCCCCGCCGATCACGACGCTGTGCGAGCCCGACGACCAGTCCGGCTGATCGAGTTTCACGCCGTGCCAAGCGGGTTTTATTTCGCGGAGTGCCTGAGCCAAACTTAAGCGCCGTCGTTCATGCGTTACATCCCGCATCATGCGGCGCTGAATCAGCAACTTTACAAACCGATTAACATCCGAATGTTTGGAGACAAGGTTCCAGTCGAACCAACTTGTATCGTTGTCCTGGCAATAAGCGTTGTTGTTGCCGCGCTGACTACGCCGCACCTCATCGCCCATAACAAACATGGGCACGCCCGCAGACAACATGACGGCTGTGAAAAAGTTCTTCACCTGGCGGTTGCGAAGCCTTTCGATTATGGGATCGTCTGTCGGGCCTTCGAATCCGCAATTCCAACTGCGATTCTGGTCGCAGCCGTCCCGATTCTCCTCGCCGTTGTCTTCATTGTGCTTGTGGTTATAGGACACCAGGTCGTTCAGCGTAAAACCGTCGTGGCACGCTACGAAATTGATA
>Ga0335083_10010449_pt1 | contig 11212 bp, 14 predicted proteins | sample Lox_Sample_42_FD_206716 | JGI IMG/M metagenome (GOLD analysis project Ga0335083, IMG submission 206716) | Soil microbial communities from Loxahatchee National Wildlife Refuge, Florida, United States - Lox_Sample_4.2 | ecosystem: Environmental > Terrestrial > Soil > Wetlands | place: USA... | reverse complement strand
CCGGTCGTCGGCCCCCACCGGCGGGCCAGCCGCTCGTACACCGGGTAGGAGACGACAACGATCACAGCTGCCCAAGCCAGCGGCACCAAGAACGGAGCGAACACCAGGTAGACGAGATACACCAGCAGTATCACGACGCCGTAGAAGAAGGCGCTGCCCAGGCGTTTCTGCGAACTCGCATCCGTGGTCAAGGGGCCATCACCTCCGGTAACAGCAAGGAGACACATAGTGGCAATCGGCTGGTTTGTCAACGGCTGGGCGTGTTCGCCACCGCAGGAAGGGGCGAATTGCTATAATCCGCGCAGCCGTCGATGGGAATACCACGATGACCAGCCCCGCCTGTCCGCACAAACGCACGCAACTGATCGCCCAGGACAAGGACAGTCAGTACGTCGAGTGCCTCGACTGCGGCGAGATTCTCGAAGCCGAGGAGATCGAAAAGCCCAACCCCAAAGAGGGCGCCGGATTCGACGAGTCCCTGTCAGACGCCTGACCAGCTCGTAACCTTCGCCGTGATGACCGTAGTACTACTGATAGCGGGGCCGTAAGTTTTGGATTACGCTCTGCGCCTCGAAATTAGGCGTTTGCTTTCCATGCTCTTCAAGACCTACAGCGCCGCCGTATTCGGCATCGATGCGTACCTCGTGGAAGTCGAGGTGGACGTCGGCCCGGGCGAAAGCGGCCACTTCAACGTCGTAGGCTTGCCGGACAACGCCGTTCGCGAGAGTCGCGAACGAGTCAGAGCCGCGCTGCGCAACTGCGGCTTCGATTACGAATACTGGAAAACTGTCACCGTAAACCTCGCGCCCGCCGATATTCGCAAGGAAGGATCCGCATTCGATCTGCCGATCGCTCTGGGACTGCTCGGATGCAACGGAAACCTTTTCGGCAAGACTCCCGACTCATTTGTTTTCCTGGGCGAGCTGTCACTGGATGGCGGTGTGCGTTCGGTCCGCGGCGCGCTTTCGGCGGCGCTCGCGGCACGGGAGCGCGGCATTCAGAACTTGGTGGTGCCGGAGGCGAACGCGCACGAAGCGGCTGTAGTCGAGGGCGTGAATGTGTTTCCCGTGAAGACGCTGCCGCAGGCGGCCGACATGGTCAACGCGCCGGAATCCTTCACGCCAATCCGTGTCGACACCTCGCAGATGCTGGCCGAGGCCAGCCAATACGCGGTCGATTTGCGCGACGTCCGCGGTCAGATGGCCGCGAAGCGCGCGCTGGAAGTGGCCTGCGCCGGCGGCCACAACATATTGCTGATCGGTCCGCCCGGCGCGGGCAAAACGATGCTCGCGAAGCGCATCCCGACGATCTTGCCGCCGATGTCGCTCGAAGAGGCGATTGAGACGACGCGCATCCACAGCGTCGCCGGGCTGCTCGAGGATTCTCGCGGACTGGTCGGCACGCGGCCGTTCCGCTCGCCTCATCACACAATCAGCGACGCCGGCTTGATCGGTGGAGGCGCCGTGCCCCGGCCGGGGGAAGTCTCGCTGGGCCACAACGGAGTGCTCTTTCTGGACGAGTTGCCGGAGTTTCAGCGCAATGTTCTGGAAGTGATGCGCCAGCCGCTCGAGGACGGCTGCGTGACAATTGCACGTGCCGCCGTATCGGTGAGTTTTCCCTCGCGCTTCATGCTGGCTGCGGCGATGAACCCGTGCCCCTGCGGATTTTTCGGAGACACGGTGCGCGACTGCCACTGCTCGCCGCCCCAAATTCAACGCTACGTCTCGAAGATTTCGGGTCCGTTGCTCGACCGCATCGACATCCACATCGAAGTGCCGGCCGTGAAATACAAGGAACTCCGGGGCGATGCCGATATCGAAAACTCGGCGACCGTGCGCGAGCGTGTCCTGCGCGCACGGCAAATCCAGATCGAACGCTACGGAAGCGAAAGAAGAATCTACGCGAACGCGCAGATGCCTCCCAAGCTGATCCGCACGCATTGTGCCATATCGGGCGAGGGCGAAAGGCTGCTTGAAACAGCCATCCAACGTCTTGGCCTTTCGGCCCGCGCGCACGACCGGATTCTCAAGGTTTCGCGTACGATTGCCGATCTCGACGGGGCGGTCTCCATCGAGCCGAGGCATCTGAGCGAGGCAATTCAATACCGCACGCTCGACCGAAGCTACTGGGCCTAGCTGAACTTTCCCTTCAGGTCCGTCGCGCTGGGCGATCCAGGGCGGTCGACTCGCCGGGTTGAGGTGGTCCCTACCGTGTCGGCCGCATTGACGGGTGTGCGGAAGCTGTGGTACCCATACAGGGCCTTTTACAAGGGGTCTTCTCCTCGTTCCTGATGGCGCCCGCAACCCAACGACTTGAGGTCACGCTGGAAACGCAACTGGAGAGCGTTGATCTCGCTGAAAACATCGTCACGCGCGTGGCTGAAGCCGCCGGCTTTGGCGAGGACGATATTCACAAACTCGGGATGGCGGTGCGGGAAGGCGTCGTCAACGCCTACAACTACGGCAACGCCCAAGATCCGCAGAAGAAGATCCTGCTGGTGGTTGAGTTCGAGTCGGAGCAGATGGTGGTTCACATCGTCGACGAAGGCCGGGGCTTCGACCTTTCGCAGGTGGCGGACCCACTAGCCGAAGAAAACCTGCTCCGCACATCAGGCCGCGGAATCTTTCTGATGCGTGCGTTCATGGACGACTTGGCCGTGCGGCGCTGGCCAACGGGTGGGGCCGATCTGGTGATGTGGAAAAAGCTCCCTCATCGAGCCGCCGGCAACGGCCGATCATAACAATGGAGTAGAATTCCGCTTCGAGGATTCCATGGCATTGCAAGGCACCTGCCGTGACGTAGGTGAAGTCGCCATCGTCGATTTCAGCGGCAAGATCACTTTGGGTGAAGGAAGCGCCATGCTGCGCCGGATGGTGCGCGAACTGGTCGATGGCGGCCGGCGTAAGATCCTGCTCAACCTCGCCGATGTCGACTATATCGACAGCTCGGGCATCGGCGAATTGGTCGGCGCATACACCACGGTCCGCGGAGCGAACGGCGAGCTGAAGCTGGTTCACCTGACCAAGCGCGTCCGCGACATCATTCAAATCACGCGACTTTTCACAGTGTTCGACGTGCAGCCCGACGAAGCGGCCGCCGTGCGCAGCTTCCGCTGACGCAGCCGGGAATCCATCGCCACTGAAAGGTGCCCCAGTCCCCCCTTGTCATGTCGCCAGCCGCTCAACGAGAGCAGGCTCTCCGCTTGTATTCGGTTCTTCCCGCGAACTAAACTGGCGATTTCCCGGCCACAATCGGCAGGTTTTTTGCCAGACGCAGGCGACGCGAGGCGGCGCCCCGGATGATTCGCGGCCGGGAAGCCGTTTAGCGGGGATGAAGCTGGATCGGCCAAGATGACTCAGCAAGGATCGAAGGAAAACAGGCGCAGCGCTCGCATCCCGGTATCGAAGGGCGTATGGGTGGCATGGCAACTGCCCAAGGGAAAGCGGAACGTTTCGCGCGTGCAAGATGTCAGCGCCGGCGGAGTTTTTATCGCCACCAATGCGAACATTCCCGTTGATGCGGTGGTGGAGATGCTTTTCGCGCTGCCGGAAGGCGAAACCCGCGTGCAGGGAGTCGTGCGGTACGCCGACCCCACGAGAGGCATCGGAGTCGAGTTCACGGGAATGGGCGCGGGAGACCGCGCGCGCCTGCGGGAGATGCTTCGGCGTCTGAGTCGCTAGCGCGGTCTGGACGCCGAAGCCTTACCGCATCGTCTTGTTCAGAAAACTGACCGTCCGCGTCCAAGCGTCCGCAGCCGCCTCCGGCCGGTAGGCGTTGGTGTTGGTGGAGTTCTCGAAGCCGTGGCCGGCGCCGTCGTAGATCTTGAAGTCGACACGGCGCTTCATACCCTGCATCGTTTTCTCGAAAGCGTGCACGTCATCGGGCGTAATGCCTCGATCGTCCGCTCCGAAATTCCCCAGCACCGGTGCAATGATCTGCTGGATGTCGTTCGGATCAGTCGGCAGCGCGCCGTAGTTCACAACGCACGCGGCCAGACGCGGCTCGCGGATCGCGAGCTGAAGTGATAGTCCCCCGCCCATGCACCATCCGATCGAGCCAATGTGCTCGCGGTCCACATCCTTTCGGGAGACGAGATAGACGAGACTGGCCCGCAAGTCGGAAAGCGCGCGATCCTGCGGCATGCCGCGCATCAACTCGTGAGCCTCCTCCGGATCGGATGTCACCTTCCCCCGATAGAGGTCCACCGCCAGCGCCACGTAGCCCTGTTCCGCGAGCTTTCGCGTCTGCTCCTTCACCCAGTCCGTCAATCCCCACCATTCGTGGATCACCACGAGCGCCGGATAGCGTCCCGGCTTGTCGGGGGTTGCCAGATATCCGTTGATCGTCCCGGTGCCATTCGGGAACTGCACCATCTCCGTCTTCGGCCCGTCAGCGCGGACCGCCAGAATCGCCGCAAGAAGACCCAGCGCGACGACCGCGCCGATCATCCTAAGAGTGCGCTTCATCCGCTCCCCTTTCCGGTTTCGCGCGAACATTCTAACTCCCGTTGCGCGCTTCCGCTATCTCAGGCCGCGCGTTCCACTTGAACGGCCGTGCCATACGCGATCACCTCCGTGACGCCCTGCATCACTTCGGTCGCGTCGTAGCGGACGCCGACCACGGCATTGGCGCCACGCTCCATGGCGTGCTCCATCATCAGATCCAGGGCCTGCTCCCGCGTTTTTTCGCACATCGTCTCGAACAGCGTGATGTTGCCGCCGACGATCGTTTGCAGCGACGCGCCGAGCGTTCCGAAAATACTGCGCGAACGCACGGTAATGCCTCGAACGAGCCCAAGATTCTTCGCAACCCGGTAGCCCGGCAGCTCGAAAGCAGTCGTCACCATTGCGGGATTCACGCTCACGTTCATCTCGGGCTCTCCTTGACCGAATCGCGTCGGGACCGCGCCGTGTGCTCGGCGATGCGCGCGCAGAAAGCTCTGCTCATCGCGCCGAGGCGCGCCGCTCCTGCACGGGCGCCTTCTGCTTCAGCAGCTTGAGGAACTCCCGCATCCACGCGGGATGATCCGGCCAGGCGCGCGCCGAAATCATCTGCCCGTCGATCACCGCTTCCCCGTTGACGAACTCCGCGCCGCCCGCGCGCACGTCCGGTTCGAGCGCCGGATAGGCAGCGGTCTTCCTGCCCCTCAGCACACCCGCCGCGAGCAGCACCTGCGCCGCATGGCAGATCTGCGCCACCGGCTTTTGCTGCTCAAAGAAATGGCGGACGATTCGCTGGCAATCCGCGTTGTTTCGAATGTATTCGGGCGCGCGGCCTCCCGGAATCACGATCGCGGCGTATTCCGCCGGGTTGACATCGGCGAATGCGAGATCAGCGTCCCAGCTGTACCCGGGCTTTTCCGTATAGGTGTCGTATCCCGGCTCGAAATCATGGACGACGAAATGAAGCTTCTTCCTTGTAGGCGCGGCGATTCGAACGTCGTAGCCTTCCTCGCGCAGCCGCTGGTAGGGATACATCACCTCGAGCGACTCCGCCGCGTCTCCCGTCACGATCAATACTTTCGGTGCTGCCATGAAGGGCCTCCCGAACTTCCGTTCGCGCGCAGAATACCATACTGAATGTTCCGCGGCGGGTCGGCCGGACCCGGCAGCCGCGCCCGCGCGCCGCTGATATACTGGCAGGCCTGCCGAAGGGAGAATTGGGATGCCCGAACTGGCGCCACTCGTTTCCTCCACGCTCGCAAGCTACTACGAAGAAGTCCGGGACAAGATTCACGAACGCGTGGCTCCGCTCTCGACCGAGCAGCTGTGGCGCAAACCGTATCCCTACGGCAATAGCATCGGTCACTTGCTCCTGCATCTGACCGGGAACCTGAACCACTACATCGGCGCGCAGATCGCCGGGACGGGCTACGTCCGCAACCGTCCGCTCGAGTTCACCGATCCCTCGAACGCGCCCAAAGAACAAGTGCTCGCCAGCTTCGACCGCGCGATCGACATGGTTGCAGCCACCATTCGAAGGCAGTCGGCGCAGGATTTGACCGAGCCGTATTTCGATCCCACTGAACCGCGCGCCGATACGCGCTTTGCCGCTTTTCTTAGGATGGCCGCGCACGCCTACCATCACGTCGGCCAGATCATCTATCTCGCCAAGGAAGTTTCGCGCGCCTGAGGGAACGCCGCCGGCGCCGGCTCGCAAATCGCCCGTGATTCCCGCATAATGCCCCGATGAATCCCGCCTGGAATTCCGCGCGTTCTGCCGTCGGCTCCGGGCCCGCCCGCTCATGAATGGTCTTCGCCAGGGTGCGTTCCGAATTTTTTCGGTCGCGGGAATCGATGTCTATTTGCACTGGTCGTGGTTCGTCATTGCGCTGATCGAAATCCAAAGCCGGCAGGGCGCCTACTCCTCGCCCGTTTGGAACGTCCTTGAATATCTCGCGCTCTTCGCGATTGTGACGACCCACGAGTTCGGCCATGCGCTGGCCTGCCGGCAGGTGGGCGGAAACGCGAATCAGATCGTGCTCTGGCCCCTGGGCGGTGTCGCGTACGTCGATCCGCCTCCCCGTCCCGGCGCGATGCTTTGGAGCATTGCGGCGGGCCCGCTGGTCAACGTCGCGCTGCTTCCCATCCTGTTCGGGCTTGCGGCGCTGGGCGGATCTTTGGGTTGGAACACCACCAGGCCCGACCTCGAACAGTTCCTGTGGGCAGTCGCGCTCACGAACGCGGGATTGCTGGCCTTCAACATAATGCCCGTCTATCCCCTCGACGGCGGGCAGATCCTGCGGTCTCTGCTTTGGTTCGTGATGGGGCGCGCACGGAGCTTGATGGTGGCGACAATCCTCGGATTCGTCGGCTTGGCTGGATTCGTTGCAGCTGCGGTTCTGTGGCGCTCGCCCTGGCTGGGCGTTCTGGCGGTGTTCGTTCTGCTGAATTGCTGGAACGGGTTGCAGAACGCGCGCGCGCTGCTTCGTCTCTCCAAACTGCCGCGTCGCGCCGGGTTCGAATGCCCGACCTGCCAGACCGCGCCGCCCATCGGAACGTATTGGGTCTGCGGGCGGTGCGGGAAACCGTTCGACACATTTGAGGCGCAGGCCGTCTGCCCGCACTGCGGCACTCGCTACGCTGGCACACGCTGCCTGGACTGCGGCCGCCAGCATGCGATGGCCGAATGGGCCGCGCCCGTCGTGGTCCGTCCGCTCGGCTAGCTTCCAGTTTGTATTTGCGCTTCCCCCAAACTGCTCGAGGTTTTCTTACCGCCATGCGCGGAAACCGACTCGCGGACTTTGCCCGAACGATGTAAGATTCCGCTTCTGCCGAAACGACTTCTCAAAGGAGCCGACGACATGAGCGTGACCTCGCCAGCAGGACCCTCCGCTGCCACGATCGACGCCATCAAGGAAAAGGCGCGCCGGTTGGCCATCCTTTCGATGATGTCCACCACGGCCGCCGGTTCAGGCCACCCGACTTCGTGCATGTCGGCCGCGGAGCTGATGGCCGGGACGTTCTTCTACGCCATGAAAATCGATCCGAAGAATCCGAACGGCAACGATTCCGACCGATTCGTGATGTCCAAGGGGCACGCGGCGCCAATTCTCTATGCGGCGCTCGCGGAGGCAGGCCTGTTTCCCGCATCGCGCGTGATGACGCTGCGCGAATTTTCGAGCGAACTCGAAGGCCATCCCACGCCGCGCATTCCCGGCGTCGATGCTGCGACCGGCTCGCTTGGTCAGGGGCTTTCCGTGGCGGCCGGTCTTGCCATCGGCGCGCGTCTCGACAAGAGCCCGACGCGCGTCTACGTGCTGCTGGGCGACGGCGAAATGGCCGAGGGCCAGATATGGGAAGCCGCGGCATTCGCGGGATATTACAAGCTCGACAACCTGACCGTGATTGCCGACGTGAACGCGTTGGGACAGAGCCAGCCGACGATGTACCAGCACGACATGGAGGTCTACCGGAAGAAGTTCGAGGCCGAAGGTTTTGCGACCGAGGTAATCGACGGGCACGACGTCGCGGCCGTGCTGGCCGCGCTTGATCGCGCGAAGGCGGCGAAGGGCCGCCCGCAGGCCATTGTCGCGCGCACGGTGAAGGGCCACGGCTTCAGCCAGGTTGCGGGAAAAGAAAACTGGCACGGCAAACCGTTCCCGAAGGAAATGCTGGCGCAGGCGATCCAGGAGCGTGGCGGTCCGATTGACGTTCCCGCCGATCCAGGGCGATCGTACGAGCGGAAATCGCTGCCGAAGCCGCCGGATTTTCCCGCTCCGGCGGCTCCCGACTATGATCCAGGCAAGGCGGTTGCGACCCGCGAGGCTTACGGCTTTGCTCTGAAACGCCTCGGTGCCGTGAATCCTCACATCGTCGCGCTTTCTGGCGATGTGAAGAACTCGACGTTCTCCGAGATCTTCCAGAACGCTTACCCGGACCATTTCTATCAGGGCTATATCGCGGAACAGAATCTGGTGAGCCTGGCCGTCGGCCTGGCGGCGCGCGGCAAGGTGCCATTCGCCGACACGTTCGCCTGTTTCCTATCGCGCGCGTACGATAATGCACGCATGGCGGCCATCAGCCGCAGCAACATCAACCTGTGCGGATCGCACTGCGGCGTCTCGATCGGAGAAGACGGCCCGTCGCAGATGGCGCTCGAAGATCTCGCGATGTTCCGGGCGATCCACGGCTCCGCGGTCCTCTATCCGAGCGACGCCGTTTCCACCGAGCGCTTGACCGAAGCGATGGCCCGCCGCGCCGGCGTCAACTACATGCGAACGTCGCGGCCAAAGACGGCGATCCTCTACTCCAAGGACGAGAAATTCCCGATTCCCGGTTTCAAGGTGGTCCGCCAAAGCCCGCAGGACAAAGTCACGGTGATCGGCGCGGGCGTCACGCTGCACGAAGCCCTCAAAGCTGCAGACGAACTGAAGGCGCAAGGCACAGGCGTCCGCGTGGTCGATCTGTATTGCGTGAAGCCGATCGACGGCAATGCGCTCGCGGAGCAGATCAAAGCGACGGGCGGGCGATTGGTGACCGTGGAGGATCATTGGCCTGAAGGCGGCATTGGCGAGGCGGTGTTGGGCGCGCTCAGCCAGGCGGGGTCGCCGCCGGCGAAGTACCGGATGCTTGCGGTGCGCGACATGCCTCACTCCGGCAAGCCGGACGAGCTGGTCGAGGCGTTCGGCATTTCCGCGCGGCACATCGCCGCTGCCGTCCGCGAAATCGCCTAGATTCTCGAGGCCTGGAAGGACAAAAGCGTGTCCGAAAAGATGGTTATGGTAGGTGTGCTTCCCGAGGCGATCGCGATCGATCCGGGCGATCAAGTGGTCTGGTATTCGAACGCCGGAAATCTGAAAGTCGAATTCGATTCCCAGCGGTCGCCCTTCGCCTCGAACGTCTTTCAGGCGCCCCCGGGAGTGCGTCTTTCGAGCGGCCCGACGCGCCCCGGACTAAACGCCGGCTCATACAAGTATCGTCTCTTTCTCAACGATGTGGTCGTAGCGCACTGCGAGATCCTTCTTCGCGCGAAATAATCGGGCGTGCCGCTCAGCGGGAGCCGCTGTTGCCGGAAGGATGCCGGAACCGAAGGCCGCGTTGACGACAGGCCGCGCACGGAGCAGCACCGGTCTCGACTTCATCGCTCGATTCCGCGCGCCTGAACGCCTGGCTGCCGGGCGCCGCGCAGCTCGTCAGCCATCCCGTACACGCGCATTAGATGCGAAAAGATCTTCGGCCATGCGTGCTCTTCCACAGCCCACTCGCGCGCACGACGTGCCATGGAGCGAGCTGCGTCCTGGTGCTCAATCAACCGCATCACGGCTTCCGCGAGCCCCAAATCGTCTTTGACGGGGACCAAAACGCCTGTTTCGCCATTGCGGATCATGTCCGGGATGCCGCCGCTGCCATATGCCACGTTGATGAGTCCCCGGCAGGCCGCTTCCAGGATGGCGCTCGGATAGTTGTCGGACAGCGTCGAGTTCAAGAGGAAATCGTACCGGTCAAAAATCGTTTCGATTTTCTCATGCGGTACCTTCCCGTAAAACGTCACGTTGCGAAGGCCCATACGAGCTACCAGCCGCTTCATCTTCGGTAGCTGGGTACCCGACCCCACAATTCCGAGCTTTGCCTCCGAATACTTGGCTTGAACGTATTGGAAGGCATTCAGTATTCCCTCCACGCGATACATGCGCTCAATCTGCCGCGCGTAGAGAAGATTCGGCCCGAAGGTGCGGCGCTCGCGGAAGGAGAACTGGCTGATGTCTATCCAGTTGGGGACAATTTCAGACTCGAAGTTGTGGCGGGACAGGATTCGCGCGATATAGGCCGACGCAACCAGGGAAACATCGGCCTGCTTCAGTAGAGAGACGGGGAGCCACGCTGATTCTCGCCAGAATTCCTCCGCTTTGGCGCCGTGATAGTTGATGATTACGCGGCACTTCCTCTGGCGTCCGACCCAAATCACGGGAGCGCTCAAATAGAAAAGGCTGCCTGAAGCGGTCAAACAGTGGATGACATCACCTTCTTCGATGTTTTGGAGGAGTTGATACAGGAATGCGCAGTTGCGCACGAACGGGCGCAGCAGCGGCAATGCTTGCAGCGGTCTTGGTATCTCAGGGAGAGAGCAAACCACTTTTACCGGCACGCCTTCGGCGCGGAGGAGGCGTGCCAACAAAACGCCAAGTGTGCCAAGTCCCCCAACCCTGGGAGGGACCGGCGTAACTATGCATACTCGTGCGCCAGCTCTTCTCGTGGGACCCTCGAAATCTCACGAAGAATGAACTATCCAGAGACTTTGGCCCTTCGTCCCGTGTCGCAGCTATACGAAGGGATAATGTTCCGTGATGCCGAGCAGAACGAGCCGGGTTGCCCCGAGGAGTGTTGAACCTGGAATCTGCGTGCATCCGCGAGAGCCTGCGGATGTCATCACGATGGGAGCGTATCAGGACGCGAAAATTGTCTCCGACGCCTCAACAGGGTCGCATGTTATTCGAGGTGCCGATCGCTAGTCGCTGGCCAGGGCGCGGTCCCGATCGCGGTCCACGGGGCGCTCCGGTGCGATCGAATCCGCCAGAACGCGCCGCAGCGGCGCAAGCATCGAGGCTGGAACGGGACGCTCGCGCGGCACGCCCAGCTCGGCCGCCTTGCGCGGGAAGTCCCGCCGACGGTCCAGCCACAGCCCGAATTCCTGGAGCAGGTCGCCGGCCATTTTCGGATCGTCAGTCCGCTCCACGCCCCAGAATCGCAGGCGCTCCTCGTTCTTCTGCAGG
>Ga0335083_10010448_pt1 | contig 11213 bp, 7 predicted proteins | sample Lox_Sample_42_FD_206716 | JGI IMG/M metagenome (GOLD analysis project Ga0335083, IMG submission 206716) | Soil microbial communities from Loxahatchee National Wildlife Refuge, Florida, United States - Lox_Sample_4.2 | ecosystem: Environmental > Terrestrial > Soil > Wetlands | place: USA: Florida... | reverse complement strand
GTTCCCGGCGTGGCCGGCACGTGGAAGGACCTTACCGACAACGTCAACTTCATGGCCAGCAACCTGACCGGCCAGGTTCGTAACATCGCCGAGGTTGCGACCGCTATCGCCAACGGCGATCTCTCAAAGAAGATCACGGTGGACGTGCGCGGCGAAATCCTGCAGCTCAAAGAAACGCTGAACACGATGGTCGAGCAGTTACGCTCCTTCGCCGCCGAGGTGACGCGCGTGGCTCGCGAGGTGGGAACCGACGGCCGCTTGGGTGGTCAGGCCAACGTGCCAGGTGTGGCCGGCACGTGGAAGGACCTTACCGACTCGGTCAACGCGATGGCCGGCAACCTTACGGCGCAGGTTCGAAACATTGCCGAGGTGACGACAGCTGTTGCCCGCGGCGACTTGTCGCGCAAGATCACGGTCGATGTGAAGGGAGAAATTCTCGAGCTCAAGAACACCATCAATACCATGGTCGATCAGCTCAACGCGTTCGCCGCCGAAGTGACGCGTGTTGCCCGCGAAGTGGGTACCGACGGAAAACTTGGTGGTCAGGCGCAGGTGCCCGGTGTCGCCGGAACCTGGAAGGACCTTACCGACAACGTCAACGTCATGGCCGCCAACCTTACAGAGCAGGTGCGCGGCATCGTTAAGGTGGTGACCGCTGTCGCCAACGGCGTGCTCACTCAGAAGCTGACGGTGAACGCGAAGGGAGAGGTCGCCGCCTTGGCCGACACCATCAACAACATGACCAACACGCTCGCGACCTTCGCCGATCAGGTGACGACCGTGGCTCGCGAAGTCGGCGTCGAAGGCCGTCTCGGTGGTCAGGCGAACGTGCCCGGTGCTGCCGGAACGTGGAAGGACTTGGTCGATAACGTGAACCTGCTGGCCGACAACCTGACCAACCAGGTGCGCGCCATCGCGGAAGTCGCAACCGCCGTGACCAAGGGCGACTTGACGCGATCGATTCAGGTGGAGGCGCGAGGCGAAGTCGCCGAGCTCAAAGACAACATCAACACGATGATCAACAACCTCCGTTTGACCACGGAGCGCAACACCGAGCAGGACTGGCTCAAGACCAACCTTGCACGGTTCACCGGCATGTTGCAGGGCCAGCGCGAACTGACGACCGTGGGACGCATGTTGCTCTCGGAGCTGGCGCCGCTGGTGAACGCGCAGCAAGGGCTGATCTATCAAACCGACGCTGAAGAATCTGAAACCATGGTCCTGCTATCGGCTTTTGCCAACGCTCCGGATGGACATTTGGAGCGCGTGAAGATCGGCGAGGGCCTGGTGGGGCAATGTGCCGCCGAGAAAAGGCGACTCTTCATCACCGATCTCCCGCCAGATCAAACAATACCTATTCGCTCCGGCCTGTTCGAAGCAGTTCCGCGCAACGTGATTGTTTTGCCGGTGCTGTTCGAAGACCAGGTCAAAGCAGTAATTGAACTCGCCACATTGAGCGGGTTCACAGCTTCGCATCTCGCGTTTCTGGAACAACTGACTGCCAGCATCGGCATCGTGCTGAACAGTATCGAGGCCACCATGCAGACCGAGGCGCTGCTCAAGCAATCGCAGCAATTGGCAACCGAGCTTCAGTCGCAGCAGAAAGAGTTGCAACAGACCAACGAGCAGCTTGCGCAGAAAGCCCAGCAGCTCGCGGAGCAGAACGTTGAAGTCGAACGCAAGAACCAGGAGATCGAACAGGCACGCCGCGCGCTTGAGGAGAAGGCCAAGGAGCTGGCTCTGACTTCGAAGTACAAGTCGGAGTTCCTGGCCAACATGTCGCACGAGTTGCGTACGCCGTTGAACTCCATCCTGGTGCTCGGCCAGCAACTCGCGGACAACCCGGACGCCAATCTGAGCGCAAAGCAGGTGGAATTCGCGCGAACGATTCATGGCGCCGGGACAGACTTGCTCAACCTCATCAGCGACATTCTCGACCTGTCGAAGATCGAGTCTGGCACGGTATCGGTTGAGGCGGAAGAGGTCTTCTTTGCCGGCGTGCTGGAGATGATCGCCAGGCCGTTCCGCCACGAAGCCGAAAACAAGAAGCTGTCATTCGATATCCACACCGATCCTCATCTTGGCCGCAGCCTGGTCACGGACTCCAAGCGCTTACAGCAGGTGCTGAAGAACCTGCTTTCCAACGCCTTCAAGTTCACCGAACAAGGTGGCGTGCGCCTGTCGGTGTTTGCGGCTGAAAACGGCTGGAGCCAGGACCATCCGGTGCTCAGCAATGCCGCTTCGGTCATTGCGTTTGAAGTGGCCGATACCGGAATCGGAATTCCTCAGGAGAAACAGAAGATCATCTTCGAGGCCTTCCAGCAGGCAGATGCCGGCACCAGCCGCAAGTATGGGGGCACCGGACTGGGGCTCGCCATCAGCCGCGAACTCTCGGCCCTCCTGGGCGGTGAGATCCAGTTGCGCAGCACACCGGGCAAGGGCAGCACATTCACGTTGTACCTGCCGCAGACTTATGTCGGGGCGGCCGGTGCTCCCTTGATTGCCGAAAAGACGGGTGCCGCTGTCTCGGCAGCGCGTCAATTGGCAGCGGCGACGGTCGCGGAACGCCCGACGGAGCATATCGAAGACGATCGCGACAAACTTCAGCCCGGAGATGCCATACTGCTGATTGTCGAAGATGATCCGCATTACGCACGGGTTCTCTGCGACATGGCGCACGACAAAGGTTTCAAGGTGCTGGTCGCAATGCGTGGAGCTGAAGCCCTGGCCCTGACGCGCGAATACCATCCAACGGCCGTGTCGCTGGATGTCTTCCTGCCTGACATGCTGGGCTGGACCGTGCTGAACCACCTCAAGCAGGATCCAACCACGCGGCACATCCCGGTACAGATGCTGACCATGGATGAAGACCGTCACCATGGGCTCTCCCGCGGTGCGTTTTCGTTCGTTACCAAGCCAACGACGGGCGAAGGCCTGGACGCGGTGCTGATGCGGATCAAGGAATACTCCGCCCCGCGCCGCAAGCGGCTGCTCATCGTCGAGGACAATCCTGCCGAGCAGCTCAGCGTAAGAGAACTGCTCGCCTACGATGACATCGACGTAACCGTAGTCTCGACGGGCCATGGGGCACTCGACCTGCTGAAGAAAGAAAGCTTCGACTGCGGCGTGCTCGATCTGCGCCTGCCGGATATGAGTGGCTTCGAAGTACTGGAGCAGCTCAGGGATGAGCCCTCGTTGAGCGAACTGCCGGTTGTGGTATTCACGGGCAAGCAGCTGTCGCCGGAAGAAGATGCCCGCCTACACACCCTGGCGAGGTCGGTCGTGGTGAAAGACGTTGAATCTCCCGAGCGTCTGTTGGATGAAACTGCTTTGTTTCTGCATCGCGTGGTTAGCGATCTTCCCGTCGCGAAGCAGCGAATGCTCGACCGGCTGCATCGTTCCGATGAAGCGCTAGTGGGCAAACGTGTCCTGGTGGTGGATGATGACGTGCGCAACATTTTCGCTTTGAGCAGTGTTCTGGAACGTCGCGGCATGAACGTTCTTACCGCCAGCACTGGGCGTGAAGCCATAGCCATGCTCGAATCCACTCCCGATGTCGCGATCGTTCTGATGGACATCATGATGCCGGAGATGGACGGCTACGAAACCATGCAGGTGATCCGCCAGAATGCGGCCTTTCGGCGATTGCCCATCATCGCCCTGACGGCCAAGGCCATGAAGGGAGACCGCGAAAAGTGCCTGGAGGCGGGTGCCTCGGAATACTTGGCAAAGCCCGTAAACACGGACCAACTATTGTCCGCGCTTCGGATGTGGCTCCACCGATGAGGAGGACGAGTCATGGCTGCGCCGGGCTGGAAAGCATCACCCATGAGTAGCAAAGAATTTACCAAGCCGATGGAAGACCACGAGAAGGTGAACATTCTCATGGTCGATGATCAGCCCTCGAAGCTGCTCAGTTATGAAGTCATTCTGGAGGAGTTGGGAGAGAACCTGGTCAAGGCCACTTCGGCGAATGAGGCACTCGAACATCTCCTCAAGAAAGACATCGCGATCGTCCTCACCGACGTGAGCATGCCCGATATCGATGGTTTTGATCTCGCCGAAATGATTCGCCAGCATCCCCGCTTTCAGAAGACGGCAATTATCTTCATCTCGGGCGTACACCTCACGGATGTCGATCGGGTGAAAGGCTATCGGCAGGGAGCCGTGGATTACATTACGGTGCCGGTCATACCTGAACTGCTGCGCGCCAAAGTCAGCATCTTTGCCGAACTCCACCGCAAACGCCGCCAACTTGAATTATTGAACCAGCAACTGGAGCACCGGGTCGCCGAACGCACGCGCGAACTTAAGCAGCGCGCCGACCTTCTCGACCTCGCAACTGAGGCCATCATGGTGCGCGATGCTGAGGGCGTCATTCAGTTCTGGAATTCCGGCGCCGAGGAGTTATACGGATGGGGTCGCGAAGAGGTGCTGGGCAGAAAAGTAAAGGACGTCATTTCCATCAAGCCTCACAACTCTCATGGAACTTTGCAACCTGACCTGTTTGACTTTGGCAGATGGGAGGGGAATCTCGTCCATTCCACCCGTGATGGCAGAGAAATCGTGGTCGCAAGCCGCCAGGCTTTGAAGAACAACGGGGACGGTGCTCTGGGCGCCATTCTCGAAATCAATCGTGATATTACAGCGACACTGCAAACCGAAGAGGCTCTGCGCCGTGCTGAGAGGCTCGCGGCCATGGGCCGGGTCGCCGGCATTATCGCGCACGAGATTAATAATCCCCTGGAGGCGATCATCAACGCCTTTTATCTCCTGCGCGATCATCCGTCCCTCAACGATGAGGCACGGCGCTACGCTCAGCTCGGAGAAGAAGAGCTGCTGCGGGTCGCCCACATCGTGCGGCAGACGCTCGGGTTTTACCGTGAGTCGCAACACCCGATTTCCATCTCCGTACCCGAGATCCTGGACAACGTGTTGGAATTGCAGTCGCGGCATTTTCAGCTCAGCCAAATCCAGGTGGAGAAGCTCTACGAAACGGAAGCCACGCTGTTTGGCTTTCCTATGGAGTTGAAGCAGGTTTTTCTGAATCTGATCGCCAACGCTGTGCAAGCCATGCCCAACGGCGGCCGCCTGCGGCTGCGTGTGCGAGATTGTGTTGATCCTCGGACCGGCACGGCTGGAATTAGCGTCTGCATCGACGACACTGGTTCTGGCATTGATTCCCAACACGCGAAGCAGCTCTTCGAGCCATTCTTCAGCACCAAAGCGGCCAAGGGCACCGGCCTCGGGCTGTGGATCAGCAAGGGCATTATTCAGAAGTACGAGGGCAGCATTCAGTTCCGCAGCCTGCACCTTGCGAGCGGCTCGGCTACGTGTTTTCGAGTTTTCTTGCCAGGACAGATCTCGGGCAAGACGTTGAAATCGAGAGCTGTCGCGTCCGACGTCCCTGGCCGACCCAACGGAGATTCCCGTGCTTCGTGACAAACCAGTAATCCTCTGCGTGGACGATGAACAGATACCGCTAAGCCTGCGAAAGTGTGTTCTGGAAAAACTGGGCTATTCCGTGCTGACCGCCAACTCCGGCACCGAAGCATTGGAGCAATTACAGCGGCAGCACGTGGATCTGGTGTTGACCGACATGCTGATGCCAGGCCTAAGCGGAGCCGAACTCGCGCGTGAGATCAAGCAGCGAATGCCTCAGCTCCCGATCATTCTGTTTTCAGGCGTCAACGAAATTCCCGAGGACGCAAACTACGCCGACGTTTTCCTCAGCAAAGTCGAGGGTCCAGCGCGAATGTCTGCCACCATATCTGAGGTACTGAGTCAGGCGCGGAAGCTTGCATGAAGAGAACTGTGCGCGGTGGGCGACTGCGGAACCTCAGCACCTCTCCAGCGTGATCGCCAACCCTTGCCCCATGCCGACACACAAACTCGCCACTGCGTAGCGCCCCTGTGACCGTAACAGTTGACGAACGGCCGTCAGCGTCAAGCGCGCTCCCGAAGCTCCTAGAGGATGGCCAACAGCAATTGCCCCGCCGTTCGGATTGACGCGGCCATCCTCAAATGGAATATCCAGCAGCTTGAGGCACCCAAGCACTTGCGAGGCGAACGCTTCGTTAATCTCGATCACGTCCATTTCTTTGAGCGTCCGGCCCGCCCTTTCCAAAGCCTTCTGAATTGCGCGTACCGGACCCACTCCCATGATCCTGGGCTCCACGCCTACCGCAGCCGCGGAGAGAATCCGAGCCAGCGGCTTTTTGCCGTGCTTTTCTCCAAACGCGCTATTGCCCACCAGCAACACAGCGGCACCGTCATTCACACCGGAAGCGCTTCCCGCCGTAACTACACCTCCGGAATTAAGTGGCTTTAGGCGCGCCAGGGCGTCCAGCGTAGTATCCGGCCGGGGATGTTCATCTTCAGCGACCACCATCGCCTGCTTCTTGCCTTGCGGAACCGTGACTGGAGTGACTTCGTAGGTATAGAAACCGGAATCTTTGGCAGCCTTGTATTTCAGCTGCGAGGCCAGCGCGAAGCGGTCGGAATCTTCGCGACTGATGCCCAATTCGCGGGCCACATTGTCGGCCGTCTCCGGCATGGTGTCCGCGCCATATAGAGCCGTAATCGCTGGGTTGGGGAAACGCGCTCCGATAGACGAATCGAACATCTTGATTTCGCGGCTGTATGCCGACTCTGCCTTCCCCATCACAAACGGCGCGCGGCTCATGCTCTCAACACCGCCTGCCAGATACAGATCACCCTCGCCACAGCTCAGCGCTCGCGCGGCGTCGGCGACAGCCGCCATACCGCTCGAACAGAGCCGGTTGACCGTAACACCGGGTATCGATGGGGGAAGTCCCGCCAAGAGCAGCGCGTGACGAGCAATGTTTCGGCTGTCCTCTCCCGCCTGGCACGCACAACCGAGGATCACGTCCTCCAGTTCCTCGGGCTGAATTTCCGCCCGCTGAAGGAGCATCTTCATCACCCCGGCAACCATGTCGTCGGGGCGAACCGCCGCCAGCTTGCCGGCATGGCGCCCGAAAGGCGTACGTAATCCGTCATAGATATAAGCATCAAACAAGAGGTTTCCTCGATCTGCGAGTTGAATACTGAGATTGTAGTTCGGCATGACTCGCTTCCGCCGCCGGAACCAAGCGGCTAGCAGCGGAAACGCAGTGCGCAGTGCCGCCCAATGCGCATTTCTTTCGACCCATGACTGTTGCCGAGAATGACCAACAGAGTGGAAGACTTGTTGAAACGGGGTTTTGCCAACGTTGCTCCAAAGCCTGGAAACGTGGGTGGGCGCTATAGGATTCAAACCCGATGACTTTCCGGACATCTAAACCTGGCAAGGCTATTTATTTCAACAATTTACAATGCGGCTAGGAATGCTGAGTGCGGAGGAACCCGCAAAAGAGTCGAAGCTCGCGTGACGCTGCCAACCCGTCACTCGCGTTTGTATCAGCCATCACAGATGGATCAGCCGACTGCGGCTAATACTATTGTGGTAGTAATTGGAGGCGATCTAGCATGAAAGAGTCTTCCCCCTGGATGTTAATGATGCTGTTGTTCAGCCTGGTTGCGTTTTCCGCCTTTTCCAGCGCGCAAGCTGCTGACCAGAAGGCGCCAGCCGCCGCACAGAGCGTGACAGGCTGTCTGCAGAAGGGCGTGGAGCCCACCGGCGGCTTTTATCTTATTACCGAGAATAGCAAGCACTTGGAGCTCTACGACAACGGCGCGGCTGGGCTCGGCGATCACGTCGGCCAGAAGGTGACCGTTACCGGTACGACCCCGAAGCGCTCCGCCGAACAAGAGAAGGTGAGCCAGCCCTACGAAAAAGAAGAAACCGGCAAGATGAAACATGGTGACTTTCAAGTTTCGAGCCTGACGGTCGTCAGCCCAAACTGCAAGTAACTCCCTCAGAGAACCACTCCTTCCAATCGCGGGAGGAGTGGCTTACACTTCTCCCAGCCACTCACACCTCATCGGGTTCTGCTTCCGGCGCGCTCGTCCTTGCTCATAGTTCCGCTTATCAAGAGTTCGATAAGATCAAGCCATTGGGATGAGGAGAACCATGGAACACAATCTGGAAATGACAACCGCCTTGCTGGCTCGTACTCCCGCAACTCTCAACGCGATGCTGCGCGACCTGCCGGAGGCTTGGATCCAAGCCAATGAAGGCGAGAAGACGTTCAGCGCTTACCAGGTCGTCGGGCATCTGGCGCATGGCGAGCGCGCCGACTGGATGCCACGGGTCAAAATGATTCTTGGGCACGGCGAGGAACGCGCTTTTGTGCCTTTCGACCGTTTCGCGCAAGACAGGGAGAGCGAAGGGAAGACGCTCGGGCAATTGCTGGATGAGTTTGCAGAGCTTCGCGCGAAAAACCTGGACGAGCTTCGCACGTTGGGTATCACCGATCAGCAGTTGCAGTTGCGCGGTAAGCATCCTCGGCTCGGGCCGGTGACGTTGGGAAATCTGCTGGCCACCTGGGCGGCGCATGATATGACGCATCTGCACCAGCTTGCGCGCATCATGGCGCATCAGTATCGCGAGGCCGTGGGTCCGTGGACGGTGTTCCTGGGGGTGCTCAAATGCAACGGATACAGCGAGGGGTAATAAGAACGAGAGGAGCCGCGGATTAACGCGGATGTGCGCTGATCGGAAAGAATAGGAATCAAGGAATTCGGAGATTCAACTGCGACCCGCGTTTTCCGCGAAAAATCCGCGGTTGAGATTCTCTCAGTCGCCGACAGCCATGGCCGGCTGAATCTCGTCCACGCCAACAACGTTGGTCGGATATTTTCCCGTGTAGCAGGCGGTGCAGTAGCTCACACCATTGCCGTCGCCGGCGGCGCGACGCAAGCCCTCAAGCGAAAGGTAAGCCAGCGAGTCGGCACAAATGTACTCGCGTATCTCGTCAACCGACTTGTTGGCGGCGATGAGCTGGTTCTTCGAAGGCGTGTCTACTCCGTAGTAACAGGAAGAAACAGTCGGCGGGCACGAGATGCGCATGTGAACTTCTTTTGCTCCCGCGTCTCGTACCATGCGAACGATCTTGCGGCTGGTAGTGCCGCGCACGATGGAGTCGTCAATCAGAACCACGCGTTTGCCGGCGAGCACATGGCGCACCGGATTCAGCTTAAGTTTCACGCCAAAGTCGCGCACGCGCTGTTCGGGCTCGATGAAGGTGCGGCCGACGTAGTGATTACGGATCAACCCGAATTGCAGCGGAATACCGCTTTCGTGCGAGAAACCCATGGCTGCCGTCACGCCCGAATCAGGCACTGGAACAACAATATCGGCATCGACCGGAGCCTCGCGAGCCAGTTGACGGCCCATCTCGTCGCGCGTCTCCTGCACTGCCTTGCCGAAGACCAAACTGTCAGGACGCGAGAAGTATACGTGCTCAAAAACGCAGCTCGACTGCGGCTGCTGCGCGGCGTAAAAGCGAGAATGCGCGCCCTCGGGGCCGACGATGATCAGTTCTCCCGGCTTCACCTCACGCTCATAAATAGCGCCCACCAAGTCGAAGGCGCACGTTTCGGAGGCGAAGACAATGGTGTCGGCGCGATGTGCCGCCTGACCCGGAATGCGTCCCATCACCAAGGGACGAAAGCCCCGCGGATCGCGCGCCGCGAAGATTCGATCGGGAGTGATCATCACCAACGAAAATGCGCCTTCGAGCCGGCGCAGCGAGTCGGCCATGGCGGCAACCAGCGTCTCTTCCCTGGAACGCGCTATGAGATGGACTACGACTTCGGTATCGCTGGTGGTCTGAAAGATCGAACCTTGCGCCTCGAGGTTGGCGCGAATTTCCATCGCGTTAGTGATATTGCCGTTGTGAGCCAGGGCGAGACGTCCCTTGCTGCATTCCACACGGATAGGTTGTGCGTTTAGCAGGGCCGAATCGCCGGTGGTTGAGTAGCGCGTGTGCCCGATCGCCAGCGAGCCCGGAAGGCTGGCGAGAACGTCTGCCGTGAAGATGTCTGACACCAGGCCCATTTCTTTGTGCAGCCTAACCCGCTCACCGTCGGAGGCTGCGATCCCGGCTGACTCCTGGCCGCGATGCTGCAAGGCATACAGGCTGAGGTAAGCGAGCTTTGAGGCCTCGGGATGGCCGTAGATGGCGACTACGCCACACTCTTCGCGAAGTTTGTCAGATTCGATTAGCATCGCTCACCTGTCGGGGACTTCATAAAACCACAGAGACAAAGAGGCGCAGAGAAAATCAATTCGGGCACAAAAACATCGAGTTCATTATTCTCTGTGCCTCTGTGGTTCAATTTCTATCGCTTGACCCGCTCAGCTTCTTTGCAACACCGCTGGCACCAGCCGCTCTTCCGTATCCGCGTGCAGAGCCTGCTCCAGAGCCCCAGACCAAATCTCGTTCAACTCAGAGACACTGGCAGAAACGGCCGATTTGCCGTCCACTCGAAGCTCCAGATTGCCGGGAACCGTTTGTCCGATATTTTCTGCTGAGAGGGCGTATTTTACCGCTATATCTTTGATTCGCGCCACATTTTCCGGGTCGCAGGAAATGAGGATGCGGCTGGCGTCTTCGCCGAACAGGACAAACTCAGAAACCAGCCCATCAGAACTAAGGTCGACCGCGGCTCCAATGCCCCGCTCGAAGCTGCATTCGGCCAGTGTGACGGCAATGCCGCCCTCCGAGCAATCTTTGGCCGACTCTACCAGGCCGACATCGATCATCTCGATAATGGCCTTCTGCAGCGCGGCTTCGCGCTCAATTTCCATGGCCGGAGGGAAGCCCCAGACCTCGCCCAAAACTTCCTTGGCATACTCCGATGAGCCAAATTCAGCTTCGACATCGAAGGCGTCGCCCGGTTCGGCGCCACGCAGCAGAACGAGCGCCCGGCCAGCGGCCTTGAAGTGCGAGCCAACCGCTTTGTGTACATCCTCGAGTATGCCGACGATTCCGATCACCGGGGTGGGATAGATGCTCTCACCCAGGGTCTCGTTATAGAAGCTGACATTGCCGCCGGTGATGGGCGTCTCCAGCTCCTCGCAGGCCTTGGTCATGCCATCGACCGTCTGCGAGAACTGCCACATGATGTGCGGCTTCTCGGGGTTGCCGAAGTTCAGGCAATTGGTAGCAGCGATCGGAGTCGCTCCGGTACAGGCCACGTTACGAGCGGATTCAGCGACGGCATGCATCGCCCCAAGCTTGGGGTCGAGGTAGCACCAGCGGCCATTACCGTCGAGCGCCATCGCCAATCCACGGTTCGTTCCTTTG
>Ga0335083_10010446_pt1 | contig 11214 bp, 11 predicted proteins | sample Lox_Sample_42_FD_206716 | JGI IMG/M metagenome (GOLD analysis project Ga0335083, IMG submission 206716) | Soil microbial communities from Loxahatchee National Wildlife Refuge, Florida, United States - Lox_Sample_4.2 | ecosystem: Environmental > Terrestrial > Soil > Wetlands | place: USA... | reverse complement strand
GACCTCGGGCACCTTGGCGATGGCATCCTGCATCGCGGTCATCAGCTGGGTCTCCACCACGATGCCGCGGGCCTTGGAGTGTCCCAGCACGTAGGCCACCTCGTCCGGCCGCCAGCCCAGGTTGATGGGCACGCAGACCACGCCGAGCTTGGCGCACGCGTAGTAGATCGCGAGGAAGTCGGCGCTGTTGCCGGAGGCGAGGGCGAGCGCGGCGCCGCGCTCGTAGCCCCGGGCGGCCAGCCCGTGGGCGAGCCGGTTGACGTAGGCGTTGAACTCGGCGTAGGTGAAGCGGCGGTCGCCGTCCACGACCGCGAGCTGATCCGGCCGACTCGCGGCGGTTCGGGTCAGGCTGTCGCCGACGTTGATCCGGCCGATGAGGTTGCGCGCGAGGTCCACGGGGCGGCTCCAGGTACGACTGGTCTTAATACGAGCGTGGCAGGCCCAGGCTGTGCTGGGCCACGTAGTTGAGGATCATCTCCCTGTTGACCGGCGCGATGCGCAGCAGCCGGGCCAGGCCCCAGTAAGGGAGAAGGCCGTACTCACTGGCCAGGCCGTTCCCGCCGTGAGCCTGGATGGCCGCGTCGAGGGCGGCCAGGGCGGCCTCGGCGGCGGCGTACTTGGCCATGTTGGCGGCCTCCCCCGCGGGCACGCCGTGGTCGTGCTGCCAGGCGGCCTGCCTGGTCATCAGCGCCGCGAGCTCGGTCTCGATCTTGGCCTTGGCCAGCGGGTGCGAGACGCCCTGGTGCGCTCCGATCGGTTCCGCCCAGACCTTGCGTTCGGTGGCGTACCGCGCAGCGGCGCCCAGCGCGTACCGCGCGACGCCGACGGCGAGGGCAGCACCGGTGACCCGTTCGGGATTAAGACCGTGGAATACCTGGCGGAACCCCTCACCTTCCGCCCCGACCAGCGCGCCCGGCCCGACCCGCACCCCGTCGAAGTGCAGCGTGAACTGCCGCTCGGGCAGCAGCAGGTCGACCGGCAGCAGGTGCTTGCCCAGCCCCGGGGCGTCGGCGGGGACGATGAACAGGGACAGGCGGCCGCCGCGTTCGTCCTGGCCGGTCCGCGCGACCACCAGCACGGCCTGCGCCTCGTCCACGCCGGAGATGTAGTACTTGGTGCCGTTCAGGATCCAGTCGTCGCCGTCTTTCGTGGCGGTCGTGGAGATCCGGAGGGTATTGGAGCCCGCGTCCGGCTCGGTGATCGCGAACACGACCTTGACCGCGCCGCTGGCCAGGCCGGGCAGCCAGGCCTGGCGCTGCTCCTCGGTGCCGAAGCGGGCGATCATCTCGGCCGAGATCGCGGCGGAGACCAGCAGCAGGAGCAGCGGCGTCCCGGCGGCCGCGAGCTCCTCGCAGACCAGGGCGAGCTCGGTCAGGCCGCCCCCGCCGCCGCCGTACTCCTCGGGGACGTTGACGCCGATGAAGCCGGCCTCGCCGAGGGCCTGCCACAGTTCGGTGCACGGCGTCCGGGCGGCGGCGTGCTCGGCGTAGTAGCGCGGGCCGAACTTGGCGGCGATGCCCGCCACCGCGGCCCGCAGCGCCTGGTGCTCTTCCGGCTCGGCAAAGTCCACGCCGTCATCCCCTATTGTGACTCGCCATTCACTAGCGACCTTAGCGCCTGAGTGCGAGACTGGCTAGATGACGGCGCACGCGACATCGTCCCCTGGAGCCTCCGGGCGGGGCACGGTACAGCGTGTGCCGCGGCGACGGCGGGATCCGGACCGCAAGGAGCGGATCCTGGTGGCGGCCGCGGCCCTCGGCGCCGCCCGCGGCTTCGACGCGATCTCGATGGCGGACATCGGGGCCGAGGCGGGCATCGTCGGGTCCGGCGTCTACCGGCACTTCGACAGCAAGACGGCGATCCTGGTGGCCATGGCCGACCGGGTGATGGACCGGCTGATGACCAGGTCGGCGCAGATCATCGCCACCGCGCCGGGTGATCTGGCCGCCCTATCGCTGCTGGTCAGGGACCACATCGAGGTGACCCTGACGCATCGCGAGGCGTTGGCCGTGTACCACCGCGAGGTGCGGACGCTGCCCGCGGACGAGCGGAGAAGGCTGAGCCGGCTCCAGCGGCACTACATCGAGGAGTGGGTGCACCTGCTGGCCCCGCTGCGGCCGGACCTGGCCGACGGCGAGGTCCGGCTGGCCGTGCATGCGGCGATCGGGGCGATCCAGTCGACGCTGTTCTTCCGCAGCGGGCTCGCCGACGAGCGGCTCACCGAGCTCATGGAGGTCATGGCGCACGGCTGCCTGGGCACCGCACCGGCGCTAGGTAAGTGAACTGAGCCTCACTAAGGGTGCGCGGCCCAGTGGCGGCGCAGCGCCGCGGTCAGCTCAGCGGCCCGCTCGTCGGGGAAGAACAGGCGGCCGCCGTCGATCTCGACCACCTCGCTGGCACCGGGGATGGTGTCGCGGAGCCAGTAGGCCCACTTGGTGCGGAAGGCCCGGTCGCCGGTACCCCAGACGATGAGGGTCGGGACCTCCAGGCGTTTCAGCGCGGGCTCAGCGGCCAGCAGGTCCCGGGCGTGCAGTGACAGGAGCAGGCGCTGGGACTGGCGGGCCGTCTCCTGGGTCCCGCCCTGGGCCTCCAGCCAGACGCGGGCGATGTCGTCGGGCAGCTTGGAGATGTCCTGGTAGCCCAGGCCGTAGATGCGCTTCTTGCCGCGCGGTATGTCGCGCGTCATCCGCACGGCGAGGGGGGCGAGCAGGCCGAGCCGGGCGAGTAGCACCGCGGGCAGCAGCACCTTGGGCGGCACGTTGCCGTGCGCCTCGCAGTTGGTCAGGGTCAGCGTGTGCAGCCGATCGGGGTGGCTCGCGGCGAACACCTGGGTGACCGCGCCGCCGGTGTCGTTGGCGACCACGTCGATATCGGCCAGGCCGAGGGCGTCACAGCCGCCGGCGATGAACCGGGCCAGCCCGTTCAGGGTGAAGTCCTGGTCGGGGGCGGCGGGCGTGTGGCCGTGCAGGGGCAGGTCGAAGGCCACGCAGCGGCGCTCGCCGTCGAGTTCCGCGATCACGTTCCGCCACAGGTAGCTGCTGCTGCCCACGCCGTGGACGAGCAGGACCGGGCGGCCAGGGCCGCCGGTGTCGACGTAGCTGGCCGGGCCTGATGGCGTCTGCACCCGGCTGCGGTACTTGTCGAGACGTTCCATTTCGCTGCTCATGAGTTCTCCCTCGGGTGGCGGTCACCGGGGTACAGTGACCGAAAGACCGACTGGCGGTCTAACTCTTACAAACCGACGGTCGGTCTGTCAATTGCTTTGGCGCGTGGAAGGATCGGGCCTTGGCGGGCGGGAGGGTGGCGCCTTGCGAGCGGGAGGACGGCGCCTTGGCGGGCGAGAAGACAGTGCTTGGCGGGCGGGAGGATCGGTGACCGCGGGATGGCCGGTGAGCAGGCAGAACGGCTGAACAAGAACGTCGAGCGGGGACGGGCCACCCGGGCGCACGTGATCGAGGTGGCGACGCGGTTGTTCGCCGAGCACGGCTACGAGGGCACCTCGGTCGAGGCGGTGCAGGCCTCCTCTGGAGTCAGCCGCGGCTCGCTCTACCACCACTTCCCGGGCAAGGAGGCACTGTTCCTCGCGGTTCTCGAGGAGGTCGGGGCCCGCATCGGCCGGCAGGGCGAGGAGGCGGCCAGGGACGCGGCGGACCCGGTCGCGCTGCTGCGGATCGGCGGTCAGCTGTGGATCAGGAACGCCGGCGACCCGGTCGTCAGGCAGATCATGCTGATCGACGCGCCCGCGGTGCTCGGCTGGGAGCGCTGGCGCCAGCTCGACGAGGAGGGGCCGCTCGGGCTGATCAGGGGCTGCCTGGCGTACGCCGCGGAGACGGGCCGCGTCGAGCACCGCCACGTCGACGCGTTCGCGCACATCGTGCTGGCCGCGGCCAACGAGGTGGCCCTGATGGTGGCGCGCGCGGAGGACCCGGCCGCGGCGCTCGCCGACGGCGAGAGCGCGTTCGCCGAGTTCCTCGACCGGCTGCTGGGCGACTCCGGCTCGTAGCGGGCTTCTCCAACCGGCACGATGTCAATCTGTACCGCGGTCATAGCCGGTACAGATTCACATCGCGGCGGTTCGCGCCTGGCAAGCGCAGGGCTCGTGGCGTGGGGTTCACGGCGTGATTTTGGATCGTTCTACTAGCTTCCTTTGCTGGTAGTGGCGCTGCGCTTGGCGCATGCGTGCACGTTACCGGCTTAGTTGCTCGGCAGCCCTTGACATGCGCCGTCTGCGGAGTGACGATTGCGTTGTTGGAGCGCTCCAATAGGTGGACGAGCGCCCGGCTCGGAGGTGACGGGAATGGGTTCAGCAGCCGGATCAGCAAGCGGCTCAGTGAACGGCACGGCAAGCGGCTCAGTGAACGGCACGGCAAGCGGCCCGGCGGCCGGTCCGGCGGCGGGCCCGGCGGTGGGTAGGGAGCGGCTGGAGCGGTACAGCCTGACGGGTCCGGAGAACCAGGCGGCGGTGGACGCCGGGCTGGCCGGCGGGGCGTGGTTCCGCAGCGCGGTGCCGCGCAAGCGGATGAAGGAGCTGATGCGGCGGTCCGACTACCCGGCGGTCAGGGACACCCTCATCTGGATCGGCGCGATCCTGACCTTCGGCGGCCTCGGCAGCGCCCTGTGGATCGTCTGGCACAGCTGGTGGGCGGTCCCGTTCTTCCTGGCGTACGGCGTCCTGTACGGTTCCACGTCGGATTCCCGCTGGCACGAGTCAGGGCACGGCACGGCGTTCAAGACCCGCTGGATCGCCGAGGCCCTGTACGAGGTCTCCTCGTTCATGATCATGCGCGACCCGACCACCTGGCGGTGGAGCCATACCCGGCACCACACTGACACGCTGGTCGTCGGGCGGGACCCGGAGATCGCGGTCATGCGCCCGGCCCGGCTGGCCAAGCTGCTGGCCAACTACTTCGGCCTGGTCGACGTGCCCATGGCCGTCATGCTGATGTTCCGGCACGCGGCCGGGCGGCTCACCGCCGACGAGGCTGACTACGTGCCCGAGTCCGAACGGCGCCGGGTGTACCGGACGGCCCGCATCCACCTGGCCATCTACGCGGCCGCGATCGGCCTGGCCATCGGGTTCGGGAGCTGGCTGCCGGTGGTGCTGATCGGCGGGCCGGCCTGCTACGGCCGGTACATGCTCCAGGTGTACGGGTTCACCCAGCACGCGGGCATGGGCGAGAACGTCCTCGACCACCGGCTGAACACCCGCACGGTGAAGATGTGCCGCCTCAACCGGTTCCTGTACTGGAACATGAACTACCACGTCGAGCACCACATGTTCCCGATGGTGCCGTACTACCGGCTGCCCGAGCTGCACGAGGAGATCTCCCGCGACTGCGCGCCGGTGTACCCGTCGATGTGGGCGGCCTACAAGGAGATCATCCCGGCCGTGCTGCGCCAGCTGCGGGACCAGGAGTACTACGTGCGCCGCGAGCTGCCGCCCGGCGCCGCCCCGTTCAACGAGCCCACGCCGCTCAACGACGGCCGCGCGCTGCCGCTGCCGGCCGCCACGGCTGCCTGAGGAGACACCGATGCCCCAGTGGATCGCCGCCTGCGAGGCGGACGACATCGACCCGGAAGACGTCATCCCGTTCGAGCACGCCGGGAACGACTACGCGATCTACCGCTCCCCCGACGACGCCTACTTCGCCACCGACGGCCACTGCACGCACGAGAAGACGCTGCTGTGCGACGGCCTCGTCATGGGCGGCGTCATCGAGTGCCCCAAGCACAACGGGCGGTTCGACTACACCAGCGGCAAGGCGCTCGGCGCCCCGGTGCTCGTCGACGTGCGCACCTACCCGACCAAGGTCATCGACGACACCGTCTACATCGAGGTTCCGTGATGTCCGAAGCCATCGTCATCGTCGGGGCCGGTGAATGCGGCACCCGGGCAGCGTTCACGCTGCGCGAGGAGGGCTGGGACGGCCGGATCGTCCTGGTCGGCACGGAACCGCCGTACGAGCGGCCGCCGCTGTCGAAGACCGGTGAGTACAAGCTGATCTGCGGCGGCGCGGCGCTGAGCGAGGCGGGCATCACGTTCCTGCCCGGTGTCGAGGCGACCGGCCTGGACACCGCGGGCCACGCGCTCGAACTGGCCGACGGGCGGCGGCTGGCTTACCGCTCGCTCCTGCTCGCCACCGGGGCGCGGGCGCGGCGGCTGCCCTTCGGCGGTGCCCCGGTCCACCTGCTGCGCAGCCACGCCGACGCGGCCGCGCTGCGGGCCAGGCTGGCACCGGGCCGCCGGGTCGCGGTAATCGGCGGCGGGTTCATCGGGCTCGAGCTAGCGGCTTCGGCCGCGGCGCTCGGCTGCGTGGTGACCGTGGTCGAGCTCGGGCCGCGGCTGATGGGCCGTGGCGTCCCGGCCCGGGTCGCCGCGGTCATGGCCGGACGGCACGTCCACAGTGGAGTGGACATCCGCTGCGGCACCGGCGTGACCGGGCTGGCCGAGACCGCCTCCGGCGTCACGATCACGCTGGCCGAGGGGACGGCCATCGAGGCCGACGTGGTGGTGGCCGGGGTCGGCGCGGTCCCCGAGACCTCGCTCGCCTGGGCCGCGGGCATCGAGACGGCCGACGGCGTGGTGGTCGACGCGCGGTTCGCCACGTCCGCGCCCGATGTCTTCGCGGCCGGCGACTGCTGCCGCTACCCGCATCCCCTCTACGACGGACGGCTGCTGCGGCTCGAGTCCTGGCGGGCGGCCCAGGAGCACGGCACCGCCGCGGCCCGCGCGATGCTCGGGAGCACGGAGCCGTACGAGGGCGTGCCGTGGTTCTGGAGCGACCAGCACGACTACACCCTGCAGGTGGCGGGGCTGGCCAGCGAGGCCGACCGGGAAGTCGTCCGGGTGCGCCCGGACGGGGTGGAGATCTGGTTCGGCCGGTCGGACGGCGGCCGGCTGGTGGCCGCCGCCGCGGCAGGCCCCGGAAACTCCGTGGCCAGGGACATCCGGCTCGCCGAGATGCTCATCGCGCGCCGGGCGACCCCGGATCCGGCCGTGCTGGCGGATCCCGGCGTAGGTTTGAAGTCCGTCCTGCGGTCGCCGGTGGCGGGGTAGGGAATCAGAAGGGTCAACCAGGGGAGGCATGGTGCTGCGTTTCGGTTTGTTCGGAGCCGGGAGGATCGGCTGCGTCCATGCCGCCTCGCTGGCGGCCCACCCGCAGACGGAGCTCGCCGTCGTGCACGACCCCATTGAGGCCGCGGCGCTCGGGGTGGCCACGCAGTACGGAGCGGTGCCGACCCAGGACGCCGAGACGATCCTCGGCGACGACAGCATCGGCGCCGTCGTCATCGCCTCGCCCACGGCTACCCACGTCAACCTGCTCACCGCCGCGGTGCGGGCGGGCAAGGCGGTGCTCTGCGAGAAGCCGATCGACCTGGACCTGGCCCGGGTCGACGCGTGCTGGGAGGACATCAAGGGCTTGGAATCGACGGTGCTGGTGGGGTTCAACCGCCGGTTCGACCCCACCTTCGCCGAGATCCGCGACCGGATCGCGGCCGGCGAGATCGGGCGCCTCGAGCAGCTCCTCATCACCAGCCGCGACCCCGCGCCGGCCCCGGCCGCCTACATCGCCAGCTCCGGCGGTCTTTTCCGCGACATGACCATCCATGACTTCGACATGGCGCGGTTCCTGCTCGGCGAGGTGGTGGAGGTCCAGGCCACCGGGGCGAACCTGATCGAGCCGTACATCGCCGAGGCAGGCGACATCGACTCGGCCGTGGTGGTGCTGCGCGGGGCCGGCGGCGAACTATGCCAGATCGTCAACAGCCGCCGCTGCGCGTTCGGCTACGACCAGCGGCTGGAGGCGTTCGGCGCCGAGGGGATGCTGACCGCGGGAAACCAGGCCGCCACCAGCGTGCGCCGGTCCGGCGCCGGGGGCACCGAGACGGCCCCGCCGTACCTGAACTTCTTCCTCGACCGCTACACGCCTGCCTACCGGGCCGAGCTCGACCACCTGGTCAGCTGCGTCGAGCAGGGCAAGCCGCCGAGCCCCGGCTTCGCCGACGGCCGGGCCGCACTGGTGCTCGCTGACGCGGCGAACGAGAGCATGAAGACCGGGCGGGCGGTCCGGGTCACCGCCTGAGGCAGCGCAGGCAGCGTCAGCGCCAGGAGGCGCTGGTGGCTAGACGGGGCTGGCCGGACGGGGCTGGCCGGACGGGGCTGGCCGGACAGGGCTGGCCGGACAGGGCTGGCTAGACGGGCTGGCTAGACGGGGCTGGGGCTGCGGAGGATGGCGGTCAGGTGGGTGAAGATCCGCCTGACGTTCCAGCGGTTCTTGCCGAAGTCGATGAAGGTCAGCGGGTACGCGCATTCGCTGGTGACGTGCACCTGGTTCTGGTCGTCGACCCAGACGCGGACGTTCTCGCTGTAGGAACGGAAGGTGACGCGCGTGCGGGCCTCTATCCACCCGCTGCCCAGGTCCGACCGGACGGTCCCGAAGCGGCTCCGCCGCACGGCCTCCTGGCACGCCTGGCTGATCTGCTCCCTGGTGCCGGGAAACCACATGATGGCCTCGTAGCTCGGAGGCAAGCCCAGCCAGTGCCAGGGACCCGGGGTCTTCTCCCTGATCGCTTCGATGGTCATCGGAGGCGCTCCTTTGCCCGGCCGCCCGCCAGGCACGCAGAGGTATGTCCCGGCATTATGCGCCATGGCGCTTAAGCGGGACTGAAACGGCGCTGAAACGCGCGCTGACCGCGCCCGCTGAGGTACTCAGGCAGGGGCGGGGCCGGTCGAGCCCCGGACCTCGAGGCGCGGGGGCAGCAGGATGGTCTCGCCCGGGGCATCCGGGTGGTCGATGCGGGCCAGCAGCTTGCGGGCCGCCTGCTGTCCCATCTCGAACGCGGTGGCGTCCACGCTGGTGAGCCACAGCGCGCGCAGGCGGGCGAAGACGGAGTTGTCGAAACCGACCAGGGAGAGCTCCTCCGGCACCCTGATGCCGAGCGCGGCGGCCGCGGACAGGGCGCCGACGCAGGTCAGGTCGTTCGCCGCGAAGATGGCCGTGGGCCGGGCGGGCTGGCTCATCAGCCGGACCGTGGCACGGTAGCCGCCTTCCTCGCTCATGTCCCCGGCCTCGATCTGGACGTGCCCGCCGAGGCCGGCCGCGCGCATGGTGTCCTCGTAGCCCTGCATCCGCACCCGGCCGGCCACGCTGGGCAGGCCGTGGATGTGCGCGATGCGGGCGTGCCCGAGCTCGGCCAGGTGCCGGACCGCGAGGGCCGCGCCGAGGTGGTTGTCGTTGGCGAGGACGTCGGCCCGCGGCAGCCCGACGTCCAGGCCGCGGCCGCCCACCGCGACCGTCGGGATCTGGCTGGCCGCGTCGATGATGGCCTGGGACATCGGGATCGACCCGGCCAGTACCAGGCCGTCCACCCCGAAATCGATGAACGACCAGGTCAGGGTCTCGTCGAGCATCCGGTCGATGCGCCCGTCACCCAGCAGGATGTGCTTGCCGCCGGCGTGCAGCGCCGGGGTCAGGCCGTCAAGCATGTCGGCGAACCAGGGCTGGCGCAGGTCGTTCAGCAGCACGCCGATGGTGTGCGATCGCCGTTCGGCGAGCAGCCGGGCGGCGGCGTTGGGCCGGTAGCCGAGCTCGGCCACGGCCTGCATGACCGCCTCGCGGCTAGTCGCGCTGACCTTGGGCGAGTTGCGGAGCACCAGCGACACGAGCGACCTGGAGACCCCGGCCCGGGCCGCGACGGTCTCCAGGGTGGGCTTGCGGGCGGTCTGCCCCGGAGGTGCCATGCGACCCTCCTCGGGTAAGTGTTGGAGCGCTCCAACGATACGGTAACTCAGGGCCGCTGGTCCAGTCGCGCAAGACGGCGTCGGTGTGCTCGCCGGGCTCGGGGACGCCACGGGGCGGGCCTGAGCTGGCATCGCTGAACCGGTACGGCATCCGGACAACGGACCGCCGCTCGCCGTCGCCGTCGGTGACCTCGACGATGGTGCCGCGGCCGGCCACCGAGGGGGCGGCGAGGACGTCCCCGCCGTGCCTGATGTCGGCCCAGGCCAGCCGGGCGCGGTCCAGGTCGCGCTTGAGCGCGTCGCGGTCGGGGTGGCCGACCATCCAGTCGGAGATGACCTGCGCCCGGGCGCGCACCTTCTGCTCGGTGGAGACGCCAGGATCTGGGTCGGCCAAGCCGAAGCAGTCCTTCAGTACGCGCCACAGGTACCGGCGGTCGGCCGAGACGAGGATCGGGCCGCCGGGCGCGGGCCAGACCTCGCCGCGCGCGGGCCAGACCGGGTGCTCGTCGATGCTGTAGTGGGTGTAGTCGTCGGTCGCGAGCATCGCCTCGAGCATGCTGAGGTCGATGTGCTGGCCGGTCCCGGTACGGTCGCGCAGCCGCAGCGCGGCCAGGATCGCGATCGTGCCGTGCAGCCCGGCCAGCGTATCGGCGAGTGCGAACGCGATGTCCTCGGGAGGATCGCCGGTGAGGTCGGCCTGGCGCCCGATCAGCCCGGCTTCGGCGTGGATGACGGGCGCGTAGGCCGCCCGCCCGGCGTCCTCGCCGTCCTGGCCGAAACCGGAGATGGACAGCATCACCAGCCGTGGGTTGGCCGCGGCCAGCACCGGCCAGCCGACCCCGAACCGGTCGAGGACCCCGGGCCTGAAGTTCTCCACCAGGACGTCGCAGGCGGCGGCCAGCCCGAGCAGCCGCTCCACGCCCGCCGGCTGGTGCAGGTCCAGCAGGATCGACCGCTTGCCCGCATTGACGTGCGAGTACAACCCCGAACGGCCGCGGATCACCTTGCCGTACGACTGCGCCACGTCGGTGCCGGGCAGTTCGGCCTTGACCACGTCGGCGCCGAGATCGGCCAGGATCCGCCCGGCGAACGGGCCCGCCACGGCCCGGGACAGGTCGAGCACGCGCAGCCCGTCGAGGGGCCTCGGGTGAGTCATATGGAGTAGCGTATGCAGCCTGGCCGGACGGGGAGGAACGGTGAACTCGAACCAGCGCGCGGCCGCCCAGTGGGCGCTCGCCGTCGGCGCCCTCGGCGTGGTGTTCGGCGACATCGGCACCAGCCCGCTGTATACCGTCCAGACGGTGTTCAACCCGGCCGACCCGCACCCGGTCACGGTGTCCACGCAGAGCATCTTCGGGATCGTGTCGCTGATCTTCTGGTCGGTGACGATCATCGTCACCCTCACCTACGTCGGGCTGGTGATGCGGGCCGACAACGACGGCGAGGGCGGGATCATGGCGCTGATCGCGCTG
>Ga0335083_10010445_pt1 | contig 11214 bp, 11 predicted proteins | sample Lox_Sample_42_FD_206716 | JGI IMG/M metagenome (GOLD analysis project Ga0335083, IMG submission 206716) | Soil microbial communities from Loxahatchee National Wildlife Refuge, Florida, United States - Lox_Sample_4.2 | ecosystem: Environmental > Terrestrial > Soil > Wetlands | place: USA... | reverse complement strand
GGTGGCTGGAGCAAGGGCGGGCATCGCGGCTTTGGCATGGATGAGATACTGGTCAAGTTCTACGCCGCCAACACCACGCATGATGGCCACCTCACCATGGCGCAGGCCAAGGCGGCGGGCTTAACGGTAGTGGCGGATAACTTCGACGCTATCGACGTGAAGAAGCGCGGCTATGTCACCTTCTACGACATCATGGCCTGGCGCCTGGACGACATGGCCAAGCGCCTGGAGCAGCGGGCGGACCAACTGCGCGCCCAGGACTGAACCACGCGGCGGGGCAGGGACGCGCCAGAGTACGGCGGTTTCAGGGTGAAGCGCCCGGATGTTTCAGCCTGAACCGGCGAGGCTTTAGTGCGTGCCCGTCCGGCCCTTGGAGAGGCGTTCCGAGGCAGGCACATTCGGGTCGCCGGTCACGAACATCTCATGCAGCAGGCTGCCCAGGCTGCCACCGGAAGCGCTGGCCGGGGTGCTGGCTTGGGTGCCGGCTTGAGTGCTGGCTGGGTTGCCAGCTGGATTGCCGGCAGGAGCATTGGCGGGCGCCGTGGTGCCATTCGCAGCCGGTGCGGCCGCGCTGCTTTCCGTGTTCGGGATGATGTTGTTGAACACGGGGTTGTTGAACACGGAATTCGGCCCGAACAGATGGATCACCTCACCGGACGGCGGCGGGGAAGAGTCGTTGCGGGCCATGGCGGCGCCAGCGGGCAGCGCCGTGGCGGCGAGAAGGGCAAGAGCTAAGCGTTTCAAGTCGATATCTCCAATACTTGAGGCCGGCATCATTGCGCTGGGCCGCCGCAGCAGGAAGGATACGCGCCGATGGCAGGACGGGCAATGCGGAATGGCTCGTCAGCCCCAGGCAAAACCCCTCGCGCCCCGGGCTCGCTTGCGGTAGATTGCACTACCATGAATATTCTGGCCCCCCTCCCGGCGCGGCTGGTTGTCGAGGTTGTGTTCGATTTCGTCTGCCCCTGGTGTTACCTGGGGGTGAAGCGGCTGACCTTCCTGCTCGCCCGGCGGCAGGATCTCGATGTCGAACTCAGCTGGCGGCCCTTCCTGCTCAACCCGGACATGCCGCGCGGCGGCATGTCCCGCGCCGATTACATGATCCGCAAGTTCGGCGCCGAGGACCGGGCGCGGCGGCTCTATGCCTCCATTGCCGAACTCGGCGCGGCGGAAGGCATCGAGTTCAACTTCGCCGCCATCCGCCGGACGCCCAATTCGGTGGATGCGCACCGGCTGGTGCGCGAGGCGGCCAGGCATGGTGTCGCCGACCGGCTGGTGAAGCGGATTTTCGCGGCGCATTTTGTTGATGGGCTGGATATCGGCAGCCATGCTGTCCTTGCAGGGCTCGCCGCGCAGCTCGGTTTGGACGCCGGTAAGGTTGCTGATTTTCTCGCCTCCGGAGAGGGGGCCGACGCGGTGCATGCCGAAAACTTACATGCTCATCGCTTGGGAATTAACGGCGTGCCATGTTTTCTGATCGATGGAGAGCACGCCATCGCCGGCGCGCAGGAGAGTGAAGTTCTGGAGCGGCTGCTCGATTTGGCGGTGTGTACCAGCCGGGAGCGGTAGTTCCATTATTCTTGGCATGGGTTACAACCGGTTACATCGTCATCTTCCCGCCGCTTGTGAGATCCATGAAGACTTCCGCTTGCCTGCGCCTTGCCGTGTTCAGCCCGTTTGCCCTGCTGGTCTTCGGCAGCGCCGCGTGGGCAGAGTCCCCATCGTCGCCCCTGGCGGGCATCTGGACCATCCAGGACGAGAACGCCTCGATCAGCACCCAGTCACAGACCGACAGGTATTACGTCAACGGCTTCCATCTGGGTTGGACCTCGCCCGAGGGCGAGGTGCCCGGATTCGTGGCCAATTTAGGCCATGCCCTGCTGGGCGAGGGGACGCAGCGCGTCAGCGTCGGCATCGTCCAGCAGATCTACACGCCGGACAACACGCAGCTGATCAACCCCGATCCCAATGACGAGCCTTACGCGGGCTATCTCGCGGCCACGTTCAACCTGATCCAGGACACGGCGAACACCCGCACCGTCTTGGGGGTGAATGCCGGCGTCATCGGGCGCGATGCGGGCGGCGAGATCGTGCAGAACGATTTCCATTCGATCATCGGGCAGAAGGGCACGCACGGCTGGGCCTATCAGCTGCCGAGCGAACCGGCCATCGATTTTTCCGCCGCCCGCATCTGGCGCGTGCCGGTCGTGCATCTCAACAATGGGCTGGAAGCGGATGTGCTGCCGCAGATTTCCGCCATGGGCGGCCTGACCGAGGACTACGTGCAGCCGGCCGTGGGCTTCCGCTTCGGCCGCGGGCTGGACAGTGATTTCGGGCCCTCGCTGATGGCGACCTCGCCTTCGGGCTCGGATGCGTTCACGCAGACCCAGCCGGTCGTGTGGTATGTGTTCGGCAGCGCCGCCTCGCAATTTGTGGGGCATGACGAGATTCTGCAGGGGTCGGACTTCCAGACCAGCCGCAGTGTCGATCCATACCGCGTCGTCGGCACATTCGAGCTTGGCGCCACGGTCATCTGGCGGGGCGTCCGCTTCAGCTACACGCAGGTGTTCCAGACCAACCGCTTCTACCACCAAGCCAACTCGATCCACGAGTTCGGTTCGTTTAACGTGGGCCTCACCTTCTAAGGCTGGCAGGTGGCGCCCCGGGTGCTGCCCCACCAAAGAAACAGGTAGCCGGCTATGCGCCAGGGGCAATGCGCCCCGGCGCGGGCGTGTAGGGCGGTTGCCGCGGCGCACAATTTCTATATAATTCAGGGGCCGGCGGTGCGCGCCACGCAGCCACCGGAAACTTCAGGCTTTTTTTGACTAGATTAACCCAGATATCGCCGTATAACGGCGACAAGAACAAGGAATTCGCCGTGGCCAACGAAAAATCGCAAAATGTACAAGATGTGTTCCTCAACCACGTTCGGAAGAGCAAGACGCCGGTCACGGTCTTCCTCGTCAACGGCGTGAAGCTTCAGGGCGTTATCACCTGGTTTGACAATTTCTCCGTTCTCCTGCGCCGCGATGGGCACACGCAGCTGGTGTACAAGCACGCCATCAGCACGGTGATGCCGGGTGCGCCGATCATGCTGTTCGACGCCAGCCGCGCCGAGGGCGCCACTCCGGCTCCGGCGGAGAGCGGCAGCACGCTGAAGCTGCACCGCAGCTCTGAGCCGCAATACGATCCGGAATCCGAAGGCTGATAGAGACCGCTCCGCCGCCCAGCCGGGCGGCCATTCTGCTGCCATGGGACAAGGAGGCCGCGCGCACGGGCAACCAGACGCGCTCGGCCGAGGCGCGTCTCGCGGAGGCTGTTGGCTTGGCCGCCTCCATCGGCCTTGTCATCGTGCATGAGCAGATCTTCCAGCTGCGCAGCCTCACCCCCGCCACGCTGCTCGGCAAGGGGCAGGTGGAGATCGCCGGCGCCGCCTTGAGTGAAGCCGGGGTGGATGTGGTGGTGGTGGATGCCTCACTCACGCCCGTGCAGCAGCGCAACCTGGAAACCGCCTGGAAGTGCAAGGTCATCGACCGCACCGGGCTGATCCTGGATATATTCGGCGCCCGTGCGCGTACCCGAGAGGGTGCGTTGCAGGTCGAGCTCGCGCATCTGGAATACCAGCGCTCGCGGCTGGTGCGGTCCTGGACCCACCTTGAGCGCCAGCGCGGCGGCTTCGGCTTCCTCGGCGGCCCGGGCGAAACGCAGATCGAGGCGGACCGCCGGTTGATCGGCGACCGTATCGTGCGGCTCAAGGCCGAGCTGGAGGAGGTGCGGCGCACACGCGGCCTGCATCGCGGCGCGCGCAAAAAGGTGCCGTATCCCATCGTGGCACTCGTCGGCTACACCAATGCCGGCAAATCCACGCTGTTCAACGCGCTCACCGGCGCCACCGTTATGGCGGAGAACCAGCTCTTCGCCACGCTGGACCCGACCATGCGCGGGCTGACGCTGCCCTCCGGGCGCAACATCATCCTCTCCGACACCGTGGGCTTCATCTCCGAGTTGCCGACCGAGCTGGTCGCCGCCTTCCGCGCCACGCTGGAAGAGGTGGCCGAGGCCGATCTGCTGTTGCATGTGCGCGATGTCTCGCACCCCGACACCGAGGCCCAGGCCAAGGATGTGCGCAACGTGCTGGGCCGCTTGGCCAAGGACGGCGCGCTGGACGAGGACTGGCCCGCGCGCACGCTGGAGGTGCTGAACAAGGCGGATGCGCTGGGCGGTGTCGAGAACGTTGTGCAGGGCGAGGGCGTTGCCGTTTCGGCCCTGACCGGCGAGGGACTGCCTCGCCTGCTGGCCGAGATCGACGAGCGCCTCGCCGCCCGGCTGGAGGTGGTCGACGTGCAAATTCCGGTGGCGGATGGGGCGAAGATCGCCTGGGCCTACCGCCATGGCGAGGTGCTGCACCGCGAGGATGACGAGAGATTCGTGCACCTGACGCTGCGCCTCTCCGCCGTCGATAAAGCGCGGTTCGAGGCGCTGTGACCCCGGCCGAGGCGCAATCCGTCATCGCGCTGCTGCGCGATGTGGCGCGCAGCGAGATCCTGCCCCGGTTCAAGCATTTGGCGGCGGCGGATATACGGGACAAAACCGGCCCGCTGGACCCGGTGACGGTGGCGGATGAAGCTGCCGAGCGCGCGCTGAACGCGGGGCTGCGGGCGCTGTTCCCGGGTGACGACGTCATCGGGGAGGAGGCTGTGTCCGAGGGCACGGCGCGACTGGAGCGCCTGGCTGAGCCCGGGCGCGTGTGGATTCTGGACCCGATCGACGGTACCGCGAATTTCGCCGCCGAGCTGCCGCTGTTCGGTGTGATGGCCGCGCTGGTGGATGAAGACCAGGTGCTGGCCGGGTTTATCTTCGACCCCATGAGCGATGACTGCGCGGTGGCGCTGGCCGGACAGGGGGCGTGGCTGGTGGCGGCGGATGGCACGCGCCGCCGCCTGCGCGTGGCCCAGCCCGCGCCGGTGGAGGAGATGTTCGGCTCCATGTCCTGGCGGTACATGGAGGAGCCGCTGCGTTCGCATGTGTTGCACCGGCTGGACCGTCTGGCGGCGGTGACGGATTATCGCTGCGCCGCCCACCAGTACCGCATGCTCGCCGCCGGGCATTGCCATGTGCAGATGTTCCGCAAGCTGATGCCCTGGGACCATGCCGCGGGCTGGCTGCTGCACCGCGAGGCGGGCGGGTATTCCCGGCATTTCGACGGCACGGAATACCGGCCTTCGAACCTCAGCGGGGGGTTGCTGCTGGCCCCTGACGCCACCAGCTGGGAAGCATTGGCGGAGGCGCTGCTGCGCTGACCCTGCAACACCAAGGGGAGTGACATGAAGGCGATCAGGATCAAGCAACCCGCCGGGCTGGACAATCTGACCCTGGCCAAGCTGGACGCGCCTTTGCCGCCCGGTCCGGGGGAAATCCTGGTCCGGCTGCATGGCAGCTCGTTGAATTATCATGACTTCGCCGTTGTCATCGGCGCGATCCCCACCGCCAACGGGCGCATCCCCATGGCCGATGGCGCGGGCGTGGTGGAAGCCGTGGGCGCGGGTGTGGGCGAGTTCAAGCCGGGTGATCATGTTGTCTCCTGCTTTTTTCCGCACTGGCTGGATGGCGCGCCGCTGGTCGGCGATTTCTTGACGGTGCCGGGGGATGGCGTTGACGGCTATGCGCGCGAATACGTGACCGTTCCGGCGCAGTTCTTTACCCGCGCGCCGCGGGGCTGGAGCCATGCCGAGGCGGCGACGCTGACCACGGCCGGGTTGACCGCCTGGCGCGCTTTGGTGGTGGAGGGCCAACTGAAGGCGGGCGACATTGTGCTGGTGCTGGGCACGGGCGGTGTCTCGATCTTCGCCCTGCAGATCGCCCGCGCCATGGGGGCGGTGGTGATCGCCACCTCGTCCTCGGATGAGAAGCTGGATCGGCTGCGCGGCATGGGTGCGGCGCATGGCATCAACTACAGGACTACGCCGGATTGGGGCAGCGCGGTGCGCGACTATACCGGCGGGCGCGGGGTGGACCATGTGGTGGAGGTCGGCGGGCCGGGCACGCTGCCGCAATCCATCGCGGCGGTGCGCATCGGCGGGCATATCTCGCTCATAGGCGTGCTCACCGGGCGCGGCGGCGAAGTGCCGACGGCGGCGCTGATGGCGAAGCAGGCGCGGCTGCAGGGCATCATCGTCGGCAACCGGCGCCAGCAGGTGGAAATGGTGCGCGGCTTGGAGGCGACCGGAATCCGCCCGGTGATCGACAGCCTGTTCGCGCTGGAGGATATCGGCAATGCCTTCCGGCACGAGCAGTCCGGCCGGCATTTCGGTAAAATCTGCCTGGAGTTTTGAAAAAGCCGCTATTCGTCTGAAAGTTTCGCCAGGCGCACGGCCGTGTGCCCGTGCGAGACCTTCAGCGTCGGTATCACCAGCATCATGTTGTCTTCCGGCGTGATGATGGCTTCGTCGCCGTCATGCGCGATGACGGTGCCGGCGGCCTTGATGATCTCGCCACCGCGGAAATTTTGAGAGAATACGAAACGGTTTGTCCGTGCCGTGATGGTGCGCACCACTTGCGCGAGGCGTGCGGGCGGGGGCGCTGCCACGCCCTCCACCATGCCGGCGTGGCGCAGCAGCGAGAAGATGGTGGCGCGGCTCTGGGCCACGGCCTCAGCCTCCCAATGCTGCCCGGCCTCTACCAGCACGCAGGCGGCTTTTTGCTCGGCGCCCTCGGTAAAGCGGCCGTAATCGATCAGCCGCTTGCCGCCCTTGTGCCCGGCATCGGCCACCACCAGCCCCGGCGTGCCAACGGCCAGCGCCAGATCGCGCCCGCGTTCGCCAGCGCCGCAGAGCAGCAACGGCTCCGAGGGCCAGAGCATGGTATGCAGGTCGAGCAGCAGATCGGCGCTGTCGATCACCGGCTTCATCTCGCGGGCGCGGTTCAGCTCCGCCGAGCGGCGTACGCCGAAGAGCTGGTAATCGTCCCATACGCGGTTGAGGTCTTCCTCGACATAGCGCGACGCCAGGGGGTTTGCCGGGTCGAAGCGGGCAAAGGCGGCGAGGTTGGCGAAGCCGAGCGTGAGGCGCCCGCGCAGCGGGGTGAAGCCCGCGCGCAGCAGCTCGGCCAGTACGATGGCACCTGCGAATTCGTTACCGTGAATTAACGAAACGACCACCACATGCGGACCCGGCTCGCCGGAATTGAGCGTGGTGAAGCCCGGCACGCCGGTATTGCCGGCGGCGAAGGGCGCGAGATAGGGCGGGACGATTTCCATGCCGAAATCCGGCAGCCCGGCGGGGAGCGGGCTTTGCGGCAGGGTTTCGGGGAGGGGACCGGAACTCATGATGGCCACTGTAACCGGGTTGGCGCGGGGTGCAATCCGCGGGTTGACGCAGTGTCCCGCTCCGGTCAAAGCCGGAGCCATGCAGATCGTGAGACTCTTTTGCACCGACCTCGCCGGTTTGCGGAACCAGGCGCTGGGCTTGGCCGAAGCCGCCGGGCTCGCGCCGGATATGCGCACGCTGCGCTTTCTGCCGCCCTGGGACAAAATCCCCACCAGCTTCTGGTTCAACCCGCGCCTTGCCGTGGGTGCGGAGGCGTTCGAGGCGCCGCTGCCCCCGGTGGTATTCGGCTGCGGCGGGGCGGGCTCGCGCGTGGCAGCCGCGCTGCGGAGCAAGGACGTCCGCGCCGTGGCCATCCAGCACCCGCGCATGGCGCTGAAGAAATTCGACGCCATTCTCGCCGCCCGGCATGACGGCATCAGCGGGCCGAACGTGATTGTCACCCGCACGGCGCTGCACCGCGTGACACAGGAGCGCCTCGCCGCCGAGCGCGAGCACTGGGCGCCGCGTTTTGCCGCGTATCGCCGCCCGCTGGTGGCGGTGCTGCTGGGCGGCTCCAATGGCCGCTACCGGTTCGAGGCGCCGCAGGCCCACGCTTTGGCGGCGCAGCTCGCCAATGTGGCGCGCGAGGCGGGGCTCGTCATCACCCCCTCGCGCCGCACCGCGCCGGAGGTACTCGCCATTCTACGCGCCGCACTTGAGCCGCTGGGCGCGTGGATCTGGGATTTCACCGGCGAGAACCCGTATTTCGGCATGCTCGCCTGCGCCGATGCCATCATCGCCACGGCGGATAGCGTGTCCATGGTCTCGGAGGCGGTGGCGACGCATGCGCCGGTGTATCTGGTGCGGCTGCCGGGGAAATCATCGCGCATCGGCATGTTCATGGATGCGCTGGTGAAGGATGGCCGGGTGCGGGACTTCGACGGAAGGCTGGAGCTATGGAATACCGCGCCGCTGGATGATACGGCGGAAGCAGGGGCGGAACTGCGCCGCCGTTTGGGGCTGTGAGATAAAAAAATATGCTTGATATTGAAACGTTTGATAATTTCCGCGGCGGCAACACGGTTTACAAGGCGCTGGCGCATCCCGTTGCCGCGCGGGCGCTGGCGGCGCTGGCGGGGCGGGCAGGCACGGTTGCGGTGGTGGACCCGGAGGGCTTCGCCGGGCCGCTGCTGGCGCTGTGCCCGGATTTCGATGTCGAGGGCGTTTACGTGCAGGACGTGCAGGCCATCGGCCATGTGCGTGGCGGGCATATCGCGCGAGCGCTGACGGCGCTGCCCGAGGCGCGGGTGCGGACGGTGCTCATCGCGGCTTTCGACGCGCCGCGCGTGGCGGAGCGGCTGCGGCGTTTCCTCCCCCAGGGCGCCGAGGTGCTGACGCTGGACGAGGTGAAGCTCCCCGCCGCATGGCGCAGCGTGCCGGAGCGCTATCTGGATGCCCGGAACTTCGCCACGAATTTCGTGTTCTTCCGTGATGACGGGCATTTCGCCACCCGCCTGACCACCGCCAATTACTGGGCCGGGTACGGCGCGCGGGCGGTGCGGTTCTTCCACATCCTGTTCGACGAGGCCGGGCAGGTGCTAGCCGAGTGGGATGACGAAGCTCCCGCCGGGCCGGGGGGATACGTGCTGGACAGCCAGGCGGTGCGCAAGCGCTTCGGCCTGGGGCCTTTCACCGGGCAGCTCTTCATCCACGCCACCGGCATCGCCGGGCATGACGTGGTGAAATACGCGCTGGATACCTACGCCGCCGATAATGGTCCCTCGCTCTCCTGCACGCATGACGCCAATGCCTGGCCCTCCGAGCGCTTCGCCGGGCTGCCCGCGCCGCGTGCGGATGAGCGCGTGATCCTGTGGGTGCAGAACAGCCACGCCGTGCCCATCCCGGCCGGCGGGGTGGCGCTGGACCGCATGGGCGAGGGTATGCCGGTGGCGCTGGATACCGATATTCCGCCGTTCGCGACGCTGGCGCTCGATGTGGCGGAGCTGTTCCCGGATGTGCAATGGCCGGCGCAGTTCGAGGTGCTGGCCGGGCGGCATGTGGTGCGCCCGCGCTACGAGGTGCAGCGCGGTGACCGCACGCGCATCGCGCATGTGAATGTCGAGCGCGGCGACCTTAAGCCCGATGAGGGGCTGAAGACCCTGCACCCCGAGATGGGACGCGGCTTCCTGCTGCCCTTTCCGGTGCCGCCGCGCGGACGCTTCCGGACCATCGTGCTGCCGACGCCGATGGCGGTGACGGAGCAGAACACCCCGCTGCGGCTGGATGTGTTCGCGCCGGACGGCGCCAAGCTGGGCGAGCATTATTTCGGCGTGCTGCCGCGCAGGCATGAATGTGCCTTCGACCTCGACGACATGCTGCCCGAGGGCGCGCTGCCCGAGGGCGGCCATGCCGAGCTGGTCTATGATTTCCGCTTCGGCGGCGAGGCCAATGGCTGGCTGCACGCGCTGTTCCGCTTCGAGGACCGCCAGAGCGGCCACGCGGCGGAGAGCAGCTTCGGCGGGCATATCTTCAACACGCTGATGGTCTACAAGAACGAGCCGCAAAGCTACACCGGCAAGCCGCCGGGCCTCTCCACGCGGCTGTTCCTCAAGCTCGGCTTCGACGGGCGGCAGAGCTTCTGCGTGCTGATCTACCCGGCCTCGGGGCCATGGGTGCCGCAATCCTCCACCGAGCTTGAACTTTATGACGGCGCGGGGCGGAGGCTGGCGGCGGCGCGGATCCAGATCGCCTGCTCGGGCTCGTATATCGTGCGGCCATTGGAACATTTTTCCGTCGATGATCTGAGCGCCGCCGGGGAGACCGGCTACGTGCTGATCCGTGATGCCACCTGCCGCCTGTTCGGCTTCCACGGCATGGATGACGGCGCGGGTGGGTTCTCGCTCGACCACATGTTCGGGTTTTAGGGAGAGGGGTGTCTCTCCCCGGTTCTTTGTTGCAGAGTTCCGGAATGCAGGAAGACCGCGGACGGCACGAGGCTCAGGAAAAACTCATCGCTCGGCTTTGCGCGTATCTGAAGGAGCGGTTCGGTTGCCGTACAGCAATCCTTTACGGCTCACGGGCGCGGGGCGATTGGGATGACGCGAGTGACATAGATGTCATAGCCTTCAGCGAGACGAGCGAGACCGGACATGTTGCTCACCGTTGGGAAGGTCTGTTCCTCGACCTGTTTCTCTACCCGCCGGATGTGCAACCGGACCTCGACTGGTTGCGGATTCACGAGGGCCAGGTTCTGTTCCAGTGCGGCAACGAGGGGGAAGTGACCCTTAAGGCCGTTGCCGAAATGTATTCAGCCGGACCGGCGCCGCTGCCGCCCAGCGAGGCGCAGACACAGCGTCTTTGGCTCGAGAAAATGTTGGCGCGTGCCGAAAAAGGCGGCCCGGAGGGGGATTATCGACGGCACTGGCTCTTGCAAACTTTGCCGGAGATTTATTTTGCTCTCAACCGGTTATGGTATTTGGGGCCGAAAAGGAGCTTGGCCTTTCTTCAGCAGAACAAGCCGGACCATTTTGAGGCGTTGCGCAGAGCGTTTGCGCCCGGTGCCACCATTGCTGACATTCGGGCCGCCGTGGCGGTTGTGAACGGAACATAAGTTTTTGGGTCAGGCTTGCGCCATAACGGTCCGTGCCGCCGGTGTGGTGGCTTGCTCCGTGAGTGGCACCCATTGCCCGCCGCGCAGCACCTCGCTGGGGCGGAACTTGGCCTTGTAGGACATCTTGCGGCTGTCGGCGACCCAGTAGCCGAGATAGACATGCGGGAGCCCCAGCTCCACGGCCCGCTGCACCAGCCAGATGATGGCGTAGGTGCCGAGCGAGCGGGCATCCAGCGTGGTGTCGAAGAATGAGTACACGGCGGAGAGCCCGTCGCCCACGCGGTCTGTCAGGCAGGCGCC
>Ga0335083_10010444_pt1 | contig 11215 bp, 7 predicted proteins | sample Lox_Sample_42_FD_206716 | JGI IMG/M metagenome (GOLD analysis project Ga0335083, IMG submission 206716) | Soil microbial communities from Loxahatchee National Wildlife Refuge, Florida, United States - Lox_Sample_4.2 | ecosystem: Environmental > Terrestrial > Soil > Wetlands | place: USA: Florida... | reverse complement strand
CAGTCGCCCGCCGAAAATCCAGAGATCACGATGAAACTGGATAACCGCGATCTCGACACGGGATATATCGTGCAGCCTGGAGGCTATCCGCTGACAGACAAAACCTATGCGAAGTTGCTTGGCGTGATCACAGCGAAGCCGGCTGATCCGGTTCCGTCGGGACTGAAACGGGACATCCTAGCGTTTTACTCCGACCCAAATTCACCCATCATTACCAAAAAGAATGCAAAGGCATGGAAAAACGTGCAGGACGAATTGGCCACCCTGCGGAATATGCCTGTAATTCCCATGAAGTGAGCTAATGGAAACGCTTCGCCTTAGTCGGAGCTTGCCCTAGATCAGAATCCTGCGAAGAATTCACCGAAATGTTTGGCAGGTGAACTGCAACTATCTTCTGAACACAGATGCTTGCGGGTTGCAATCTGGTGCACACGAAGTGAGAAACCGATCAGCCTGCGCTTCCTTTTTGGGTCTAAGAGTGTTAGAGGTAAGTATGGGAGTCTTCTCCACCACTTCGGGCCTTGCTTCCACCGATCCAGCTCTCTCCAGCCTGAGTCGTTCCAGCCAGAATCTGCATCCATTAGTGCAGGCAATGAACCTGCGCAAGGAATACACAACCGGGCGCGGAAAGTTGGTGCTGTTTGAAGGACTCAGTTTTGAGGTCGCGCAAGGCGATCTGCTGGCGATCGTAGGCCAGTCGGGGGCGGGAAAAAGCACACTTTTGCACATCCTTGGTGCTCTTGATACACCCTCCGAAGGTGACGTATACTGCGCCTCAATTCATTTGAAAAATCTTTCGACCAAGCAGGCGGCCGTCTTCCGCAATCGGGAGATTGGTTATGTGTGGCAGTTTCACTATCTTCTGCCCGAGTTTACGGCTCTGGAGAACGTAGCCATGCCTCTTCTGGCAAGAGGCGAATCGAAGGCTGCGGCGACGAGGAGCGCGCAGCAATGGCTGGAGGAAGTGGAACTGGGTGATCGGGCCGAACATCGGGCAGGTGAACTTTCCGGCGGCGAGCAGCAAAGGGTGTCGCTGGCGCGTGCATTGGTGACGCAGCCGAAATTGTTACTGGCAGATGAACCCACGGGTGATCTGGACAGCGGGACAGCGGATCTGGTTTTCAACTTGATTGAGCGCCTGCATCGGGGTCATCATTTGACATCGGTGATTGTGACGCACAATATGGCGCTGGCACGACGATGTAGCCGGGTGTTGCGGCTGGAGAAAGGCCGCGTAGAAGAATTGAATCCGCGGGAGGTCTAGGCGGATCGGTAAGACCGAGGGGGATGGCAACAGTTCCTTCGGGAAAGCGGGATGGATGCGATGAGCACCCAGACCCTAAGGTCGCTTTCAACCCGGGCCAATCTTGATTGGTTGAAAGCGGCGGCAAGAATGAAGGCCTTTGGCAGTATGCGAGCGAACCCTCTCCAAGAAGGGTTTGGGTGAAATGCCCGAAGCTCGACAGCGGCGGCGGTCTTCGCAGGGGGAACATGTTCGAGCGCTATACAGAAAAAGCACGTCGCGTCATATTTTTTGCACGGTATGAAGCCAGCCAGTTTGGCTCGCCGTACATTGAGACCGAGCACTTGTTGCTCGGCCTGTTGCGTGAAGATAAGGCCTTGACCAATCGTTTCCTGCGGTCGCACGCATCCGTTGAATCGATACGGAAGCAGATTGAAGGGCACACCACGATCCGGGAGAAAGTTTCGACATCGGTCGATCTTCCCCTCTCAAACGAGTGCAAGCGCGTTTTGGCCTATGCGGCGGAAGAAGCCGAGAGGTTATCGCACAAGCATATCGGGACGGAACACCTGCTCCTGGGATTGCTGCGTGAAGAGAAGTGCTTTGCCGCAGAAATCCTGCATGAGCGTGGGCTAAAACTTGTTGCCATTCGCGAGGAGCTGGCGCGGGCGACGCAGGAGAAGGCTCCGCAGCAGCAGCGGAATCGTGAGTCGAGTCTCTTGGCCGAGTTCTCGCGCGATCTAACTCAGGCAGCGATGGATAACCAGCTCGATCCGCTGGTTGGCCGGGACTCCGAGCTCGAGCGCGTTGTCCAGATTCTGTGCCGCAGAACGAAGAACAATCCGGTGCTGATCGGCGAACCTGGCGTTGGCAAGACGGCCATTGTAGAAGGGCTGGCGCAGCGCATTGCTGACGGCGATGTGCCCAGCTTCCTGGCGGACAAGCGGGTGCTGGCGCTCGATCTGTCGCTCATTGTTGCGGGCACCAAGTATCGCGGGCAGTTCGAGGAGCGGCTGAAGACCATCATGAAGGAGCTGATGGAGAACCAGAACTCCATCATCTTCATCGATGAGCTGCATACGCTGGTGGGCGCGGGTTCGGCTGAGGGGTCGCTTGACGCGGCCAATATCCTGAAGCCGGCGCTGTCGCGCGGCGAGATTCAGTGCATCGGCGCGACCACTCCGGGTGAATACCGCAAGTCGATCGAGAAGGACCGGTCGCTGGAGCGGCGTTTCCAGGCGGTCAAGGTTCCGCCGCCGAACGAGGAAGACGCGATCAAGATCATCATGGGCATCAAGGACCGCTATGAGAAGTTCCATGCGGTCAGCTATACCGATGAGTCCATCCACTTCGCGGTATCGCACTCGAACCGCTACATTCCCGATCGCTTCCTGCCGGATAAGGCCATCGACCTGATCGACGAGGCTGGCGCTCGCGTGAAGCTGCGGCAGACTTCTCTGCCCGAGGAGATTACCGAGGTCCATAAGCGGATCAAGTTCATCGTCCATCGGATGGATTCGGCGATTGCCAACCACGAGTTCGAGAAGGCTCGCTTCTACTCAGACGAAGAGCGCAAGGAGCGCGAGAACCTGCGCAGCCTGCGCGACAAGTATCATCTGGACGACTCCGCTGCGGGCATCGTCTCGCGCGAGGATATAGAGGACGTCGTCAGCCGCTGGACTGGCGTTCCTGTCACTTCGATCAAGGAAGAAGAGACGCAGAAGCTGCTGCGCGTCGAAGAAGAGCTGCATAAGCGCGTTATCTCGCAGGACAAGGCGATCTCGGCACTTGCCCGTGCGATCCGGCGCTCACGTGCAGGTCTGAAGTCGCCGCATCGTCCGATCGGGTCGTTCCTCTTCCTCGGTCCTACCGGCGTCGGCAAGACGGAAATGGCGCGCACACTGGCGCAATTCTTGTTTGGATCCGAGAAAGCGCTGATCCGCTTCGATATGTCGGAGTTCATGGAGAAGCATTCGGTATCCAAGCTGATTGGCTCGCCTCCGGGGTATGTGGGCTACGAGGAGGGCGGTCAGCTTACGGAGCGCGTGAAGCGGTCTCCTTACTCAGTTGTCCTGCTCGATGAGATTGAGAAGGCTCATCCTGATGTCTTCAACATCCTCTTGCAGGTCTTCGAAGATGGTCAGCTTACGGACGGCCTTGGCAACACGGTCGACTTCAAGAACACGATCATCATCATGACCTCGAATATTGGCGCGCGGCACCTGCAGCGCAAGCAGGGGCTCGGCTTCCAGAGCGAGCGCGAAGACCTGGTTGCCGAGAAGGTCGAGGAGCTGGTCAAGAACGAGGTAAAGCGGACGTTCAATCCGGAATTCCTCAACCGTCTTGACGAGATCATCATCTTCCAGGCGCTGTCGGATGCTGACCTGATCCAGATTCTCGAACTGCTGGTGCAGCAGCTGAACGGGAACTTGGCGCAGAAAGCGATCACGATCTCTGTGCTCGAAGAAGCTAAGAAGTGGATCCTCGAAAAGACCCTGGTCGATCGCACCTACGGAGCGCGTCCGCTGCGCCGCGCCTTGCAGCGCTACGTGGAAGATCCGCTCTCGGAGGCGCTGATTGCCGGACACATTCTCGATCGGCCTGCTTTTCTTGAGGTCTACCTTGCGAATAACCAGCTCTTCTATCGTCCTGTTGGCAAGGAAGGCGAAGTCAGCAAGACTGAAGGCGTGTTGCTTTTCAGTAACTGACGTCATCGCTCATTCAGCTCAGAGGCCCTGCCGAAACCGGCAGGGCCTTCTGCTTTTGCTTGAAACTTGTTGTTGCTTGTGAAACGATGCTTCGTCGCGACGCACCAGATGGTGAGCGTTGCCGAACTCTCTGGGACCCTTCCATTACACCTGCAGCGCCATTCTTTCCGTAGGAGCTGGTTCCATGATCGTTTTACTTTCTCTGCTGTTTGCCGCTTTTCTGTTCGGGATCTGGTTGGGTCTGTGCTTCTATCGCCGGACGTCTGCCAAGGCGACAGCCAATACCGATACTCGCTTCACCGTCCAGCGGCGGTGACCCCTCCCCCCGGGCCTGTACGTATTTTCAATCACTTAGCGGGGGATCATCCCCCTTTATGCTCCTGATTCTAATGTGGTTAGCGGCATTCTAGTGTTTTCAATAGTTTAGCGGGTAATTGCTTTTTCTGGTTACCTGGACGGCCTGAAAATTTATTCCCTATATCCAGAATAGCAATTTTCGCGAAATAGGCGGCCAATTTTGGGCGGACTTTATTTGCTTTTGTTTCAATGGTTTGTGTGAATTTTGGAGCACTTCGGGGCTTGACACGGTCTCGCGTCTTGTTCCGTGTCGGAAGCTGTTGCTGTTGAGGCTAATCAGTCGTCGCTTGGATTCTCCGCGGATTGCACCTCGGAATGACGGCTGGGGATAGGGTGTTGCTTTCCCACCCTATCCCGCAAAATCGGCGCGATAGGATGGGGCACCCGTTTTCGTACTGCTCGCGGTTTGATTCCGCCTTGCTGCGCAAGGCAAGAGGTGCACGAATTTCATTCGTGCGGGTCCTTCGACTGCGCTCCCTTCGGTCACTTCGCTCAGGATGACATCGTTTCAGAAGACATGCGCAGGCTCGACTTCAATCGGCGGCGGGACGCACAGCGCGACTTGAGAGTTATGCCTTAGGTTGGGGTTTATGGCGAGGACTGGATGCGGAGGAGTTTCATGAACTGCTCGAAGTCGGGGCGGACTTTGAGCAGTTCGGTTTCGGTGGTGGTCAGGGTGGCGATGCCGATCCATTTACCTGCCCGGAGGTAGTTCTGGACCTGAATCACGGTCACCTGATTCATGGGCTGGTGCTTCAACATCAGCATGGAGCACTCGTCGGTGCCTGGAAATTCGAGAGGCGCGGGGCCGGCGATGGCCGGGTCGAGGAAGGTGCGCTTCATCAGCGTGATCTGCGCCTGAACGTAAAGGATGAGATGGTCGCCTCCAAGCAGCTCATCTTCCTTGAGATAGATATTGCTGGGAACAACGTTTTCCGCCCGCCGCTGGATGCCGAAATCCGGGATCCATGTCCACCCGAAGGGGATGGCGGGAATAATCCAACGGCCAATGCGGGCTGCGCTCGCGTCGTTTCCGGCTTGTTCCGCATGTGGGGACATTAAACGAGTTCCCGGGGCTAAAGCCCCTCTTGTTGCTTCTGTCAGTCACCGGGCTAAAGCCCGGTGCTTTCACCCTGAGAATTGCGCGCGCTTCGCGCGGTCTTGCATTTGAAATACCCGAACCCCTTCTTACTCCTTTCTCTCCATCGACCGGCTTCAGTGCCGCAGCACTGGCCTCATACAACACCGGCGGATTCGCAGAGCTGCCAGGCGGCGAAGACCACCAGGCGACGCCGATCTTCGTACTGTGCCGCCAGCTCGTCGCCGGCAAAACGCAATGAATACCCATCTGTCTCGCGGGCGAGGTAGCGCGATTTGAGCGCGAGCGAGACCAGCGGCTCCTGATCGCCGATGGCGTGATGGGCCATGGCGGTTTCGGCCTCTCTGAGGCGGCTTTCGAAAAGCGGCAGCATATTCTGTCGCCATCCGGTTGCCTGCGGCGCGCTGCCAGCCTTTCCTAATGCGGAGCGAACGGTCGAGACGAGTCCCTTGAGCGCGCTGAAATACCTTTCAGCAACGGCCTCGGGAATGTTTTGTGTCACGACCATCATGCCGGTTAACCCTTTTTCGGCGCAGTAAAGGACTGTATGGCCTGGTTCGCGGCGGAGCCGGCGGAGGTCCAGACTTGCGTCGCCTGCTGCTGCGCCTGATTCATTCCCTGTTGCGCGCTTTGCTGCGCCTGATGGGCCTCCTGTTGTGCCTGGCTTAGGGCTTGCTTTGCCTGCTGTTGCGTCTGCTGGGCTTGCTGCTGCGCCTGTTGCAGCGCCACAGCGGACTGCTGCTGCACCTGTTGCACCTGTTGCTGGGCCTGATTCAAGGCTTGCTGCGCGGCAGCTTTTCCCTGGGCGGAGGCTTGCTGTAGCTGTTGTTGCGCCTGCTGGACGCCTTGCTGGGCTTGCTGCATTTGCTGCTGGGCCTGTTGCTGGACTTGCTGCAGGTTCTGTTGCGCCTGGTTCGCTGCCTGCTGTGCTTGCTGCTGCGCCTGCGAAACTGCCTGCGTGGTTGCTGTGGCGGCCTGTCCGGCCCATGCCTTGAGGCCGTCCGGAGCGGTGACGGTCATGACCTGGACGAGGTCGTTCGCGTCATTCGTGACTTCCGGCGGGACGGTCGACCAAAAGCTGGGAGCGCTGTCCTGCGCGGAGCTGGCCGCGGCGAAAAGCTGGGTTCCCTGCGGAAGCGTGACCGGGGCGACGCTCTGAAAGGTGGCGGTGGCTTCCGGAGGGAGATCGGGAAAGCCGGGCGACTGCAGCGGAATGGGCGGCAGGCTGCTGAGGGGAGCCGTGGTTTGAGTGGCGATGGTTCCGTCGGGCTGCTGGGTCGCCTGTGTTGCCGCCGCAGTTGAGGCGGCGGCCTGGTTCTGCGTGGGGACGGTTGCTCCCATGGCGGCAATGCCGCTAGAGGCGCCTGCTGCTCCACCCCCTCCACCCCCTCCACCACCACCGCCCCCACCGCCTCCAGATGCGGACATGCCGACGAGGACCGTCATGGCGCCCATCACGCAGACATCGGGTGGGCCGACGCAGACGAGCTGGTCAGTGACGCGGGACTGCGGCATGAATCCGGTGAGGACGGTCATGGCGCCCATCACAAAGGGACCGCCGACGTGGGGAACAAGTACAGTCACCATGGGGCAGACGTGCATGTCGGTGATGCGCGAGGCCGGCATGAAGTTGATCATGACCGTAGGGAAGCCCATGACGACGTTGCCGCCGTGCGCGGTCATGCTGGTAATGGTTGCGGCTGGCATTCCCATGATGGACTAGAACCCTTTCATCGCCTGGCCGATGGCCTGTTGTGCGGATTGCTGTGCCTGCTGCGCGGCCTGTTGCGCTTGCTGGGTAGCCTGCTGGGCTGCTCCCTGGACCTGCGAGGCGGCTTGCTGAGCTTGTTGCTGCGCCTGCTGCGCGGCTTGTTGGGCTTGTTTCGCTGCCTGCTGCGCCTGTTGCTGTGCTTGTTGCGCGGCTTGCTGACCTTGCTGGGCGGCCTGTTGCGCTTGTTGCTGTGCTTGTTGGGCCGCTTGCTGGGCCTGGGTGGCAGCCTGTTGTGCCTGCTGTTCGACCTGCTGCGCTTGCTTCTGGGCTTGCTGCACGGCAGTTGCTGCTTGCTGCGCGGTTTGTTGCGCCGCCTGCTGTGCCTGATTCAGGGCCTGCTGAGCGGCCGCTTGTCCCTGAGCCGAGGCTTGCTGTACCTGCTGCTGTGCCTGCTGGACCGCCTGATTCGCCTGCTGATAGGCCTGCCGCGCCTCCTGCGTGACCTGCTGGACGGCTTGCTGCGCCTGCTGGTCGGCCTGGTTTGCGGCCTGCTGAGCGGCGCCGGCAAATTGCTGCGCGTCGTTGGCGGCCTGTTGCGCTGCCTGCGCGGCTTGCTGTGTTGCCTGCTCGGCGGCCTGGCCAGCGTCGGCTGCGGCTCCGGCAGGTGGAGGCGATGGCGGTGGCGAGCCTGCGGGGCCGCCTGCGCTGCCGGTGGTGGCTTTCGGCGTGGTGGTCGATGAGCCGGAAGAGCCGGAGGCTGCCTGCGAGGGCGGCGTATCTCCTGGGAACGTCGGCGCGGTGGGAGCGGTGGGTGAACCAGGAGACTGCGGAGATTGCGTGCTTGCAGACTGGGCAGACATGGCTGCTCCGCCGCTGTTGATGTTGACCAAAATGCCTTGAATCATGACTCCCGCGGGAGTGAGGTTGACGAAGTTGCCGCCGCAGGTGAGGCTCACGCCCAGGGGCGCGTCGATCACGATCGACATTCCGGCCTTGATGTTGATCATCATGCCGGAGTCGATGTTGTACATCATGCCGATTTTGTGGTTCTCGTTCACGCCGACATCCAGCGAGTAATTTGCGCCAACTTTTTCGGTGAGGTTGGCTCCGACGTTTGTGTCGCGGTTGGCGCCGATCTTGATCACTTCGTTGGCGCCGATATCCTCCTGGCGGTCAGTGCCTATTTTGATAATTTGCTTGCCCTTGAAGTTCTCGCTGACGTCGCCGTCGACTTCTACGTTCTGCTTCCCTTTGACGAGTAAGTGGGCATCGCCGTCGACTTCCATGAAGTGATTGGAGGTGATCTTTTCATGCTGTTCATTGCCGATGAGCGTGTGGTGGTCGTGCTCGACGTGCAGGTCGTAGTCACGCTCGGCGTTCATGAAGACCTGCTCTTTGCCCTTGAGGTCTTCGAAGCGCAGTTCGTTGGCGTTGGCCGCGCCGCCGTCTTTGGAACTGCGCGTGAGGATGCCGGAGAGCGTGTACTGACCTGCGGGATCGTACTTCGGCATGTTGACGCCGTTGTAGACGGAGCCGACGACGATGGGCTGGTCGGGGTCGCCTTCGATGAAGTCGATGAGAACTTCGTCGTCGATGCGCGGCCAGAAATAAGTGCCCCAGCCCTTGCCTGCCCAGCTTTGTGCTACTCGCAGGAGGGTGTTGTCGGTGGTGTTGGCTTTGCGCAGGCGGTCCCAGAAGAACTGCACGCAGACGCGGCCATACTTGTCCATGTAGGACTCTTCGCCGGAGGGCACGACGACCTGGCCGGTGTGCATGCCGTTGACGACGGGCCTGGGCGTGTTTCGCGGCGGGCGATAGAGGGTGGCGAATGGGATAGCGGTGAAGGAGTTGCTGTAGGGCGATGTGTTTGTGGTTCCGCGCGCGCGGTAGGGCGGCGTTTGCCGCACGCTGTGTTCGACGCGGGTGAGCAGATATTTTGTGTTGATCGCGGACTGCGGGTATTCGCTCAGGGTGAAGTTGAAGCCGGTCTGCATGGAGATGGCGTTCGAGACGCCTTCGACGATCACGCTCTCGGCGTCGCCGGCATCGCGGCGCAGGGTCTGGAAGAAGTTGGAGAGGTCGGCGATGGTGGAGTCTGAGCCGGGCTTCTTGAGATATGCGGCGGCGCTGTCGGCATAGTCGTATTGCTCGTTGCTGTTTGCGCCGAGGGGTCCCGTGGTCTGCGTGCTGGCGAGGGGGTCGGGCAGTCGCTTGTAACGGATGAAGCTGTAGTCCCATGCGGTGTACTTGCCGGTGACCATGCCGGTCTTCGAGCGCAGTCCGGAGATGATGAAGTCGTAGAAGCCCTCGGATTTCTCGCTCTGCGGAGCATAGCGGAATTTGTCCTGGATGGGACAGGCGCTGAGCTTGGTGGAGGTGTCCTGGAGCGTGAAGGTGTGGTCGTCCTTCGTGTGCTGGAAGTAGTAGAGGATGCCGTGCTGCTCCATGAGGCGCGAGATGAAGCCGAAGTCGGTCTCGCGGTACTGCGTGCAGTACTCCATCGGCGTGTAGGTGGCAGAGGTCTGGATCGATGGGCTGATGTTGTATGGCGAGAGGACGGCCTTGATGACGTCGGTGACAGTCTTGTCCTGAAAGACGCGGGTGTTGACGTTGAGCGTAAGCAGCCAGAGGTTGGGGACGATGTAGGCGCGGTAGTTGTTGTACTCTTCGTCGCCGCCGCAGGATTCAAAGCCGGCGACGATGCCGTTGATGTATCGCTCCGTCCCGCTGTCGTCGGCGAGAATGGCGACGGTGACCTTGCTGCCGATGATCTTCTTGGGGTCGATCGTCGTGCTGGGGTCTGCGACCAATTCCACTTGATAGTAGAAGAGTTCGGAGATGCCTTCTCCTCCGGCGAGAAATTCGGGGAGGAGAACATCGGCGCCGAGCGGGCTGGTGAAGTTGAGAATCCGGTCTGCTTGTAAGGATGCCATACAGGTTTGCCACAACTTTCATTGAGTTGGCGCGCGACCGTGAGCGGTTCACGATCGCGCGGGGCCGGGTACCATTGATACTGCCTGGAACCGGGGCTGAAGCCCCTTCATTTCCGCGTTTTATTCACCGGGCCAAGGCCCGGTGCTTTCACCGAAAACATTTTGAACATCGTCTTACCATTGGTACGTAAAGCGTCCTTCGGGAGAGACGCCGACAGCTACTCTTTCCGTCAGCGTTTCTTGCGCCATGCGCGACAGAATCTCGCGTGAAATTTCGGGCAGCATGGTGTTGGTGAGAATATTGTCGACGTTGCGCGCGCCGCTTTCGACTTCCGTGCAGCGCTTGGCAACTTCTTCGAGCACATTGTCGTCGTAGGAGAGCGCGATCTTGTGCGTCTCCTGCAGGCGACGCTGGATCTTGCCGATCTTGAGGCGAATGATCTGCTTCAAGGCTTCGTCGCGCACCGGGAAGTAGGGAATGACCATCATGCGGCCGAGGAATGCCGGCTTGAAGATCTTGTTCAGCTCGGGCTTGATGGCGGCGAGCAGGCCATCGGCGTCGGGCATCGTCTCCTTGTCGGCGGTGAGCTTGGCCAGCGTGTCGGTTGCGGCGTTGCTGGTGAGGATGATGATGGTGTTCTTGAAGTCGATGGAGCGGCCTTCGCCGTCTTCCATGTTGCCCTTGTCGAAGACCTGGTAGAAGAGTTCGAGTACATCGGGGTGCGCCTTTTCGACTTCGTCGAGGAGCACGACCGAATACGGACGACGGCGGACGGCTTCAGTTAAGACACCGCCTTCACCGTAGCCAACGTACCCCGGAGGCGAGCCCTTCAAGGAGGAGACGGTGTGCGCTTCCTGAAACTCCGACATATTGATGGTGATCATGTTGCGCTCGCCACCGTAGAGCAGATCGGAGAGCGCGAGTGCGGTTTCGGTTTTGCCTACGCCGCTGGGGCCGACCAGCATGAAGACGCCGATGGGCTTGGCGGGATCGTCGAGGCTGGCGCGTGAGGTGATGATGCGCTGGGCGATGGCGGCGAGGCCGTGGTCCTGCCCGATGACGCGCCTCTTGAGGTGCTGATCGAGTTCGAGGACAGAGGTGATTTCGTCCTTGACCATCTTGCCGAGCGGGATGCCTGTCCATGCGGAGATGACTTCGCCGAC
>Ga0335083_10010443_pt1 | contig 11215 bp, 11 predicted proteins | sample Lox_Sample_42_FD_206716 | JGI IMG/M metagenome (GOLD analysis project Ga0335083, IMG submission 206716) | Soil microbial communities from Loxahatchee National Wildlife Refuge, Florida, United States - Lox_Sample_4.2 | ecosystem: Environmental > Terrestrial > Soil > Wetlands | place: USA... | reverse complement strand
CGCCGCCTCGTGGTCGCCGAGGACGTCCGCCAGCAGGGCCAGGTGCCGGTGCACGGGACCGCGGACGGCCGCGCAGATGCCCTCGACCACGAACAGCCCGGCGTACGGCGTGAGGGCTTCGTAGGCCCAGCGGGCGACCGGATGGGGCTCTCTGGGGCCGGTCAGCGCCAGGATCTCCGCGACCTGGGCCACGACGGCCAGCCACTCCGAGTCCCGGGCCAGGGCCGGCAGCAGCGGGACCACCGCCTCGAGCTGGGTGCGGGCGTCCTGCGGCCGGCCGACCTGGGCGAGCACGAGGGCCCGGGTGACCTGGATCATGGTTCCGGCCATGGGCGCGGTGTCCAGCTGGGGCAGCATGCCGAGCAGCCCGGCAACGTCGCCTTCGTCGGCGTACAGGCACCACTGCTGGGTCGCCACCAGCAGGGTGGCGTTGCCGCTGCCTGCCCGCGACCCGAGGGCGGCCGCTTCGGCCAGCGCGTCCCGGCACTCGTCGAACCGGCCCGCGGCCAGCGCCCGCATGCCCCGCCAGAGCGGGACGTACCAGGCGTACAGCGGATGGCGCAGCGCTTCGGCGGCGGTCTGGTATACCAGCGCGTCGGCGTCCCAGTCCGCGATCGCGCCCGCCTCGAGCAGGGCGACCAGCCGCAGCCGACGGCCGAGCAGGCCGAGCACGGGATCGCGCAGCCGCCCGGCGATGCCGATGATCTCGGTGGCGTGGGCATGCCGTTCGGCGTGGTGACCGGGGCCGGAGATGGCGTCACACAGCGCCGCCAGGCACGCTGCGAGAGCCGCGTCGTGGCCTGCCGACCGGGCCAGCCGCACCGCTTCGGTGGCCAGTTCCAGCCGCCTCGGCTCGGGGACGACCAGGGCGGAGGCGACCGAGAGCCGGGCCGTGACCAGTGCGGTCAGCACGGGATGGGCCTCGGTCAGGACATCCCTGGCCTCCCCGAGCAGGCTGATCTGCTCGCCGTCGAGTAGCTGGACCTCGAACCCGGCCGGGCCGCCGCCCAGGCCGAGGGCGGCCCGGGCGAGCAGGTCGGGCCGCCCGGCCCGGCGGGCCCGCTCGGCCGCCTGGCGGAACCCGGCCCGGCCGCCGTCCTGGTCGCCGGCCGCCAGCCGGGCCGCTCCCAGGCTGAGCGCGGCGGCGGCCTGCTCGGCGTCGCCCGCCCGGCCGGCCGCCAGGCGCTCCGCGACGTGCTCGTACCAGCGCGCCGCGTCCTCGAAGGCCAGGGCGGCCATCGCCCGGTCGCCCGCCCGGCGGGCGTACTCGGTGGCCTGCGCGGCCGCGCCCGGCCCGGCCCGGACCAGATGGTAGGCGGCCTCGGCGTCGTCCACGTCCCGGCCGCGCCCGGCCAGCTCGGCCAGCACCCGGCCGGCCTGGGCGTGCCGTTCCTCGCGCACGGCCTCAGGGAGCGCGTCGTAGATGGCGTCGCGGACCAGTTCGTGGCGGAACCGGTCCTCCCCAGGGCCTGACGGCTCGAGCAGGCGGGCGTCGCGTCCGGCGGCCAGGGCAGCCGCCAGGTCACCGGCCGGGACGCCGGCCAGCTGGGCCAGGACGTCCCGGCGGAAGCGCGTACCAAGGACAGCCGCGAACTCAATGACCGAACGGGTGGGCTCGCGCAGTTCGGCCAGCCGCGCGCGGGTGATGCCCCGGACGGAGCCGGGAACCGCCGCGCGGGCCTGGTCGGTGCTCGCCTCCTGGCGGGCGAGCTGACGGGCCAGTTCGGTCACCAGCAAGGGGTTACCCCCGCTGCGCTCGGCAACGACGGTGACGAGGTCAGGCCCGGGCGGTGCCCCGGTCACCGAGCCCACCAGGCTGGCCACGTCGTCCGGGCCGAACGGCGGTAGCGTGATCACCGGCCCTGACCGCAGCAGCGCGCCGCGCTCGGCTGTCTTGCCCTGCCAGTCCTGGTCGCCGTCGCGCGCGGTGACCAGGACGGCCGCGGGCATGATCCGCAGCGCGGGGGCCAGCTCGGCCAGCAGCCGCAGCGACGACGTGTCGGCGTGATGCGCGTCGTCGACGAGCACGAGCACCGGTCGCTCCGCCGCCACGGCCGCGAAGACCTCGGCCAGGTCGAAGGACAGCTGAGAGCGCGCCCCCTCGGGGTCGGGCAGGTCGCCGGCTGCGTTGCTGGCTGGGTGGCCAGCCCGGCCGGCCAGCGTGGACAGGAACGGCGAGCCGTCCACTAGCTGCGCCGCGACCGCGTGGCCGCCCGCGAGCAGGCGCACCACCCGGGACCACAGGCGCAGCGGGGCGCTGCCCGCGGCGGCCGGGCACCAGGTCCAGATGACCTCGAAATCCGGGTCATGGCCGACCCCGGCCCGGGCCTGGTCAGCCACCGCCTCGGCCAGCCGGGTCTTGCCGATGCCGGGCTCGCCAGTGACCATCACCAGGGCACCCCGCCCGGCCCGCGCGGCCGCCAGCACCGCGTCCACCTCGGCCAGCACCCCGGCCCGGGCCACCAGCGGGAACACGTGATCACCCCCCTCCCGGCGATTCCTGCCAGTGTGACAGACCGCCCTACCGCTGGTACCTGCTCATTTCGCCGGCACGACCCGGTCTAGCCATACCCGGTCCCTGAGCTCGATGCCGTCGATGAGCAGGCCAGCCGGGTAGCCGGTGGCGGGGGTGAAGGCGTCCCGCTCGACGGACCGCATGCGGAAGCCCTGCCGCTGGTAGAAACGCAGGTTGCCGATGTCGGCGGCCGCGGTCGCGACCAGGATCGTCGCCATCCCCTCGGCCGCGCCCAGGTCGACCGCGGCCTGGACGAGCCGGCGGCCCACCCCCTGGCCCTGGCGGGACTCGGTCACGGCCATGTTCTTGATCTCGGCCTGGCCCGGGTCACCGGTGCTGGTCAGCTGCAGGTGGCCGATGACCTCGGTGCCCGACCGGGCGACCAGGACCCGCCCGGCCTCGATATAGGAGTCGAGCTCCGCGGCGGAGTCCTCGGCCAGCTCGAACAGCGCGCGCAGGCTGTCCCTTGATCCGCGGTGAATCTCGATCCTGATCTCGCCGGACGTCTCCGTGCTCTGGGCAGGCATAGGAGCTCCTTCCGCATGCTCGCGTCAATGATCCCGCTGGTTACCCGCCATCATCGGCCGGCGCGCGGGAATGAGAGGTGCTGGCGGTCGGCCGCGATGGAGACCTGTGCCTCCCACCAGGCCAGCTCATCCTGGTCGCCAAGGGCCTTCTCCCAGCCGAAGGTGGCCATGATGCCGATCAGGCACAGATCGAGCTGCTCTTGCCACCAGCCCGCCGTGCTGATCTCGCGGCTTTCCAGCGCGGCCCGGAACCGCCTGATCGTCGCCTCTTTCTGTTCCGGCAGCCGGGCCCGGTTGAGTGCCAGGTACCAGCACAGCTCCCAGCACGCGGGCCCGGCGCCTGGATAGGCCCAGTCCAGCAGGATGGTGCGCCCGTCCGGGTGGCTGCCCAGGTTGCCCATCTTCCAGTCGCCGTGCAGGAACGTACCGGGCAGGCGGGCCAGTCGCGTGGTGAGGATCGCGGGGTCCTCGTGGACCGAGCGGGCGGCGGCGGACAGCACCGGGGAGCGCTCGGCCAGGGCGGCCCAGCCGGCCGCCGCGGCCGCCACCGGCCCGGGCACGTCGGCGGCGGCGAGTTCGGCCGCGATGTTGTCCGGCGCGAAGAACCGCACCCGCTCCGCCATGGTGGTCAGGCCGATCTCGTCCTCCCAGCCCCAGAACGAGCTGCTGAGCGCGGCCATGTGAGCGATGAGCCGGGCGTGCTGAGCGGACGGCACGACGGCATCGCCCGCCGGGATGAGGAAGCCGCCGACGTCGCGCATCACGATGGTCAGGACGGCGTCGTCGCCCGGGCCGCCAGTCACGTCCATGGCCACCACGGTGTGATCGATGCAGGCCGGGGCCTGGTCCATGATCCCGGAGCGCCACACCAGGTACGGGCGGTGCACATGATCGCCGGTGACCCGCATGACCCAGTCGGACGCGGCGCTGAGCCGCTTGACGAAGTACGACTGCGAGCCCACCGTGATCCGCTCGAAGACCGCCCCCGCCCGCGCGTCCTGCGGCTGGACGAACTCGCGGGCAGCTGCCTGGGCGATCAGTTCCCGCGCCGTCCCGGCGGTCGTGGTGTTCATCGGGTTGCCTCCCTGCGGTTTGGCGGCCTGGCCGGCGGCCGGTTCTGTTATCAGGAGAGGCGTGCTTCGCCGCTGAACGGGCCGTTCGGTCACCCTGAACAGCCGGGCCGGCCGCCCGGTGTAACGCGGGCGTCGCTGGCGGGACTGAGGGGGCGACGACGAATCCCCGACAGCGAGGAGAACCCGTGCGAGTATCCAGAGGTTTCCGGCCCGCCCTGGTCACGGCGGCGGCGGTGGCCGCGGTAGCGACCGCGGCCACCCCGGCTTTCGCCAGTACCGAAAGGCCGGCCGGCCTGCCCGGCGCGAGCAGTGCCGTGTTCGTGCAGACCGATAACACCGCGGGCAACCGCGTGGTGGCCTACCATCGCGCGGCCGACGGCACGCTGACCCCGGCGGGCAGCTACGCCACCGGCGGGCACGGCGGGATCCTGGCCGGATCCGTGGTCGACCACACCGCGTCCCAGGGCTCGCTGGCCTACGACCCGGCGCACGCCCTGCTCTACGCGGTGAACGCGGGCAGCGACACGATCACGGTCTTTGGTGTCAGCGGCGACCGGCTCATCCGCCACGAAGTGCTCGGCTCCGGCGGCGCGTTCCCGGTCAGCGTGGCTGTCCACGGCGATCTGGTCTACGTGCTCAACGCCCTGAACGGCGGCAACGTCCAGGGTTACAAGGTCATTGGCGGCTTCCTGGCCCCGCTGCCAGGATCGCGCCGCGATCTCGGCCTCGACCCGGCCGAGACCCCGCAGTTCACCAGCACCCCCGGGCAGGTCGCCTTCACCCCGGACGGCAGCCAGCTCGTCGTCACCACCAAGAACAACGGCAACGACATCGACGTGTTCGGCGTCGGCTTCGGCGGCCGGCTCTCGGCCCGGCCGGTCGTGAACCCCGAGCCGGGCACGGTGCCGTTCGCGATCTCCTTCGACCAGTCCGGCCATCTGGTGATCGCCGAGGCGGGGACGAACGCGCTGGCCACCTTCGCGCTCAGCTCCCGGGGCACGGTCCGCCTGCTCAACGAGGCCGGCACCGGCCAGGCCGCGACCTGCTGGGTCACCCCGGCCGGTCCGTACCTGTACGCGTCCAACGCGGGCAGCGCCAACGTCAGCGGCTTCATCTCCTCGGCCGGCGGCGCGCTGACGCTGCTCGGGTCGACCGGGACCGATCCCGGCACGGTGGACGCGGCGGCCGCCGCCGGGTTCCTGTACGTGCAGACCGGCGCCAACGGGATCGTCGACGAGTTCGCGATCGGGACCGGCGGGTCCTTGACCAAGATCGGCTCGGTCACCGTGCCGGGCGCGGCCGGCGGCGAGGGGATCGTGGCCTCCTGAGGCAGCGCCTGACGAGGGCGAGCCGGCCGCGGTCCCCGCGTGGGACCCGGCCGGCTCGCCCTATCCTGTCCGTGATGGATTCCGACGCCGAGCTCGTGCACCGGCTGCGGTCGGGGGACGAGCACGCGTTCACCGGCCTGGTCGAGCGTTATCACCAGCCGATGCTGGCTCTGGCCGCGTCGTTCGTGCCGAACCTGGCGGTCGCCGAGGAGGTCGTCCAGGACACCTGGCTGGCGGTGCTGCGCGGCCTGGACGGATTCGAGGGACGTTCGTCGCTGAAGACCTGGGTGTTCCGGATCCTGGTGAACCGCGCCCGCACCACCGGCACCAGGGAGCAGCGCAGCGTCCCGGTCGCCGACCCCGAGCCGGCCGTGGACCCGGCCCGGTTCGACGGCGCCGGCGGCTGGGCCGACCCGCCCGAGCACTGGATCGAGGCGGCCGAGGGCCGGGTCGAGGCGGGCAAGCTCGCCCACCGGGTCCGGGCCTGGATCGACGAGCTGCCGGCCCGCCAGCGCGAGGTGGTCCTGCTGCGCGACGTCGAGGGCATGAGCAGCGAAGAGGTCTGCACGGTACTGTCCCTGACCGAGGGGAACCAGCGGGTCCTGCTGCACCGCGGCCGGAGCCGGCTCAGGCAGTTGTTCGAGGACGAGTTCAGGGAGGCGCGATGAGGATCTTCGCCTTCCGCTCTGTCCTCCACCACGGGCGTGATGTCGCCTGTCAGCAGGCCGTCGAGCTGGTCACCGACTACCTGGAGGGCACGCTGAGCCGCGCCGCCCGGCGCCGGTTCGAGGCCCACCTGTCCGGCTGCCCGCACTGCACCGAGTACCTGGCGCAGATGCGCGAGACGATCAAGCTGACCGGCCAGCTGGCCCCCGAGGACCTGACGCCGCAGATGCGGGCGGAGTTCACCGACCTGTACCGGCGATGGAGGTCGGAGCAGCAATGATACGGCTCGGGACACCAGCTGACCTGGCCGCCGCGAGCAGCGTCTACCGCCGCGCGTCGCTGTCGAACGAGGGCGACCGCGACAACCTGCTCGCGCACCCGGAATTCCTCATCCTGGGGCCTGACGGCCTGGCCGAGGGCCGCACGCACGTCGCGGAGCAGGACGGCACGGTGGTCGGCTTCGCCACCTGGGCCGAGGCCGACGGCACGGTCGACCTGGAAGACCTGTTCGTGGACCCGGACTACCGGCGGCGCGGCATCGCCAGCGAGCTTGTCCGCCGCATCGCCGAGGTCCTGCGAGCGCGGGGAGTACAGCGCCTGGAGGTCACCGCCAACCCGCACGCGATGGAGTTCTACCGCTCGGCCGGCTTCACCGACTACGGCACCGCCGAAACCGACTTCGGCGCCGCGCCGCGCATGGTGCTCATGCTCTCCTCAGGTGCTTAGCGTCTCCTCGGGGAGCAGGCCGTACCGCACGGCGAACAGCGCGGCGGCGGCCCGGCTGGACGCGCCGATCTTGGCGTAGATGTGCTCGACGTGGTTGCCGGCAGTCTTGGGCGTGATCACCAGTCGTTCGGCTATCTGCTTGTTGGACAGGCCGCGGGCGAGCAGGACCAGGACCTCGGCCTCGCGGGCGGTCAGGGCCGCGGGCCCGGCCAGGCCCTCCCGGCGCCGCGGCCGCCGGTGCCCGGCCGCCCCGAGCACGGCGTCCACGGCCGCGCCGTCCAGGCGGCCGGCCCGGATCTCGGCCCGCAGTTCCGCCGCCGCTTCCTCGGCTGAGCGGGCCGGGCGGTGCGGCCGGGGCTCGCGCATCGCGGCGTACGCGTCGGCCGCCCCGAGCACCCGGGCCGGCCGGGAGATCGCGCCGCCGGACAGGCCGCGCGGGTACCCGCTGCCGTCCAGCCGCTCACGGACCTGCACCGCGATCTCGCCGAGCGGCGCCAGCGCCGCCGACTGGTGCAGCATGCGCTCGGTCAGGTACGGGTACAGCCGGATCCGTTCCCGCTCGCCCGCGCTCAGCGGCCCGGGCCGGTCCCAGATCGAGTTCGACACGCCCAGCCGGCCGAACCCGTGCACCAGCCCGGCCCGGCGCAGCGCCAGCACCTGCTCCGGCGGCAGCCCGAGGCGCCGGCCGGCTTCTTCGGCCAGTTCCGCCACCGCGGCCGAATGCCCCAGGGTGAACGGCGACTTCAGGTCCACGAAGTTCGCGACGGCCGTCAGCGCCCGGTCGAGCTGGTCGGGTGACAGCTCCACCGCCAGGGCGGGCTCGGCCGCGATCACCGTTCGCCAGGCCGGGGCCGCGTCGAGCCGGGCGAATATCTCCTCCGCGTGCGCGCACAGCAGCGCGGCCAGGGCCGGGTCGAACTGCCTGCCCGCCCGCCTGCGGGCCAGCGCGCTCGCGGCGGCGACGCCACCGACCCGGTGCGCCACCTCCATGAACTCCGCGAGCTGGGCGATCCTGGCCGCGACCGGGATCGCGCCGGCCTTCAGGGTGCCCGGCCAGCCGCGGCCGTCCCACTGCTCGTAGGCCGCGCCGACTCCCTCGCACACCGCGCCGGGCAGCTCGAGCTGCTCGGCCAGCGTCCGCGCCAGCCGCGCGTGCTGGGAGATCATCCCGTCCAGCTGGCGGTGCCCGGAGAAGGCGAACTCGAGCCCGACCCGGAACCGGTGGAGCGGCGGGTTACCCGCGCCGACCAGCCGCATCGTCGCCAGCGCGCCGCGCACGCTGCCCAGTTCGTGGGCGTACTTGCCGGACTTGAGCGTGATGTCGTCGCCGAACCACTTGGCCTGCTCGTGCGCGTCGGCGTGACAGCCCACGTTGACCAGCAGCGCGGTGTAGTAGACCGCCATCCGGTCCGGTTCGCCGAGCCCCGCGTGACCGGCCACCCGCAGCGCGATCAGGCACTGCCGCAGCACGTGCTCCATCGGCTGCCCGAACCCCAGGTCGACGCCGAGCGACAGCGCCGCGACCAGCTCGGCCAGCCGCGCGCGCGGTGCGCCGGCACCCCCTCCCACCAGCCCAGCGTAACCCTCGGCGACCAGGTAGGGGGAGCAGTCGAAGATGAGGTGTTCGCCTCATGTGCCGCCCGGGGCGGCCGGCCTACCGTCGGGTCATGAGCCTACGAACGAGATTCTTCGCCCTGACCTACGACCGCCAGATAGCCAGGACCGAGGCCGCCGGGCTGCGCGCCATGCGCGAGCGCCTGCTCGCCGGGGCGCACGGCGACGTGCTCGAGATCGGCGGCGGCACCGGCCTCAACCTGCCCTGCTACGGCCCGGCCGTCACTTCGCTGACGATCACCGAGCCGCACCCGCCGATGCTGCGCCGCCTGGAACGCCGGGTAGCGGAGGCCGGTGCCGGCCAGCACGGTGCCGGCCAGCACGGTGCCGACCAGCACGGTGCCGACCAGCACGGTGCCGACCAGCACGGGCCGACCGCCACCGTGCTGCGCGCGCCGGCCGAGGACCTCCCCTTCGACGATGACTCCTTCGACGTGGCGGTCTCCACGCTGGTCCTGTGCGGCGTGGACGACCAGCCCCGGGCCCTACGGGAACTGCGGCGGGTGCTGCGCCCCGGCGGCCGCCTGCTGTTCATCGAGCACCTGCGGTCCGAGGATCCCGGCACGGCGCGCCTGCAGGACCGGATGAACTGGCTCAACCGGCTGGTCGTGTGCTGCGACTGCAACCGGCCGACGCTCGGCACCATCGAGCAGGCGGGCTTCACCGTCGCCGACGTCGAGCACACAGAACTGCCGAAGGCCCCGCCGTTCGCCCGCCCGACCGTGACCGGGTACGCCACGGTTCCCGTGGCCGCGCGCCGGTGAGCCCGTCGTCACGTGTTGGCATATTAGACGCATCACGTTCATTTCAGGGATGAAGTCGAGCTTCACGGCCGATATCGTCGGTAGTTATGGATGACATGATCCTGGCCGACGACGTGGACGTCGGCGACGTGATCGTCCTGCCTGGCGCCGAGGACCCGGACCTGGTCAGCCGGGTACGACTGGGACAGGGCAGGCTCATCTTCACGGTCGCGTCGGCCAGTAGTGACTCACCCGACGAAGAAGAGCGGCCGGTGAAGCTGACAGCAACGGTTCACCTGCGCAAACGCGGGCGGGACATCGCCCGCTAGGGCTATGAGGCGGTGCGCGCTACCTGGCGGGCCGAGGATCTCGAACTAGGGAAGCCCGCAGGGAGGCATCGTCATGAACGTGCACTGGCGTGCGCCCGCGGGGCTGCGCACGAGCCGGTATCCGTCGAGGCCCAGGGCGCGGAAGCGCCCGCCGACTGGGCCACCGGGCAGCGGCTCTACCAGCTCATCCGCCAGGCCGGGCCCATCACCGACCGCACCTTCGAGATCTCCTTCGCCGACCCGGATATCCAGGTCTACGCGTTCACCTTCGGCTGAGCCGCCGGCCAGTTCTGGGGCCGCCGGCCAGTTCCGAGCTGATCAGCTCCGGTCCGAGCCGGAGAAGATCTGCAGGAAGAACAGGAAGACGTTCAGGATGTCCAGGAAGATCGACGCGGCCAGGAAGGGGGCGGAGGCGAGGTCGTCGCCCTGGGCGCCGCGCAGCCGCTGGAAGTCGAACATGGTGAAGCCGGCGAAGATCACCAGGCCGAGTACGGAGTAGGCCAGCGCGCCGCCCGGGATGTGGACGAAGATCAGCACGATGCCGAACACGATCAGGGCCACCAGGGCCCAGAAGCACACCCGGGCGACGACGGCCAGGTCGCGCCGGGTGGCGTAGCCCGCCGCGCCGAACCCCGCGATGAACAGCGCGGTGGCCCCGCCCGCCTGCCACACCGCCTGCGGGTCCGCGTCCGCGTAGTACGCCACGGCCGGCCCGGTGCCCAGGCCGATCAGCAGGCCGAAGGCGCCGAGCAGCCCGACCGTCAGCTGCACGGACCGGCGGGCCGCGAACCGCATCCCGATCAGGCAGGCGAAGGCCGCGATGTAGGCGACGATGCCCACGCCGCCCGACAGGTTACGGCCCAGCCAAGCACCGAGCGCGAACAGCGCGGCGGTGATCGCGACGTAGCCCATCGTCTGGGCGAACAGGGTGTGCGCCCGGTTCCGGGCCGTCATCCCCATCTGCTGGTAGGTCAGCGCTTCACTCACGACGGCGGCTCCTTCTTGCCAGGGATACCAGTATCGGTCAGAGCCAGGCGGCGAGGATGATCGAACGGACGTCTTCGCCGGGGTGCTCGCGGACGCCGTAGAGCGCGCGGGCGGTCACCCACAAGATCAGCCGCCCCAGGTAGTCCGGGTACCGCTCGATCTTGGCGTTGAAGTAGCCGAGCGCGGTGTCCGCGGTCCGCAGGAGCTCGTCGGCATCGTCCAGGTACTGCCGGGTCTGGTCGATCGTCCGCTTCGCGTCGTCGTCGAGCCCGGCGTTCTTGTGGCCGGTCACGATGGACCGCGGGCCGAGCGCCGCGACCGCGCCGATCGCGTCCCGCCAGGGCCCGAAGCCGGTGGTCGCGCTCTGCCCGAGGTACATGTGGACCCCGTTGTAGATCACGTCCCCGGCGACGACGAGCCCCAGATCCGGGACGTGCAGCACGCTGTTGTCATCGGCGTCGCCGTGGCCGACATCGACCATCACCAGGTCGCGGCCCTCGAGCGTGAACCGGTCGCCAGGCACCGTCACCGCGGTGACCGGTGCCGACGGGATCAGCCCGGGGTACAGCTTGTCCCACAGCAGCGGGCGCGCCGCCACGGAGCCCTGCATCTGCGCGATCGTGCCGGCGGTGGCGACCACGCGCGCGCCGAACCGTTCGGCCAGAAGCCCGGCCGCGAAGAAGTGGTCGCCGTGGCCGTGGGTGATG